>ERZ827043.1373-NODE-1373-length-25048-cov-7.923499_pt1 | contig 25048 bp, 30 predicted proteins | sample MGYA00519923_ERZ827043 | MGnify/ENA primary metagenome ERZ827043 (study PRJEB31778, sample SAMEA3449251) | human gut metagenome | biome: human gut; feature: human-associated habitat; material: faeces | place: United Kingdom | collected 2010/2012 ... | reverse complement strand
TTCTGGGCCGACATCTGCGGCGTGTTCGTGCAGGTGGAGGAGCTGGCATGACCTATGAAGAGAAAAAGGATTGGCTTCGGCGGTACGAACGCGCCAAGAAAAAAGAACTGCATCTGACCCACGAGCTTCAGGAAGCAGAGTGTGACTATGGCCGCATGACGCAGACTCTTTCCTCGGTGCCGGGAGGTGGCGGCGATGGACAGGCGCTTCCTCGTGCTGTGGAACGAGTAGAAAAAGCAAAGCAGGCTTTGGACGCACAAATCTTGTTTTGCGACGATCTCCATGCCGAAATCACGGCAGTGCTTCTCAGCTTGGAAGACCCCGACGATTACGAGATTTTGAAGCTGAGGTATCTTCACTTCAAGACATGGGAAAGCATTGCAGCTGAAATAAAGCTCTGCCTCCGTCAAATCTACCGTCGCCATCGCCGAGCCATTGATGAGTTAAATTTATAATGTCAGTCAATGTCACCTAGAAGTCATTTTATGTCACTCCACGTTATGCTAAAATAGTACCATCGGCAGAGCCGGAAAGGCCACCCGATATACGCAGCCTCCGAAACTTTTCCTCCATCATGATGAATTGCTCCTTTGGACTTTTTGCTGCTTGACAGGCATTTCTCTCCTTCTTGAGCTTTCTGAGGCTGCTTCAAGGATTTTCTTCCCTGCACAGAAATGTGCGGGGATTTTTTATGCAGCCGTAGCTCAGACGCGAGAGCGCTGGCGTGACCAGACGGACGGAGGGCCGCACCCTCCCGGCTGCTCCATTTTTGTGCAGGAGAGGTGGTGAGGATGACCGACAAGCAGGCACGATTCTGCGAAGAATACATGGTCGATTTGAATGCGACCCAAGCGGCCATCCGCGCCGGATATTCCCCAGCAAGTGCCAAGACCGTGGGACCGCGATTGTTGGAGAATGTTGGAGTTCAGAAGCTCATCGCCCAGCTTCAGGCTGAGCAGAGTCGCCGCACCGGTGTATCTACTGACCGGGTGGTGCGCGAGCTGGCAAAGATTGCATTCGTCAACGCCGCTGACCTCATCGACCCCAAGACCGCCTCTCTCAAATCCGATGCCAGCCACGATGACCTTGCCGCTGTGCAGTCAGTCAAGGTCAAGATGTTCGGCGAGGATGGGCTTGAGCAGGAAGTTAAGCTGGCCGACAAGCTCCGCGCGCTCGATCTGCTGGGCAAGCACCTCGGGATGTACAAAGACACTTCCGAGAAAGACCCCGCCGCCGATGCACTGGCAAAGGCGAAGGAGCTGCTGGGAGGCGTGGACAGTGCCATTGACTGAGTTTCAGCAGGAATATCTGCGCAACTGTGATCACCGCTGGAACGTCAAGACCGGCGCGACCCGCTCCGGCAAGACCTACCTTGACTGCGCCGTCACCATCCCGAAGCGCATCTGCGCAGCCCGGGGCGAGGGCCTGCTGGTCATGCTGGGCAACACCCTCGGCACACTGGAACGCAACGTCCTCTCCCCCATGCGGGACCTCTGGGGGCCGGAGCTTGTGGGCGTCGTCCGCACCTCGGCCTCCGGCAATGTCGTGCAGCTCTTCGGCCGCAAGGTCTATGTCCTCGGGGCCGACAACAAAAAGCACATTGCCCGCATTCAGGGCGCGGCTTTTGAGTACGCCTACGGTGACGAGATCACCACCTGGGACGAGGGCGTTTTCCAGATGCTCAAGAGCCGCCTGTCCTGCCCCCACAGCCACTTCGACGGCACCTGCAATCCGGAAAGCCCATCCCACTGGTTCAAGAAATTCCTCGACAGCGACGCGGACATCTACTGCCAGGCGTACACCATCGACGACAATCCGACTCTCCCAGCCCAGTTCGTGGCCGACCTGAAAAAAGAGTACACCGGCACCGTCTACTATAACCGTTTCATCCTCGGGCAGTGGATGGCGGCCAACGGCGTTATTTACCGCCTGCTGGCCGACAGCCTCGCCGCCGGGGATGGGCGTTTTTTCTGGCCCACCGAGAAGCAGCTGCACCCGTGGCGGATCCGCATTGGCGTGGACTTTGGCGGCAACGGTTCGAAGCACGCCTTTGTGGCGACGGCTATCCTGCCGGGCTGGTCGGGCGTCGTGGGGCTGGCATCCCAACGCCTCGACCCGGTGGCGCAGGATGCCGACTTTCTGGCCGACAAGCTCATCGAGTTCTGCATCGCGGTCTTTGCCCGCTGGGGTGAGATCCAGTACATTTTCTGCGACAGCGCCGAGCAGACCCTGATAAACCACATCCGTTCCCGCCTGCGCCGCTGCAGGCTCTCCTGGCTGGCCGACCGGGTGGAGAACAGTGCCAAGATAAAGATCACCGACCGCATCCGGCTCACCTGCATCCTGATGGGCGGCGGACGCTTCTGGCTTATGCCGGAAGCTGCCACCCTGCGGGATGCCCTCGCTACGGCCCTTTACAGCGGCAAGCATCCCGGCGTAGATGAACGCCTCGACGACGGCAGCACCGACATCGACACACTGGACGCCTACGAGTACACCATCGAGCGCGATTTCAAGAGGTTGACGAACACATGAACATCACCGATTTTCTGGATCATCTGCATAAGACGCGCGGATGGCAGCTGGATGCCGATTACTACAGCCACATCGAGACATGGCGGCAATGGTGGAAAGGCAACGTACCCGGCGTTCATACCCGCGCCGCCGAGTATGCCGACGGCACCAAAAAGCGCACCATTGCCTCCCTGCGGATGCCCAAGCGGGTGTGTGAAGACTGGGCAAATCTGTTGCTGAACGACCGCACTACTTTCCAGATCACGGACGCGGCCACCGCCCGGTATCTGCTGGGCGACGATGAGCAGCAGGTGGGCGGACTGCTCCGCGACCTGCACTTCTGGACAAACGCCAACGCGCTGGTCGAGAAAGCGTTCTGGTCCGGCACGGGCGCTTTTGTTTTGAGCGTCGAAAATATGACCGTCGTGAACGGCAAGGCAGTCCCCAGCCCGGACGTCCGGCTCAGGCTGGACTACGACCCGGCCCCCTGCATCCTCCCCCTGCGGGTGGAGCGGGGCATCGTGACCGAAGCGGCCTTTGTCTCCGAGTGTCTGATGGACGGCAAGCCTGCCATTTACTTACAGACTCACACCGGCAACGAAAAGAAGCGCACCATCCGCAACGAATGGTTCCGCGTCACCGACTCCATGTCCGGCACGCCGGTGTTTTCTCCGGTCGAGAAGCCCCCGGAAGGCACGATGGAAAGCGTCACGGTAGAGGGCTCCCCGCCCTGGTTTGCACTGTTCAGCCCGGGAGCTGTCAAGAACCTCGACGGCGGCAGCGGGCTGGGTATGAGCGTCTTTGCAGAGGCGCTGGAAGAGGCGCAGGGCGTGGACCTTGCCTTTGACAACTACCGCGAGGACATCCGCCTCGGCCACAAGAAGATATTCTACAGCGCCGACATCTGCCGCAAGGTGGTGGACGATAAGGGAGTGGAGCACTCCATCCCGCCGGACGACGATGTTGTGAGCCAGTTTGTGCATCTGCCCGGCAAGGAAAGCAGCCTCGACCAGTCCAGCGAGTACCATGAATACAACCCCGACCTCCGCGTGGAGCAGAATCACCGGGCCGTGCAGGATATGCTGAACCTTTTCTCCTTCAAGTGCGGGCTGGGCTGTCACCGGTACGATTTCGAGAATGGCAAAGTTACCACAGCCACCGAGTACAACGGCAGTCGGCAGGACCTCGTAGCCAGCGCCAACAAAAACCAGATACCCATTGAAGGTGCGCTGATCTCCATCATCCGGGCCATCCTCTGGGCTGCAAAAGACTTGCAGAAGGCTATAGTCGTCCCCGACACTCCCATCTCGGTGAACTGGGACGACAGCTATATCACCGACGCCGAGACCCGCATGACCCAGATGAGAGATGATGCCATCAGCGGCTTACTCCCCCGCTACAAGTATCTTTCGGCCCGGTACGGCATCTCCGAAGAGGATGCCCGCCGGCTGGCCGAAGAGGCACGTACCGAAAACCGCCAGCCTGAGCTGACCTTCGGCGGGGGTGCCTGATGCTGGCCCCGGACTACCTCGACCACGCACCGGACGCCCTCGTGGCCCTCTGGCAGGAGGTGGAGGATACGATTCTCCGGGACGTGGCCAGGCGTATCGGCAAGATGGACGCCCTGACACCGACGGCGAACTGGCAGCTCTGGCGCTACCAGCAGACCGAGGCCGTCCGCAAGGATGTGGTGAAACTGCTGGCCCGGTATACCGGCAAGAGCGAGGCCGAGATCCGCCGCCTGATGAAGGAGGCCGCGACCGCCGCACTGGAAGCCGAGGATGAGATCTATTACCATTACGGGAAAGAGCCAACGCCCTTCGAAGAATCGACACCTCTCCAAAACCTGCTTAACGCGGGCTATCGGCAGACGGCGGGCAGCTTCTCCAACCTTACCGCCACCACGGCAAACACCGTCTCCGGGGCTTTCGAGCAGGCACTGGACAGGGCGTGGCTCCAAGTGAGCAGCGGCGCGTTCGACTACAAGACCGCCGTCAAGCGGGCGGTGGACGGCCTTGCCGACTCCATGCCCTACGTCACCTACCCCAGCGGCCACAGAGACACGCTGGAGGTGGCCTGCCGCCGTGCCGTGCTCACGGGCGTGAACCAGACCGGCGCAAAGCTTCAGGAGGCCCGGATGGACGAGATGGGGGCCAGTTTCGTCGAGGTGACGGCCCACGGCGGGGCGCGCCCCAGTCATGCCGTGTGGCAGGGCAGGCGCTACCACCGGGGCGGCGCTGTGGACTACTTGGGCCAGCACTACGAGGATTTCGAGTCGGCCACCGGCTACGGCACCGGCGCGGGGCTTTGCGGCTGGAACTGCCGCCACACCTTCTTCGTGGTGTTCCCGGAGCTGGGAAGCCCGCCCGCATGGACGCAGGAAAGCCTTGAAGCCCTCAATGCCCGGGACATCGAGTATGACGGCGGGCTCTACACCCGCTACGAGATCAGCCAGATGCAGCGGGCCCGGGAGCGGGCCGTCCGCAAGTGGAAACGCCGGTATCTGGCCGAGGACGCCGCCGGGGCTGACACCACCGCCAGTGCCGTGAAGCTGAGGCAGGCCCGGCAGAGCCTTGCGGACTTCACTCGGGCCACCGGCGGCAGAGTGGACAGCGCCCGGACAAGTGTACATGGGTTCGGGCGGAGTGAGGCAAGCAGGGCCAGCTATGCAGCCCGGAAACAGGAGCGGTTCAATGCTGCAAATACTGAGTTGCAGCAAATGCGGGAAGCTGGTACAATAAAGGCGAAAGGTCGGCTCATTGAATCCCCGTCTGCTCCAAATGAGATAAATTTTGCAAGCGACCACGTCTTGCAGCGCTGGGCTGAACGCGGTATGGGGCCAATGGATGCCGAACGCATCATCCGCTCCTCTAAGGTCGCAATGTCCCAGCGAAACGGTACACAGACCTGTTATTACTCTGAGCTGGGCTTTGTCGCCATCGGACAAGATGGCAATGTGTCCAGCATCGGCCCGCTGGATGAGGGCGGAAAGAAATTGATGGAGGTGGTCAAAAAGCATGGAATTCCGCATTAGTGATGATGTGAAGCTTGAAGAATGGTTTTGTCCCATTTACAACCGAAAAATCGACTGCGGCTTGTGCTTCGACATTTCCAACATCGGCGATGATATTCTTTGCCTGAAGGGCGACGATAAGCCGCCTTGCAGCTGGGATGAAGCCCACAAAAGCTGTCTCAAGTGTCAGCACTATGCTGACTGGGACTAACAACCAAATACCGCGAGCGTCTTTGCCCATCCGGGCAGGGGCGCTTTTTTCATGCCGTATTCGCTCATATTGGTCAGAGCAGCTGCCTCGTAAGCAGCGGGCCGCCGGTTCGATTCCGGCAGACGGCACCATCGCGGCGAGCAGCGCGTACCCTGCCCAGCAACATGCGGAAGGCGAACCGCGTCAACAAACCGTAGTTTCACCCAAAGAAAGGGGTTTCATTTATGAAGCGTGAAGACGTAAAAGCAAAGATTCCCGGCATCACCGATGAACAGCTCAACTGGCTGATGAGCGAAAACGGCGCTGACATCAACCGCGAAAAGACCATCGCTGAACAGTTCAAGACCCAGTTCGAAAACGCACAGGCCCAGCTCAAGACCGCGCAGCTCGGCCTCGCCAAGTTCGACGGCAAGAAGACCCCGGACGAGTACGAGGCCGAGCTGACGAAGCTCCGGGGCGATATGCAGGCACAGGCGGACGGCTTCGCCTTCGACTCGGCCCTGAACACCGCCATCATGGGCAAAAAGGGCCGCAGCGTCAAGGCTGTCCGCGCCCTGCTGGACATGGAGTCCCTCAAGTCCTCCAAAGACCGCACCACCGACATCGACAAGGCGCTGGAAGAAGCCGCAAAGGCCAACCCCTGGGCCTTCGGCGAGGCCGCAGAGGGCGGCGTCCGCGTTTCCAGCGGCGCAGAGCACGGCACTCCGCCCACCGGCGACACCGATGCTGTCACCGCAGCCTTCAAGGCAATGAACCCCGGCATCAAAATCGACTGATAGAAAGGAAACATTATGGCACACGAAGCACAGGTTCGTTATTCCAAGCTGGTTGACCTCAAGCTCCGGGCAACGCTGGTCAAGAAGGTCGGTGTTATCTGCAACAGCCGCTATGAGGGCAGCCCCAAGGCCGGCTCGGTCAAAGTCCCTGTCCGCGACACTGAAGTCGCTGTGAACGACTACGACAAGCAGACCGGCGCAGAGCTGACCGGCGGCGACACCACCTATCTCACCGTCAACATCGACAAGGACAAGGCCGTCAATGAGATCATCGACGGCTTCGACGCCGCCAGCGTCCCCGACGATCTGGTGGCTGATCGTCTGGACAGTGCCGGTTATTCTCTGGCGCTGCAGGTGGATTCTGACGGCTCTGTGGAGTTGACCACCGCAGGCACTGCCTTCGGCACCACCACCGCCCTGACCGAGAAGACCATCTACGGCAACATCGTGGACGCCCGCACCAAGCTCTCCACCGTCCATGTCCCTACCGAAGGCCGCTGGCTGTTGGTCTCGCCCGAAATCTATGGTCTGCTGCTGAAGAGTCCCGAGTTCATCAAGGCGTCTGACCTTGGCGATGCTGTCGTCCAGACCGGCGCTGTGGGCCGCATCGCTGGCTTCACCGTCTTTGAGGATTCCACCCTCGGCGAAAACGTGGAGTACATCGCCGGTCATCCCAACTGGTTTGCCTTCATCGACGAGTGGGCCGTCCCCGTCTATGTGCAGGATCTCAATGGTTCCAGCAAGTACATCGGCGCGTCCGCAGTCAAAGGCCGCAAGGTCTACGCCTTCAAAGTCACCAAGCCCCAGACCATCCTCATCAAGAAGAAAGTGTGACCGAACCTCTCAGTCTGCCTGCGGCAGCCAGCTCCCCTAACAGGGGAGCCTAAAAGGAGCTGATTTTTTTGAATTACTGCATCTATGACCAGTATGCAGCCGCTGGCGGCACGCTGGACGAAGCCGCCTTTGCCCCTTTGGCCGCACGGGCGTCCCGGCTCATCGACCGGATGACCTTTGGCCGGGCCGAGCGTCACGCGGCAGTGTGCGAAGGCTGTGCAGAGGCACTGGCGGATGCCTGCATCCAGATCATCGACGCAGCGAACGCCGTGCAGAGCGCCTGCACGCCGCCCGGCGCGTCCAGCGTCTCCAACGATGGCGTGTCCATGACCTTCACCTCCGGCGCACTGGCCGAACGGCTGGCGTCAGAGGCGCAGGCCATCCTCGCCAACACACTGGGCAGCGACCCGCACAATCTGCTGTATCGGGGGTGTTTCTGATGCAGACGCCCGTCACGGTCGTCATGCTGCTGCACGACACGACCACCGAAACAGACCGGCCGGTCTGCAAGGTGCTCACGGGGTGCAGCTGGCGGGAGACGCGCCGTACCTCGGCCTCCGGCGACCCCCAGAGGGTGGTGCATATCCGCCTCCCGCCTGCGCCGGGCTATCTGCCCTATCCCCAGTGGGCGCGTCTGCCCCCGGCAGAAAAAGCCGCGCACTGGACGCTCAAGCGGGGCGGCAAGCTCCTCTGCGGCGCTGTCCGCAGCCTGACCGAGGCCGAGTATGCCACCCTCGAGAAAACGCACATCTGCTGCACGGTGGCGGACGTCTCGGACGACCGGGGCGTCTCGCTGCCGCATTTTCATGTGGAAGGGAGCTGACACCTCATGTCCAAGCCCATTTTTGACCAGCCCTGCGGCCTGAAATATCAGGTGGACGGCATCAGGATGGAGCTGAGCTGGCGTTCCGACTTCGGCGCAGAAAAGACCGCAGCCCTGCAAAAGGCCCAGTTCGCCCTTGCGCAGGAAGCCGCGCGGCTCATCGACGCCTATGTGCCGTTCGATACCGGCGCACTGAAAAGCAGCGTTCAGACCGCATCCAACTACGACGAGGGTCTTTTGGTGTACAACACCCCTTACGCCCGAAAGCAGTATTACCTCCATGCCGAGGGCACCGACCTGCGCAGCTGGCACGGCGCTTATGATGAAAGCGGCACCTGGCAGGAGGACAAATACAAGGGTCTGCGCGGCTCCTACTGGGGCCAGCGGGCTATTGCTGATGTGGGCGAACATCTGGCCCTCTTCGGAGCCAAGGCCGTCACGACCTTCTGGGGAGGGATGGGACACTTATGAGTGAAAAAGCCACCATCACCGCGATGAGGGAATGGCTCAAGACCTGCCCCCTCATCGCCGAGGAGCAGAGCGAAAACGGTGCGGCCTTCCGCATTTCCGGCCTCTCGCCGGAGCCTGTGGCCGAGTTTTCCATCGAGGACAGCCCCACCGACCCGGTGACGGCTGTTTTCTTTTCCGGCCGCAACCTCGCCAAGAGCTACATCTTCGTTTCCCGCCGCGACTACAGCGAGGCCCAGAGCGTCCAGATCGCGAACAGCGGCTTTTTTGAGCAGCTGACCGAATGGGTGCTGGCCCAGAACGACCGGCATCATCTGCCCCGGCTGGATGGCCGCAAGGAAGCGTTGCGCGTTTCAGTGACGTCCAGCGGCTACATCGTCACGGCCAGCGCGGGCAGCTGTAAGATGCAGATGCAGCTGCGGCTCGAATATTACCAGCCCAAGGGCTGAAACGAAAGGAGTTTTTCCTATGACTGTTACCGAAGCCGTCAAGCTGTCGGGCCTGACCCCCAGCGCCGACTATACCGGCGTGGAGACCACCGACGACTTCCTGCTGGCCGTCCAGACCGAGGCCAGCCAGACCGACGTGAAAAACTGGGTGGTCTGTGCCGACCACGTGCGGGAGCACAGCGGCGCACTGAACGCCTCCACCACGGACAACACCTACATCCGCACCGGCCCTGTCACCACCAAGGGCAGTGTCCAGCGTACCCTCTCCATTCAGGGCGACCGCTACGTGGGCGATGCTTTTCAGGACTTTCTGCTCTCCCACAAAATCGCGTTCGGCTCCGGCCAGAGCGTGGTGGTGCCTTATGTTTACTTCTCTCTCCGCACCGGCAAGGGCGAGAAGGGCGAAGGCGCGCTCATCCTGACCAGCGATGTGGGCGGCAGCGCCGGCGCGAATGCCACCTTTGCCGCCGATTTCAAGGGCATCGGCACCCCGGCTGAGTTCGACTATAACACCGCCATCGCGGGCTGAGAGAAAGGAGCACCGATAAATGCTGATCCATGGACAGGAATTTGATTTTTCGCTTCTGAACGCCAACGACCTCGACCGTCTGGAGGACGCACTGGACGAGATGACCCGGGAGGGCGAGGCCGAGACAGCCCGGTGCGAACGGGAGAATGTCCGCCTGGGCGACCGCCTCCGCGCACAGGCCCGCGTTTCCATGCGCGGCCTCGACAAGATCCTGGGCGCAGGGGCATCCGCCCGTCTGGGGCTGAACGAAAACGATGTCAGCCGTCTGTACGACGTCCTCGACGAGATCACGCAGGCAGCCGCTGCTGAGAAGGCTCGTTATTCCCGCCCGGCGGCCGTCCCCCAGAACCGCGCCCAGCGCCGGGCTGAGAAGCGCCAGAAGGACAAGAAGCACAAGCCTCCTGTGAACTATCCGGGCCAACCGGTGTCCCGGAGCGAGGGCTTCTACCCGCAGGCTGTCCCCGCCGCCCAGATGGTGGAGCGGGTGGACAAGGCCGCACGCCGCAAGCAGCTGCTGGATGAGCTGGCTGCTCTGGAAAATGGCTGACATCCTGCTGGACAGGCTGCCCCGCGCGTGGGCAGGCAGGCCCATCGACTGGGATTTCCGGCCTATGGTCTGGTTCAACGGGCAGTATCTCCGCCTTCCGGAGGACGAAAAGGGCCTGCCTGAGCTGGCCCGGGAAACCATTCACCGGTTTTACCGCGTGGCCGTCCCGCCGGAGGAAGAGGTGGACGCTTTCAAGGCTCTGGTGGAGTTCTACACCGCAGGCCCGCAGGAGGTATCCGACCGCCCCGGCAGCAGCCCCACCGAGGAGCTGGCGCTGGACTACGTCACCGACGGCCCCGCCATCGTGGCCGCGTTCCAGCAGGCATACGGCATCGACCTCACCCGGGCAAGGCTCCACTGGTGGCGGTTCAAGGCCCTCATGTCGAACCTGCCCGAGGAGACCCAGCTGGTGAAGATCATCGGGTTCCGGACTGCTGACCTCACGCAGTTTCAGGGCGAAGAGCGGGAGCGGCGTGCCGAGCTGAAGGAACGCTTCGCGCTGCCCGCTGCCCTGCGGAAAGGAGGCGGTCGCATTGTCACCCTGCAAGACCGCAACGAAGCCTTTGCGGCCCGCTTCCGGCGCTGACCGCGCCCCGGTGCTCTGCCCCCTGTGCGGTCGGCCTCTGCCGGTCTGGGCCATCCCGGAGGCCCGCGCGGAGGGTATCTGGGTCAAATGCAAAAACCCCGCCTGTAAGCGGGAAATAGAGATCAAACTTTGAGTCTGTGCCCTTTGTGCCTGCGCTCTTTTTCGTAAAGAGAGGTGGACACATTGGCCGCAGATTTTTGCATTACCGGCGAAGTAAAGCTCAACAGCGACCCGGCTGAGAAAGCCACGAGCAAGTGGACGGTGGCCGCAGGCCAGCTTATCGCGGACTTTGCCAAGAAAGCTGCATCCAGCCTGCAAAGCGTGGTCAAATCCGGTCTGGACTACAACGCCCAGATGGAAAGCTATCTGACCAACTTCAAGGTCATGCTGGGCGACGAACAGCTTGCCGCCGAGAAGCTGGAAGAGATACGCCGGATGGCCGCAAGCACGCCCTTCTCCCTGTCCGACCTGACCGAGGGGACCCAGACCCTCTTGCAGTTCGGCATCGCGGCGGACGACACCACCGGTGTGCTCAAGCAACTGGGCGATATTTCGCTGGGCAACGCGGACAAGCTCCAGACCCTCGTGCGGGCCTACGGCAAGATGTCCAGCGCCCAGAAGGTCACGCTGGAAAACGTCAACATGATGATCGACGCGGGCTTCAACCCGCTCAATCAGATCTGCGACGCCACCGGCGAAAGCATGAGCGCCCTCTACAAGCGCATCTCGGACGGCAAGGTCAGCTTCAACGAGCTGGAAGCCGCCGTGGCTGCTGCCACCAGTGAGGGCGGGCAGTTCTACAACGGTATGCTGGAGGCCAGCCAGACCTTCAACGGCAGGCTGTCTACCCTGAAGGACAACGTGGCCGCGCTGACCGGTGAACTGACCAGCGGGCTGTTCTCGGCTCTCGGGGACATCATCATCAAGGCAAACGAGCTGGTCGTCTCCATCACCGAGGACGACGCCAAAATGGCCGCGCTCAAGGAGACCATCGGCGTCCTGACGGCGGCAGTCGTGGCCGTCACGGCGGCAGCGCTGAGCTATAAGGCGACCGTGGCAGCAACTACAGCTATCACGGCGCTGCATACCGCTGCCACCACCGCGATGGCTGCGGCCCATAAAGCTGCCGCCGCAGGAGCTACCGGTCTGCAAGTGGCACAGGCGGCATTGAATACCGTGCTTTCGGCCAACCCTATCGGGCTTGTGGTGGCCGCTCTGGCCGCTCTGGCGGCGGGGCTTGTGACAGCCTACCACACCAGCGAGACCTTCCGCTCTGCTGTCGATTCAGCATTTTCGGCCATTCAAAAGACAGCCTCGAATGTCATCGGTTCGGTGGTGGACTGGATCAATGAGCTGGTGGCCCGCATCAAGGGTGCAGCCGCCGCGCTGGGTTCTCTGAAAAACGGCCTCGGTGCAGCAAAAGATGCCTACAACGAGGCTTATTCCGACTCTATCGGCAGCTATCAGCAGTCGAAAAGAGATAAGGCAAGCCAGAACCGCCTCGACAAGCACAATGAGCGGGTCGCACAGTCTCAGGCTGACGCGGCCAGCAGTTCCGGCTCTTCCGGCGCGGCGGCATCTGCCACCGCTGCGGCCGCTGCGGCCACCTCTGCCGCCAAGAGCACAAAACAGGCCACGGCGGACATCATCAAATCCATCAGCGACACCACCACCGCGGTCAAGGACGGCGTGACCACCACGACCGAGACTGTCACCGAAACACTGTCCAACGGCACCACCCAGCAGAAGCAGACCATCACCTCCACCAGTCGCCAGATGGTAGACGGCGTCCTCAAGGACGTAAAGACCGTCGAGACCATCGCGGCGGACGGCAAGCGGACGGTCAGCCAGACCATGGAGACCGTGCGAGACGTAGTGAGCACCGTGACCGCCAGCAGCACGGCTATTGTGGACGGCATCAAGACCACCACCCAGACCGTGACCAAGACCCTCGCGGACGGCACCACCGAGCAGCAGCAGATCATCACCCAGACGCAGGACAAGGTCATCGACGGGGCGCTCCGCACGGTGGAGACCGTCAAGACCATTGCCGCCGACGGCACCGAGCAGGTGGCCGAGACCATCAAGGACAGCTCCGCCAAGACCTTAGACGGCCTTTGGAAAGAGATTCAGGACCGCGCCAACGAGGGCATCCTCGGCACGGTAGACACCCTGTGGGAAGCCGTGAAGAGCGGAGACTGGGTGGGCATCGGCAGGTGGGCGGCATCCGCCCTCTACTCGGGCCTGACCGACAGGGAGAAGCAGCAGCTATGGGATTTCGCCCTCTCGCTGGTGGACGGCCTGAACGGCGTTCTCGGCGACGCGGCGGGCAGTCTGGCGCAGGCGGCGTGGAGCATCGGGCAGACGCTCTTCGAGGGCATCACCGGCAAGTTCGGCGACATCTCCTCTATGGCTGTCAAGATGGGCGGCACCCTGAAAAGCGTGTTCGGCGCACTCAAGGTCCCGCTGGCCGCTGCGGCCAAAGCCATCAGCGCCGGCCTCTCCGGCGGTCTGCTGAGTATGTTTCCCGCCATCTATGCGGGCTTCGCCGGCATGATCGGCACCATCGGCGCAGCCGTCGAAGGGATGCTGGCCGCCATCAGCGCGGCCCTCACCTCCACCCTCTTCGGCATCCCGGCGGGCCTCGTGGTGGCCGCTGCCGCCGTCGCTCTGGGCGTCGCCATCGCGGCCATCGTGTCCAAGCTGGGCGGGAGCCACAGCAGTTCCGGCGGCTCTGGCGGCAGCGGTGGGGGCGGGGGCGGAAGCTCCGGCCTCGACCTCGACACCCCCAGCATCACCGACGGGTCGAACAAGCTGACAGACACCATCGACGCCAACACCGCAAAGCTCACCGAGATCAACAAGTCCCTCGCCAAGCTGGTCAAGAGCGCAAACGCCCTTGTCCTCAGCGACAACATGGCCGTGAGCAGCCGGGTGGCAGCATCCGGCACGGCGCAGGTCGCCGCCGCTGCTCACAGCTACCGCGAGGGCGACACCAACATCACCCAGAACATCTACTCCAAGGCCCACACCGCCGCCGACCTCCAGCGAGAAGCCCGCTGGGAGGCCGACCGCGCCAAGGCCCAAAAACACTGAAAGGAGGCCCACCATGCGCAACGACCATCTCCGCCTCGTGACGGACGCCGGGGCCGCCCTCGACCTCGGCTGGGACTACGGCATCCCTTACCAGATGGACGGCCTCTCGGGCGTGGACGTCACCCTCAAGACGGCACAGGGCGTCAACCAGCAGGGCGTAACGGTAGAGGGGCAGAGCGTCGAAGGCGTGGCCCACGAGGTCATCGCGGACTTCTGGGGGCCGGACGGGGAGGCGCAGGCCGGCCGCTTTTTGCAGCTGCTGCCCTTCTTCACCTCCGGCACCGCCTACTTCGGCGACAAGTATTTCTCCCGCTTCGTACTGCAAAAGACCCCCTACACCGTCCAGCTCCACCCTTACCCCCGGCTGGACTTCATGCTCTACCGCCCCAAGCCCTACTGGTACAGCCTCGAGAGCCAGAACGCCGTTATGGGCGGCTTCGTACCCCAGTTCCGCTTCCCGCTCTGCTACGACAGCCACCAGTACAGCGAGTGGCGGCAGAGCTACTTCCTCAACGTCAGGAACCCCGGTGCGCTGCCGGTGCCTTTCACGGCCACCCTGCGCTCCACCGGCATCGTGGTCAACCCAGCCATCCGCAACAGCGTCACCGGGGAGCATATCGGCTTTGACACCACCCTGAACAAGGGGGATGTGCTGGAGATCTACCGCACCACCACCGACCGACTGGCCGTCAAGCTCATCTCCGGCGGCGTGGAGACCAACGCCTTTGCCCTGCTGGACGAGGACAGCGACCTCATGGAGCTGCACCCCGGCGATAACGTCCTCACCGCCGACGCCGCCAGCGGCAGGGAGGGCTTGCAGGCGTCCATCTCCTTTTACCCGCTGGCGGTGGGCATCCTGCCGGAGGTGATGGTATGACATTCGACGTCTTGGATGAAACGACCCTCGCCCGCCTCGGGAATATCGACGTATGGGTGTCGGTGTACTGGGATGAACCCTACAACTCCGAAGGCAGCTTCACTCTGGAAGTCCGCCCCACCGAGGAGAACCTCTCGCTCCTGCGGGAGGGCCGCTGGCTCGTCCGCACCGACGCCGCGGTCAAAATCCCCATGCGCATCTGCCACCGGAGCAACGAGAACGAGGACGCCAACCTCGTCGTCACCGGCTACCCGGCCACGTGGATCTTCACCAAGCGCGTCTCCGCGTCGGCCATCAAGAACGAGAATGCCGAGGCCGCCATGCTGGCCCTCGCCAAGGCAGCGGCTCCGTGGCCCAAGCTGGAGGTGGCCGAGGCCAAGGGCTTTGACACCACTTTTGAGCAGCAGACCAGTGGCGCGACCCTGTTTGACTATTTCAAAACGGTGGGTTCTGCCTGCGACCTGGGCTTCCGGGTGGTGCTCACTGGTAAAAACAGCGCGAAAAAACTCATGTTCGAGGTCTGGCGGCCTACTGCCGACCCCAACAACCGCTTTTCGACCAAGTGGGGCAGCCTGCAAGAGGCCGCCTGGGCCTTCGGCGACGGCAGCTATGCCAACGTGGCCCTCGTGCTGGGGGCGGGCGAGGGCAAAGACCGGGCCATGGTCTGGGCGGGCGACACCGAGGCCGAAGGGGCAGAGCGCCGGGAGATAATCGTGGACGCCCGGGACATCCAGCTCGAGGACGGCGAGACCGCCAAAAGCGACAGCTACCTCAAGAAGCTGGCGGATCGGGGCGCGTCGAAGCTCCTCGAACAGCTCCGCACCGGCAGCATCGAGATGACGCTGGACGCCGACGGCCTCGAGCCGGGCGACGTCTGTTTCTGCTCTCTGCCGGATCTCGGCTACAAGGCCACCGTCCGGGTGGCCGACATCATCATTCAGAGCCAGACCGACGGCACCACCCGCACCGCGCGGCTGGGTACGCCCGTCTGGCACAAGATCTAGGAGGCGATAGCTTGAGCTCCCCCGGAATTATTACCTACCCGCTGGGCGGCATCACCTATGACGCCGAGGATGCTGCGGCCTACTTTGCCGGGCGCACCAGCGGCGTTTACAGCACCGACATCGATTTCGCGGTGGCTGCTGCCGCCGATGGCAGTACCGACCTCACCGTCAGCGCGGGGCAGGCGTGGATGCACGTCAGCCGGTGGGTGGGCCTCAGCGTCACCATGCGGGAGGCCCAGACCCTCACGCTGCCCCTCGCGGACAGCGCTCTGCCCCGCATCGACCGCGTCGTGCTCCGGTACGACGCTACCAGCCGCAGCACCTCTCTGCAGGTGCTGCGGGGCGCGCCGTCCTCCGAGCCGACAGGCCCGGACCTCTCCCGCACCGAGATGGTCTATGACCTCTGCCTCGCCGAGGTCTCCCGCCCGGCGGGCCAGACCTCCGTCTCCGCCGCCGACCTCACCGACACCCGCACCGACGAAGCCCTCTGCGGCCTCATGCGGGACGGCGTCACCGGCATCCCCATGGACGAGCTGGGCCGGCAGGCGCTGGCGAAAGCCAAAGAGACGGCGGCTCTCTGCGACAGCCTGCTGGCCAGCTACAGCGGCGGCTATCTCGGCATCTGGCCCGTGACCCTCCCGGCGGACGGCTGGGAGAGCTGCGAGGACATGCCCGGCTACGCCTACAAGCAGACCGCAGAGTTGCGGGCCGCGAGGGCGGCCACCGTTCCCTCCGCCGTACCCACCCCGGAGACCTTCACCGTGGCCGTCTCTGCGGGCCTCGCGGGCGTCTGCGAGACCAAGGACGGCAGCATCACGTTTTGGGCCGAGAACGTCCCCGAGGGCGGCATCCAGATGCAGGTGGAGCTGCTGGGACCCTCGGCCTCGACCGCTGACACCGGAGAGGACACCCTGGGCGACGCCGTCCTGGAAGACACGACTTTGTAACGGAGGCAAACGAAAAATGAAGTATGTGAAACAGCATTTCGTCACCGGCATGAAAGTCAGCCTGGCCGACGTGCTCAACCGGATGGAGGACGGCATCGCAGCCGCCTGCGACGCGGCGGTGGAGGGCATCGGCAGCGTGACCACCGGCGACACACCCGCCGCCGGCATCCGGGACGGCAAGCTCTGCCTGACTCTGCCGCGCGGTGAACCCGGCCCGCAGGGCGAGCAGGGGCCGCAGGGCGCAAAGGGCGACCCCGGCACCGGCCTGACCGATACTGCCAAAGCCGCCATCCTCGCCCTTCTGGCCGGAGAGACCGAGGACAGGGACGCCACCCTCAAGGCTCTGCGGGATGAGTGGGGCGTGGCCGACCGGAGCACGGACACCGAGACCGCCGCTGCCGAGCCCCCGGACGCTGCCGGGGCAGACACGGAGGCCGCCGACCCCGCGGCAGGCGCTGAGGCCTCCACCTCCGCCGAAAGGGGGGCTTGAGGATGGCGTTGGGAAGTGTCAGCATTATCCCCTATACCCGTGCTGAGGTGGAGACGATGCTCAAGCAGGCTACTTACCCCAACGGCAAGGTGGTGTGGAGCACGGTGATGGGCAAATCCGGAAGTTCGAGCGTTACTGCGCCGGATGGAGTGGACTACATTATCGTCAAGCAGAGGGAGACGGCCTATAAGGACGTCCGGATTGCACGAGGCTGCACGGGCACCACGACCGTCATGAGCGGTAGCTCCTCTAGCGAATCTGACGCTTCGCCCGTCTACGCAACAGTGACTTTTGCCTCGAACGGGAAGATCAGCTATAGACATCCTGGATACTATCTTTTCAGCAGCTTCACCGTCGAGGGCTACCACTACTACTGACAAAACAAAAAGCAGCCCCCACCCGGGGCTGCTCAAAAGAAAGGTCGTGTTCTCTATCGCTATCAAAGAATATTCCATGTCCCGGGACTCCACCCGGCAGCTCTCGCCCAGCTTCAAGGTGCGGGAGTTTGCCTGCAAGGGCAGCGACGTCGTCCTCATCGACGACGAGCTGGTGGTGCTGCTGCAGTGCATCCGGGAGCACTTCGGTAAGCCGGTACATATCACCAGCGGCTACCGCACCGCCGCCCACAATGCCGCCGTCGGCGGCAGCAAGTCCAGCCAGCACCTGCTGGGTCGGGCGGCAGACTTCTACGTCGAAGGTGTAGACGTGGCCACTGTCGCCGCCTACGCCGAGACCCTGCTGCCCTCCCGGGGCGGCATCGGGCGCTACCCGAAGGACGCAAAGCACCCCACCCGCAAGACCGGCTGGGTACACATCGACACCCGGGCGAATAAGAGCAGGTGGAGTATGTGAGGGGGTGATTCCGATGCAGTTCATCCTCGAATACTGGGCACAGTGGGCTTTCGCGCTGATGGGCGGGGCCGTCCTCGCAGCCATCCCCAAGATCAAGGCCCTCTGGCAGGCCGTGCTGGCCCTCCTGCACGACCGCATCTACACCGAGTGTTACCACTTCCTCAGCCTCGGCCATATCACCCCCGACGGCCTGCGCAACCTCACCTACCTCTACAAGACCTATCACACGATGGGCGGCAACGGCACCGGCACGGAGCTGTATAACCGCGCCAAAGCCCTGCCCATCCACGACTGACCGCCCGGCCTCGCCGGGAGAAAGGACATCCCATGAACGCACATATCACCACCCGCACCGTCTCCGCTGCCACCATCGCCCGCACCGCTATGCTGGCTCTGGCCCTCATCAACCAGATCCTGAGCGCTCTGGGCAAGCCCGTGCTGCCCATCGAGAGCGCCCAGCTCGAGCAGCTCATCTCCACCGGCTTCACCACCGTGTCTGCGCTGGTCAACTGGTGGTTCAACAATTCCTTCACGCTGGCCGCACTGGCAGGCGATGAGGAGTATGAGCGCCGCAAGAATCAGGTTCACTGAATGAAAGGAGTAACCGAATATGAATGAGTTTACGAGAAGCCTGCTGTACGTCGCCCTGCTGGTCTGCGTCCCCATCGTGACCGCCTGCATCCAGAAAGGCATTGCCAGTTGCCGTTGATGCAATCAACGCCCAGACTCAGAACATCAAGGCGCAGCGGCTCGTCCGGGAAATCGGCGATGCCGTTGCCAATGCCGTGGCCGCGATGAACCAGAGATACGTCAACGACCTCAAAGCCGCCGGGACGTTCAATGAGGCGGAGCAGAAGGAAGCACTGATGCGGGCCGTGTCTGCTGCCCTGAAAAGCATGAGCAACGACGCGCAGGACTACATCAAGAGCAACTTCGGCGATACGACCCAGTACCTCGAAAATCGTATTGAGGCCCAGATCGACGCCAATCACGTCGCCGCCAAGCAGGCCGCTGCCCAGAATACGCTGAATCTGGGCTGAGTCAGCGCAAAGTCAGCGTAAAATGATAATCCCCCTGTACCATGACCCGTAAAGGGCTGGTGCAGGGGGATTTTTTGTTGGGGGTTGTAAAAAACAAGAAGATATGGTATAATTCTTGTTGAAGCCTCTAAAAAGAGAGAGACACCGTTCCAACTTGCACGTTGCGGTGTCTCTCTGTATCTGGCATTAGCCTATTTACTGTAAGCATTAAAACATTAGCGGAATAGCGGCCTACAACGTTTCCTGTTGACATTATACTAGAGGTTTCATTAAATGTCAAGCTTTCAGGGAATAAAAATGGCGTATTCCTTATAGGAAGGAGCCTTTTATGACTAATTATTCAGTCCCCACTCTCAGAAAATATGCGTATCTTGGAAATTTCAGCAGCTCCGTTCAGGAATTGGCCGATATGGCGCGTCCGGAACGTTGGAGCTACGCTGAAACACCCGGTACGCGGAAAAACATCATCTTAGAAAATTACGTCTACCATACGTTCAATCGTCTCCGGGCGCAGCAAAAAGCTAACCCCGAGCGCAATTACATATACGAAACGGACACGGAGATGTGCTTCAATACAGGTCTATTCACACCGAACTTTGAACCAATCTTTGTTCTGTTTGACAGAAACGACACTGAACGTCGGGCGAAATGGAAGCTCAGAGGATTTTATAAGGAATCCGCAGCAGAGCTTAGTCAGATTTCCCCCTTGCCGGAACGGGCAAGCTATTTTGACAGCATTTCGGATTTGATGTTTGACACCCGTCTCGAAATGCGTATCAATATCGACCACATTTTAGAAGACGAAAGGAATCGCAAGCGTATTCCAGAACAGTATAGGGATATGAGCAATCTCCCCATGTTGTTCCGGGCCGCATTGGATTACGCAAAAATTCGCGTAAAAGAAAACTATAAGGCGGCTGTGCCTCAGTATTATCACGGACGCATTCAGTTCTTGCTCCCTATTAGCTTGGGCGATCCTAAAAAGGTTGACTTATCGCTCGCAGTTGGTGCGCGTAATGGTGTTTACACAGGGCACACCTGTTTGACGCTGGATATGGCTTACAACAACGCTCGTCTCATCGCTAAGCCTGAAAGTGATTGGCTTATCGGCTCATAAGTCGGAGTTTCTTCCCCTTTGCACTCTATGTGCAGAGGGGGATTTTTTTGTTTGTTAGAACTTCATCTGCGCAAGTATATGCCTCATTTCTTCCGTTGCGGCTTGAATCTCACCGCAGAGCTGTTCAACCTCTGCGACGCAGCTGACCAAATCAAGTGTTTTGATATGTTCGATTTTTCGCCCTATATCCGAGAATTTTTGTCCAACACGACCCAGCTGTTCTTCTGGAAAGTTCATACATCCACCGTTCTGTCCTTTTCCTCAAATCGATTTCACAACAATTATCTATTACTTAATTCATTGAAAATTTTGCCAAAAAGTCTCCATTTTCGATTTTGAGCCACCCAATGTTGCGGTTTTTGTTGCGGTTTTCTTCGTCCGGCTTAGAGCAAATAAGAAAAAATCCTACAAATCAGTCAAATTTTGACGCTGATTTGTAGGATTTTTGGAGCTACTGATCCGATTTGAACGGACGACCTGCTCATTACGAGTGAGCTGCTCTACCGGCTGAGCCACAGTAGCACATTGCGATCTCTGCAACGTGTGATATTTTACCATAAAAGCCGGGAGCTGTCAAGATTGATTCGCAACTTTATCCCTCTGTGTTTGATTTAGCTCCTTTGCAAGGACGCGGCTCAGCTCACAGACCACAAAGCAGCAGCCGAGAAACACCAGCAGCGCACAGTCGGGCGGGAGGCGGCGCATCGTGGTCACGCGGCCGCACAGGGTGCTGAACGTCTCCTGCGCCCGCTGAGGAAGGAGAAGATAAAATACCCGCAGCGAAAGCGGCAGATGGAGCAGCCGGGCGCGGTAGAGCGGGCGGAGGGTCATCTCGGGCGGGCAGATGGTCCGCACCTGCATCAGAACAGAAAGCCCCTGCACGCTCAGCGCCGCGCAGCACAGCATACTGGCGAACCGGCCGCTTTTCGCAGCCAGGTCACAGCCGGAGCAGACCTCTAAAAGCATCGCGCAGAAAACGTCTGCACCGGAGGGCAGCACTTCCCCCGCTCCTGCGGCCAGCATCCGGAAAAACAGGACGAAGCCGCAGAGCTTGAGGTAGGTCTGGGCCGCCTGCGCGATGATGCCGTCCAGCCGGAGAGGCTGCGAAGCGGTCGGGACAGCGGGGTGCGTCATTGACCTAAGCGTCCCTCCCAGCCGCGCCAGAAGTGCGGCGGACAGATAGCCTGCCGCCACCTGTGCAAGGAACAGCAGGACGCCCAGCTCTGCACTGCCCAGCATGGACTGCCCGACAGCCAGTATCACAAAGGACGGGCCGGAACAGACACAGGCCGGAAGGAGCACATCGGCCTCCCGCGCGGTGAGCTGCCCAGAGCGGACGGCCCCGGCGGCGGCACTTGCTGCGGGGGCAAAGCCGCCCAGAGAGCCGATGAGCAGCACCCGCCCAGCCGCCGGAGCGCGGACCCCGATGAGCCTTGCAACTGGGCAGAAGGGCAGCCCCAGCACATCCGCCGCCGGGCATTGGATGAGCAGCGTGGACACGATGAGGAACGGGAACAGCGAGAGCAGCAGCGGGCCGCCGCAGAGCGCCAGCCCTTCCCGCAGGGCCTGTGCGCAGGCATCCGGCGCGGCAAACGGCAGCAGACCCGCGGCCAGCGCCATCAAAAAATACCCCACGCCCCGGATTTTCTCTTTCTGAATCATACGCGCACCCTCCATTTCCATATATATGTGGTAATTGGCAGCGGTTTGCATGGCGGGAGGGAGCAGCGTGGGAAGGAAACGAAAGCAAACGCATTCCCTGCGCGGCTGGTTCCGGCGGATGTTCCGTCAGCCGCCCGGGGACTTCTACGGACGGGCTTCGGTCTACCTGAGCGGCAGAAGGATGGAGATCGAGCAGTTCCGGCGCATCCGCTCCTACGAAGAAGGCAAGCTCTGCCTCGAGCTGGGGCGCGGCACTCTGACGGTCTACGGCGACGATTTGAAGATAGAGACACTCTCCGCCCGGAGGCTCACCCTGCGGGGGCAGATTCTGCGGACCGATTTTTCAAAGGAATAGGAGCTTTCTACCATGGAATGGATTCAGCTCTGGGCGGGCATCACCTTTGCGGCGCAGAACGGCGATGTCGAAGGTCTGCTGACTGCTGCGGCCGCAGGCGGGCTGCACCTCTTTGACATCGTTCCCCGGCCCGGCGGGTTCTCGGCCCAGTGCGCCGTATGGCATTATCGGAAACTGGCCGCTCTGGCCCGCAGACGGCGGGTGCGGCTGCGCATCCAAAAACGGCGGGGTCTTTTCTTTTGCATCCGTCCCCTTCTCCGGCGGCGGGGGCTCTGGGCCGGATGCCTTGTCTTTCTCCCTCTGCTGCTCTGGCTGCAGGGCTTTGTCTGGTTCGTCGAACCGGTGGGCCTGACGCCCGGCCAGCAGGCGCGGGCCGCCGTCGTCCTGTGGGAGGCAGGGCTTTTCCCGGGAAATGCCGTCACACAGGAAAAGCTCACCGCCGGAGAATACGCCCTGCTCCAGAGCGGTGAGTTTTCCTGGGCCAGCCTCAACTTTATGAAGGGAAAGCTGGTGGCGGAAGCGGCTGCGGCTAAACCGGTGCCGGACATCGCGGCCGGGACGCTCCACGGCCTCCGGGCCAGGGTGTCCGGCACGGTCGTTCGCACCAACCTCGTCAGCGGGACGATGCTCGTCGTCCCCGGCCAGGCCGTAGAAGCCGGTCAGGGCCTCATCGGGACAGCCCGCGCCGAGCGGGACGGAACGCTCATCTTTCAGCCTGCGGCGGGCAGCGTCCGGGCGCAGTTCGAGTGGGAAAACGAGCAGGATACTGCCCTCCTGCTGCCCATCGAACAGCTCACGGGGCAGCAGGCCGTGCATCGGACGCTGTTCTGGGACGGTCATGCTATCGCTCTGCCCTCCCTGCATCCTGCTCCAGGCAAGGAAGAGGCCGAAGCCGTCGTCCGGCACTACCAGCCAGAAGTCTTCGGACATCCCGTTCCAATTTTTATCGAAGAAACGACATATTATCACAAAATCCCCACTGATTTGGAGCGGACCGAAGAGCAGGCCCTGGCCCTTGCAAGGCTGCAAAGTAAACAAGCTTTACAGCAGAATTGGCCTGATTTTGAGCTTCTGGCCCGCAAAGAGGACGTCTCTGTCGAAGAAAACGCCCTCCACTACCGGGTCGTCTACACCATCACCGCCGACATCTGCAAATGAAAACGCCGCACAGCCCCGAGCACATCTGCTCCGGCCATGCGGCGATTTATGATTATGGATTTTTGTTACTTCTCTTCCGGGGTCGTCTCGGCCAGAAGCTTGTTCAGGTCGAACTCATACTTCGTGTGACAGAAGTGGCAGACCACCTCACACTTCGGGTCTTCGTCCCGGAGCTTTACCAGCTCTTTGCGGCCAAGGCTGAGAAGCATATCCTTCGTGCGCTCCTTGCTGCAGTCGCACTGATACTTCACCTCGTGGGTATCGAGGACCTGCGGGTCGAAGCCTGCCATTGCCAGCTCCATCATATCCTGCGGGGTCTTCCCTGCCCGGAGCATCTCGGTGACGGAAGGCATGGCGGCGATGTTCTGCTCCAGACGGGTGATCTCGGCATCGGTCGCGCCCGGCAGGAGCTGCAGCAGATAGCCGCCGGCGCAGGCGATGGACAGATCCTTGTCCACCAAAATGCCCAGCGCACACACGGTGGGGATCTGCTCGCTGTAGGCGTAGTAGCTGGTGATGTCCTCGGCGATCTCACCGGACACCAGCGGCACCTGACCCACCGTCGGCTCCTTCTGGAGCTTGTTGTCCCGGATGACGGTCAGAACGCCGTCTTTGCCGACTGCGCCGCCCACATCCAGATGTCCATTCTCCTTTGCGGGAAGCTCGACCAGCGGGTGGTCGATGCAGCCTTTGACGTTGCCGTGTGCATCGGTGCAGGCAATGACGACGCCAGCCGGGCCGCCGCCGGACACGCGCAGGGTGATGGAGTCGCCATCATCCTTGAGCATCGCGCCCATCAGGGAGACACCGGTGAGCAGACGGCCAAGGGCTGCGCTGCAGGTGGCGCTGGTGGTATGCAGCTTTTCCGCCGTGCGGACGATCTCAGTGGAGTCCACGCCGCAGAACACGACACCGCCGTTTTCAGAAATGCCGCGGATAAGATTCGACATATTATTGTTCCTCCAGTTGGGTATACTGTTTGACTGCGCAGAAGAAATAGCGCTCGCTCTCGTCGGTCAGAGGGCCAAAGCTCTCGCCGTCGCAGACACTTTCCAGCACAAAACCATGCTTTTCCAGAGCGGCGCGGATGGTGTCGAGGTCGTAGGTGTACTCGTAGAACTGCTCGTGGAAGTGCTCCCCCGTCTCGCGGTAGTCGATGTCCACGCTGATCTCCACCCGGCGGTCGGCGGCGCTGTAATGGTTGCGCCAGACGCAGGAGGCGTCCTCTTCTTCAAACGTAAAGACGTTTTCGCCCAGCACGTTCTGGTGCTTATAGGGCGTGTTCATATCGAACAGGAGCACACCGCCTTTTTCCATAAAGAAACCGGCGTTGGCGATGGCTTTGTCCAGGTCCGGGATGTGGTTGAAGGTGTCGAAGGTGGACACCGCACCCCGGATGGTGCCGTAGAGGTCGAGCTTGAGCAGGTCCTGCCGCAAAAGAAGCAGGCCGCCGGAAAGGCCCAGCTGCTCAGCCTTGTCCCGGACAACGCAGAGCATCTCCTCCGACTGGTCGATGCCGATCATATCGTAGCCCGCCTGAGTGAGCATCAGGGTCAGCTCTCCTGTCCCGCAGCCCAGGTCTGCGAGGATGCCGTCATGGATGCCGTGGGCTTCCAGCTCTTTTTTGATGTGGGCATACAGGGCCTCGTAGTCGGCCTCGCCGTTGAACTCATCGTAAAAATAAGCAAATTCGTTGTAAG
>ERZ827043.1370-NODE-1370-length-25097-cov-3.164683_pt1 | contig 25097 bp, 19 predicted proteins | sample MGYA00519923_ERZ827043 | MGnify/ENA primary metagenome ERZ827043 (study PRJEB31778, sample SAMEA3449251) | human gut metagenome | biome: human gut; feature: human-associated habitat; material: faeces | place: United Kingdom | collected 2010/2012 ... | reverse complement strand
ATTGTAACAAGTGATGGCAGATAATAAATTAGATATAAAGGCTTTTCTTGATAAGGATGAGCAGAAAGACTTGCTGAGACTGTTGACCGCCGGTTCGGTTGATGATGGGAAATCAACGCTGATCGGACGTTTGTTGTTTGACAGTAAGAAATTGTACGAAGACCAGTTGGATGCGTTGGAGCGTGACAGCAAGCGTATGGGCAACGCCGGCGAGCATATCGACTACGCATTGTTGCTGGATGGCTTGAAGGCCGAGCGTGAGCAAGGTATCACGATCGATGTGGCTTACCGTTATTTCAGCACGAACAACCGTAAGTTCATCATCGCCGACACCCCGGGGCACGAGCAGTACACCCGGAATATGATTACGGGTGGTTCTACGGCGAATCTGGCGATCATCTTGGTGGATGCCCGCACGGGCGTGATCACGCAAACCCGCCGTCACACCTATCTGGTATCTTTGCTGGGGATCAAGCATGTGGTACTGGCCGTGAATAAGATGGACTTGGTGAACTTCGACAAGGATACGTTCGACCGGATCGTGGCGGATTATAAACGTTTCGTGGAGCCGCTGGATATCCCGGATATCACGTATATCCCCTTGTCGGCCTTGGATGGCGATAACGTGGTGGAGAAGAGTGATCGCACGCCTTGGTACGAGGGTATGTCTTTATTGGATTATCTGGAGAACGTGCCTATCGACTTGGATCGTAACTACGAGGACTTCCGTTATCCGGTGCAATACGTGTTGCGCCCGAATCTGGATTTCCGTGGGTTTAGCGGCAAGGTGGCCAGCGGTATCGTGCGTAAGGGAGATACGGTGATGGCGTTGCCTTCCGGGAAGACCTCGAAGGTAAAGAGCATCGTCACCTACGAGGGTGAGTTGGAGCAGGCTTTCCCGCCTCAATGTATCACGATCACCTTGGAGGACGAGATCGATATCTCCCGTGGGGAGATGCTGGTGCACCCGGATAACTTGCCGATCCGCGACCGTAATTTCGAGGCCATGCTGGTGTGGATGGATGAGGAAGCCATGGACGTGAACAAGCAGTTCTACATCAAGCAGACCACGCATACGACACGGGCACGTGTGGATAGTATCCGCTATAAGGTGAACGTGAACACGATGGAGCGGTCTTCCGTGGATCATCTGGAGCTGAACGAGATCGGCCGTGTGGTATTTACTACCGGCAAGGAGTTGTTCTTCGATCCGTATAGGAGGAATAAGCAGACCGGCTCGTTTATCTTGATCGATCCGATTACGAATAATACGTCCGCCGTGGGTATGATCATCGACCGTGTGGACGCTAAAGATATGGTGACGGAAGACGCTTTGGCTACCTTGGACCTCCCGGAGATGGGAATCGGAGAGGAGCACTATGAGGCGATCCGTAAGGTTTGTGAGGAGTTGGGCCGGCAGGGCGTATCTGTGAAATGTATAACGGAAAAACGATAGGATATGGGATTGTTGGAGTTTGATAAGCTACCGATCAATACGTTGGTCGGGGCGGATTGGGATACGTTCAGGAAGGTGACGGCCCGGCAGCAGATAGACAAGGGCTTTAAGGGTAAGTATCGCCTTACGACCGGTGTTTGCCGCCTGCTGAGCGCCTTGAAGCCGATCGAGGATAGCCGGTTCAAGAAATTGGCCGATAAGCCGCTGGAGATGGACCCCTTGTTTATCTTGGGGCATTGGCGGAGTGGTACGACCTTTGTGCATAACATCTTCGCCTGCGATAAGCATTTCGGTTATACCACGACGTACCAGACGGTATTCCCGCACCTGATGCTCTGGGGGCAGCCTTTCTTCAAGAAGAACATGGCTTTCTTGATGCCGGATAAGCGTCCGACCGATAATATGGAGTTGAAGGTGGATCTTCCGCAAGAGGAGGAGTTCGCCTTGTCGAACATGATGCCTTATACGTATTATAATTTCTGGTTTTTCCCGAAACGCTGGATGGAGTATTGCGATCGTTACTTATTATTCAATGATATCACGGAGGAGGAGCGGCGGATCTTCATGGATACTTTCATGCGTCTGGTTAAGGTTTCCCTTTGGAATACGAACGGTACGCAGTATTTGAGCAAGAACCCACCGCATACGGGGCGTGTGAAGACGTTGCTGGAGATGTTCCCGAACGCTAAGTTCATCTACTTGAAGCGAAATCCGTATACGGTATTCGAGAGTACCCGCAGTTTCTTTACGAATACGATCCAGCCGTTGCGTTTGCAGGATATCACGAACGAGCAGATCGAGGCGAACTTCATCGAGGTATATCGCCGTCTTTTCTATAAGTACGAGGAAGAGAAGCACCTGATACCGGAAGGCAATCTGGTGGAAGTGAAGTTCGAGGATTTCGAGAAAGATGCTTTCGCCATGACGGAAAATATCTACGGGTCATTAAACTTACCCGGCTTTAAGGAGTCTAAGGCGGATATAGAGAAGTATCTGGGTAAGAAGAAGGGCTACAAGAAGAACCAATACAAGTACGAGGATCGTACGGTCCGGCTCGTAGAGGAAAATTGGGGCATGGCCTTGAAGGAATGGGGCTATAGCTTATAAATAAAGGGTTAGATAGGTATTAAATTGATAGAGGGATGGGTTTGAGTTTAAGAAAGAAAGCGTTATATTTGGCAATCGCTTGTATGCCTCTGTCCGTGGCTCTCGCGGACGGGGACGGGGTGACATCGGAGAATGTGGTGCCCTTCGCTTATGGAGACATGGATAATTGGATTGTCCGTGAGATTCATGAGTCTGGCATTATCGGGGGAAATACGAAATGGCTTTATGAGCTGGGGCCCTCGGATACGATTGTCGGTAATACGGCGTTTCGTAATATGGGCGGTTCTCCGTGGGCTACTTCCAACGTAATGGCGAAAGTGGCGGGAGTGGTGAAAACCAATACGTCTGTTTTCCCGGAGAAACGGGGGGATGGGATGTGCGCCCGCATGGAGACCCGTTATGAGAGCGTGAAGGTTTTCGGTTTGGTGGATATCGAGGTGATCGCCGCCGGTTCCGTTTTCTTGGGTACGGTGCATGAGCCGATCAAGGGAACAAAGAACCCCCAAGCGATGTTGCAATCAGGAGTGCCTTTCTCCAAGAAGCCGAAAGCGTTGCGGTTTGATTATAAGGTGAAAGCCGCTCCCGAGAAGAATCGGGTACGTAGTACGGGTTTCAGCCGTAAGAGTACGGTGGCCGGGCAGGATTCCTTGGCGGTGATCTTGTTGTTGCAGAAACGATGGGAAGACGAGGAAGGGAATGTTTATTCCAAGCGGGTCGGTACGATGGTGCAACGCTATACGGAATCTACCCCTGATTGGGTAAATGACGCTACTTACCCGATCCTTTATGGAAATATAACATCCAAGCCCGAATATAAACCGTATATGCGTATACAAGTAGAGGAACGTTATACGTTAAATAGTAAAGGAAAAAGCGTTCCTATCCAAGAGGTAGGCTGGGCGGAGCCGGGCGAGGCACCTACGCATATGGTGTTGCAGTTCACCTCCAGCCACGGAGGGGCCTATATCGGCTCTCCGGGAAATACGTTTTGGATAGACAACGTAGAATTAATATACTAATATGGTCGAAGCAAAGATAAAAGCCCTGCGTGATGAGCTGGAGCGGCATAATTATAATTATTATGTGCTTTCGGCACCGACAATATCAGACTTTGAGTTTGATAAGATGATGAAAGAGTTGCAGGAACTGGAGGCGGCGCATCCCGAGTTCGCCGATCCGGATTCCCCGACCCGGCGAGTGGGGAGTGACCTCTCGAAAGAGTTTGAGCAAGTGGTACATAAATATCCGATGCTTTCGTTGGGTAATACGTACTCCGAGGATGAGATACGGGATTTTTACGATCGTACGGTCCGCTCCTTGAATGAGCCTTTCGAGATCGTGGCGGAGCTTAAATATGATGGCACTTCTATCTCTTTGACCTATGAGAAAGGACGCTTGACGCGTGCCGTGACCCGTGGCGACGGTACTCGTGGTGATGACGTGACGGCGAATATCAAGACCATCCGTTCGGTTCCGTTAAGACTCCGGGGTGCTGATTTTCCGGAGGAGTTCGAGATCCGTGGCGAGGTATTGCTGCCTTGGGCGGAGTTCGATCGCTTGAATAAGGAGCGGGAGGAGCAGGAGGAACCCTTGTTCGCCAATCCTCGCAACGCCGCTTCCGGTACGTTGAAACAGCAGAATCCGGCTATCGTGGCCTCCCGTAAGCTGGATGCTTATTTCTATTATTTATTGGGTGAGAACCTGCCGGCCGAAGGGCATTATGAGAATTTGCAGGCGGCTCGCGCATGGGGTTTTAAGATTCCGGACGTGATCCGCAAATGCCAGAGCCTACAGGATATATTCGATTATATCGCGTATTGGGATGTGGAGCGTAAGAATCTGCCCGTGGCGACGGATGGAATCGTGTTGAAGGTAAACTCGCTTCGTCAGCAGAGGAACTTAGGTTTTACGTCGAAAAGCCCTCGCTGGGCGATCGCTTATAAGTTTCAGGCGGAGCGTGCCGAGACTCGCTTGAACTCGGTCTCTTTCCAAGTGGGACGGACGGGGACGGTCACTCCGGTGGCGAACCTCGAGCCCGTATTGTTGGCGGGGACGGTGGTGAAGCGGGCTTCCTTGCATAACGCCGATATTATCGAGGGGCTTGACTTGCATATCGGCGACCAAGTGTATGTGGAGAAAGGCGGGGAGATCATCCCGAAGATCGTGGGAGTGAACGTGGAGGCTCGTTCGATGCTGATGGGGGATAAGGTCCGCTTTATCCGTGTGTGTCCGGAGTGCGGGACTCCTTTGACGCGCCCGGAGGGAGAGGCGGCGCATTACTGTCCGAACGAGTCGGGCTGTCCTCCTCAGATCAAGGGGCGTATAGAGCATTTCGTGACCCGGAAGGCGATGAATATCAATATAGGCCCGGAAACGGTGGAGGATTTGTACAACGCCGGTTATGTAAAAGACTCGGCGGACTTATATACATTGACGGTGGCCGATTTATTGCGTCTGGAACGGTGGGCGGAGAAGAGCGCCCAGAATCTGATGTCGAGTCTGGAGGAATCCAAGCAAGTTCCTTTTGAGAGGGTCTTGTTCGGTCTGGGGATTCGTTTCGTGGGAGAGACGGTCGCTAAACGCTTGGTCTCGGCTTTCCACTCGATCGAGGCATTGGAGCAGGCGTCTTTAGAGGATTTGGTAGCCGTGGACGAGATCGGCGAGCGGATCGCCCGGAGTGTGTTGAGCTATTTCTCGGACGAGAAGAACCGTACGTTGGTGAACCGATTAAAGGAACAGGGCTTGCGGATGGCGGTTTCCGAGGAGCAATTGGCGAACCGTTCCGAGAAGTTGAAAGGATTGACGATCGTGATCAGCGGGACATTTTCCAAGCATTCACGTGACGAGTATAAGGCGATGATTGAGCAACATGGCGGCAAGAATAGCGGCTCCGTCTCGGGGAAGACCGATTATATCCTCGCCGGCGAGAATATGGGACCGGCCAAGCTGGAGAAAGCGGCGAAGCTGGGTGTGAAGATTATCAACGAGGATGCGTTCTTAAATATGCTGGTGTAAATGTTTACGGATTATTTTATCAAGAAGAAGATACAGGCTTTAGCCTCGGGTGCTATCGATCGTCCGCATCGTTCCCTTTCCTTGGATGAGGCACGCTCGCTTTTGGTCTTGTATAATATAGAGGATCACGAGGATGTCATGAGCGCCTTGGAGCCTTTGCGCAAGGCGAAGAAGGACATCAAGACGTGTGTATATGTGCCGTCCGGAGGAGCGGATATTCCTTTCGACGATTCCAATATTCCCGTACACGCGAAGAGCGATCTCAACGCGTGGGGATTCCCTTCCGATAGTGTCTTGGAAAAGGTGGGCGCTCTCAAGGCGGATATCCTGATCGATATCACCCGGCCGGGTTGTTATGCCTTGCAATACGTCGCCCTCCGGCATCCATCCGCCTTCAAGGTCGGGATTAAGTATCCGGGCCAAGAATGGTACGACTTAGGCTTGGCTGTAACAGATAAGGACGATATTCAGTATTTATTCGGACAGATATTATTTTATTTGCGTTCCATCCGTGCTAAATGATATAATTTCCTTATTTTTGCAGTGCTAAATAACAAAAAGGAATATTTTCCCCATGGCAGACATAAATTTAAAAGGAATGGGTGTGGCGTTGATCACGCCATTCAAGGAAGATGAGAGTGTAGACTACGAGGCGTTAGGCAAGCTGGTGGATTATCAGGTGCAGAACGGTACGGATTATTTGGTAGTGCTGGGTACTACAGCGGAAACCCCTACACTTACGGAAGAAGAAAAGAAAAACATTATAAGCTTGGTAGTGACTCGTGTACGGGGCCGTATCCCTATCGTATTAGGCGTGGGAGGTAATTGTACACGGTCGGTTGTCGAGAAGTTGAAGACAGATAATTTTGAGGGTATCGACGCTATCCTCTCGGTCGTACCTTATTATAATAAGCCTTCCCAAGAAGGGATTTACCAGCATTACAAGGCGATCGCCAACGCTACCCATTTACCGATCGTACTCTATAACGTACCGGGGCGTACGGGCGTGAACATGACGGCTGAGACTACGCTTCGCATCGCCCGTGAGTTCGATAACGTGATCGCCGTGAAAGAGGCTTCCGGCAATATCACCCAGATGGATGATATCATCAAGAACAAGCCGGCCCGTTTCAACGTGATCTCCGGTGACGATGGTATTACTTTCCCTTTAATGACATTAGGTGCGGTGGGAGTGATCTCCGTGATCGGTAACGCCTTCCCTCGTGAGTTTAGCCGTATGGTACGTCTGGCCTTGGCGGGTGATTATGATAGCGCACGTACGATCCATCACAGCTTCACGGAGCTGTTCAGCCTGTTGTTCGTGGATGGAAATCCTGCCGGAGCGAAGAGTATGTTAAATATGATGGGCTTTATCGAGAATAAGCTTCGTTTGCCTTTGGTTCCTACACGTATCGTCACGTATGAGAAGATCCGTGAGGTGTTGCGACAGTTGAGCATTAAGTGCTGATCCGCTTTTAACGGCAACGATTCTTATTATTTATATAGGATAACAAAAGGGGCTTCATGTGTCATAGAGGGCATGTGAAGCCTTTTTCTATTGATATGCTCCAACTCCTCATACCGATACTTCAACCTTGATTTCGGTCACTTCATTATTTTATACGGGGCAGACAAACGCTTACCTTTTATTTTTGTAACTATTATATTAAATAAATGAAGTGATGTTTAAAGCGATTGTCCATTTTTCTATTCAGAAGAAACTATTCGTTGGGTTGACAACCTTGTTTCTGCTTCTGGGGGGAATCTATGCCATGATGACTTTACCGATAGATGCCGTACCGGATATAACGAACAATCAAGTGCAAATCGTGACGGTATCGCCAACCTTGGCCCCGCAAGAGGTAGAGCAATTGATCACCATGCCTATCGAGATAGCGATGAGTAATATCATGAACGTGGAAGAGATCCGCTCCGTTTCCCGCTTTGGCCTGTCATTGGTAACGGTCGTGTTTAAGGAAAGCGTGCCTACCTTGGATGCCCGCCAACTTATAAACGAGCAGATACAGACCGTGGCGGGAGAAATCCCCACGGAACTGGGTACGCCGGAGCTGATGCCTATCACGACCGGCTTGGGCGAGATTTATCAATATGTATTGAGCGTGGAGCCCGGTTATGAGGAGAAATACGACGCCATGGAACTCCGTACCATTCAGGACTGGATCGTGAAACGGCAACTGAGCGGTATACCGGGTATCGTGGAGATCAATAGCTTTGGCGGCTATCTGAAACAGTATGAGGTGGCGGTAGATCCGGATGCCCTTTATTCCTTGAATATTACGATCGGCGAGGTGTTCGAGGCGCTCAACCGGAATAACCAGAATACGGGCGGCAGTTATATCGAGAAAATCAATAAGGCTTACTACATCCGTAGCGAGGGAATGATCGGCAAGATAAAGGACATCGAGCGCATCGTGATCACGAACCGTGGAGGGATACCGATTCATATAAGCGATGTCGGCTCGGTTCGCTTTGGTTCCGCCAAGCGTTTTGGAGCCATGACAAAGGATGGCGAGGGAGAGTGCGTGGGCGGTATCGCCATGATGTTGAAGGGTGCGAACGCCAATGTCGTGACCAAGGAACTGGAGGCACGGGTCGAAAGGGTACAGAAAATGTTGCCGGAAGGTGTTCGTGTAGAACCTTATTTGAATCGTTCCGAATTGGTAGACCGAAATATATCCACCGTGATCCGTAACTTGATAGAGGGAGCGTTGATCGTCTTTATCGTATTGATCATCTTCTTGGGGAATGTGCGGGCCGGCTTGATCGTGGCTTCCGTGATCCCGTTGGCGATGCTTTTCGCTTTTATCTTGATGCGTGTTTTCGGGGTCTCCGCCAATTTGATGAGTTTGGGGGCCATCGATTTCGGTATCGTGGTCGATGGATCGATCGTTATATTGGAGGGGATGTTGGCGCATATCTATTCGAGGCGGTTGATGGGGCGTACGCTCTCTGCCGAGGAGATGGACCGGGAGGTCGAGGCCGGAGCCGGTCATGTCGCCCGGAGCGCTACCTTTGCCGTATTGATCATTTTGATCGTCTTCTTCCCGCTACTTACGCTGACCGGGATAGAGGGCAAGTATTTTACCCCCATGGCGAAGACCTTGGTATTTTGTATTATCGGAGCTTTGATCCTTTCGCTCACCTACGTGCCGATGATGGCCTCCCTGTTCCTAAAGCGTACGATCTCTTCGAAGCCTACATTCGCCGATCGTTTTTTCGGGAAATTAAACGGGGTTTACAGGCGTACGCTTCATTTCTGTCTGCGTCATATCTGGGGAACGATCGCTTGTTCTTTCGCGGCTCTGGCTGTGTCCCTTTTCTTATTCACGAGGTTAGGGGCGGAGTTTATCCCTACGCTGGATGAGGGGGATTTCGCCATGCAGATGACGCTTCCCGCCGGTAGTTCCCTGACGCATAGTATCGAGCTATCGAAGCAAGCGGAAGAGACCTTGATGAAGAGTTTCCCGGAGATCAAACACGTGGTAGCCAAGATCGGAACGGCCGAGGTTCCGACCGACCCGATGGCGGTGGAAGATGCGGATATCATGATCGTGATGAAACCTTTCAAGGAATGGACCTCGGCCTCCAGCCGTGCGGAGATGGTGGAGAAGATGAAGGCTTCCTTGGAACCGATTACGGGGGCGGAGTTTAACTTCAGCCAGCCGATCCAGCTTCGCTTCAATGAATTGATGACGGGGGCCAAGGCGGATATTGCGATCAAGCTATATGGAGAGGATATGGCGGAGCTTTATAAGAAGGCGAAGGAAGCTTCTCTTTTCGTGGAGCAAGTACCGGGAGCCGCCGATGTGATCGTGGAGCAGGCGATGGGGCTGCCGCAATTGGTCGTACACTACGACCGTGCCAAGATCGCCCGTTACGGGATGAATATAGAGGAGTTGAACACGATCATCCGTACGGCTTATGCGGGAGAGGCGGCGGGTGTCGTTTTCGAGAATGAGCGACGTTTCGACTTGGTGCTTCGTCTGGATAATGATAAAGTGGCGGATCTGAATTTGGATAAGCTCTTTGTACGGACTGCCGAGGGAATCCAGATCCCGGTTAGCGAGGTCGCTACGATCGAGCTGGTCAACGGGCCTCTACAGATTAACCGGGATGCCACGAAACGCCGTATCGTGATCGGGGTGAATGTCCGTGACGCTGATATCCAGAAAGTCGTGCGTACTATCCAAGAAACCCTTGACAAGCATATCAAGCTGGAACCGGGATACTACTTTGAGTATGGCGGCCAGTTCGAGAACTTGCGGAATGCGATCGATACGCTTACGATCGTGATACCGGTCGCCTTGTCATTGATCTTATTGCTGTTGTTCTTTGCCTTTAAGAGTGTTACCTACTCGCTGGTGGTATTTTCTACCGTCCCGTTATCCTTGATAGGGGGTATTCTGGCCCTTTGGTTACGAGGGTTGCCTTTCAGTATATCGGCGGGGGTCGGCTTTATCGCCTTGTTTGGCGTAGCGGTCTTGAATGGTATATTAATGATTAATCATTTTAATAACTTACGGAAACAAACTAAATATCAAATGACAACGAATCGTATCCTCGCGAAAGGATGTCCGCATCTACTTCGCCCCGTATTCTTGACCGGCCTGGTAGCTTCTCTAGGATTCGTGCCGATGGCGATAGCGAAGTCTGCGGGCGCGGAGGTGCAACGTCCGTTAGCGACGGTCGTGATCGGAGGCTTGATTGTCTCCACGATCTTGACGTTGATTATTATCCCGGTATTTTATCGGTTGGTAAATAGCTCGGCCGCTTGGAAGCGCCAACGCTGGTTGAAGCGCCTATTGCCGTTTCTTCTTTTTTTAGGTATCTTATTCCCCACGCATGCCCAACAGACGGTGTCGTTGGAAGAAGCCGTGACGATCGCCTTGGAGAATCATCCTCGCCTGAAGACTGCCACGGCATCCATTGAACGTAGTCGTGCTTCACGGGGAGAGAGCTGGGAGGTGTCACCGACCACCTTTAATTATTCATGGGGACAGATCAACGGTGAGACACGAAACGACAATCAGATGGAGATCACGCAATCCTTAGGCTCTCTATTGACCCCATTTTATAAGAACGCCTTGGTGAACCGTCAAGTCGCCACGGGAGAATATTACCGGGACTTGGTGAAGAAGGAGATTACGGCCGAGGTAAAACGGGCATGGGCTTATTATCAATATGCCTTTCATCTATGTGCCTTGTATAAAGAGCAGATCGAGTGGGCCGGACGTTTGCGAAAGGCAAGTCAGTTGCGTTATGAGCAAGGGGATATCACGCTATTGGAGCGGAATATGTCATCTACCTTGGTCGCCGATCTACAGACCCGTTTGTCGCAGGCGGAAGAGGAGTTGCAATTGGCTACCCGTCGTTTCTCTTGGACTTGTTATTCGGATTCCCCATTGCTGCCTATGGATACGACATTGGTTTTATTCCCCGCTCGCGTAGCCGAGATCGCTCCGTCCGATATCCATCTGAATTACTTCCGGAGCGTGGCCGATGAGAAGAAAGCCATGCTTCGTATCGAACGAAGCCGTTTCTTCCCGGAACTATCGGTAGGATATGTGCGTCAGAAAATAGCCCCGTTGAGCGGTCTGGACTCTTGGATGGTCGGGATCTCGTTCCCGGTATTGTTCTTCCCGCAGCATAGCCGGGTAAGGCAAGCGAAGATCGATTCCTATATCGCCCGCACGGAAGCGGAGAGCAACATCCGTCAGTTGAACAATAAGGTGGAGGAGTTGAGCGTTGCGCTTCGTAAGGAAGGAGAGCATATCCGCTATTATACGACCGGCGCTTTACCGGAAGCGGATGCTTTGTTGAAGAGCGCGACGGTACAGTTCAAAGAGAACGAGACAGATATCACGCAGTTTGTTCAAAGCCTGAACGCCGCCCGGGAGATCCGGCGGGGATATATCGAGGCCGTATATGCCTATAATATATCGGCGCTTGAGTTGGAGTTGTATAGTAGATAACCAGAAAAATAGTATAAGATGAAAAAGATATGGATTCCTGCGGCTCTTATGGCATTGGCCGCATGCAGTATGACAAACAATGCGGAGAAAGGACAGGGCGATTCGCAAGACATAACTGCCCGGCCCGCTATTACTCAAGTAGCAGAAAACGTACCGTCCGAACCATCCGTGGATAGCGTAGAGGTGGATGGGATTTCCTCGGCTACGGCCCTTCCGAATCACTCCTCTTTCAACGGGATCATGGTAGTTCCCCCGCAGCGGCAGGCTACGGTTACGTTGACGATGGGAGGCACGGTTCATGCTACTACGCTGCTTCCGGGCGATTATGTGAAGAAGGGCTCGGTGATCGTCAGCTTGGAGAATCCGGATTTTATCACGTTGCAACAGACCTATTTGGATGCCCATGCCCAAACGGAATACTTAGAGGCTGAGTATAAAAGGCAACAGCGTTTGAGCGAGCAAGAAGCGGCCTCGCAAAAACGTTTCCAGCAAAGCAAGGCGGATTATCTTTCCATGAAGAGCCGTCAAGATGCCGCCGCCGCGCAACTTGCTATCCTTGGTGTCTCCGCCGGCGATCTTCTGGAAGACGGTATCCAACCTTATTTGGAGGTAAAAGCGCCATTAAGCGGTTATGTCGCTGGGCTGTCCATTAATCTCGGTAAATACGTGAACGCGGGCGAACCGATCTGTGATGTGATCGATAAAGGCGAGACTCTCCTTTGCCTGACCGCTTATGAGAAGGATTTAGCGGACTTATCCATTGGGAACCAAGTACAGTTCCGGGTGAATGGAATGGGGAAGGAGACCTTCCATGCGGTCTTGGTCTCGATCGGACAGGAGGTGGACGAGACGAGCCGTTCCTTGGAAATGTACGCTCGGGTGAAAGAGACGAATCCCCGTTTTCGTCCCGGTATGTATGTTTCCGCACGGGTAGAGAAGAAATGACTATCTTTGTCTTCATGAAGAAAATGAATATAAAGAATAAATATGTGTTCTCGTTGGTCATCATATCGATCATGGTGGCCTTCTTGATCCATTTCCCGGAATTGGTGTCGTTGTTTGACGTTACCGGGCAGAACGCTCTTTTTCCGGATATGTCGGTATTGGATGTAGCGAATGAGGTCTTTTTCACCTTCGTGTCCCTCTTACTGTTATTTGCGATGAACACGTATGTCTTTGGTTTCAATCGGCAGAAAGCGCGTATCTCTTGGCAGAAGGTTCTGCTCTCGTTCGTAATGACTTGGTGCGTGAATAATTTATTAGGAAAGGGTTTCGTGTTCTTGCACCATCAGTTTGATATCCCGGCGATCGACGCCTTGGTGCATCATTATCTGCATCCGTTGAGGGATTTTATCATGTCGTGCGTCGTTACGGGTAGTTGCTATATGATTTACCTGATTCGTCAAAGCCAGCAAGTACAGGTCGAGAACCAGCAATTGCGGGCGGAGAATTTATTGAACCAATATGAGGCCTTGAAGAGCCAGCTTAATCCTCATATGTTATTTAATTCCTTGAACACGCTCCGTTCCTTGATCCGGGAGACTCCCGGGAAGGCACAAGAATATTTGCAGGAGTTATCCCGTGTCTTACGTTATACCTTGCAAGAGAATGAGTGCCGTAGTGTTACTTTACGGGAGGAGATGGATTTCGTGAACGCTTATATCTTCCTTTTGAAAATGCGCTATGAGGATAATCTAGTTTTCGATATAGACTTAGGGAAGGAGCACGAGTCTAAGCAACTGCCTCCTATGTCGGTGCAGCTTTTGATCGAGAACGCCGTGAAGCATAACGAGATTAGCAACCGCCATTCATTGACCATATCCGTTCGTTCGGACCATGATTCCTTGACGGTTAGCAATCCCATCCAACCGAAATTGACACATAGCGGAGGCACCGGTATTGGCTTGGTGAACCTGAGTAAACGTTATAACCTCTTGTATAAGAAAGATATTTCCATAAAAGAAGATGCTAGTATATTCAGCGTAACAATCCCTTTGGTATGAAAGCTTTGATAATAGAAGACGAGAAAGCGGCTGTCCGTAATTTGATGGCATTGCTGGGAGAGGTTGATCCGGATATCGAGGTGATCGATGTCCTAGATAGTATTACGGATAGTGTTGAATGGTTTCAATCGCATCCAATGCCGGAACTTATCTTTCTGGATATCCATTTGGCGGATGGTTCGGCTTTCGAGATCTTCGGTCATGTAGATATCTCTTGCCCGATCATTTTCACGACAGCCTATGATGAATATGCGCTGAAAGCGTTTAAAGTGAATAGCGTAGATTATCTGTTGAAACCGATCGACGCGGATGATATACGGAAAGCTTTGGATAAGTTGTCACGGTTACAATCGACGGCTGTGGAGAAAGAAGCGATCGATTATTCCGCTGTCATGCAAGCCTTGAAGCGGGTGGAAGGATATAAAACGCATTTCTTGATCCCTATGAAAGGGGATAAGCTGCTACCTGTTTCCGTGGATATGATCTTATTTTTCTATATAGCGGACGGAAATGTAAAGGCGGTGATGACGGACGGGAAAGAATACCTTTTCACGCAGACCTTGGATGAGCTCGCCGATAGCCTTGATCCCGCCTTGTTCTTCCGGATCAATCGTCAGTACTTGATATCCAGAAAGGCGGTGCAAGATATCGATCTCTGGTTTAACGGACGCCTTGCGATCAATTTGATCGTACCGACCTTGGACCGTATATTGGTTAGCAAGGCGAGAGTGCCGGATTTCAAGACGTGGTTTACGTCATGATGGATTATCAAGAGGGTTGTAGGGATGGAGTACGATGAACCGGGCTCCATGCTTATACGTCGGGTCTAATTGAATGGAGCCACCTAAATGCTCGATAATTGTTTGGCTGATGGATAACCCTAAGCCTGTACCCTGCGCATATTCATCTACCTTTTCGAAACGCTCAAATATGACTTTCTGCTTATCCTCCGGTATTCCACATCCGGTATCGGTTACGGTGATACGTACATGCTGCTTGTCCTCATCTATTTGATAAGATAGGTTGATCTCTCCTTCTTTCGTGAACTTGCAGGCATTGGTCAATAAGTTTATCAATAATTGTTGGAGACGTATCGAATCTGTCTGGATATGTAAGGGGTCTTCAGAAGGTGTATAGGTCAATTGAACACCCGGAAAGACCCGGTGCTCTACACTTGCCAAAGCGTTCCGGCAACAATCCGATAAGCTTGTCTTCTCTATAATGAACTTCATATTCCCGGATTCTAGGCGAGAAAGGTCAAGAATGTCATTTATCAGATTAAGTAATAAATAAGAGTTATTGTTGATAATGGAGAAAAACTCTTTCTTTTCGCCAGCGGAAATAGATTCATCGGATATTAATTCCGAAAAGCCGACAATCGCGTTAAGTGGCGTACGGATCTCATGGCTGATATTGGCGATAAACGTGCTTTTCATCTGGTTGGCGTGTTCCGCTATCTCTTTGGCTGTACGAAGTTGACGCTCGGACTCTACTAAGGCTTCCTTGTCTTTCATAAGTTCTCGTTGGTAGCGGCGTGCGGAGCGATAGGACTTGTATACGATGTATAGCATCACTAAAAGCACGATCGATACTACGAGTAGAATAATCATTAACAACCTTTGGGTATGCAGTTGTTGTTCACGTAGCTGTAGTTCATATGCCTGCATCTCTTGATTGTTTAGATCATGTAATGTCCGGAGCTGATTGATCTGCCGGTTGAAGGCCTCGTCATGCAACATCTTGGTATGTTCTACAACTTCTCTACTAAATGCGAGCGCTTCTTTATAACGTCCCAATGCTTCGAGTATCTCGACTTTCAGCTCCGAGGTTCGTATATCTTCTTCTGTTAATTTATTTTTATCTATGATATTCAGCGCCCTTTCATACATACCTAATTAAATAGTAATACTTGGCGAAAACGAAGTTGTAGCAGAATTCCGTATAATCATCTCCGGTTTTCTCTACGATCGGTGTCGCTTTCAACAAGGCGTCCAATGTCTCCTTGGGCTTGTCTTGAAGGACATACATATCCGCATAAAAAACATACATTAACGCACGGCAACGATCCACGGGGAAAGCGGTTCCTTGCTCTTCATTCTCTCTTTCTCTATCTTGGATCATTTCATCGTAACGAGTTAATAATTCCTTGGCTTCGGTGAAATGGTCGGTTCGAAGATAAGATTCGATGAGGTTTCCCATGTATTGCATCTCGAATTTCGGATTGTCACCTCGTTTCTGTAATAAATCGAGACCTTCCCGATAAGCTACTATCGCATCACTATCCCGATGTATCTCTTGATAGATTAAACCTAGGTTCTCATTGCAACAAATCAATCCATATTCACTTTTTGTATCACGGGCATAGTTGTATAGGCTGATCGCCCCGTTCATTGCTAACTCATAATTGCCGTCCCATAGATCCATTTGGCAAATGAATCCTCGTGCATCGAATAATGCGTCTGGAACCTCATTCTTGGCCGCGGCCAATGAATCTATCTTATGCGACCAGTAAATCAGGCTATCCCTGTTTTGTATATTGTAATAATGGCGGGATAAGTTGGCCCATGCGTAATATAAAGAAGCATGACCTTTCAAAGTGGAGCTTGCCACATCCGCCATTTTGTTTAGGTAAACAATCTCCTTGGGCGTTTGCCTGTACATTGTCGCTAAATCTTTATATAACTCGATCTGTTCATCTACGGTTGGCGAGGACTTTAATAGGGATAAAAGACTATCTTCCCTTTGTTGGGTAGTATATGTGTTTTCCGCTAAAGAAAACATTGGGATCATTAAATAGATAAATAATACTAAATAGGTATTTCTCATGATATTGTATGATGTTCAATACAAAAATACATTTTAATATTAAATATCAAGCGTATGTTATGGAATTTTCGAGGTCTGCCTTATAGTTTCTTTTTCAAAGTGAAGAAAAAAGTAACCCCTTTTCCCGGACTGCTCTTCGCCGATATTTGTCCTTTATGAAAATTAACCCCGTTTTTAACGATAGATAATCCTAATCCGGTTCCTCCGATCTTACGACTGCGTCCCTTGTCTACCCGGTAGAAGCGCTCGAATATGCGATTGATATGTTCTTCCGGGATACCCACTCCATTATCGGAGAAGCTAAAGTAATAATATTTAGGATCTTCTTTATAGCAGTTGACGGTAATCTTTATGTTTTCTCCCGCATAAGCGATCGCGTTGTCATATAGATTCCGGAATATGGAATAGAGTAGGGAGTTATTCCCGAACACGGTCGGATCTCCCGGGAGGATAATTTCCGACGTGATGTGTTTTTCTTCCATATCTTGGGAGCATTCTTTTTGTATCTCGGCGATAAGCTTCGTGATATTTACTTCCGTGAGGTCGAACATCTCGGATGCCTCGTCAAGTCTGTTTAATACGGAAATATCTCGTAATAATCCTGTAAGGCGGGTACTTTGGGAATAACAACGTTCCAAGAAAAATTGACGTTTGTCCGGACTCAAATCTGGGTTGGATAGGATTGTTTCCAAATACCCTTGAATGCTGCTGACCGGTGTTTTCAGCTCGTGAGAGACGTTCTGCGTAAGCTGTCGTTTCATCCGGCTTTCTTCTTCTTGACGGGATATATCATTAATAGAGATCTCATAACTATTATCGAGGAATAAAATACATTCGATCAAGAATATTTTACCGTTCTTGTCAATAGTCACGGACTCTCTTAATACTTTCTTTTTCCGATTCAGATTCCGGATATTCTTATTCAAGAAGGTACGGATTGGTTCTAATTCGGCTATATCAGTAACGTCTTCCACTTGGTGGATCTGGGTGTCGGATATGACATTTATGAATTGAATGAATAGGATGTTAGAAAGAATCTCCCGCCCTTCACTTGTAAACATGGCGAAGCCTTCCTTGGAATATTGGAAATGTTTGATAAGCTTTTCCCGCTCCATGGATAACTCGTTTTTCGCTTTCTGCTGCCGATGGTATAAGGTTACGATATTCTGTGAGATGTCACCTAGCTCATCATTCGGGAAAACATAATCGACCGCAGGCATTCGATCTTTCTCTACGTTTAAGGCGAAATCCCTTAGTTTGGATATCGTTTTACCTATGCTGAAAGTAAAACGGGAAAGGACAAAGAAGAAAATCAAGGTCATCAATGCCATGAAATAAATGAAGTCCTTGTTTACCGTCAATATCCCTCTTACATATGGATCATAGGGCAGGGCTGAGCGGTAAATATAACCTCCTATATTCGATGCCGAATAGAAATACCTTTTTCCCGTAGATTCCGAGGAACGGATAGCGAACCCTTCATTATATAATCGGGCTTTGCGTACCTCGCTTCGATCGTTATGATTATTGAACTCATCCGTCCCACTATTATCAAATAATACGTCGCCGGACGGATCTATAATGGTTACCCGCAAATCCTTTTGAGGGATGTCGTCCATGAAACTTATTACGGTCTGGTTGATGTCCGTACTTTGTTGGCATTTGCGGAATAATTGGTAATTATAGTTACTCAACACATTGTTCAACTTTTCTTGCGCGAACTCCCTTTCCCGCTGATATTGGAATAGCAGGAAACAGACCGTAAAGCCCAAGAACATAAAAAAGACCGACCAGAAAAGCCGTTGGCTAAACGGTATCCGGTGTCTTTTCTCACCATCTATCTTTACCATGATTCAGCGACAATATTAGCATTCAAAACAATAACCGAAACCTAAGCGAGTTACGATGTTCTTTCCATAAGGACCTATTTTCTTACGTAACCGGGTGATGTTGACATCGATGGTACGGTCTAGAACATATACCTCGTCTTTCCAGATGCGAGACAGTATTTCCTCTCTGGAGAAGACGTTCCCTTTATTTTCCAATAGAAGTTTTAGTATCTCAAACTCTTTTTTGGTCAATGGAACTTCCACCCCGTCTACCGTAGCCTTGATGCGTTTCGTATCAAGAGCTAATGTCTCATACTCAAGTTTCTCAATCTCTTTTTCTTTTGATTTCTCGGAAGTTCTTCTTAGTACGGCCTTAACACGCGCTATCACTTGGCGGATGGAGAAAGGCTTGGAGATATAGTCGTCCGCCCCGAGATTGAACCCTGTGAGCATATCGTTCTCCGTATCTTTGGCCGTGAGGAAGATGATAGGGGTATTGGCCGTCTTCTCATCTTGTCGCAGGATACGTGCCATCTTGAAACCGGAGATTTCTCCCATCATGACATCCAACAATAATAAATTGTAAACGGTCAGATCCTTTTTTAATGCCTCTTCCGCACTATAGGCGGTATCTACTTCATAACCTTCTATTTCTAAGTTGAATTTAAGGATCTCACATAAATCCTCTTCATCATCCACTACAAGAATACGAGTTGTTGCCATAAGCTGTTCTGTTTTTTAAAGAGTGCCTTACGGCTCTCCATATACAAATATAATTATTTTTGGCAAAGAACGGATATTCTTATTTCGGAGAAATGAAATATATGTTACATTGCTGTTAAGATCGCTCATATAACATTTCTGCCGCAGGATATGTGTTAGTATAATAGATCATTAGGGATGCTACTTCCTATAATAATTATAATCCGTGACAAAACCCTCGCAAAGCCAGTTGGCCAAGGCTTGCCGATTGTTGCTGAGGATGATCCGTTGTTGGTCGTATTGGTTTTGTATGTTGCCCAATTCGACGAATACGGAGTCGTGTGACGTAATACATATAAGTTACGATCGTCTACCGTGCCCGAGAATCCCCGGCCCGGCTGGTGGCGGTTGTATTTGCGCGAGAAAGTGGATTTCATCGTTTTAGCCAAGCGCTTGCTCGCTTGATCCTTGGGCTTATGATAGAAAAAGACATCGGTCCTTTGATGCCGGCTCCGGCTGTCCACATGGATGAATATCGCTCTCTTATAAGTTTCTTTATCTTTCCGGCTCAAGCTGTTTATCTTGGCGCAACGCTGATCCAGACGGCTTACTTGGCTGAGGGGGATCGGACTACCCATACAAGTTTCCCGTTTGCTGTTATTGAGGAATTGCTGGTCACGTATTCCGTCCTTTGCGTCTTGGATGATAATATGTACCTTTGCGCCTCGCATTAAAAGATTGCGTGCCAGACGTAGCATGATGTCGTAAGCGTATTCATCCTCATGCAATTCATGGGAGCCCATTTTACCGATCGCTCCGGGGTCCGGACCGCCATGACCGCTGACCAGATAAAAGCAAGCTCCCTTTAAATCGGAAGAGGTTATTTTGTAACTGGCTAGCGACTTGCCGAATAGGGGCTGATAATTCTTCTTCTGAGGGGCGGAGGCGAGCGGAGGCAAGGTATATTTTACGCCCATGCGCAGAGTGTTATTTTTACCCAACTTCCCTTTATTAAGCTCGATAAACTCTTTCTGATACGTCCCGCCGGTACGGTTGAAGCGTTTGAGAAAAAGAGTGATGCCCTCTCCGTTTTTCGGATACGCCTTTTCTTGGGCAGTCAAGGAACCTGTATATACGAGAGCGATAATAAAGATGAAGAAAATACGGATACTATGTTTCACAGACATCTTAAAAATTGATTCTACGCCGTAAAGATAATTAAATCAACCTATAGTCAAAAACGATAATTTATAAAAAGAATCAATCAACCCATAAATGAGAGGGAGGATATCCTATTATAAATTTCTTTGGTTAATTGAATATCATAGGATGCGTCATGCAATTTAGCGGAATCTATTTGTATGCCTAAAGCCCTTGCCACTGTTTCCTGCTTGAAATCTGTCATCTCATGCCGTTTGCGCATCAAATGCTGGGTAGACAATACCATTACGTCGATCGAGTTCACCCAGAACCATGAGTAGAAATAATGATCTCCGTTCTGTACGAAGAAGGCTTTCAAGAAGTGATTATCGAAAGAGGCGTTGTTGTATCCTACGAGAAAGAACTTGTCTTTTTTATCAAACTTGTCCACGTATTTGGACAGCATGTTCACGAATTTAACGTACACCTCTCGCATGGGAGGATAAGCTTGTATCTGTTCCTTGGACACGTTGCAAATGCGAAGCGCTTCTTCCTCTATCTCACATTGGGGATGTGGGCAGACATTGAAATTAAAAGATTCCTTCGTAACCCCATCAATTACGATCTCCCCACTTATTTGGTGGACGCCATTTCTCCAGTATTTTATGCCGGTAGTCTCTAAATCAAAAAAAAGTAGTTTCATAAATGCTTTTTGGTATAGGATGCAAAAGTAAGTTTTTTTATTCTTAAATGAGAGGATCTATAAGGTTTTCTCCGTTTATTTTATTATCTTTGCGAAAGTTTGAGTCTAGAATCATTATCGACATAGTTCTTCTTTTTATATTATTATTAAGCGGATCTCTCCTTTAATCATCAATTCTCACGCTAAGTTAGTATAAACAACGCTTCACGGAACGTGAGGCCCTAGTATAAATTAAAATCGACTGTATGGCAAAATACGCATCATTTGGTAAACGTGAAAACGAGAAAAAGAAACAAGCCCGCCGAGTAGAGAAACAGAACAGGAAAGAGGAAAGAAAATCGTCCGGCAAGGCGACTAGCTTTGAGGACATGATCGCTTATGTGGATGAAAATGGGATGATCACCTCTGTCCCTCCCGAACTTCGTCAAAAAGAAGAGATAAATCAGGAAGATATCTTGATCTCGACTCCTAAGAAAGAGGATGTGGCTCCCGTTATCTTAAGGGGCAGGGTAGACTATTTTAATGAGGCAAAAGGGTTCGGGTTTATCCGTGACTTGTCGGGGACGGAAAAGTATTTCTTTCACGTGAACAATGTTGTGGATGATATCTCCGTGAACGATATCGTGACGTTCGACCTTGAACGTGGCGACAGAGGCTTAAGTGCCGTGAATGTTTGTCTTGAAAATAAATAATAATACTTACCTTTGCGACCGAAACAATTAATAAAAATATAATATGTCTGTCGCAAAAGTAGATGATAATAGAAAGGTGACCACACATCGCCTGATAGAGATGAAGCAGCGTGGCGAGAAAATATCCATGCTTACCGCCTATGATTATTCGATGGCGAAATTGATCGATCAAGCAGGAATGGATGTGATCTTGGTGGGAGACTCCGCTTCTAACGTAATGGCTGGAAACGTGACCACTTTGCCGATTACGCTCGACCAGATGATTTACCATGGTAAATCGGTCATGAAAGCGGTGAATCGTGCGCTGGTGGTGGTAGACCTGCCTTTCGGTACGTATCAAGGAAACTCTAAAGAAGCCTTGGCCTCCGCTATCCGGGTGATGAAAGAGACGCATGCCGATTGTATCAAGTTGGAAGGCGGGGCTGAGGTTCGGGAATCTATCGAACGTATCTTGTGTGCCGGTATTCCAATTATGGGACATTTAGGATTGACGCCGCAATCGATCAATAAATTCGGTACGTATACGGTACGTGCCCGTGAAGAGGCCGAGGCTAATAAACTGATCGAGGATGCCCATTTGCTAGAGGAGATAGGTTGTTTCGCCTTGGTGTTGGAAAAGATCCCGGCGGAGTTGGCGGCTCGTGTCGCTTCGGAGCTTACGATCCCGGTTATCGGCATTGGCGCCGGTGGAGGCGTAGATGGTCAAGTGTTGGTTATGCATGATATGCTCGGTATCAATCAAGGCTTTTCTCCCCGTTTCTTACGTCGCTACGCTAATTTAGGGGAGGAGATTACTCGTGCCGTACAAGCGTACATCGAGGACGTGAAATCTCAAGACTTCCCGAACGAGAAGGAGCAATATTAGAAACAGAATACATGAGATCTCATTTGCTAATAGGCGCCGCTTCGTCGGGAAGCGGGAAGACTACTTTTACCTTAGGATTGCTTCGTGCCTTGAGAAATCGTTCTTTACGGGTGCAGCCTTTTAAGTGTGGGCCGGATTATATAGATACTCGTCATCATAAAATGGCGGCTGGTTGCGCTTCCGTGAATTTGGATGGTTTCATGATGTCGGAAGGGCATATCAAGGATTTATATGCCCGGTATACCTCGAATGCGGATGTAGCCGTGACCGAAGGGGTGATGGGGCTGTTCGATGGCTACGATGCCATGCGAGGGAGTAGTGCGGAGATCTCCGGTTTATTGCGGATACCGATCGTATTGGTGGTGAACGCTAAAAGTACGGCTTATTCGGTAGCTCCCTTGCTTTATGGCTTCCGGAATTTTCGGAAAGATCTGAATGTCGTGGGGGCGGTATTTAATTTCGTGGCGTCGGAGAGTCATTATTCTTTCTTGAGACAAGCGTGTGAGGATGCGGGTGTGGAAGCGTTAGGCTATCTACCGAAGTGTGCGGATGTAGAGATCCCGAGCCGGCATTTGGGGTTGTCGTTGGATGAGGATTTTTGCTTTGAGGAGTTTGCGGACCGGGTTGCTTGCTTGGTGGAGGAGCATGTGGATATAGACCGCCTGTTGGCAATCACGGCTTTGCCAGAGCGACAGCCAGTTCCTCGGGTTAAGGAAGTCATGAGGACTGTTTCAAAGGCAAACTTAAATATAGCCATCGCCCGTGATCCCGCTTTTAATTTCTCATATGAGGAAAATATACATTTCTTATCTACTCTAGGCAAGATTACCTATTTCAGTCCATTGAGGGATGATTGTTTACCGGAGGCCGATTTTGTCTATTTGCCGGGTGGATATCCCGAGTTATATTTATCGGAGTTGAGCATGAATTCCGGGATGCGTGAATCGATTCATTCCTTTGTGGAAGTGGGGGGCAAGTTGCTGGCGGAATGTGGGGGGATGATGTATCTCTGTAAAGAGATTATCGGTACGGATGGGAATGCCTATCCAATGGCCGGTGTATTACCGCAATCCGCCACGATGGAGAACATGAAGTTACGTTTAGGGTATCGGACTTTATGCTATAAGAATGATGTCTTACGAGGGCATGAGTTCCATTATTCCCGGATCGTGCCTATGGAAAGTCCGCTGCCTTCGGTAGCGAAAGCCTTTACGGCGAAAGGAGGTCAAACGGATACCCCGCTATATCGCTACAAGAACGTATTGGCGGGGTACACGCATTTATATTGGGGAGATCCTTGTCGGAACGATTGGTTTATTGATTATCTGTATGGGGAAGCCCCAGATTGTTCTCGATAAACATTTTCAATATATTGATGGCGATCTGGTTGCTTCCTCCTTCGGGTATAATTAGGTCGGCATATCGTTTGCTAGGCTCTATAAATTGCAGGTGCATAGGCTTTAGTACCCGGGTATAGCGTTCCATTACCGCTTCCGCCGTGCGTCCTCTCTCGATCATATCCCGTTGGATCACACGGATAAGACGTTCGTCCGAATCTGTATCGACAAATACTTTCAAGTCCATCAAGTCTCGTAATTGAGGGTCGCATAAAGCGAGGATCCCTTCGATGATGACAACATCACGAGGCTCGATATGAATGGTCTCGGGCAATCGGCAGCAGGTAAGATAAGAATAAGTCGGCTGCTCGATGCATTTCCCCTCTTTCAGCAAGGTGACTTGCTCTGAGAGGAGCGGCCAATCAAATGCGTCGGGATGGTCGAAATTAATATATTGACGTTTCTCTACCGGCACATGGCTGTTATCTTTGTAATAAGAATCTTGAGGGAGTAATACGACCTCACCGGGAGGTAAACTTTCTATGATCTTTTTTACCACTGTAGTTTTCCCGGAACCAGTCCCGCCCGCTATACCTATAATTAGCATGATTTCTTATATTAATCCATATTTATGTTTATAAATGCAAAGGTAAGAAATATTTATAGTGGTAGTATTTCGCTATTAATAGAAAAAACGAGATAAAAAGAGCTGAATTCTATGTTGTATAGCATGTTTGTCTTAAATAAAGTTAATGAGTAAGCTTTTCTTGTTGGAAAATTATGCTGCATAACATAAAGTCTCTATATTTGCACTGTGTTTTTCATGGTATTAGATTTAAGGTTAACAATGAGATTGGCTGTCCGTGACGGATGGCCTTTTCTTTTATAGTAGGTCACCTCAACAATAATGATCGTTAGATGCGTTCCCCATTGTATTCATGATTTATTACTGTAGAACCTTCCTGTTGGATAAAGGTATTATCGGAAGTAGCTTGTACGCCTGTATCCAAAGATCTTTTCACGGATGTGAAATGATCTTTTCACAAGGGTGAAACGATCGTATCACGAGCGTGAAAAGATCTCTTCACAGGTGTTAAAAGATTAGATCGTCCGGAGCTTGGCTATACTTTCCACCGTTCTTATCCCTTGTGTGAGGTTACTTGCGGCACAGATCTTCAATTGATTGTTACGATATCACGAGTCCATCCCCCTTATTTACTAAAGATGGGAATCAGATAGGTTAGTTTCGCGGATATTATTTGGCTGGAAGATTTAGAGAATGTGTCTCCTTTACGGCTATTGAACATATCGCCCAGCGCATAGTAATAACGACCTTCCAACAGGAAAGAGCCTATTCCGGTGCGGAGCTCGATTCCCGGTCCGCCGCAAAGCCCCCAATCGAACTTCTTTTGGACTTCCAATGTATGTT
>ERZ827043.1362-NODE-1362-length-25174-cov-55.438712_pt1 | contig 25174 bp, 20 predicted proteins | sample MGYA00519923_ERZ827043 | MGnify/ENA primary metagenome ERZ827043 (study PRJEB31778, sample SAMEA3449251) | human gut metagenome | biome: human gut; feature: human-associated habitat; material: faeces | place: United Kingdom | collected 2010/2012 ... | reverse complement strand
CGCTTCTTTCGTAAAAAAAACTATTTGAAGCGTCCGTGAGACCTCCTCGGATAAGGGCATTATCTTTTCATCTTATACCCACTTCATTTACACCAACCATTCCGAATAGCTATGGGACTTTGATTTGCTTTGCAATCTTATCCATGGTTAAATGCCTTATATGAAGTTCCTGTTCGTTAGGTCAGATGTTTGCCGCCTGCTTCCTTCAGATTTCACCTTGCGATGAACACCCTTGCTCTTGGCTATGTAATTCCCGCTATTAGGGCTTACTCGGGACTTGCACCCGTTAGATAATGCTCATGCCGAGCGTACAAAATAATGGAGCCGGCAGAGACATCCCTGCCGGCTCCATCTAAAGTGATACCATTAGCCATATTTTCAAGAACCGAATCCGAAAACCGGCTTAAGAAAATATCCATCAGCTGGTCGCGACCTCATTATGATCAAAACTAGCAATGGCCTGAACGAGCTGACTGAATATGACATCTTGTTTTTTAGTGCTCTTCTACATATTTCGTGATCCACGCACCAACTTCCTTCGTGCCATAATGGGCACCGCCCTCAACCTGGATCTCCGGTGTACGTACGTTCTGATCAAGAGAGGCCGTGCAAGCTTCACGGATGAGGGCTCCTTCCTCCTTCAGGCCGAAGTGCTCAAGCAGCATGGCGGCAGAGAGTATCTGGGCAAGGGGGTTGGCCAGATTCTTACCGGCCGCCTGTGGCCATGAGCCGTGTACGGGCTCAAAGAGCGGCGTATGCTCGCCCAGTGAGGCGGAGGGCTGCAGGCCCATCGAGCCGGTGATTGCCGACGTCTCATCGGTAAGGATATCACCGAAGGTGTTCTCCGTCACGATGACATCGAAGAAACGGGGCTCGGTGAGTACACGCATCGAGCAGTTGTCGATAAACATATAGTCGACCGTCACATCGGGATAGCTCGGCTCCATCTCCTTGGCGATCTGACGCCACAGACGGGAAGAGGCAAGCACATTGGCCTTGTCGACAACGGTCAGGTGATGGTTGCGCTTCTGTGCGAACTCAAATCCCACCTTGAGGATACGCTCTATCTCAGGACGGTAATAGATATCGGTATCATAAGCCTTGTCATTGTCCTGATACTTCTCACCGAAGTACATGCCACCGGTAAGCTCACGGATCACGACGAAGTCGGCACCCTTGATCAGCTCTTCCTTCAAGGGCGAATTATGGAGCAGGCAGTCGAACGTGGCCACAGGACGTACATTAGCAAAAAGACCCAATTTCTTGCGCATGGCAAGCAGACCGGTCTCAGGGCGCACTTTCAATGTAGGGTCGTTATCGAAACGGGGATCACCCACAGCTGCAAAGAGCACGGCATCGGCATCCATGCACACCTTGAATGTCTCTTCGGGGAAAGGATCACCGCAGACATCAATAGCGTGGGCACCGCAGAGGGCTTCCTGATACTCAAACTGGTGGTTGAACTTCTTGGCAATGGCATCGAGCACGGCTGTAGCCTGGGGCATGATCTCCGGTCCGATACCGTCACCCGGGAGAATAGCAATTTTTAATTTCATATCTTTCTTTCCGTTGAATATTTATACTTTAAAGGTGCCCTCCACAATATTGAGCATCTTGATGGTAGCCTTGATGGCCGCCTCTGTCTGATCGGCGTCGAGTCCGTGTGTACGGATCACCTTGCCATGATCGTCTTTCCAGGTGATCACCGTATTCACGAGGGCGTCTGTACGGCCGCCGGGCGGGATCGTGACAGAGTAGTTGGCAAGTAGCGGGAACGTACGATCGAGCTTTTCCTTATAGATCTTCCGCATGGCTTTCACGAATGCGTCATACTGACCGTCACCGGTAGCGTCAGCCTCATACGACACGCCATTGATCTCAACCTTGATGGATGCCAATGGCTTTAAGCCATAGGAAGTAGAAACCATATAGCTGACCAGCTTCACACGATCCTCAATGGTTTCATGATGCAGGACGTCAGAAACGATATAAGGCAGATCATCCTGTGTCACCACTTCCTTGCGGTCGCCTAGCTCAGTGATGCGCTTAGTCACCTTTTTCGTCTGCTCGGGCGTGAGCTCAAGGCCCAGTTCCTTCAGATTCTGAATGATATTGGCCTTACCGGAGTTCTTACCCAGCGCATACTCTCGTTTGCGGCCAAAACGCTCCGGGAGCAGGTCGTTGCTGTAGAGATGGTCTTTCTTATCACCATCGGCATGTACTCCGGCCACTTGGGTGAACACATTATCTCCTACAATGGGCGTATTCGGTGCTACGGCGATGCTACTGTAGCTCTCCACCAATCGGCTCACGGCATTCAACTGGCTCTCGTCGATGTGCGTAACGATACCCGCCTGATCTTTCAGCATGGCCTGGACGGAAGCCAAAGGAGCATTACCGCAACGTTCTCCCAGACCATTGACTGTGACATGGACGCCTGACGCACCGTTCATCACAGCGGCAAGGGTATTGCCAACAGCAAGGTCATAGTCGTTATGGGCATGGAAATCAAAGCGCTTGCCGGGATAACGGGTCACCATCTCATGGAAATACTCACCACAATTGATAGGATTAAGAATACCCAATGTGTCAGGCAATAGAAAACGAGAGATAGGCTCATCCTTCATCGCATCCATCATCTGCCATACATAGTCGGGCGAATCCTTCATGCCGTTGCTCCAGTCCTCCAAATAGAGATTGACCACGAATCCCTGTTTCACAGCATAAGCGATCACACCCTTGATGTCGTCAATATGCTCCTGCGGGGTTTTCTTCAACTGCTGTGTACAATGCTTGTATGATCCTTTCGCCAGCAGATTCATCACATGGCAGCCACAATCCTTGATCCAGTCGACCGACTGTGTGCCATCGACAAATCCCAAGACTTCTATGCGGTCTATCATACCTTCCCGCTCCGCCATACGGCAGATATTCTTCACGGCCTCCTTCTCGCCTTCCGAGACACGTGCTGACGCTACCTCCAGACGGTCGACATTGACCGACTTCAGCAGCTGACGGGCGATCATCAATTTTTCATGAGGAAGGAAAGAGACTCCACTGGTCTGCTCGCCGTCACGCAGCGTGCAGTCCATGATCTCTACAAATGGAAATGGATTATTCAGATGTAACATTATGCCTTGGATTTCTCATACTGCTCCACCTTGTCACGGTTCTGCACAAGGAAATCCACATCATCCAGACCGTTCATCAGGCAGTGCTTCTTATACTGATTGATTTCAAAATGCTCGCTGTGCCCCGTTGCAAGATTGGTGACCGTCTGGTTAGGTAGATCAACTTTCACCTGCGTCTTATGATCCTTGTCTATGCTTTCGAAAAGTTCCTTCAGAAAAGCCTCAGAAACGACTACGGGAAGCACAAAGTTATTAAGCTCATTATTCTTGTGGATATCTGCGAAGAATGAACTGATCACCACACGGAACCCATAGCCTGCAATGGCCCAGGCCGCATGCTCACGTGAAGAGCCTGATCCGAAATTCTTGCCGGCTACGAGAATGACACCGGAATAATCAGGATTGTTAAGAACAAAGTCTTTTTTCAACGATCCGTCCTTATTGTAACGCCAGTCACGAAAAAGATTGTCACCAAATCCCTTCTTATCCGTGGCCTTGAGGAAACGCGCAGGAATGATCTGGTCTGTATCTACATTCTCTAAAGGAAGAGGAATGCAGCTGGATGTAATAACATCAAATTTCTGTTTCATTGTCTTTTCTATTACTTTGATGGACACCTCTATATGTCCAAAGGAAAGGCCCTGACTATACCGTAGGATGTTTCTCGGACTTCACCATTGCTGCAGTCTGAGATCCCATCAAGTACGACACAGGGACTGTTTATAAAAACTACAAAGCCTATGGCTAAAAATCACATGAACTCACGTGGATCGGTCACCTTACCGGTGATGGCAGCGGCAGCGGCTACAAGGGGTGATGCCAGGAACGTGCGCGAACCGGGACCCTGACGACCCTCAAAGTTACGGTTACTGGTGGATACACTATATTTCCCTGCCGGAATCTTATCATCGTTCATTGCCAGACAAGCAGAGCAACCAGGCTGGCGAACTTCAAAGCCTGCCTCTGCAAGAACCTTGTCAAGGCCCTCATCCTCAATCTGCTTCTTCACTGTCCACGAGCCGGGGACGAGCCAGGCCACCACGTCTGCAGCTTTCTGATGTCCCTTGACGATGTTGGCGAAAGCGCGGAAGTCCTCTATACGGCCGTTGGTGCAGGCACCCAGGAACACATAGTCGACCTTATGGCCCAACAGCTTCTCTCCGGGCTCCAGGCCCATATACTTCAAACTCTTCTCAAACGAGGCCTTACCCTCCTCGCCGATCTCATCCAGCGTCGGTACGCTACCCGTGATGCCGATGCCCATGCCGGGATTCGTACCATAGGTGATGCGAGGCTCAATGTCCTCGCCGTGGAAGGTGAGTTCCTTGTCGAACACGGCATCCTCACCGCTCTTCAACTTGCTCCATTCTGCCACAGCCTTGTCCCAGGCCTCACCCTTAGGTGCATATTTCTTGCCCTTCAGATAAGCGAACGTCGTCTCGTCAGGAGCTATGAAACCACCACGGGCTCCCATCTCGATAGACAGGTTGCAGAGCGTCAGACGACCCTCCATGCTCATGTCGCGAACCACCTGACCGGCATACTCCACGAAATAGCCTGTTGCTCCTGACGTGGTCAGCTGAGACATCAGATAGAGAGCCACATCCTTGGCGACAACACCTTTGGGCAACTTACCCTCTATATTGATTCGCATGGACTTGGGCTTCTGCTGAAGGATGCACTGAGAGGCTAGTACCATCTCTACCTCAGAAGTACCGATACCGAAAGCCACGGCACCCACAGCACCATGGGTCGACGTATGAGAGTCACCACACACGATCGTCATGCCCGGCAGGGACAGACCGGTCTCAGGACCTACCACATGGATCACACCATTCTCCTTGGTACCCATCTTGAATTCGGTCAGACCAAATTCCTGACAGTTCTTGTCCAATGTCTCAATCTGCTTACGTCCGACAGGATCTTCCACAGGCTTATCCTGGTCATGTGTCGGTGTGTTGTGATCAGGCATACAATACACCTGAGCCGGACGGAACACTTTCAACCCACGCTGACGCAGACCGTCAAAAGCCTGCGGTGAAGTCACCTCGTGACAATAGAGACGGTCAATATACAACTGGGTGGGACCGTCCTTGACGATCTGTACTACATGACTGTCCCAAATCTTATCAAAAAGAGTATTCATATATAATAAGTTTTAGTATAATGGTGTCAGCCGGTTGTGCAAGCATATCCTCACAGTCGCCAGCCGATACTCTAAGCTCAATTTTTAAATTTGTTGATACAATCGATATATGCCTCTACCGAAGCAGTTACAATATCGGTGTTGGCACCGAAACCATAGTAGACATTCCCGTCATACTCCACCTGCATGTGTACCTTACCGACATCGTCCGATCCCTTATTGATGGCCTGGATGGTGAATTCCTTCAGGGTCATGTGCTTACGGACGATGCGCTTCAACGCCAGGATGGCCGCATCGACAGGGCCGTTGCCCGACGAGCTCTCCTCAAACTTCTGACCGGCGATATCCAGTCCGATGCAAGCGACGCTCTTCACGCCCTTACCGGTGGTCACCTGGAGATAGTCGAGCTTCACGCTGTTATTGGCAGCCTTCTCGGCACCGGCAAGCATGAGTACGTCATCGTCGGTGATCTCCTTCTTTTTATCGGCAAGGCTGAGGAAATTCTTATAGATCTCATCCAGACGCTCCTCATCCTTTATGTCTACACCGTTCAGCTCAAGACGATACTTCAAGGCTGCACGTCCTGAACGTGCCGTGAGTACGATGGCGTTATCATCAAGACCGATGTCCTTGGGATCGATGATCTCATACGTCTGTGCATTTTTCAATACGCCATCCTGATGAATGCCACTGGAATGTGCGAAGGCGTTACGTCCTACGATTGCCTTGTTAGGCTGTACGGGCATATTCATCAACGAACTGACCATGCGCGAGATGGATGTAATCTTCTGAGTATTGATATTCGTCTCGATACCTATGTCCTTATGTGTCTTCAGTATCATGGCTATTTCCTCAAGAGCAGTATTGCCGGCCCGTTCTCCTATGCCATTGACGGTCACTTCCACCTGACGTGCTCCGACGAGCACACCGTTCAGCGTATTGGCCGTCGCCATGCCCAGGTCGTTATGGCAGTGGGTAGAGATGATTGCCTTGTCTATGCCATCTACGTGATCGACAAGATACTTGATCTTTGCCGCATACTCATCAGGCAGGCAATATCCTGTCGTATCGGGGATATTCACTACCGTAGCACCTGCCTTTATAACAGCCTCCACCACACGGGCGAGATACTCATTGTCGGTACGACCGGCATCCTCGGCATAAAACTCCACATCCTCTACATACTGTTTTGCGTACTTCACTGCACGTACGGCACGCTCGAGGATATCCTCGCGGGTTGAGTTGAATTTATACTTAATATGATAGTCACTAGTTCCCAATCCTGTATGGATGCGCTTATGCTTGGCGTACTTCAAAGCATCGGCAGCCACATCAATGTCCTTTTCTACCGCACGGGTCAGGGCGCAGATCGTCGGCCAGGTAACAGCCTTGGAAATCTCCTCTACACTATGGAAGTCACCGGGAGAACTGACAGGAAAGCCCGCCTCGATGACATCGACTCCCAACAGCTCCAGCTGCTTGGCCACCTGGATCTTCTCAACCGTATTCAACTGGCAACCGGGCACCTGCTCACCATCGCGGAGGGTCGTATCGAAAACAAACAATCTCTCACTCATAATCGTATCTTTTTGTTTTGTGTAACTTTATCGTTCGCTGAATCTTATATATAAAAAAGCCTTCCCACTCACACGGAAATGGAAAGGCTTTATATAGCTCAAGCATACTCACACTCTAACGCACCTTCTCATTTCCGGCTGTCTTGCGCAGTCGAATAATGTTAATAATGCTCAGAATGTGAATGCTCTGGTTCATATCGATTACTATTTTTATGTTTATGTGTCGTACCCACCATTCTGTGGATGACGATGCAAAGGTATATAAATTTCGCAAAACAAACAAGAGATTGTAAGTTTTTTATGTTGAAAACTTACAATCTCTTGCTATTTTCCGGAAAATTTCCTAATTTAGAACGGTACGGCACCCGGATCGCCCCCTAGAGGATCGTCATCACCATTGATGCGCGAGCCAATGATCTCACCTCCCCCGTCAATTACATCACTGGCAAGTGGACGCAAAGCAGCATCCTCAGGATTGGTAAAGCGCGTGTACTGGCCCTCAAAGTTAAGCAACACCGTGTCGGTCTTACCCTTACGGTGCTTGGCGATGATGATCTCTGCCTTTCCCTGCAGATCGTTTCCCTTCGGGTCTGTCTTGATGCCATAATATTCTGGACGATGGACAAATACCACCATATCGGCATCCTGCTCGATGGCACCCGACTCACGCAGGTCGCTGAGCTGAGGTCGCTTACCTTCATAACCTTCTCGGTTCTCCACAGTACGATTGAGCTGTGATAGTGCCATGACAGGAATATTCAACTCCTTGGCCAGACCTTTCAACGAACGTGAGATGGTGGACACCTCCTCCTGACGGTTGCCAAAACGGATACCACTGGCATTCATCAGCTGCAGATAGTCGATCATGATCATTCGGACACCTTTCTCACGTACCATGCGACGGGCCTTCGTACGAAGTTCAAACACCGACATAGCCGGTGTATCATCTATATAAAGAGGTGCGCCTTCGAGCTGATGGAGATTCTTATCAAAACGCTGAAGCTCATCCGGGCGGAGCTGTCCGTTCATAATGGCCTTACCATTGATCTCACAGACATTGGAAATCAGACGGTCGACAAGCTGTACGTTGCTCATCTCAAGAGAGAAGAAGCCGAGAGGGATACGCTGATCGACAGCAATGTTCTTCGCCAACGAAAGGGCAAACGAGGTCTTACCCATGGCAGGACGACCGGCGATAATCACAAGATCGGAATCCTGCCAGCCTGAAGTGAGATCATCGAGCTTATTGTAACCTGTAGAAATGCCCGTCAGACCAGAAGTATTACCCATAGCCTTCTGCAGAATGTCCTGAGCCTGCCGAATCACAGGATCGATCTGCGTAAAGTCCTGTGTCATATTCTTTTGGGACAGTTCAAACAAACTGCCTTCGGCCTTCTGCATCAGCTCATCAATATCCACAGTAGTGTCAAAGGCATCTGTCTCTAGCTGTGAGGCGAAAGAGATGAGTTGTCGGGCCATATACTTCTGCTGAAGGATCTTGGCATGGTATTCGATATTCGCCGAGGAAGCCACATGGGAAGACAATTCGAGGATATAGTCAGTACCGCCGACCTCATCGAAGGTACCCAACTTCTGCAACTCGTTGGTAACCGTCATGATGTCGACAGGACGGTCATGAAGACTCAGACTCTGTATGGCTTCGAATATCTTTTGATGACGTGGTTCGTAAAAAGTCTCCGGATGTAATTTCTCAGCCACGAGCGAGAATGCATCCTTATCTATCATCAGCGCACCGAGCACTACACGTTCCACATCAAGGGCCTGCGGCTGCAAGTGGGCGTATGTAGGATCGATAGGAGTTGACACTTTGCGGCGGGTACGCGTACCGCCTTTACTTTGTGCTGTTGTAGGCATACGATCTATTTGTTTAGGGGGCAAAAATACAAAAAATAAATCATTCATAGGACTCCCGCTCTAAGATTTTGTATTATATTTGCAGTAGAATCAATTAGTAAAACAATGATCACCTTTCCTTGTGCGAAAATCAATCTTGGTTTGAATGTCGTCGCCGAACGCACCGACGGTTACCACGACATAGAGACCGTAATGTATCCCATCCCCCTCACCGATGCGCTAGAGATCAAGTTGATGGGTGAGGAATTTCCTTCCTCCGTGCCATGCGATCTGAAGGTCACCGGCCCTACCGCTGTCGATTGTCCCGAAGCGGATAACCTCGTCGTGAAGGCCTACAACCTGCTGGCCCACGACTTTCAGTTGCCCCGTATACATGCCCATCTCGTGAAGCGGATTCCCTCACAGGCAGGCATGGGTGGAGGATCAGCCGACGGAGCCTTTATGATCAGACTGCTCGACGAGCGCTTCCGCCTGAATATCGGCATCTCCGAGATGGAGCGCTATGCCGCCCGCCTCGGCAGCGACTGCCCCTTCTTCATCACCGCTGAGCCGGCCTACTGCACCGGACGAGGCGAGATCATTGAGCCGGCCGATGGGCCAAAAGGTAATCTTCACGGCTACTGGATCGCAGTAGTCAAGCCTCCCGTGGCCGTCTCCACTCGCGAGGCATACGCTGCCCTGGATTGCAAGTGCCCTGCCAAGTGCTGTCACGATGTCGTACGCCAACCCATCACCACATGGCGTATCGACCTGACCAATGACTTTGAGGGCCCCATCTTTAGCCGCCATCCCCAACTGGCACAGATCAAAGAGCGACTCTACAGTCTCGGAGCAATCTATGCAGCCATGAGCGGTAGCGGATCAGCCCTCTTCGGCATCTTCCACGAAGAACCGCAAAGCCTCAACAGTCATTTCCCCGACTGCTTTACGTGGCGACATGAACTGTAACCGACGGATATACAACTTCAAATACACGAAAAGACAGATCCCTCCTGATCCGTCTTTTCGTGTGGATAACCTACCTAATGCCCCATCAGTCCAAGCCACCTTCCACTTCTTTAGATATTAGACGCATGGCTTATTAGTACTTGTCTTTGAGTCAACAGCTGACGAGAACGGACAACTTGCGATTATGGGCTGCAGAGGGCCCTTTCCTTATCTGAAAAGAAGTATAAAAGTAAGAAAAGCGTTGGGAAAGAGAAATAAATTACGTATTTTTGCTCTATAAAAGCAATTATCCAAACATTATGGCAAGATTTAAAAGAATACTCCTGAAGCTCTCCGGCGAGAGCCTTATGGGAAAGCAGAATTACGGTATTGATCCTGAACGTCTGTCCGACTATGCCCGTCAGATCAAAGAGGTGCACGATATGGGTGTACAGATCGCCATTGTCATCGGCGGTGGCAATATCTTCCGTGGCTTGAGCGGTTCGCAAAAAGGCTTCGACCGTGTGAAGGGTGATCAGATGGGCATGTGCGCCACGGTGATCAACTCCCTGGCACTCAGTTCCGCATTGGGCGCCATCGGTGTGAAGAACAAGGTACTGACCGCCATTCGCATGGAACCTATCGGTGAGTTCTACACTAAATGGAAAGCCATCGAGGCCATGGAGCAAGGCAACATCGTGATCTGTTCTGCCGGCACAGGCAACCCCTACTTCACCACAGATACTGGCTCATCACTGCGTGGCATCGAGGTAGAAGCCGACGTGATGCTCAAGGGTACCCGTGTCGATGGCGTATATACCGCTGATCCTGAGAAAGACCCCACCGCCAAGAAGTTCCACGACATCACCTATAAAGAGGTGTTGGATAAGGGTCTGAAGGTAATGGACCTTACTGCCATCTGTATGTGCCAGGAGAACAACCTCCCTATCTATGTATTCAACATGGACATTGTCGGCAACCTGAAGAAGGTGCTCGACGGTGAGGAGATCGGTACGCTGGTACACAATTAATATCCCGTCTTCTGAGACCAAAGGAAAGCGGAGAGCCCGATGAGGACTCTCCGCTTTTTATGTTCTGTTTCCTTATATCGTAGACATCTTATGAACGGACGCCTGCACATTTATTCTTAATGTAGATGACGATGTTCATGATCACATACAAGGCAATGATGATGGCAAATCCGTAAAGCTGGAAGAATATCAGCAACAGCGCACTGACCACCAGGAAGGAGTATCGCAACTCATTGCCTTTCCATCCCCAGTGCTTGAATTTCAATGCGAACATCGGGATCTCGCTGACCAAGAGATAGCAGCTCACCAGCATAAGCAACAGCAGCCACAGACCACCTGTCCGCTGGTCGGGCATCTGCTCACTACGTGCCAAGATCAAAGCTGCCCAGAAAAGGGCGTTGGCAGGGGTTGCCAGGCCGATGAAGCCCATTGTCTGCCGTTCGTCCAGGTTGAACTTAGCCAGGCGAAGGGCAGAGAAGGCTGCCATGATGAAGGCACAGCCCGCCAGAATGTTCTGGTAGGGCTGCAGGAAAGCCGGGAACACGCACGCCTGCAACTCTGCGAAGAGTATTGCGGAGGGTGCCATGCCGAACGTGATGTCATCGGCCAGCGAATCCAGCTCCTTGCCTATGGGCGAAGGCACGTGCAACAGACGGGCCGACATGCCATCAAAGAAATCAAATACCGCTCCGACAATGATCATTACCATTGCCCACAGGGGTGAACCGTAGAATGCAAAGACCGTAGCGATACATCCGGAGATGAGGTTGCAGCATGTCAGCGTGTTAGGTATATGTTTCCTTATCATCTTATTTCTTCAGTTTTGCAATCACAGTGAGGTCTCCCGTCGTCTTCTGACCCATCTTGACGCACACCTCCGCATCCAGTGGCAGAAAGACGTCGACACGGCTACCCAACTTGATAAATCCTAAATGCTCGTCTATATAGCATTCCTCACCTTCCTTTGCATAAGTGACGATGCGGCGCGCCACAGCTCCCGCTATCTGCCGGCAGAGCACATCCGTACCATCATCAGTAGTGATCATCACATCGGCTCGCTCGTTTTCCTCACTTGCCTTTGGCAACCATGCCTTGTGATAATTGCCATTCTGATGTTTCACGAACTTTACCTTGCCGTCTACCGGGAACCAGTTGGCATGTACATTGAAAAGGCTCATGAAAATGCTGATCATCAAGCGTTTCTCATGGAAATATTCATTTTCCTCCACTTCCTCAATCACTACGATCTTACCGTCTGCGGGAGCAACGACAAGGCCGGATGTATCCTCCACATTGAGATAACGCACAGGACACTGATAGAAATTGAGGACGATAAGGTACACGACAGCGGCGATTACAAAAAAGATACCCGCCGGCCACTTGGTGTCAAACCCATACCACAAAGCGGCCGTAATGACCACCAAGGCTATCAGGCTGTAGATCAAAGTATCGGTTCCTTCTCGATGTATTCTGATTTTTTTTAGTTTTCTTATTTTATTGCCTACCATAGGTAATAGAGTAATAGTATACGTATTTCGTGCAAAGATAGTCATTTTACATCAACCGACAAATTTATTTCGCATAAAACTGCATCTTTTAAAGTATTTAGTCGTACTTTTGTATCAAATCAAGATTTGGGCCATGACACGAGCTGTCCTAACATTTCTACTATTACTTGTCTTTTCTTATGAACCCAAATGTTTAAAATGCTTACTGCCAATAATCCATTGCCCTGCAGTAAGGTCAGCAGCAGCATCAAGACCATAAATGAGCGGAGCGATCTCGCAAGGGCTACTACGACGATACTGCCTTCCGTCACGCACCATGAGGACCTTTCTCCCTCAGGCGGGCTCATCAACTGCCATACCAACCTTCTCCACGGAGAGCGTAGACGCAATCCGCTCATGGGCGTCGGGCAAGCCAATGCGAAAGACGCTTGCGGCCTAATGGTCACCGGTTAGAGATTGAAATCGAGGATGTTCCAACCAGACTGCACGAAAAAAGGCTGCCTTCGTGATGAAGACAGCCTTTCTCTATATTAGATAAAAAGCCTTGGATTATTTCAGCAGCTTCTGAGCCTGCTTCAACATCTTTTCAGCTTGTTTTTCGATATTTTTCAGCTCCTTGCTTTCTGAGCCATTGGCCTTCTTCTGAGTCTTATCCAACTGAGCGGAAAGCTGCTGAATGTGTGACTCTACGTCCTCTTTCTTCACATTGCTCTTTGACTTAGCCAACCATTCTTTCATACCCTGGGTCTTGAGAGAAAGGGTAGCCGTCTCAGCAGCCAGCTCGGTAGCAGCCTCTTCTGCCGGAGTAGCAAATGCGTGGTGGAATCCCTTCACATCGTTCCAGTGACCGCGAGTAAAGTCGGGAACTGCGACAGGTGCGCAACCGTTATCCATAGAGAGGGCTCCAAGTTCTGCCAGAGAGCACCACTCAGCCAGGTCGTACACATCCATGTCCAATGGCAGTCCGTTCTGCAGACAGTACACCAGACGGCTGTCCATAATGAAGTCCATGCCACCGTGTCCGCCTACTTCCTTGGCCATCTCACCATACTTCTTCAGAATCGGGTGCTGGTATTTGTCGACCAGTGCCTGCATTTCCTTTTCAGGAAGGAAAGAGTGAGAGCTCAGATTGTCTACCTTCGGCTGTACACCGGAAGCCTTCATCTGGTCTGCATCCACTGCATAGCCTTCAACCGGATACTTATTGGCGAAGCCCTTTGTTCCAGTCAGCTGGTACAAGCGGTTATAGGGCTGCGGATTCATCACGTCGTGCTGGATCTCGATGACTTTTCCCTGAGCGGTACGGATAAGGGTAGTGGTATGGTCGCCGTTACGGAATTCCTCGCAAGGCTTACCCGTTGCCTGCTCTACCAATTCCTTGCCGTGTACGGATTTCGTATCCATGGCTACCAGGGTGGTCATACGGTCACCTCTATGAATGTTGAGGGCCTGAGCCACAGGGCCAAGTCCGTGAGTAGCGTAAACGTCGCCACGGTTCAGCATGTTGTAACGCAGACGCCAGCCCAACTTGTCGTCCTTACCGTTCTTCCAGTAGTACGGCCAGAACTCATTCAGATTGTGGATGTAAGCACCCTGTGCACGAAGGATCTCACCAAACACGCCGTGTTGTGCCATGTTCAAGGTATTCATCTCAAACCAGTCGTAGCAGCAGTTCTCCAGAATCATACAATGCTTGCGGGTAGTCTCTGACAGGTTGATGAGCTCCCAGCACTGTTCCAGGTTCATGGCTGACGGCACCTCGATGGCTACGTTCTTGCCATGCTGCAAGGCATACTTGGCAATGGGGAAGTGATGATCCCAGTCGGCTGCGATGTACACCAGGTCAATGTCCTTGCGCTCGCAGAGTGCCTTGTAGCCTTCCGGGCCTGAATAGATGGCTGCTTCAGGCAGGCAAGCCTTCTGCAGGTATTTCTGGCATCTTTCTGCACGGTCTTTTTCATAATCGCACAAAGCTACGATTTTAGTTCCGGCAATATGCGTGAAACGCTCTACAGCTCCGGGACCACGCATGCCCAGTCCCACAAATCCGACGCGGACTACTTTCATTTTAGGAACGGTCAGGCCGAGGGCGCATTTCTGTCCGGCAGGACGTTCAGGAGATTTAACGACGATAGTACCCTTATTCCACTCCCATTTGGTAGAAGGAGAGAGGCTCTGTGCAAGCATTGGAGCCGGGGTACCGATTAAAGTTAATGCGGTGCAAGCACCTAAAATCAATTTTCCAAAATGTTTCATAGCTTTATTGCTTTGAAGTTGGTTTCAATTGAAGGCAAAGATATAAAAAAAACATTATTGCGCAAAAGTTTCTGCCATAAAACACGCGCATATTAAAAAAAATAATAATCTTCTTCTAAAAAGAAACAAATTAAATGCTGTCGAGAGCGATTTATTAAGAAACTGGCCTTAACCAACAAGCCGCATCTCCCAATGGGCAACGACCGTACAAGGTCGCATGGGCTTTCTGGCGCAGCCCCTATCCGCAAGCTTTCATCTTTGTCCAATGCCTCTCGTACTCTGACCGTCACCTTAACTCTACCCATCCGTCATTTCCTTGACAAAGGTTGGCGGGCCAACTGCCCGGCAATGGGACGAGATATTTCAGCTCCCCAATGCCCTACTCGGGCAAGTGTCACTGGACGAAGGGGCGTTCTCTTGTGAGGCCCTATAAAATAAAGGTATAGGCACAAGGACGTTTTAACCGAGATGTCCTTGTGCCTAGGTTAAGGGAAGGTGGCCTTGCGTCCCCTCTCAGAGGTCCTCGTGCCTCACCTGAGCCGTCGTAGCGTCTACGATGAGACGCAAGGACGTCCCGAATGCCTCATCCTTAGGTCAGTCGACTGGCACGATCTCAAAGATTTCCGTCTTTCCTTCCAGACGGATCTTCCTCACATTCTTGTTGGCCAATTCAATTCTCGCATAAGGAGCGTCGATCATGGCCTCAGACACTACCTTACCTTTCTTGTCCAACTGCACGCACTTTATCGGGGCGGCCAACTGGTTCATTAATAAGGTATAGGCCTTCACATCCTTGCCTACCCCAAAGGTCATGGCCTTCGTGCTTTGGTAGGATGTGGCTAAGTTGTTGTCGAAAGCATAGACGGCCTTGCCCAACGTATCCGCCTCAAGCGTGAAGCCGAGGTTCTCCGGACGAAGCGGGTTCACATCGAACGAGCGGACGGAAGCATAGTTGGTCCGTTTGGAATCCAGTCGTTTCAGGCGGACATAGCGTGCCTTTTCCGGAGCGCCCTCCCAATGGATGACGTACTGCTTGTTCAGTTCGCCGGTGAGTGCCTTCCAGGTCTTTCCATCTGTAGAACACTCTACCACGGCATGATCAAAATAGTCCACGTCGTCTTTAGAGTTCCTTCCCTGAAGGATGGAGATCTCCGTTACGTCGCGCACATCACGCAAGTCTACACCAATCCAGTCGTTCGGCTTCTGGGCTATTCCCGAAGTATAGAAAGTCGTAGAATCGTTGTCGAGCATCAGCTTGGTCTGTACGGTATGCGCACTATTGAAAGAGCCGATGCCCTTGTAATCGCTCGGCACCTTACCCGAGAGCTTCTTCAAGTATCCATGCGCCATGTCGTCCATCGCATTCTCATAGAATGGTTGGAGCTTCAATGTACCCGACTTATGCGCTTCGTAGTTTTTCCGGTCTTCCGGAGTCATGATGTTTTGTACATATTTGGTCCAGAACAGCGCATCGTCCTGCCCGGATCGGTAAATACGTGCCAGTTCGATGGCCTGTTTGCCACGTGTACCCAATTTGCCGAACTCAGTCAACCAAGGACGGAGTTCCTTGAGCAATGCCTTGTTCTTGCAACCACTCTCCAAGCGAGCAGGAGTATTTTCCACCTTCTTAAACTCTTCCTCAAGTGCACTGGCAGCCGCATCGTCCCAGTCAGCAATACGGAAGGTCTTTGTTTCCCACGACTCATCCCTCCGATAGCCATTCTCGTTATCGCTGGAATGAATGGCGAAGGTACGGTACGCATCGGTGGCATCGGGCACCAGCTCAGCCAATCCCCGTTCCCAGTTGTCAATGGCATTGTAGTCGGCAATGTTCCAGGCATAATCGGCCACTCCATACAAGGCCAGCTTAGAGGCCTCACCGTGTTCCATCGGATTGCTGACCACACCACAAGTCTCATGGGCCGTCAGACTGGTATCCAGTCCGTAGACCGGTCCCTGAAGCACGAAGTTACGGATGTAGTCGGTCACCGGATAGTTCCACCAGTAGTATGCCGGGCGTTTGATACGGGAATTGATGAACTCAAGAGTCTCAGGAGTCATGTCACTGCATACCACGTCGCCCGTCCAGAACACCTTGATGTCAGGATTCAAGGTCTTTCCATAAATGGCCAGGCTACCCTTTTCCGTCGGGTTGGCCCAGAGTCCGGAATAGTCAGTCGGACATACCGTCAGTGGCGACACATCTCCTTTCACCTTCACAAACTCTTCCGTCAGACGGTTCAACAGTTCCGTTTGCTTCAACGGGTTGGTGCCTTCGCCAGAGATGTCGTCGAAGAAGATGGCAAAATGACGGACTCCCAAGTCGTACATCCAGTTGAATTTTTGGACCAAGTTATGATAATCCTCCTCGTTCCATTTGATGTCCTGTCCCGGATGGATGGCCCATACAAAATCGACGTAATTCCGGTTACAGGCCTCTACCAGTTCCTTGATGTGTTGCGCTTCTTTCTCCGGATAAGGCAGACGCCAGTTTGGGCAACTGTGGTAAGGATCGTCTTTAGGACCATATAAATAAGTATTCATCTTAAACTTACCATAAAAATCAATCAGTGACAGGCGCACATCATGTGACCAGGGAGTACCATAGAATCCTTCCACTACGCCACGGTTGGGCAGGTCCGGATAATCGTTGATCTCCACGCAGGGCAAAGCGCCTTGGGCGGAAATCGGACTCTCTGCCAGCTGCTTCAAGGTTTGGATGCCGTAGAAGGCTCCTCGCGCATCATATCCTATCAGGGTAATTTCCTTGGGACTGACGATCAGCGAGTAAGCTCCGGACACCTCTTTCACCCCGGCCTTCCGGGCTGTCTTCGGTCCGAAATCAATGGTAAGCTTGATTCCCTTCTTATTTGTAGTCAGGAAATCCAGATAAGACGCAAATTCATGCTGCTTATCCTTCAGCTTGATGCCCTGTGAGATGGAGCAGGCAGTGCCCTTGTCCACTTTCAACTGATGAGGCGTAGGGTTGATGATCAGGCCGTGATGGTCTATCTTTTTCCCCGGCACGGTCCGTACATCCTGCTTCTCAGAACGTTGGGACGAGAGGTCGAATCCTGCTTCTTGTGCCGAAAGGGTCCCATACATGAAGGAGCACAGCAGTCCGGCTGTCACGCATTTAGCGTAATGGTTCATTTTCATAACAGTGGAGGTTTTTAATAAAGACAAGGTTTTATTTGATTCAAACTTTGAGTCAAAGATACGATTTGTTTCTGACACTTGCAAGTCCTCTACACGTAATTACTCCCTTGGCATGTATTATTATTGTCCCGACAAAGCAAATTAAGGTAATTTAACGGGCAACTGGACGACACAAGGCCTGTTTGTCTCTCAATGACAAGGGAGGGGCGTCAAGACGAATGGTAAGTCGCCTGTTGGCTCACCTTCGCCTTGGACAAATGTCGTTCCCTTCTGATGGTGCTCAAGGCGATCATTGCCCCTCCTACCGGCAACCGAAAAAAGCAACGTTGAATTTTGGCCGTCTCACTTTTTCGCTGTAACTTAGCACACCAAAAGAAAACGCATTTATGATAGACTTCGTACATCTGCACGTCCACACCCATTATTCTATTTTGGACGGACAGTCAAAAGTAAACCACCTGGTGGACAAAGCCGTTGCCGACGGCATGAAAGGCATGGCCATCACCGACCACGGCGTGATGTACGGCATCAAGGAGTTTGCCGATTATTGTGCAGGCATCAACAAGCAACGCAAGAAGGAGGGCAAGGAGCCTTTCAAGCCGATCTTCGGTTGCGAGATGTACGTCGCCAATGACCACAAGGAGAGCAAGGACAAGAGCAAGGGTGACAACAAGCGCTACCACCTCATCGTCCTTGCCAAGAACTATCATGGATACAAGAATCTTATCAAGCTCGTCAGCAATGCCTGGGTAGACGGCTTCTACACCCGGCCGCGCACCGACCGTTACGACCTTGAGAAATATCACGAGGATCTGATCGTCTGCTCCGCCTGCATCGCCGGCGAGGTGCCTTCCAAGATTCTGGAAGGTGACATCGACGGTGCCCGTGAGGCCGTACAGTGGTATCACCGCGTCTTCGGCGACGACTACTATCTCGAGCTGCAGCGCCATGAGGTCAAAGATCCCAACATTGTCGCCAACCGCGAGACTTTTCCCCTGCAGCAGAAAGCCAACAAGGTCCTCATAGAGCTCGCGCGCGAATATGGCGTAAAGCTCGTCTGCTCCAACGACTGCCACTTCGAGGACAAGGACACCGCCGAGGCTCACGACCACCTGCTTTGCATCTCTACGGGTAAGGATCTTGACGACCCCAACCGTCTGCGCTACACCAAGCAGGAATGGTTCAAGACGCAACAGGAGATGAACGACATCTTCTCCGATATCCCCGAAGCGCTCAGCAACACCTGTGAGATACTCGACAAGGTGGAGATCTACTCCATCGATCACGGCCCCATCATGCCGTTCTTCCCCATACCCGAGAGCTTCGGTACGGAGGAGGAATGGCGCACGAAGTTCTCCGAGGAAGACCTCTACAAAGAGTTCACCACCGATGAGAACGGCGAGCATCCTCTCTCACCGGAAGAGGGACAGAAGGTCATCGACCGTCTGGGCGGTTACGACAAGATCTACCGTATCAAGTTCGAAGCCGACTACCTGGCCAAGCTCGCCTACGAGGGTGCCCGGCGTCTCTATGGCGATCCTATCCCCGACAACGTAGCCGAACACGTGAAGTTCGAGCTTCACGTGATGAAGACCATGGGCTTCCCCGGCTACTTCCTCATCGTACAGGACTTCATCAACTCCGCACGCAACGATCTGGGAGTATGGGTAGGGCCGGGACGTGGCTCGGCAGCTGGCTCGGTAGTGGCCTACTGCCTGGGTATCACCAAGATAGACCCTTTGAAATACGATCTGCTGTTCGAGCGTTTCCTCAACCCCGACCGTGTCAACCTGCCTGATATCGATACCGACTTCGACGACGACGGACGCGGCAAGGTGCTCCGCTGGGTGATGGACAAATATGGAGCAGAGAACTGCGCACACATCATCACCTATGGCACGATGGCCACCAAGAACTCCATCGCCGACGTGGCACGCGTGGAGGGCCTGCCGCTCGACAAGTCCAACGCACTGAAAAAGGCTATCCCCGACCGTTTGCCCGACGGCATGAAGATGAACCTGGGCAATGCCATCAAGTGCACCCCCGAGCTGCGCGAGGCCGAAGCGTCGCCCGATCCGCGCGAACGCAATACCATCAAATATGCACGGCAGCTTGAAGGCACCATCCGTGGAACAGGCATTCACGCCTGCGGATTCATCATCTGCCGTGACCCCATCTCCGACTGGGTGCCCGTCATGACCGCGCCCGACCCCGATTTCCCGGAGCTGAAGTGTGCCGTGACGCAATACGACGGTCACGTCATCGAGTCGACGGGACTCATCAAGATGGACTTTCTCGGACTGAAGACGCTCTCCGAGTTGAAAGAGGCCTGCAAGGTGGTGAAGCAGACCACGGGCAAGGACATCGACCTCGACAACATCCCCATCGACGATCCCGCCACCTACAAGCTCTACCAGGAGGGACGCACCATCGGCACCTTCCAGTTCGAGTCGCCCGGCATGCAGAAATACCTGCGTGAGCTTCATCCCACCGTATTTGAGGACCTCATCGCCATGAACGCCCTCTACCGTCCGGGACCTATGGACTATATTCCTGAGTTCATCCGACGCAAGAACAATCCCGCGCTGGTGACCTACGATATCCCCTGCATGGAAAAATATCTGAAGGACACCTACGGCATCACGGTATATCAGGAGCAGGTGATGCTCCTGTCGCGTCAGCTGGCCAACTTCACCCGCGGTGAATCCGATGCCCTGCGTAAAGCCATGGGTAAGAAGAAGAAAGCCATCGTAGACGCCATGAAGCCGAAATTCATCAAGCAGGGAACGGAGAACGGACACGACCCGAAGATCCTCGAAAAGATATGGAGCGACTGGGAGAAATTCGCATCCTACGCCTTCAACAAGTCGCATGCCACATGCTATTCATGGGTGGCCTACCAGACGGCCTACATGAAGGCCAACTATCCCGCCGAGTTCATGGCCGCCCTGATGACCCGCCGCTTCGCACAGATCACGGAGATCACGAAGCTCATGGAGGAATGCAAGAACATGGGCATACCCACCCTCGGTCCCGACGTGAACGAGAGCTTCATCGGCTTCGGTGTGAACAAGAAAGGTGAGATCCGCTTCGGTCTCTCTGCCATCAAGGGCATGGGGTCCGGCGCTGCCGAGGCTATCGTCCGCGAGCGCGAGCAGAATGGTCCCTACAAGGACATCTACGACTTTGCCAAGCGCATCAGCTTCAAGGATGTCAACCGCAAATGCTTCGAGTCGCTGGCGCTCAGCGGCGGCTTCGACTGTTTCGGACTCATGCGTGAGCAATATCTCGCACCCAATGCAAAGGGCGATCTCTTTCTCGACGTGCTCGTACGCTTCGGCCAGCAATATCAGGCCGATAAAGCTTCACAGAGCATGTCACTCTTCGGATCAGCTGATGATGTTGCCATTGCCCTGCCACCCATCCCTAAGGCCGAGGCATGGAGCAGCATCGAACGTCTGGGAAAGGAAAAAGAGCTCGTCGGCATCTTCCTCTCCGCGCACCCGCTCGACGACTATTCCATCATCCTCAAGAAGCTCTGCAACACCCACTGTAATGAGGTGACACGGGAGAACTACGATCGGCTCGCACAGCGACAGGAACTTACTTTCGGTGGTATCGTCACCGACGTGAAACAGCGTTTCACCAAGCGGGGAGAGCCCTTCGGCATCGTCACCATCGAAGACTATGACGGGCCGGGAGAGATCGCGCTCTTCGGCAACGACTGGGGACAATGGAACAGCCGGCTCATCGTCAGCAGCTCGGTCTACATCACCGCACAACTGACCAAGAAGTTCGCTTCCAGCAACTTCTTCTCCCTGCAGATCAAGAATGTAGAGTACATGCAGAGCGTGAAGGAGCAGCGCATCAACCGGCTCACCATCACCCTGCACGCACGCGACATCAACGAAGTGGTGACCAATGACATCCTTTCGCTCGTCAACGACTCGCCAGGGCATACGGAGCTGTTCTTCAACATCAACGATGAGGAGAACAAGGCCAACATCCTGCTCAGGGCCGTCAAGAAGAAGATCGAGGTGACCAACCACCTCGTCAACTTCCTCGAGCAACAGTCCAACATGAGCTATCAGTTGAATTAGAAAAATCAAAACATACAAGATCATGAAGATTACTATCGACTCTTTGGAAAACATCCACGCCGCAGCGCGTGAGTTTATCAAGAACATGGGCGACGGAACCGTCTTCGCATTCTATGGCAAGATGGGTGCCGGCAAGACCACTTTCATCAAGGCCGTATGCGAGGAGCTCGGCGTGGAGGATGTCATCACCTCACCGACCTTCGCCATCGTCAACGAATACCGCTCGGCAACGACCGACGAGCTGATCTATCACTTTGACTTCTACCGCATCAAGAAGCTTGAGGAAGTCTACGACATGGGCTATGAGGACTATTTCTACAGCGGAGCACTCTGCTTCCTCGAATGGCCGGAGCTCATCGAGGATATTCTCCCCGGCGACGCGAAGAAGGTGACCATCACCGAACAGCCCGACGGATCACGTATCGTGGAATTCTAATGGCGCAAAGTTTGCAGAATTAAAAATATTCGATTAACTTTGCACACAAATTCAACAAATCAACAAAAGAAAACAATGGAAGTAGAAATTACAACTGAGAACTTTGAGAGCTATAAGAATGGTGAGCTGCCATTAGTCGTTGACCTGTGGGCTACATGGTGCGGTCCCTGCCGCATGCTGGCCCCCACCATCAAGGAGCTGGCCGATGATTACGATGGCAAGATCGTTGTCGGCAAGTGCGACGTAGAAGAGAATGATGATATCGCCATGCAGTTCGGTGTACGCAACATCCCCACCATCCTCTTCTTCAAGGGCGGACAACTGGTCGACAAGTTCGTGGGCGCCGCCTCAAAGAACGTGCTCGACGAGAAGTTCAAGGCTCTGCTCTAACCCCCTCTATCCCGATATGGCTCCAACCGCCACATCGGGATTTTTATTCCTGCCCCTTAGACACAAGGGGCTTTTTCCATCTCACCCGACAGACGGCAGCCGCCGCGTCAGGTGCTATCCGCTGTTCAGGATCACTATCTCCCACCTTTACATGACATCAACATCTCCGGCCAAGAACCGTGCCTCTAACGATCTTATCTATGGTCTCAACGATCGCCCCGCACTGAAAGAGACCATCTTTGCTGCCCTTCAGCATCTGCTCGCCATCTTCGTGGCCATCATCACGCCACCGCTGATCATCTCCAATGCGCTCGGCTTCGATGTCCACACCACCGGCTTCCTCGTATCGATGTCGCTGTTCGTTTCCGGCATCGCCACATTCATCCAGTGCCACCGCATCGGACCTATCGGCACAGGGCTGCTCTGCATACAGGGCACCAGCTTCTCCTTCATCGGTCCGATCATCGGAGCGGGAATGCTCGGCATGGTCAACGGCAAGCTCAACGTGGAGATGGCACTGAGCTACATCTTCACCGCCTGCATGTTCGCCTCCATCGTGGAAATGATCGTCAGCCGCATACTCCCCTACACCCGCAAGATCATCACACCGCTCGTGTCAGGCATCGTCGTCACGCTCATCGGCATGAGCCTCATCAAGGCAGGCATCAACTCGTGCGGAGGAGGAGCGGAGGCACAGGCCGACGGCACCTTCGGCTCGCTTACTAACCTCGGACTGGCCGCCCTCGTACTCGTCCTCATCGTCATCTTCAACCGCTCCGGCAACCGCTTCCTGCGCATGAGCTCCATCGTCCTCGGACTGCTCGCCGGATGCGTCGTCGCCTACTTCATCGGCATGATCGACTTCAAGAGCGTCACCGACTACGGAGGATTCTACATCCCCACACCCTTCAAGTACGGCCTCCACTTCGACATATCGGCCTTCATCGGACTGGGACTGGTCTATCTCATCACGGCCATAGAGGCCTACGGCGACGTGACCGCCAACTCACTCATCTCCGGTGAGCCCATCGAAGGCCCCGTCTTCATGAAACGCGCATCGGGAGGCATCCTCGCCGACGGCTTCAACTCGTTCCTAGCTGCCGTTTTCAACTCCTTCCCCAACTCCATCTTCGCACAGAACAACGGAATGATCCAGCTGACAGGCATCGCCAGCCGCTACGTAGGCTACTACATCGCAGGCGCACTGCTCCTGCTCGGTATCTTCCCCGCCGTAGGCCTGGTGTTCTCGCTGATGCCCGCTCCCGTCCTCGGAGGAGCCACACTGCTGATGTTCGGCACCGTAGCCGCCGCCGGCATCCGTATCATCGCATCGACAAAGATCAACCGGAAGGCCGTACTTGTCATGGCCATCAGCTTCGCCCTCGGACTCAGCGTCGAGATGGTGCCAGACATCCTCGCACAGATGCCCGAGACCGTGAGAAATATCTTCTCAAGCGGCATCACCACCGGAGGACTCGCCGCCATCATCTCCAACGCGCTCATAACGATCAAGGAGTAAGCTTCATTCATACACTCCCCTAACCCCTCTCCAGTCCGACAAAAGCCATGACTGGAGAGTGACCATTCCCACATATATCAAGATGAATGACAAGAATTTTAATATTTTATTTATTATAAATAAGGTATGATTAATGGCATGACCAAGACCTATCATTCCTTTTACAGCAGATTTTACTAAAAATACGGATCGGGCTCTTTTATCCTGCAAAAGTCGGGTATCTTCAGGGACGTCCCCGCCATATTCGATGGTGCAATATAGGATGCCGCTTATTCGGATTTATTGCGTGATAAATAAAAATACTACAGAGATTCTTTTGTTCTCTATCCCTTCTATTATTCTTATTCAAATATCCCTCTCACACATTTTGCGTCCGAATGGCCACCCTCTCACATAGAGCATGTTAGAAGTGTGGGATCACATGAGGGGATATTGTACACCCGGAGACAAAGGTAAGTTATTCAGGACTTCTGTATAGTCGTCATGATTCTTACTATCATAACGAAAAAAGCCGTATGTCCATGTATCCATTGACACACGGCGTACCTTATTTTTTATGTCTGACTTAATTTAATAAGGTATATGGGATACTACCGACACATTATTTCTTCTGCAGTGTCATTACGGTTGTACCATCGGCAGCTTTCAGTAACATCACTCCATTAGCGCTGATCTCATATTTCTCAACCTTTGCCATGGCACCCAGCACCTTCTGCTCGGTCTCCATGTTCTCACACATCATTTGTGTGCTGCCGGTCTGTCCGAAAGAGATAGTGTGTTTCTTGGCATCGGCCTGCAAGCCACCTAACAGATTATTGCATCCTGTGCATCCGTACAAACGATTCTCCTTTACATCAAAGCCCATGAATGCCTCTTTCTCACCGGGCTGGGCTGTAAGATTCTGTCCCTCTACCTGTGTTATCTTCCATTCGCCATTCAGTGCGTCAAGCGAAGAGAGCGCCTTTCCTGTTGTGCCACAAGCACTGAAAAAAGTAAGAACAGCAGCGAAGCACATGGGCATGAACAATTTTTTCATTGTGTGTAATCCTTTCTTTTTTAAGTTACCTTAATTCCGCAACACTTTGATTTAACTTTATTTATAAGTTCCTGAGCAACAAA
>ERZ827043.1353-NODE-1353-length-25265-cov-15.019516_pt1 | contig 25265 bp, 19 predicted proteins | sample MGYA00519923_ERZ827043 | MGnify/ENA primary metagenome ERZ827043 (study PRJEB31778, sample SAMEA3449251) | human gut metagenome | biome: human gut; feature: human-associated habitat; material: faeces | place: United Kingdom | collected 2010/2012 ... | reverse complement strand
CATTCAGATACTATCCTTATAAACAAAGAAGCTGACCTTTTGGGTCAGCCTCTTTCAGTTACCATTGATAGGGTTAAGATTCAGTAGTCGTAAGAAAACGTCTGAATATCATTGGAATTAACAATAATTAACCAATATGAAAACATTAAAATATTTAGCAGCTGCCGCATTGACACTACTCGCAGTCAGCTGTAACAAGGAACAGGTGGCGGAAGTCCCTGACGGGCAAACGGTTGACGTTACATTCACGGCGGCATTGCCGGGTGAAATGGCTACCAAGGCCATCGGTGACGGTCAGACCGCCAAGACACTCTATGTGTCAGTTTATGAGAACGACGATGCGAAAACAAAGCTCGACCTCGACAAGACTGCCACATTCACAGATCTGAAAACACAGGTGACATTCAGCCTCGTGAAAGGCAAGACGTACAACTTCGTGTTCTGGGCACAGGCAGCCGAAGGTGCGCCTTACGACGTCACCGACTTGAAGAACATCAAGATTTCTTACGAAGGAGCTGAAGCCAACGACGAGAAACGCGACGCATTCTATGCCACCCGCAAAGAGCTGAAAGTCAATGGTGCATTGACGGAAACTATTAAACTTTACCGTCCGTTCGCGCAGGTGAACTTCGGTACTGCCGACTATGACGCAGCTGTTGCCGCAGGCGTGGAACCGGTCAAGAGCGTCTTCACGGCAACCGACGTGGCTACCATATTCGACACTTTCGAAGCTGAAGGAAAAGAAGCCAAAGATGTCGTCACTTTCACCGAATCTGCACTTCCTGGCGAAACGCTCGTCACCAAGGCCGGCGACTATAAGTGGATGACAATGAACTACATCCTTCCGATGGGTAAGCAGGACGCGAAACACATTTCCAATGTTACCGCAGAGTTTATTCCTGAAACCGGTATAACCGTCAAAGCATCCTCGCCTCAGACTCCGGTTCAGAACAACTACCGCACCAACATCCTCGGCAACCTTCTCACCTCGCAGGTTATCTTCAATATCGAAATCGTCCCGATCTTCAATGAACCTGACAATGACATTGACATAGTCAACATCAAGAACGTGGAGTCGCTCAAGGCCCTCTTCGCCACCGGCGGCTCAGCTACATTGTCAGAGGACCTTGTTGTGAATGAGCCTATCTCAGTTGCAACAGGCGCAGAAGTCACACTCGACCTTAATGGCAAGACAGTTACCAATACTGAAGATCTTTGGGATGAAGCAACTGAAAAATATTCTATTTTTGAAGTTGCTGGAGGAGCATTGACTCTTAAAGGTGATGGAACTGTAAAGGCAAAAGAAAATGATTGCTATGCCCTTCTTGTTTCAGATGGTGGTCATCTGATAATAGAGGATGGTACTTATGTCGGAAATATAGATGCTTTGCATGTGTATGAAGGTCTTGCCGAAATTAAAGGAGGCTCATACTCGATACAGCAGTTGTGCCCATTGACTGGACATGGCCCATATGATTTTGTGCTTAATTGCAAGAACGAAAACTATGCGGCAGGAAAAGCAAATATCATTGTGACTGGCGGTTCTTTCCAGGGTTTTGATCCTGCAAATGCAAAATCTGATGATGCTGCTTCTTATCTCGCTCCTGGCTACATTTCAGTGGAGACTAATGGCGTATGGACTGTTGTACGTGGTGATAAGCCAGTGGCTATGACTGCCGCAGAACTTCAGGCGTACATCACGGCATTTACGGTCGCAGATTCTGGCGACAATGTCATAAAAATAGGCAAGGATATTGTCCTTAAGGAAGGTGAAACCTGGGTTCCTGCAACCATAGACGGATATCATGGGGCTGGTGTAATAACTGTTCTCGGCAATGGCCATACCATTTCTGGCTTGAATGCACCTCTGTTTGCTGGCGGATTCGCAGGTAATTCAGGAATCATTGTCAAGGATCTTACATTGGATGGTGTTAAGATTAACGATGCTGCCAGCGGTCAGGGTATTGGCGCATTTGTCTGCAATGTAGATAGCATGCCTACGATTGAACTTGATAATTGTCATCTTACAAATTCGGAAATCATTTCCACTGGCGGTGCACGTGTAGGTGGTCTAATCGGTTGGACCTCAGGTTATAATAAACCTAATGATGGACCGGTTGACACATATATCAAGATTACCAAATGTTCAGTAGAGGGCTGTACAATTTCAGCTAAAGGTTCAGTAGGTGGTATTATCGGCCATGCCGGCTGTAACCCTGCAACCTACCACACCATCTCTGAATGTTCAGTAAAGAATTGCGTTCTCACATCCACTGACGATGGTGGCTGGCGAGTAGGTGTAGTAGTCGGTACTGCAAATGTGGGCAAGTTGACAATCAATAACATCACCGAGTCCGGAAACACCATAACCCAGACCGGCAAGACCGCTCCTGAACACAGCAATCTCTACGGCAGATTCGTTCCTGGAACTACCGGTGAACTCGTCATTGACGGCGTTGCCCAGTAGACGTCCCGAATTGCCTTTCTGTCAGTTCGCGGTTAATATAGTAACATTCAAAAAATAACGGACATAGAACAATAACTCCCAAGCGAGGACCCTGCAATTTCGCAGCGCCCTCGCTTTCGTCTGTTACCTCGGTTTTTCTCCGATTTCCCTATTTCCCCAGACCCTCCCGTGCGCACTAAAACGTTTTCCACTCACAACAAGCCGAAAAACAACCATGACGTGCGTAGAAAACGTTTTAACGCTCACGCCAGAATGCTTCCATCGCCACGTTTTTCTGTTGCCTCTGCATTCGTCCCTCATTTCTGCTTTCTCTCTTCACTCTGTTACGTCCGCATTCTACTCGCCCCATTTCATCGTCCCTTTTCTCTGTTATCTCTATTGACCCCTTTTCTCTGTTTGCTCGGAGTCCTCTTTTGCTCTGTTTTCTCTGATTTCCCTCATTTACTCTGTTACCTCTGTTCTTTTCGAATTTCCCTGTTTTCCCTGCGTCCACTGTCTCTCTGCTTTCTCTCTTTACTCTGTTTTCTCTCCGATTTTACTATTTTCCCTGACTCTCCCGTGCGTAATAAAACGTTTTCCACTCACAACAGGCCGCAAAACAATCACGACGTGCGTAGAAAACGTTTTAACGCTCACGTCAGGCGACACTGAACATGACGTTCTGCCCCTCACACCAACCCCAGAATTCCATTCGCAAGACAAGCCCGGAAGTGGCGAAGGGTGGAGACGGCATTGGCTCCCGAAAAGAGGGGACCCACATCGTGGGGAGGACCGGCGGAATCCTTCGACACTTCCGGGCGTGATAAGATTTCTGCACATCATGCGTTGTTCCTTAGCGTGTCAAAAAACCAGTAAATTAATCAGTCTTTCGCAAAAAACACATAAGAAACATACATAGATGAGATTAATTTTCCGCTTCGTAATTCACTGAGAATTATAATTTTCGCATAAAGTTACAGGAATGTCACACGGAAGATAAAAATCATAAAAATCTGCACTTGACAAGTCCACTTTTCGGCGTTTTCGGAAAAATTTTGCATACTATTGCAGCCTTGATTGACACAGGCGTTCATGCTTTCGTGACGCATCATGATGTCAACCGTTTGTTTAATAAATTAAAAACTTTAACTTTATGGTTGAAACAATTGAGGCTAGGTACATCGACCCCATGGTCGACTGGAGTTTCAAAAGACTATTCGGAACGGAAGTAAACAAGGACATTCTCATCGAATTCCTGAAAGTCATTTTCCCGGAATTCGACATTGAAGACATCACATATCTTCCTACCGAACAGTTGGGAATTATGGAAAAAGACCGCAGGGCTGTATTCGACGTCATCTGCAGGACATCGGACGGAAAGGAATTTCTGGTCGAAGTCCAACGCGGCGCGCAAGAGCACTTCTTTGAGAGGGCATTGTTTTACACATCCTTCCCGATTTTGAAACAAGGCAAAAAGGCTATGGAGAAAGAAGAGGGTGATCCGAAGAAACCCTGGAATTTTCGGCTCGACGGCGTGTTCTTCCTAGGCATATTAGATTACAAGCACTTGGAAGATGACCGGATAGAGCACCGATACTGGCTACGTGAGGGAACGACCGGCGAAACCATGACTGACAAACTGAAGTTCGTGTTCATTGAGGTTGCGAAATTCGACAAGAGCGAGGATGAATTGACCACGGAGCTGGACAAATGGTTATACATGTTGAAAAACCTGTCAAGACTGCTGGATCGGCCGGCAGCTCTACGAGACAAGATTTTCAAACGGTTCTTTGATGCCGCCGAATTTGCCAGTCTCGATGATGAAGACAAGAAAAAATACATCAATAATATGCAGACGGCAAGGGATACATATAATCAAATCGAGTACGCGAAGAAGAAAGGTCGCGAGGAAGGTCGTGTGGAAGGACGCGAGGAAGGCATGCTGGCAGGTATCGAGAAAGGACGTAGAGAAGTTGCAATGAACTTGTTACGGCTCAAATTGCCTGTTCCCGCAATCAGTGAAGCCACCGGACTCGCCGAGGAAGAAGTCTCTGGTTTGAAGGAGACCTGATGCCGATGATATCATTCCTCGTGGCTTGCATGGCGACTTATTTTGGCTACGGCACTTCCGGACGGTACAACCAACATTCCTAAAAACTCGAATAGGAGAATTCCGCCCTTTGTGAAAAATCTAGAAGAGGTGGTCGGGACGCAGCCACGCCCTGTTTTTGGAAACATTGATTATCAATTAGTTATAAAACGCACCGTGGAAACGCAGTCAAAAAAAGTCCACGTTTCCACGCCCATGCTAAAACTCCATCTGATTATCAATGACTTACGAAACCCACCGTGGCCGCATCCCGCCAGCTCCCCGTCAGCGCTCAACCAGCGCGCGCTAACCGACCCACGCCACCTCACCGCCCATTAATAAACTCCGCAACAATCCGCACACTCTCATTGAACGCCGTCGGCTGCCCCGGAACCGTTATGAAAAGATGAGTGGCAGTAGGGAAGACATGGTAAGAAAGACTATGCCCGAGCCCATTGAGCCTCTCGGCAAACTCGGCAGTCTGGTCGAAAAGAATGTCATGCCCGGCAGAAATGATAAGCACCGGAGGCAGCATCGCCAATGTCTCATCGCTGGCCAATCCCACGGATACCAATGGATTACGTGCCGCGCCTCCGGAATACGCCTCATTGAATGCCTCCAGCAGCTCGGCATCATCACCATAACCCTTGCCATACTCCACCCAAGAAGGCGTGACCTCCGTATAAAGCTTCGTCACCGGATAAATCGGAATCACCTTGCATGCGCCCTCCACGGACATTGCCGTCGCCAAAGCCAGATTGCCCCCGGCACTGTCGCCCCCGACGGAAACCTGCAAAGAATCACAACCCCACTCATCAGCATGACACTTCACATATTCAAATGCCCTCCGGCAATCATCCAGCGGAGCCGGGAACGGGAACTTCGGAGCGAGCCGATAATTGAGCGCCGCAACACAACAATCCCCGGCTTCCGCCAATGCTGCACAAAATCGCGCGCAACTGTTGATGCTGCCGAAGCACCATCCGCCGCCATGCAAATACAGCAACAGCGGTCTCTTCCGAGCCGCACGACCGGCAGGCGAGAATAAACAAATATCGGACGCAACATATTTTATATCAATGCTTTCCGGCAGTACTGGTGCTTTATTCCTGCTCTGCCGTATCTCTTCCAATGCCCCATAATCTCCCTTCATCGCATCACGCACGGCCAGCATCTGCACATGCTGCAACCCCTCTTTCATATTGGCCAGAAACGCCTGCTCCTCCATAAGCATCTTTCCCTGAATCTCCTCACCGGGATATATCTGTCCGGCGGCATTGCCTGCAGCAAACGAAAAAGAAATCATCGTCACCATGCGAAGTAACCTGTTATCCATATAAATCTACATTTCAATATTCCTCCGACAAAGATACATGTTATCCCCGCTTATCTCCGCATCCCTACGCCCATTTCTCAGTTTCCTCGTGCGTACTAAAACGTTTTCCGCGCACAACGAGCCGAAAACCAACCACGACGTGCACAGAAAACGTTTTAACGCTCACGCCTGGCCCGAAATTCCATCTGCAAGCCAGACCCAGGCGTAGTATCTCGAAAAAATCTCGAAAAGGTGTATTCCGCCCCTTGTGAAAAATCTCGAAAAGGTGTATATTTGCTCCTGTCAAAACTTTAGGAAAGGTGTATATGCGAAGAAAGATTTACGATAAAATGCTACAGTGGAAACTGGAGAAAAACGGCACTACGGCGCTCCTGATTGAGGGCGCACGTCGTATTGGAAAGAGCTGGATCGCCGAAGAGTTTGCACGTAATGAATATGAATCCTATATTCTCATAGATTTCAGTGTGGCACCCAAACGAGTTAAGGATTGGTTCGATGAGTATCTGGAGGACATCGATTCGCTTCTCCAGAATATCCAGCTACACTACAAGAAGAATCTTTCACCGCGAAAATCCATCATTATCTTCGATGAAGTCCAGAAATGTCCACGTGCTCGTGAAGCTATCAAGACTTTGGTGCGGGATCACCGTTTCGACTATCTTGAGACCGGATCTCTCATTTCCATAAAGAAAAACGTGGAAAATATTGTCATTCCTTCCGAGGAGGACGGTGTCGAAATGTATCCGATGGACTTTGAAGAATTTCTCTGGGCCATGGGCAACGAGGTGCTAATGCCCTACATTCAAAACAGATTCGAGAAATGTAGCCCGATGGGAGATTTTCATCGCGAAGCTATGCACTATTTCCGTCAATATCTCATCGTTGGAGGGATGCCTCAGGCTGTAGCGGAATATGTGACAACTCGTGATTTTTATAAAGTGGATGCTGTTAAACGCCAGATTCTGCGCCTGTATAGGAACGATATCAAAAAATATGCAGCTGGGCTTACTGATCGTGTCTCCGCCATTTATGATGCGATACCTGGTCAGTTGCAGAAAAAGGAGAAGAAATTTGTCCTGGCAGCCTTGAATGATGAGGCGCGCATGAGAGATTATGACGGTGCCTTTTTCTGGTTGGAAGATGCCAAACTTGTCAATATCAGTTACAACACTACAGCTCCGAACATCGGCCTGCAACTAAATGAAGATCGTACCGTTCTCAAATGCTACTTTTGTGATACGGGCCTTCTTATCTCGTTGGCGTTCAATGCTCGCGGCATTGTTTCAAAAGAGCTGTACCAGAAACTTATGTTTGATAAGTTGGAGTTCAATGAAGGTATGTTGATAGAAAACATTGTAGCTCAGATGCTCAAAGCCTCAGGCAATAAATTGTTTTTTTATTTCAATGCTGATAAAGAAAATGCAGATAATCGTATGCAGATTGACTTCCTGGTTCAGAAGAAAGTAGTTACCTCACGACACAACATTTCTCCGATCGAGGTGAAAAGCAGCACCAACTACACCCTTACCTCCATTAATAAGTGTATCAAAAAGTTCGGTCAATATCTCTCCACCTCGTATGTCCTGCATTCCAAAGATGTGGAAATTAAAGATGGCTTGGTCTTTTTGCCGCTTTATATGACGCCACTTTTATAGACAAGTGTCCAACCGGCACTCGCCAACACCCCCATCCTGAATCTCCTCACCGGGATATATCTGTCCTCCGACAAAGATACATGTTATCCCAGCGTATCTCCGCATCCCTACGCCCATTTCTCAGTTTCCTCGTGCGTACTAAAACGTTTTCCGCGCACGACAAGCCGAAAAACAACCACAACGTGCGCAGAAAACGTTTTAACGCGCACGCCAGGCAACGCACGCCATGACATTTTAACGCTCACGCCAGGCCACACTGAACACGACGTTTTAACGCTCACGCCAACCACGGAATTCCCTCCGCAGCCACACTCTTCACGGAACCAGCCCGAATCCACGGAACCAGCTCGCCAGCCACCAAGAATCCCCCGCGCACGATTGCCGGAACCGGAAATTCTCCGTATCTTCGTATGTTGTCAGCTACAAGCGCCTGAAAACTGGCGCCTGAAACAGGACGTCTGAAACAAGCGCCTGAAACACTGACACTGTAAAATTAATTGCCATGCCACAGCTATACGTCATATCGGGATGTAACGGAGCCGGGAAAACCACGGCCTCATATGCGCTGCTGCCGGAAATGCTGGGATGCAGCCAATTCGTGAACTCCGACGAATTCGCCAAGAGCCTCTCCCCGTTCAGCCCGGACGCGGCATCCATCCAAGCCGGCAAACTCATGCTGTTGAAAATGAACTACCTGTTCAGACGACACGAAGACTTCGCCATCGAAACCACATTGGCCACCAGAAGCCTCAAACGCATGATTGACCGCGCCCACGAACAAGGCTACACCGTGACGATTCTCTACTTCTGGCTGAACTCGCCCGAACTCGCAGTCGAACGCGTGCGCGCCAGAGTCGCGGCAGGCGGGCACAACATCCCCGAACCCGTCATCCGCCGACGCTATACAGCAGGACTGCATTATTTTTTCAATGTCTATAAGTCAATGGCTGACAGGTGGATACTGGCCGACAACTCCCAGATACCTTTCCGCGTCGTCGCAGAAGGACAGAAAAACAGACTTATCATCAAAGACGAAGAAACATATATGAAAATACGTCAACTCGCCGAAGAAGCGAACAACGTCATAGAAGAAAAACAAAAATGATATCAGACAAGCAATACTATTTGGACATATTCAAGGTCGGAGACACTGACCTTCAGAAACTTACGGAAACGGCACTCTCGCATGGAGGCGACTACTGCGACCTCTACTTCGAGAATACGATGAACCAGACACACCAGCTGATAGACGGCGAAGTGTCATCCGGCGGCCTGAACATTGACTACGGCGTCGGCATACGGGTGCTCTGCGGAGAAAAGACAGGTTACGCCTACTCCGAAAGCACCACGTGGAAAGACATGGAAAGCGCAGCGGTAGCCGCATCCGCCATCTCGCAAGGCACGGCCGTGACACCCCGCGACACACGCAGCATCGGTGCCACATACACCGCGCAGAAAAACAACGGCGACCGCCTGGTCAGGAGACTTTATCCCGGCCGGCCGAACCCGGCAGCCGACAGATATCCTATTGTCAATGACTGGCGGCAGGAAAGCCCTTCCGTAGCAGTCGGATTCCTCGGAAAACTGGAACAGGCCATCAAAATCCGCGACAGTCGCATCACCAGCGTAATCTGCGCATTGTCCAGTCAGACAAGCGATTACCTCATGTACAACTCCTTCGGCGAGATGAAATACGAAACCCGCCCGATGACCACTGTACAAGCCATGCTCGTGGCCGACAACGGAAGCCGCAAAATCCAGAAAAACGTATCGCGCAGCTTCCGGAAAGGCGCCGAAATGCTCACCGACGCATTGATAACCGAACTCGCCGGGAAAATTACCGATGGACTGGACAATGCCTTCGAAGCGGTGCGCCCTAAAGGTGGCCAGATGCAGGTGGTCATGGGCGCCGGAGCATCAGGAATTCTGTTGCACGAAGCTATGGGACACGCATTTGAAGCCGACTTCAACAGGAAAGGCCAGTCGATATTTTCCGACAAGATGGGCAAGCGGGTCTGCCCGGAAGGCATCAATATCGTGGACGACGCGACCATCCGCGGCAACCGGGGATCGCTTAATTTCGACGACGAGGGAGTGCCGGGACAGAGGACCACAATGGTCGAAGACGGCATCTTGACCTCGTACCTCCACGACCGCATCAGCGCCAGGTACTACAGCGTCGCCCCGACCGGCAACGGAAGACGCGAAACATTCCGCTCCAGCCCGATCCCACGCATGCGCGCCACCTATATGGAAAGCGGCAACGCCGAGCCTGGCGGCATCATCGCTTCAGTACGTAAAGGCATCTATGTCAATGAATTCAGCAATGGACAAGTGAAAATCGGGGAAGGGGATTTCACCTTCTTCGTGAAAAGCGGCTTCCTCATCGAAGACGGCAGACTCACACGTCCGATAAAGGATATCAATGTCATTGGCAACGGCCCGCAGGCATTGAAAGACATTATGGCCGTAGGCAACGATTGCGTCATCGACGACAGCGCCTGGACCTGCGGAAAAGGACAGTCGGTACCGGTTTCATGCGGCATGCCGACGGTATTGGTAAACAATCTTCTGGTAGGAGGAGAACAAGATGGAGAATAAACTGGAATACGCTATAACAGAGGAAGAAACAAGGATTGCCGACCGGAGCGTGGCACTTGCGGTCGAGGCCGGCGCATCAGCGGTTCAAGTGACATTGGACAAGGCCAGGACGGAAATCTACGCCCTTCTGGACGGGGAACTCGACAACATCCGCCAGACCGGCGACAGGGCATTGACCTTCAAGGTATATGCCGACGGGAGATACGGCGTTTTTTCCACCAACAGGCTGGAGGAGAGCAGTATACGCGACCTGCTGGTGAAAGCCGTGCAGAACGTGCGGATGCTCGCGCCCGACCGGTTCAGGAAATTGCCGGCGAAGGAAGATACTGCCAATGATGCCGTGCGTGGCGACGAAATGGGACTTGTCTGGTACGGATATGACACCGTGACGGCAGACGAAAAACTGGCAATGGCGAAAAATGTCTCCGTGTTCGCGGAGTTCCGTGAGGCCGCACCGGATAGAAACTGGAAAGTGGTATCCGAAGAAGTGGAATACAATAACACATTGACAGACACATATTTGACGAACTCCGACGGCATACATTGCCGCCATACCGAAACCTCATTCGAAGTCTGCGCCCAGGTGACGGTCGAGGACAATGCCGGCGACAAGTACAGCGGTTTCTGGTGGGACTACAGCATCAGCCCCGAAAAAGTCCGCGCCTCCGACTGCGGCCATAAGGCCGTGATGCAGGCTGTCAGCCAGATAGGTCCTGTCAATGCTGATGGCGGCCGTCATGTGATGGTGGTTTCGAACAGGATTGCCGGACGATTGCTCCAGCCGGTCCTGGATGCTCTCGGAGGCAGGGCGATACAGCAGAAATCTTCATTCCTGACGGACTCTCTCGGCAAGCAGATATTCGCCAAGGGGCTGAATATCATGGATATGCCTAGGGAAAAAGGCAAATGCGGAGCGATTCTTTTCGAGCAAGACGGAAGGGCGTGTCTGAACCGGGAAATCATAACCGACGGCGTGGTCATGGAATATTTCATCAGTACATACATGTCCGGAAAACTCGACATGCCTGCTACCTCCGAATGTGCCAACCGGCCGGTCGTAAAGCCGTTCATCAGTAGCGAACTGGTTGAAGGTCAGGACAATGCATCTGTGTCCGGCAGCATTGGCGAAGCCGAAATCCTGGGCCTCTGCGGAAGCGGAATCCTGGTGACCGACTTCAATGGAGGTAATTGCAATGCCGCCACCGGTGATTTTTCGTATGGCGTGGAGGGGCTTCTTTTCGAGAAAGGAAAAGTAACGGCTCCGATATGCAACATGCTGATTACCGGCAATATAGTGGAATTGTGGAACAACCTCATTGCCGCAGGAAATGATCCGTTGGACGGTATGAGCCGTCAGGTTCCTACCGTGGCATTCAAGGATGTGAATTTCAGTTCGTAAGTAAACACTTTGAAAACGAAAGATAATCCGTAACTTTGCAGCATATACAAGACATATTAAAATATAATATAATGAAGATAGAGAACAACAAGGTAGTCGAGCTTGAATACGAGCTCTCTGTAGATGGAAAAGTGGTAGATAAGACTACCGAAATGACAGGTCCTCTGGACTACATACATGGTACGCACATGTTGTTGCCGAAATTCGAATCTGAGATTGAGGGCATGGAGCCTGAAAGCGAATTTGCATTCACATTGACCCCGGAAGAGGGCTATGGCGAGTACGATTCCAAGCGCAAGTTCGACATCCCGAAATCATCATTCGAGGTGGACGGCGCCATCAGGGAAGACCTGTTGGTCATCGGCAGAGTGATTCCGCTGCTGAACAGCTCCGGCATGGTAGTTCAGGGCACGATTGCCGAGATTCACGAAGATACAGTGACCATGGACTTCAATCATCCGATGGCTGGCAAGACATTGAATTTTAAGGGAAAGATTGTCTCTGTACGTGACGCTACCGAGAAGGAACTGACCGAAGGCCTGCATGGCGAATTTGCGCCGCAGGAAGGTGGCTGCTGCCATCACGGCAAGGGCGGCGGATGCTGCCACGGCGAGGGCCACGGCGAAGGACATGGTGAAGGACACGAGTGTCATTGCCACGAGGAAGGCCACGAATGCCACTGTCACAACGAAGGTGGTGACCACGAGTGTCACTGCCACGAGAATTAACCATGGTTTTGAAGTATTTTCGAGGCAGGATTTGTTTTTGACGAAGGAGTGTACCGGGGTACTCGACTGAGGAAAAAGCGAATCCTGACCGAAAAGACGAAAAACAATTAATGAAGACAGCAGTCGTCATACTTAACTGGAACACAAAGAACTACCTCGAAAAGTTCGTTCCTGGCATACTTCGCTCGATTGAAGGCGAAGACGCCGGACTCGTCGTAGCCGACAGCGCCTCCACGGACGGGTCAATGCAGATGATGGCGGAGAAATTTCCAAGTGTCAGACGCATTGAACTGGACAAGAACTACGGATTTACGGGAGGCTACAACCGCGCGCTTGAACGGATCGACGCCGAGTATTTCGTGCTGCTTAATTCAGATATTGAAGTACCTGACGGGTGGCTCCATCCATTGACGGAAACATTGGACCGGAATCCGGACGTGGGCGCGTGCGCACCGAAACTGCATTCGTGGTACGAAAAAGACAAGTTCGAGTATGCCGGTGCCGCAGGCGGATACATCGACAGCTTCGGCTTCCCGTTCTGTCGCGGACGCATCATGAAAATGGTGGAAACGGATGAAGGCCAATACGATACGCCTGCGGATGTCCTGTGGGCCACGGGCGCATGCCTGATGGTGAGAAGCGAATTGTTCAATTCCCTCGGCGGACTGGATGACAGGTTTTTCGCCCACATGGAAGAAATCGACCTCTGCTGGAAAATGCAGCTTGACGGCTACAAGGTCAGGATTGTCCCGGAATCAGTCGTTTACCATATAGGAGGCGGAACATTGCCGCAGACATCCCCATGGAAACTGAAACTGAACTACAGGAACAACCTCATGCTTCTGGAAAACAACCTTCCGGAAACATATGCATTGGAAATGCTGCGTGAGGAAATTCGTGCGGGCAAAAGATATGAAGACATTGACCTTGAGGATATTGGGAAGAGGGCCGCAAGGCGTGCGGAAAGGCGGATTTTCTGGAGGATGGTCGTGGACGGTTGCACGGCGGCAGCCTATCTGCTGATGCTGAAGCGTGACCTTTTCAAGGCGGTTCTCCAGGCGCATGGCGAATTCAAGAAACTGTCGCGGAAATGGTCGCCGTACGATGTGGAACAATATCTCGCCAGCATTGCCGGGCCGGAAGACGGATATTTCGACGAAAACAGTATGCCGGAAGTCCGCGGAATTTATGGACATTGGATTATCCCGCGCGCTATTTTCCTCGGACAGAGGGCTTTCGCAGCGGTGAGGAAATATTTCTAAACATAGGACTATGGTAATCATCATTGAAGGCGCAGGTGAAGTAGGTTCTCACCTTGCCAAGATGCTCAGCAATGAAGCTAATGACATCACGGTCATCGACTGCGATGAGGAGAGGCTTGCGAAACTGAACACCACTGCCGATGTGGTAACTATACTTGGTGATCTGTCCTGCATCAAGATACTGAAGGATGCGGGAGTGGAACATGCGGACCTTTTCATCGCCGTAAATCCTAGCGCATCACAAGATGTGAATATCGTCAGTGCGCTGCTGGCCAAGAAGTTAGGCTGCAAGAAAGTCTGCGCGCGCATCAACAATGAAGAATATCTCTCATACGAGAACAAATACCTCTTCACGGAAATGGGCATTGACCTGATGTTCTATCCGGAGAAGATTGCCGCAGGAGAAATCGCGGGTCTGCTGAAGCGTACGGCTTCTACCGAGACGATGGATTTTGCGCGCGGAAAGCTGCAGCTTTCAGTATTCAAGCTGGAAGACGATTCGCCGATCATTGACATGAAGGTGGCGGAGTTCGCGGCAGCCGTGACATTCGGCACGCAGTTCCGCGTGGTTGCGATTTCGCGTGACGATACGACCATCATGCCGAAATACGATACGAAATTCAAGTATCATGACCTTGTTTTCATCATAACGACGCGCGAAGGTGTGGCGCCGCTGATGAATTTCCTCGGAAAGAGCAACATTGAGATAAACAATGTCATGATTCTGGGCGCGAGCGCGGTAGGGGAGATGGTGGCTTCCGGCATCAGCGGCCAGGTGGACACCGTAAAAATCATCGACCCTGACAAGAAACGCTGCATGGAACTCAGCGAGATTACCGATGACAATGTGCTGGTAATCAATGGAGACGGGCGTGATTCGGACTTCCTGCTGGAAGAAAATATAAAAGATTACGATGCATTCGTGGCTGTTACGGGGAATGACGAGGCGAACATCCTGGCGTGCGTGGTGGCGAAGCGTTTCGGCGTGGAACGGACAATCGCCGAGGTGGAAAACCTCGAATATATCCGTCTGGCCGAAGAGATGGGAGTCGATGCCGTCATCAACAAGAAACTCATCACCGCCGGCAAGATTTTCAAGATGACCCTCAGCAACAAGGTCCGTTTCGTTAAATACATGAGCGGGACCAATGCCGAGATTCTCGAATACATTGTCGCACCGGACAGTCTCATTACACGCAATACATTGAAAGACATTGATTTCCCGACCAATGCCATCATAGGCGGCATTATCCGTGGCAACGATTATTTCATAGCCGTCGGCGACACCCGCATCGAAGCCTACGACCGCGTAGCCGTCTTCGCCCTCCCGTCCGCCGTAAAAGAAGTCGACCGCCTGTTCAGATAAAATAGTTATGGCATCCTACTTACAAATAGAAAACATCAGCAAGAGTTATGGTCCGAAAGTGCTGTTCGAGCATATCGGATTCAATATAAATGAAGGGGACAAGATTGCGCTCATCGCACCTAACGGAACTGGAAAATCGACATTGCTGCGCATACTTGCGGGTAACGACAAATCCGATTCCGGCGGGAAAATCACCTTTCTGAAACACATCAGGATAGCATTTCTGGAACAGGAATTCGAACACGACCCCGAGAAGGACATCTTTACGCAGGTATTGGACTCCAGCAAGAAATTCACTGACGGGCTGGATGACGATGCAATGTTTGCCTATGAACTGAGAATCAAGAAGTTCCTGACCAGTTTCGGACTCCAGGAAGGCAGTCTGATGAAAAACCTCTCCGGAGGCGAAGTGAAAAGGGTGGCATTGACCGTGATGCTGGCATTGGAAGCCGACTTCTTCATCATGGACGAGCCCACCAACCACCTCGACATTGACGCCATCGAATTCCTGGAAAACTACCTCGGACACTCCCGCAGCACCCTCCTGATGGTCACCCACGACCGCTATTTCCTTGACCATGTGTGCAATACGGTGATGGAACTCGACCACGGGGCAGTCTATACCTACAAGGGAAACTACGAGAACTACCTGGAAAAGCGCCAGGAACGCATCGACAACTATAACGCCGAGACCGCCAAGGTGAACAACATCCTGCGTCGCGAACTCGAATGGATACGCAGCTCGCCATGCGCCAGAACCGGAAAGGCGAGATACCGCATCAATGCCTTCTACGACTTGAAGGACAGGGCTGAACAAGTCTACACCAGCGGAAAAGTGAACCTGGACGAGATGGGGAAAGGCTCACGGCTCGGAAACAAGATAATTGACTGTAAGGACGTGAGTTTCAGCTATGGACCGGATGTCTATCTGGACCATTTCACGTATAATTTCCAGCGGTTTGAACGCGTCGGCATCGTCGGCAAGAACGGAACCGGCAAATCCACGTTCCTGAACATCCTGACCGGCAACATCCCGGAAGACGGCCAATTCAGCGGAATCATCGAACGCGGCGAATCCCTGAAAATAGGCTTCTATCGCCAGACCGGCATGAAATTCAATGAAGACCAGACGGTTATGGAGGTGGTGAGCGACATGCATCTGCTGAACCAATTCCTTTTCAGCCATGACATGTTCACCACCAAGGTATCGAAGCTCTCCGGAGGCGAACGCAGGCGGCTCTACCTGATGACCATCCTGATGCAGAACCCGAACCTGCTCATTCTCGACGAGCCGACCAATGACCTCGACATCGTGACGCTCGACGTGCTGGAAGAATACCTGAAAGATTTCAAGGGATCATTGATCATCGTATCCCACGACCGGCACTTCCTCGACCGCCTCGTCGACCACCTCTTCATCTTCTGCGGCGACGGCAAGGTGAAGGACTTCATCGGTTCCTACAGCGAGTACCACGAATATATAAAGGAGTACGAATCTCAGCAAAAGGCTGCCGCCCGTGAAAAGGCTGGCGCCAATGTCCGTGTCAATGCTGATGTAACCGATGCCGACAAGCCGGCCAAGAAGAAAAAGCTTACATACAAGGAGCAGAAAGAGCTGGAACAGATTGAAACAGACCTGGATACACTCGGAAAAGAGAAAGCCGGACTGGAACGGGACCTGGCATCCGGGATCCTTCCGTATGACAAGATTCAGGAGGCCTCGGCGCGGTTCGGCGAAGTGAAAGACCTCATTGATGAGAAAGAAATGCGTTGGCTGGAACTACAGGACAGCATCCGATAGCCCGTCACACACAATACAAACCAAAAAAAATACATAATAATGGCAAGATTTTTTGACCCGCCTGCACCGAAGCAACAGCTTCCGTCAGAGAAAGTTCCTAAAGTTTTCAATGCGATGAGATGGAAGGTATTCCTTGGAGCCTTCCTCGGATATGCCGGATATTATCTGGTCCGCAAAAACCTCTCACTCGCAGCCCCGGACATGATCAAGGACGGAATCCTCGATGCCGGAAAGGTAGGACTTGCAATGTCAGCGGTATCTATCGCCTATGCATTCAGCAAGTTCATCATGGGCAGCGTATCGGACCGCTCGGACTCCCGTAAGTTCCTCTGTGTCGGACTGGTACTCTCCGCATTGGTAATGATTCTCACCGGCGTCATCCCTTATGGCGCGAACACGGCGCTGAACACGACCGTCATTTTCATCCTCATGCTCGTGGTCGGATGGCTCTCCGGAATGGGCTGGCCTCCATGCGGACGAATCATGACACACTGGTTCTCCCAGAACGAGAGAAGCTTCAAGATGAGCATCTGGAACGTATCCCACACCATCGGCAGCTTCGCGCTCGGATTCCTGGCCATCGCAGGCGTGGCACTTTTCGCCTTCTTCGCCCCGACATTCGGCATTGACCCTGCACAGGCATGGCGAGGAAACTTCATCTTCCCGGCGCTCATTGCGATAGCCATTGCAATATTCTGCTGGTGGGCGATCCGCGACACCCCTGAATCATGCGGCCTCCCGTCCGTACAGGAATACCGCAACGACTACAGCGGCGTGAAGAGCAAAGGCCCTGCCGGCGACAAGCTCCCGTTCAAGGTCCTTTTCATCGACTACGTCTTCAAGAACAAGCTCCTCTGGATCGTCGCCCTCAGCAACATCTTCGTATACATGGTCCGCTACGGTATCGGCGACTGGTCACCGACCTTCCTTCAGGATGCCGGCATCATGACCGCTGACGAAAGCAAGGTGGCATTCTCCGTACATAACCTCATCGGTGCATTCGGAACCATCCTCTGCGGCCTCGCCACATCCAAGATTTTCAAGGGCCGTTGCGCTCCGATGAACGTCATCTGCATGATAGCATGTATGTTCGGTGTCCTCATCTACTGGTTCGTAGGCGCCGGATATGTAGCGATGAGCCCGGCTCTCCAGAAGACGCTCGTCTACGTCGCACTCTGCCTCATCGGCTTCTTCATCTATGGCCCTGTGGCACTTACGGGCGTACAGGCATTAAACCTCGTACCTAAGAATGCAGCAGGAACCGCAGCTGGTTTCGTAGGACTCTTCGGCTACTTCATCGGTGACGCCATATGCTCCAAGATTTTCGTCGGCAGCGTCGCGAACCACCTCGGCTGGAACGCCGCGAACCTGACTGTCGCCGTCGGCGCCGGCATCGGTGTCCTCCTCTGCGCAATGCTCATCAAGAGTGAAAAGTCAATGACCAACAACTAGGATTTTATATGACAAACGTTGCAATCTTCGTTTCCGGCGGCGGAACCAACTGCGAGGCCATCATAAGGCATTTCGCCGGCTCACAGGACGTGAAAATCTCCCTCGTGCTCAGCAACCGTGCCGACGCCTATGCGCTGGTCCGCGCCCGGAATCTCGGAATCCCGACCATCGTGGTTCCGAAAAAGCAGTTCAATGACGAGGCGTACATGATGGCGCTTATGGAACAGTTCGGCATCGATTTCATCGTACTCGCCGGCTTCCTGCTAGTCGTCCCTGATTTTCTTATCAATGCTTATGAACACAAGATGGTCAATCTTCATCCCGCATTGCTCCCCAAGTTCGGCGGCATGGGAATGTACGGACATCATGTTCACGAAGCGGTCAAGGCAGCGGGGGAGACCGAAACCGGTATGACGGTCCATTACGTAAGTAATCAGGTAGACGGTGGTGAAATCATCGCCCAGTACTCGACACCGATTTCTCCGGACGATACGCCGGACGATATCGCAGCCAAAGAACACGTTCTGGAGATGCAACATTTTCCTGAAATTTTGGAACAATTACTGTCAAAATAGAAATTTGATAATTTATGCCATAAATTTTCAAATGCTTTTTTTGCCGGGCTGAGGTCCTTTAATTCATTTATTGCCCACTTGCGCTAGAAAATGGCGCAAGTGGGTTTTATGTTTGTCGGGGCGCTTGTTCTTGCGCTAAAATATGGCGCATGTAAATTTCTATGCATGATTTTACATGGGGGGGTGAATAGACGCTCTATAAGGCACTTTTTTGCACTGCAAATAGAAAAGTTCCATATTGTAATTTTCGAATCTGAATTCTATTTTTGCAATCAACAAATCAAAGGGATGTTTTGCCGGCGGCTTTCAGCCGCAGCATAACTGATGTAAAAAAGGGAAGATTGTAAAATATGAATTGGCTAGTTAAAATAGCTCTCACGGCATCCTTGTGTGTGTCGGCGGTTAGTGCGCTATGTGCGCAGACACCACCCGTCACTGATGCGCCTCAAGAGACTGGAGCACGTTCCGTCGCACGACGGTTCGCGATTTGGTACTGGCTTGACCGTATCGACATCGACGAGCATTATCTGGATAACGAAAGGCAACTTGCTGAAATCAAGAAATACCTTCTGATTTCACCTAAAATTGACAGTATCACGATTTGCTCTTACGCTTCTCCGGAAGGTGTGTATGAGAGAAACGTGTGGCTTGCCCGCAAGAGAGCAGAGGCGGCGCGCCGCTTTCTCGTCAACAATATCCCTGACGGCTCGTCTCTGAACGGAGACAAGATCAAACTTCAGCCTATGAATGAGAACTGGGAGGGACTCAGGGCTGAAATCGAAGCTAACTATACCCTTCCGAATAAAGACAAGGTGATGAGGATTCTCGATGCCAATGTCGGCAACGACACCAAGAAATGGAGAATCCGTCACTTGGACAACGGCTATACTTGGCACTACATAATCGTTAACCACATGCCTAAGCTGAGACTTGCCACATGGATCTGCGTATGGGTGGATCCGGCAGTCCCTGCCGTGGCTGAGATGGGACAGTTGGCAGCGGAACCTGAAAGGCCTTTGGCGCTCGCCGGGCCATCCGCTCCTGCCGGACCTGTTGTCAGGATTGAACCTCCCAAGCCTCTGTATGACAGGCAAATGATTCTTGCCGGACGGACAAATCTCCTCGCACCTGGACTTAATTTCGGCGTAGAGATTCCTATCGGAAGACACGTTTCCATAGGTGCCGACTACTGGTATCCTTGGTGGCTTGCCAAGAACAACAAGTACTGCGGCGAAATGCTCGGCTGGTTCATTGACGGAAAATATTGGTTTTCACGTCCCGGCGGCAAATATGAGTGGACCCGCGCTGACAAGTTGAAAGGACATGCTCTGGGACTCTATGCCGGCGGCGGTTACTACGACTACCAGAAACGCAGAAGCGGTTATCAGGGAGAATATCTGGATTTCGGTGTGGACTACACCTTCGGTCTTCCTATCGGTCGCAAGAAATGGATGCGTATGGAGTTCAACCTCGGCGTAGGCTGTATCATGACGAAGGCTCGTCACTACACTCCGACTGCTGATTATGAGGAACTTATCAAGGATCCTGGAATCAAGAACAAGTACTATACTTTCTTCGGTCCTACCCGCGCGGGCATCTCGTTCGTGCTGCCGATTATCGTGAAACACAAGGCAAAAGGAGGTGAGCGATGAAAAGGACAATGCAAATTTTGATTGCAGCGGTAATGCTGCTGTCTCTGTTCTCTTGTCACAGAAGGCCGCTCACTACTGCGGACTACACCGTAAGGCTTGATATCAATATCGACCGTGACATCATGAACTACGAGATGCCTCGTGACCCTGAGATCATGCGAGTTGCGTTCTACGACCACAATACGGGACAGTTGTTTACGCAGGCATTCCTTCCTCCGACAGGTGGCGAAGTGAACATCGTTCCGGAACGGACCTACGACATATTGGTCTACAACTTCGATACGGAAGTGACATTGATCAAGGATGAGAACGACTGGACTAAGATTCTGGCGACGACGAACACCATTTCGGATGCGTTCAAGAGCAAGCTGAAGAGCCGTGGTACGAAGAGCCCGATGACCGATGCGGACGCGGACAAAGATGAGGAAATCGTCTATGACCCTGACCATCTTTTTGTCGGACGCCTTAATGAAGTGAATATCCCGGCACGCTCCGTGGATTCTCCGGAAATCACCTTGCGGGTGGATTGCAAGTCCGTCGTCCAGACCTGGCTTCTGGAGGTGAACAATATCAAGGGCGCACAATACGTGGCTTCCATTTCCGCAGTCATCACCGGACTTTCCCAGCACCATAAGATTTCCAGGGACCTGCGTTCCAAGGAGTTTGCGTCAGTGTTCTTCGATATCCAACGCCTCAATGAGGGCGGTATCCTCATGACCAAGTTCAATACTTTCGGTATGAATCCGGAAGCGGGCGAGAAGCAGATTCTATCTCTGGTTATTACGGATACCGGCGGTAAATCCCATATTTTCAATGTGGATGTATCCGACCAGTTCCCTGGCAATGACAGGCAGTATATCCTGGTGAATACCGATGAAATCGATATTCCTGAACCTGAAAAGAAAGAAGGTGGCGGACTTGCCCCATCTGTGGATGAGTGGAAGGATATCGTTTCCAATATTACGATCTAATTTATTAACAACTATAGTATTACTAAATTGTTTAGACAATGAAAAAAAGTTTGATTATCGCGCTCGGTGCCATTGCACTGGTCGCATGTACCAAGACTTCTGTCAGCTATGAGCAGACAGGAGAGATTGGTTTCGCTCCTGTAGTCAGGAAGAACAGCACCAAGGCTGCTGTCGAGGGTGCTATTTTCCCTAATCAGAAAATCAAGGTTTATGGCTACTATGACAATTCCATGGCTACAGGAAGTTCTTATTCTGCCGGCAAATTTGCTGTAGAGTATCTTCCTGGAGTAGAGTTTGCGAAAAATGGTGCTACTTGGGCAGGTGCAACAACTCCTTATTATTGGCCTAAGACCGGTTCCATGCTTTTCGCAGGTTATTCTCCTGCTGATTTTGGTGTTGTGACATTCAGTTTAGAGAATAATAGATTCTCTGTTGCAGAATTGGAGCAGTCTGAATTCTATCCTACTATTAAAGACCTTCTTTATGCTGGATATACAACCTCTGTTCTTGGTCGTACTGTAGACATGGCGTTCTCTCATGCACTTTCTTGGGTTACAGTCAATGCTAAAGCAGCAGCTGCAAATCAGATTAGGATTACCAACATTAAGTTTGTCGGTTTGGCGGCGAAAGGTTCTTCTACAGGTCTCCCTGAGTGGACGACAACCGGAACTAAGGATCTCACTGTATTTGCTCCTGAATCAGCATTTCCGGTTCCGGCAGAGGAAACTCTAGTTGAGAGCAATGCTAAATGTGGTCTGGTATTCCCGCAGAAACTTACCAATGCGGAAATTGTCATATCTTATGAAATGAACAATGGTGCTGATCAATGGTTTGCACAGGCACCGTTTGTCCAGAAACTTAACTTGCTTACAATTAATGATGGTGCCACTCCACTTGAAATATGGGAGGCAGGAAAGCATTACATCTATAACATCAATTTCTCTGCAATTGGAGAACCTGGTAGCAATAATGAAATCACGATAGCTCCTAAAGTTGACAAATGGACTGATGTTAATGTTGACGGCGTCTCAGCCAACTAAGATTTAGCAAACATTTACTCGTAGCAATACGTTAAATAACTCTATTATGAAACTCATTTCCAGGACCTTGGTGCTGCTGACCGCAGCAATCACATTGACCGGCTGTCTTGCTTCCACGAAGTACGACAAATCGACCGGCGACATACGTCTGCGACCTGTGATCGGCATCGGCACAAGGTCCGGGAAGGAGTTCATTCCATTCCCGGAAGACAGGAAATTCAATGTTTTCGCGATTTCCCAGGACACCGGGCGTAAATTCCTCGACGATGTTGCCGTGACCTACGGGGGCAAGAGGGGCTGGTTCCCGGAGAATACTCCGAAATGGCCAGTGGATGAATCACTTAAATTCATCGGATATTACCCTTCCGACCTTCAGATGACATGCAACAGCGACGGGACATTGAAAATGCCGGCATATACAGCCGGAGACATTGACCTTCTGGTTACCGATCCCACGAAGGCATATAACAAGAACGACAGCATTGCGGGCCTCCCGTTCTATCATGCATTGGCGAAGATTGACTTCCGCGCGAAGCATGCATTGAACAGCGCTACACGCGTGCGGGTCGAAAGGATCGTCATCAAGGGAGCGTATGTGCAGGGCGCATTCGATTCTTCCGCAGACCTCCGTTGGAACCCGGCCGGACAGCAGACGGACATAACTGTCTATGCAGCAAACGGTCGCGAGGAGGGGATTGAGATTTTCAATCTGGTTCCTAAATATGTGGGCAGCAGCATGTTCATCATTCCGCAGAAGAACATGGGCTCGTCCATTGAAGTTACCTACGCTTTCCAGACAGGTGAGAGCGGATGGATCGGCGGACAGACAGTGTCCGCACCTGTCACACTTGATGCGTGGGAGCCTGACAGGCACTATACCTACACATTGAGCATTTTCAAGGATCAGGAGAAAGAACTGACCTATACCACCGGCATGAGCAGCTGGGATGATACATTGAAAGAAAATGAAAACTGATATGAAACATATAAATACGTTGGCAGCGGCAGTCTTTCTGGCGGCAGCTCTGTCCTCATGCGCCAAGATGCGTGTGGAGACGGAAGATGTCCGTCCGGTCGGGACTCCTATCCGTATGGCGGTTTCGTCAGAAGGTGCGCAGACGAAGGCATTGTTCGACGCGGCCTCTTTTTCCGCCGAAGGCAATGTCCTGCAGATATGGGATGTCTATTTCAATTCTGTCGTAGCTCCGCAGGCCTACATTGAAGGTACCAATGTCGTTTCTACAGGCACCGGCGCCGTCTGGCCGTTCAAGGAAGGCGATGCCGTCAAGCATTATTATTGGACCAAGACCGGCACCCACCGTTTCTACGGCGTGCTGGTGAAGGACAATTCCGGCAGCGCACCTTTGACACCGACAACCGGTTGGGGGTTCGACGCGGCGCACAAGGTCTACTCTGTGCCGACCACGACATTGACCCTGACCTCGCCCCAGTTCGATTTCGTTTATTCCAATGTCATTGAACGCAATCTCGACAATGGTGCCCCTACCACAGCCGTTCCTCTAAAATTCAACCACCTCTTCTCGGCATTCGGGTTCACTTTCGAAAACGACAGCCCGTCTAGCTTCAATATCAAGTCCGCGACTCTCAAGGTGGGCGACAAGGCTGCCGCGACGATTGATTATTCCAATGTTTGGGACAAGAGTTTTGCTCCAGCTGATGCTGACAACTGGAATCCGGCAGTTACCTATACCGGTCTGACAATGTCCTCGACAACCGGCATTTCCGGAAAAACCGGAGCTGTCCAGCCTGCCACCTGCTACGACATGTTCCGGGGCGTCAAGATTACCGACATGACCAATTATGACAAATACACCCTCATCTGGCCCCAGGATTTGACCGGGAAGACGCTGGTGATGTCATATCTTGTTTCTGGTAAAAAATATCAGGAAGTGGACGTTACAGTTAATAAATATACTTATAATGCTACTGGAGGTACTTATTATGTGGAATTCACGAATAATCTTAAGGATGTAACAGCTTCGGGCGATAAGAGTTTTGATTATAATAAGGAAGGCAGTCATTATGTTTATGTAGGCAGGGGAAAAGGTAATTTCGCTGTCCAAAGTGCATATGAAAGTTATTGGGGAAATTACACTAGAAGTACCATCACTGACAAGGAATCCCAGCTCGTAGATTATACTGAAGAGAAAACAGTTACGAAGAATTTGAAAGATCTTACTCCAGGAGGGACCTGGCTGGCGGGTAACCGATATCTCTATAAACTTGTCTTCAGTGATAATGAGGTTAATTTGGTTGTGAGTGTCATGAAGTGGGAAGACGGTCATGGCGGTAATGTTACATTCCAATAAGAGTGAAGAATATGAAACACTATATACTACATATATTGGCAATGTCAATGCTGATTATGTCGACATCTTGTGTTAAGGAGATGTCTGGAGTATCACTATCTGGAGATGAGGGGGAGATTACTCTTTCGCTTGATGTTTCTACCGGGAAAATGCCAGATGTCATTGTCAAGAATTCTTGGGCTGATAATGATGCGGCTGAGCGTGCTGTCTATAATCTTAGAATATATGTTTTCTCTGAGTCCGGACATTTGGCTGGTTATGGCCTTTTCGGCAAGTTGACTACTAGTGAAGTGTCGGATGGCTACAATGCTAAAGTTGAGCATGTCCATACTTCAACTGGTGAGAAACTGTACATATATGGAATTGCCAATGCTACCAATTCCCAGTATTGGGTATCGGATAACAATATTCTTGATATAAATGATGCCGCCACTTCCACATTGACCAGAGAACAATTCCTCCAGGCTACCTATACCAGGCAGAAAGAGTCATATAACCCGCGTGATAAGGCTGACCCAAAAGGGTTGGTCTCTTTTTTTTATATAGGGTGTCGTAGAGTTGT
>ERZ827043.1349-NODE-1349-length-25324-cov-13.348213_pt1 | contig 25324 bp, 19 predicted proteins | sample MGYA00519923_ERZ827043 | MGnify/ENA primary metagenome ERZ827043 (study PRJEB31778, sample SAMEA3449251) | human gut metagenome | biome: human gut; feature: human-associated habitat; material: faeces | place: United Kingdom | collected 2010/2012 ... | reverse complement strand
GTAGAAAAACTACAATAATCTATCGATGCTGCTGTTTATTGAAGGATACCCATATCCTCTGAATGACATAGTTAAAGATGATCTGACTGTCAGAGATGTACTCAATGATGTTGTGTCCGTGCCTGTAAAGGAGGACAAATATTCATTTGGGTATGTCGGGTATTGCTATAGTAAGGCGGCAAAAGATGTTGTATTCTTCTTGCCCAAAGTAGTATTGACTGGTGAGATAAACGAGGAAAGTGGAGATGATACGATATTCGGTGCTTCTCCGCAGGAAATCATAGATTTTGAGTCCGATACGGTAAAAGCCAAGTTTACGGAAGAAGGTTGCAAGGAATACAAGGAGTTTCTGTCCACTCTTTCAATTTGGATATACCGGACGATAAGCGTATATGAACAATCTCATAACGACAATATACTTGAAAGCAAGGAATATCAGTCCGAAAGCAGAGGGCGAAAACAGAAACACAACACATTACTTGATGTGATAATAGCACTGAGAGATTTCAACAGAAACAATCAGGACTATTTTACATTTGTGGCTAAGAACGTTCATTCCGGTTATAACAAAATCAACTGGAGCAAGACCATTACTTCATCGCATGCTATCATACAAAGAGGAAGTCCTGTTTACATCAAGCCTGTAAACAGAAAGAAAATGGTGAACTTTGACGAAGAGCTGCTTGTCCTATATTTCTCTATTTTGAATTACATCCGAGAGACGCATGGCTTCTCTTTTGAAATCAATATCCAATATCCACTTATCAGCTGCGAGAAGTTGAAGAAGTCCTATATTGACAGGAATCTTGGATGCAGAAGGCTGAAACAAATCAAGTACAAGTATTTCTCGGACAAAGCTCTCAGAATATGGGATTTGTGTTATGCATTTTTTGACAGGGAGTATAAGATTGCGATGAACAGGCAGGCGGAGGACTATCTACTTGCGAAAGATTTCGAGCACATCTTTGAAGTCATGATTGACACTCTGGTAAGCGGTAATGACAAACAAAATCTGCCGAGAGAACTCACGGAGCAAAGAGACGGTAAACTGGTGGATCACATGTTTGTTGGGCAAGGCCTGATTGAACAATCTGACTTGACTTCCGAACTCACCTATTATATTGGAGATAGCAAGTATTACAAGCGTTCCAAGAATGACAGGATACAACTTGGCGATAAATCCATTTATAAGCAATATACATATGCCAGGAATGTCATTCAGTGGAACATGAATCTGTTTTTGGACGGTGACGACAGCAGGGAACATCCTCAGTTAAGAGACGCATTGACTGAAGGGTATAATCCAATCCCAAATTTCTTTATCAGTGCTCGGATTCCCAATAAAAAGGCAGATGGAAGCAAATTTCTGTCCTTTGATGACAGAGAATTGAAAGCACAGGATGGTGGGGTGCAGCTGAACCGCCAATTTGAAAATCGCCTGTTTGACAGAGACACGCTGCTGTTGTGCCACTATGATGTTAACTTTTTGTACATCGTATCGTTGTATGGTCGCAACAATAAGAGTGCGCAAGCGGCATGGAGAGAGTACGTCCGCAAAGAATTCAGGAATAAGATTCAAAGTACTCTCAACCGACTGTATACATTCAGAACTCTGCAGCCACGTGATGGCATGGATTGCTATCAGTTCATTCAGGATAATTTCCAACGGCTGAACGGCAAATTGTATCGTCCGAAGAGTGATGGTAATTATCTGGTTCTTGCTCTGATGAAGGATGAAGATTCCGATATATGGAATTCTCTCAAAATCAAATCAGCAACGATAAAAAGGGAAACGGCTCAAAGTAAAGAGCTGTTGGAAACTTTACAGACACATTTCTATGTCAGTGATCCGTTTGAACTTGAAACAGAGTTCCATATCGATAGCATTGACAATGTCGGTACTTTGGAACAACAACCGAAACAGGAGTTTAGGAATATCCTTACTGGATTGGTACGGAGAACCGATGCGGATTATTCAGATTTTGACAGGCATATCGCGAAGATATATACTATGGAGAAGATACCTACATCTATCAATGTGATGGATATCAGGTATTTCCTGCCTATGGTTGGCGGAGAGATTGACGGTTATTATAAAGTGGAGAAAGTATATTTTGGCACTAAGAACGGAAATCCATGCTTGAAGTTGAATCTGTCCTCCTTTATTTCATTGGGCAGCAGTCGAGTTCCTATATATCGCATAAAAATGCAGCCGGGAGAATTGATTTCCGATGATTTTATGGTTAAATTATACAAACAAATGATTTAAGACAATGGAGGAAAAACAATACAGAATGGACTTCGATGCCTTTTTAAGGTCTTTCAAACAAAGTAAGAACGGCTCATTTGCATTCTTATTGGGAGCAGGAGCGTCCATTACTTCAGGTGTCCAATCTGCGGAAGATTGTATTTGGGATTGGAAAAAACTTATATATGTATCAAACAATTCGACAAATGAAGCTTTTCTTGATATACATTCTGATTGCTGCAGGAAAAAAATTCAGACATGGCTAAACGAGCAAGGAGGTTATCCAAAAGAAAAATCTGATGAAGAATATGTTTTCTATGCAGAAAAGGCATTTCCATTGCCTGGCGATAGAACAAGATATTTCGAGAGTCTATGCTTTGATAAGAATCCGAATATCGGATATAAACTTTTGTGCTTATTGCATAAATATAGAGCTTTAAAATCTGTTTGGACTACAAATTTTGATGGACTGGTTGAAAGGGCGGCTCATCAAGCAAACATAACTCCAATAAATATAAATTTAGACAATCCTGAACGTATTCATCGCACTGAAAATAGCCAGGAGCTATTATATATTGCCTTGCATGGTGATTATAAATATTCTGAGCTCAAGAATACTGCTACAGAACTAGATTCTCAACAGGGTACATTCAAAGATAGGCTGAAAGAATATTTTGTAGGCAAAAATCTAATAGTAATCGGATATAGTGGAAGAGATAAGTCTTTGATGGAAGCATTGACAGATGCTTTTAGCTGTCCGGGGGCAGGTCGTTTATATTGGTGCGGATATGGTTCATTTATAAATGAAGACGTTAAGAATTTACTAACTGCTGCTAGAAATGCAGGAAGAGATGCGGTATTTGTTGAAACGGACGGGTTTGACAAGACAATGATATCTATACTCCTTTCCGCATATAATGATGAACAAAATAAATACCAAGAGATTCATAAGATACTGGAAGAAGCAAATACGGATATTACTATTACGCCATTTGTTTTGAACAGATTGAATTCAAGTGGGTGTATTAAAACAAATCTGTATCCGCTTTCTATTCCTTCTGATATATTTACTTTTGAGATTGCTTTTCCTCAAAATGAGACACAACACAATTTTCTCAGAAGTAGGATTAAAGGGAAGGATATTATTGCTATCCCTTATAAGGGGAAAGTATTTGCTTTTGGTTACTCAGAGCATATACATCAAGTATTTTCCGATTGCCTTAAAGAAGACAACATATCGCGTTTGCCATTATCAATTAATGAATTGAAAGGGACTCCAGCACTAAAATCAGTTATAATCAAAACTTTGATTTGTGGGCTTTCCTCTTGCTGTGGTAAAGACGCGGTTGTATCTAAACGTTTGATTTGGGATAAAACACGTCAATTTGGGAATTATAAAGATGTGTATGAAGCAATAAAAATAGATATAGTATTTTTGGATAATAAGAATTATGCTCTCATGTCTATTGTCCCAACATTGTATTTTAAGGATGAAAATATCAATAGCGACAGACGTAAGAACCTGATGTCAGAATATCTTGACAAAAAGCACAATAATCAATACGATAAGATTATTTCTAGTTGGGAGCAAATTCTTTTTAATGGACATCGACTTACATTTGATTATCCATTAAATAGCGGTTATAATTTCAATTTTAAGATAAGTAATAATAGAGGGCTGGTTTCGGTAGACTATACGGACAAAGGTCTTATACCTCAAACTCAGTTCGTTAATAAAAAAATAGTGTATTCGGGGATTTATATATCAGAGCCAAATCTTGACTTTTGCAGTAAGGTGTCTCGAAAAATTATCCACGATACTAACCCGATGAGAGGGCTTCTCCAAAACAATCCATATGATTATGAGTTCCAATCCAATTTTAATACTAATGTAAAAATTGGAGTAATATGTCCGAGTACTTATACAAATCAATTTAGGAGTTTTCTTAACGGCTTAAATGGAAATATCACAGCTCCAAACACGGATTATGTGCAGCCATATATAGGTTTTGAACAAATCTATTCTGCTTCGTTAGATATACCTGCCGTTAATTCTAATTTATGGATTAGCTGCCGAGAAACGCAAACAGATTCTGTCGGTTTGGCGCAAAACATATGTAAGTTCGCCCATAAAATAGCCAATAACAATCCGAATATTATCGTTGTTATTTTTATTCCTAAATCATGGGAACATCATCGTTCATTCAAGAAAGATGGTGAAATTTTTGATTTGCACAGCTATATAAAAGCGTATGCGGCTCAGAACGAATTTACTACACAATTTGTAGAGGAAAAGACCATATCCAATACTTATATGAAGAACCAAATATATTGGTGGCTTTCATTAGCCTTGTTTGTCAAATCGATGCGAACGCCTTGGGCTTTATCTGATTTGGATGCAGATACAGCTTATGCTGGTATTGGATATAGTGTCAAAAAGGAAGCAAATGGCAAAACGAACATTGTTGTAGGATGCAGCCATATATATAATTCCAAAGGACAAGGATTAAGATACAAATTATCCAAAATTGACAATCCTATTTTGGATAGAAAGAATAATCCTTATCTGTCTTATGAAGAAGCATACAAGTTAGGTATCAATGTTCAAGAATTATTTGTAAAATCTATGGATATGATGCCTCAAAGAGTAGTTGTACATAAAAGAACACCGTTCAAAGAAGAAGAAATTAAAGGTATAACTGATGCCTTGTCTCATGCTGGAATCAAAAATATAGATTTGATAACGATAAGAATGGAAGATTCCATAAAATGTATTGATCAGTATTTAGATCATGGATGTCCTGTCAATACTAGTTATCCAGTTATGCGAGGAATTTGTTTCCCTGTTTCCCAATACGACTGTTTGCTGTGGACACATGGAACGATAGACTCAATAAGGCAAGATAGGAAGTACTTTCCTGGAGGACGAGGCATACCTTCTCCTTTGAGAATTACTAAATATCATGGTAATGGTTCGATGCAAGCAATAGCTAAGGAGATTTTAGGGTTTACTAAAATGAATTGGAATTCATTTAACTTTTACACAAAATTCCCAGCTACAATTGATACGTCCAGTACATTGGCGCAAGTTGGACATTTATTGGGCCATTACGATGGTAGAATATATGATTACAGATATTTCATCTAGGGGCATTCTGTTTTAACAGATAAAATTTAAACAAATTATTATGAATTTTGATATCATGTCGCTGATAGGCGAGGCCACAACGTACGATAAGAAAGAAATGCTCGAAGTCAGGCGTCCTAAAAGTTGGCTCAAAAGTGTATCTGCTTTTGCAAATGGCGAAGGTGGAACTTTGATATTCGGAATCAGTGATGATGACAAAATAGTAGGACTTGCTGATGCAGAAGGTGATGCGGAGATAATTAGTGAAGAGATTAAGAGTAAACTTGACCCGGTTCCGGCAGTCAATCTTGAGCCTAAAGAGCTTGACGGAAAGAATCTTGTGTTATTGCATGTATATCCAGGACAGGAAACTCCATATTACTATATTGGCGACAAGCAGCGTTTGGCTTTTGTCCGCATAGGTAATGAATCTGTTACGGCAGATCGCATTCAATTGAAAAGTCTTGTCTTGAAAGGATCCGGTCGCACTTATGACAGTATGCCATCCAGTTATAAGTTTGAAGATATGGCATTCTCTAAACTCAAGTCCGTTCATTACAAAAGGTCACAGCGTTCATTTGAAGACAATGAGTTTGTGTCGTGGGGAATCGTTGACGAAAAGGGCAAATTGACGAATGCCGGTGCATTGCTGGCAGACGAATCTCCTATCAGGCAGTCACGTATATTCTGTACACGCTGGAATGGCTTGGATATGACAAATGGCTTGGGCGAAGCGATAGATGATGTTGAATTGGAGGGTTGCGTAATAGGTCAGCTACAGGATGCTGTGTCTTTCGTCAGAAACAATTCCCATAAGAAGTGGTGGAAGGAAGACGATTATCGTGAAGAACTGCCGGATTATCCGGAACGTGCTGTGACGGAAGCGATAGCAAATGCGATTATTCATCGTGACTATATGCAAATGGGTAGTGAAATACACATTGATATGTATGATGACCGTTTGGAAATCTATTCTCCGGGAGGTATGTTGGATGGCAAACTTATCCAGCAACTGAACCCACTTACAGTGCCGTCCAAAAGAAGAAATCCACTGTTGGCAGATTTTTTCAACCGGTTGGGACTTATGGAGAGACGCGGTAGTGGAATGAAGAAGATAATGGATGCATATAAGCAATACCAACGTCTAGCTAAATGTCATATTCCTGAATTTACCTCAGATGCTTCAGAGTTTCATGTGACGCTTTGGAACTTGAATTATGATGGTAATAATACCGCTGCTGACAATACATATCAAAAGGAAGAGTTCGTAAAAGAACCAGTGGAGTTCACAAAAGAGTTCATAAAAGAACCAGTGGAGTTCACAAAAGAGTTCATAAAAGCAAGTCGCCAGATATATAAGCTGATATCTACGAACCCTAAAGTCAGTACTGTTCAAATGGCAATATCAATGGGACTATCAACACGTCAGGTCCTGAAATACATAAAACGTCTGCAAGACTTTCACAAAATTGCCCGTATAGGGGGGCGCAAGACTGGAGAGTGGAAGATAATTGACGAAGAGTACGAAGGATTCTTTGATAGAATATAAGTGAGTTTGACTTGCCAATTCCAAATAAAACTTGGCAAATTATTTATATGTTTAATTCTTAATGGAAATTTTCCAATATGGCATTTGAAGCACATCAGCAGCAGATTAGCTTTTTGTTAGGCAAGAAGATATATTGTATTCCCAGAAATCAGCGAAAATATGTTTGGGGAAACGATAATTGGAAAAACTTGTTGGAAGATATAGATTTCTTACAAGGTTCAGGAAAGTGCCATTTTCTAGGAAGGATTGTTTTAAATACGCAAGCTAATCCAAATAACGATGATATAGAATATTATGAGATTGTGGATGGACAACAGCGTATTACAATAGAAAATGAATATAGTAACGATATTCTAAAGCGTTTTTTGCTACATTTGAAAAATCGAATGCCTACTAAAGTGGAGTTCAAGAACGCTTTCAAATTGATTGGTTATTCTAATCATTGTGAGTATTATCACGACAATAAGAATAAACAAAGAGCAGATATGGCCTTGAGTATTTTGGAACAAATTAAGTCTGGGCGTGTAGATATACCATCATTCACAATTGAGCATATATTTCCAGATTCGCAAAATCGCGAAAATGCGATGATTGGAAATCTTATTCCTTTAGAGGAAAATCTTAATAGCTTATGTAAAGATAAGCAGCTAAATGAAAAAATTTCAATATACGATAGGTCTAATTTTACAACAGTGCGAAATGTTTCAAATAGATATAGAGATAATGTAGCTAACTTTAATATAAACTCACGATGTATGGTAATGGCTGATGAGTTATATGATGAAATTAATCATATTTTAGATGCATTATAAGTCTGTTTGAGAATGAAATATTAATATGGATAAACTGACCAAGGAACAGCGTCATCGTTGCATGTCTGCGATAAAGGGCAAGAATACAAAGCCGGAATTATTGGTGAGAAAGTTCTTGTTCAGCCGTGGTTTTCGATATAGACTAAATCACCCAAGGCTTCCCGGACATCCTGATTTGGTTTTACTCAAATACAGAACTGTTATTTTCGTAAACGGCTGTTTTTGGCATGGGCACGAAGGATGCAAATATTATGTTCTTCCGAAAACAAATGTCGAATTTTGGCAGAATAAGATTGAACGCAATCATAGCCGGGATATAGAGGAACGGCGGCAGCTAACTTCAATGGGATGGCATTGTATTGCCGTTTGGGAATGTCAGTTGAAACCGAAAATCCGCCGACAGACTTTAGCAGCTTTGGAATACACGCTTTGCCATATTTATCTTGAGGATAGAAGAATCAAATCATACGCGGTGACTGGAGAAGAATATAACATGGTGGCAGAGCCGGCGACTGAGTACGGTAATAAATCAGATTGAATTTGAGTAGCTTGACTTATAGGTATCTGTGTAATCCTCCGACCAACAAGGGATTGCATTGGAAATGGCCGTTCAAGAAAGATGTAGGATATTTTCAGAATCAAATCAGGTACTGCGGATAGATGTCACGTGCCCCACCGGTGGCTTATTTCCTAGTTTGTTTCTTTTGTTAAAATGATGGTTTTATGAAGAGAGTAGAAGTGGTAGCTGCGGTATTGATACACAATGGATTAGTGTTCGCTTGTCAGCGTGGATACGGGGAGTTTAAGGATATGTGGGAATTTCCGGGCGGAAAAGTGGAAGAGGGGGAGAGTCCTGAAGATGCGTTGCGGCGTGAGATTCGGGAGGAATTGGAGGTCGAGATCAATGTCGGCGAGTTGCTTGATACTATAGAGTATGATTATCCGACGTTCCATTTGTCAATGAAGTGTTATGCCTGCACGTTTGCTGGCGGTAGTCCGCATTTGCTTGAGCATGAGGCTGCCAAATGGTTGACATCTACGCAGTTGAACTCTGTGGACTGGCTTCCCGCCGATGTGACATTGATACCTAAGATTGCGAAGAAGTTGAATGGGTAGTCAGGAAATCTCAGGGAAATTTCCTATATTTGCCTAAGCAAGATATTTTAGTAACGAGTCAGGGATTTATTTCTCCGGACTCGTTGTTTTTGTTTTAGGCGGCGGTCCTTGGTTGGAGGGACGGAGCCTGGAAACAAAACGGATTCTTGCTTATGCGGAGGTTTTGTTCCGGGAAAACGATTTATCTGGAACAAAATGGGGCGCGCAAAGGGTTTTGTTCCGCTTAAAACGTTTTCGCGGGACCAAATGCTTCAGGCTGGAGGTTTTGTTCCACGTGAGCGTGCTTCCGGAACGAAATCATCGAGGGAAAGTACATTCATTCCCCGAGGGGAGGGATTTAGGGAGAGGGTAACGTGCACATAAAATAGTGCGTTGGACTTACGGCCTTCGAACGAGTGACAACCCTCAAATTCGTGCTAACGTTCAGCAAGTTTGACAACTTGCGAAACTTTGGATAATATAATTATTAACTTATGAGCAACTATAGAGATTTGGAAGCATACTGTGAATCGCAGTTTTTTCATGGCGGTCCTTATTGGCATATCTATACGCCAGGACTTGAGACACCGGTTTTGTTTGGAGTCAAAGAAGATTATGTCTTCGCAATGAACTTGATTTGTCAGGCGGCAATGGCTACAGACGGCGTGGGGATTCTCGCTTTCGAGGTCATGAGCAATCACTTGCATATTGTCGTGTCAGGTGAAGAATCATCGGCCAGAATGTTCTTTGCATTTCTGGAGAAGCGACTGCGAAGATGTGCAAAAACATTGACCTGCAAAGAGATACCTTCGTCTTTTACGGCGCAGTACAAGGAAATTGATTCGCTGCAGTCGTTGCGCAACACAATCGTGTATGTGAATCGCAATGGATATGTTGCGGATAGAAATTATACGCCATTCTCTTATCCGTGGGGCACGGGGAAGTATTATTTTGGTGGTGCCGGATCCGAGGGAGCAGATGCCTTTCTCAATGTCAATGAAAGGCGTCGCTTGTTCCGAGGACGTGCAGGGATTCTTCCGGAGAAATATCAGATCATCGACGGGTATGTGACCCCATACTCATATTGCAATCTGGAACTGGGCATGTCGTTGTACCGGGATGCTCACCATTACTTCTACATGGTGAGCAAGAATGTCGAGGCGTATGGTGAACTTGCTGTGGAACTCAATGATGGTGAGTATCTTACGGATACGGAACTTGTTTCTCAGGTGATGAGGTTCCTGAAGAGTGACTATAATGTGAATTCGTTGCGGGATTTGAGCAAGACGCAGAAGTATGATTTTGCCAGGCGGCTTCGTTTCGAGTTCCGCTCGTCGAATGAACAGATAAGGCGAGTGCTGAACCTGACTTCTGCAGAAGTGAATGCGATATTTCCATTGACGTCAAAGAAGTGATGCTCGTCGAGATTTTCAGGCGTGATTCATGATTTGGTTCCGATAAAACGATTCAGATGGAACAATCGGCCTCAAAAACAACACTTTGTTCCATCTAAAACGTTTTCGCGGAACAAAATGCCTCTGGGCAGGGTGCCACCGGCTAAAGACCGCCCGAACAAAGAGCACTCGAACAACGTTCCCCGACCAATGTGTTCTAGGTCAACGCCCCTCGCCCAATGCGCCCCCTCCCAATGTCTGTTGTCAGCCGTTTGCCACGCGGTTCCAGTAATAATTCTCCAAGGTTTGTGCAAAAAATTCGGAAAATGCCAGTGGAACCGCATAAAATAGGTAAAATTACCTAGAGAAATTGTTTGGATTACTTGGCTGATAGTCATAAATTTGGCCAAATCAAAAATCTAGATAACCATGAAACGAAGATTAATTGCACTATTTACTATTTACAATCCTCTTGAGTGTTTCATTGATTGCGACCTATTCCTGCAAGAAGGAAAAGGACAAGAGTGTCGCAGTGACAGAAGTCAGATTAGACAAGTCAGCGACTACTCTTGTTGAAGGAGATACTGAAGAGTTGATGGCCACGGTGATGCCCGAAAATGCTACGGACAAGGGCATTGAATGGAAAAGCAGCGACGAGAGTGTGGCTACAGTGAGCCAGACCGGGCTTGTGACGGCTCTCAAGGAGGGTTCGTCGGCCATAACCGTGATTACGAATGACGGCGGATTCAAAGCCACATGTGACGTGACTGTGAACAAGAAGGTTATCGCTGTGACGGGCGTCAAGTTGAGTGCTGCGTCTATGACACTTCGTGAGGGGGAGAAAGGAACACTTACAGCTACGGTAGAGCCTGCAAATGCGACCAATAAAAATGTGGAATGGTGGACCAGTGATCTTGATGTTGTCAGCGTGACCAGTACATCGGGCGGCAGCAATGGTTATGTGGAGGCAAGAGGGGCAGGAAAGGCCACGGTTACAGTAAAGACCGAAGACGGTGAGTTCAGCGCGTCATGTGAGATCACTGTAGAGAAAAAGGAAGTTCCGGTGACCGGAATCACTATAGAACCGTCTTCATTGATATTGCCTGTAGGAAATACATTTTCTCTTATTCCGCACGTGCAGCCAAGTAATGCTACAAATCAGGATATCAAGTGGTTAAGTACCAATGAGAGTGTCGCTACCGTGAATGCGGAAGGCAAGGTGACGGCTGTTGCAGCCGGCAATGCCGAAATACGGGCTATGTTGGAGGGAAAATTTGCAACCTGTCCTGTCGTAGTTGATGATGTCAAGATGACAATGAAAAAAACGTCATATACGATGATTTTGTCATTGTCCCAATCAATCAGCATCAAATCTGACATTGAGACGAATTTCACCTTTGACAAGAGCAAGGTTACATTCATTACTTCCGATCAGATGATCGCGACACTCGATCAGGACCTCAATTTGATTGCTCCCGGCAAGAAAGGACAAGCTCGCGTAACATTGAATTATAGATATGGAAATGGCCTGCTGAGTACCAGTTTTGTGGTTACTGTCAAACAGAATCTTAAAGACTAAGAAACTGTTCGGAGTATAAGGTTCAACACATTTTTTGCAATTCGTTGAAAATAAATTGCTACATTCCCAATTTTGACACTTTGATTTTAAGATATAAAGGCCCCAGAGCGCTGTAATGGCGATTCTGGGGCTTTTGCAATTGTGCAAGCATGTAATGCATTGACGGCGATTTAACGCCGACAGGCAGTCAGTCACGGCCAGACTATATTCCAAAGTCCCTGACACTGACATACGCTCGATGATTGAAAAGGAAACGGGTATCATCGTTCCGGCCACATGCACTCTAAAAAAGATTTAGCCTTCGGTTCTCCGAAGGCTTTTTCTTTTCCACTACAAAATATGACAAATTCAATTTATCTAGGAATCTGGGCACCGCAACCCGGAACTGCACCGAACACGTCGAGCGCCTTCTGCCATGGATAACGGTTGAAATACATCGAAACTGAAGAAGACATTGTACCGGTCATGTTCATACCCATTGCCGAACGGAAGGTATTGGCCGCGGAATTAGGGTTGTACGACGTGGTCTCCTTGTAGGAAACGCTCAGGAAGCCGTTCAGATAAGGCTCGTCAATCTTGCCCTTGAAGAGGGCCGGATCGGTGAGCGACTTGTTGCCGCTGCACTCTGCAATAGCCTCAACATCATCGAAATCCTCCACCTTGACTCTGGTGAGCATGCCGCCTCCAGGGATGGTCAGGTCGGTGATACGGTTCAGGAAGAAGATGTTGTTCTTCACCGCATCGTGACGTTTGGCCTCGCGGTTCGCGTCGCTGTCAATGTGAGTCCTGTCAAGACCTGCGAAAATTGTCAGGCCGATGATGTTGTTCTCAAGCGTACAGCTGGTACCAGGCTGGAATCTGAAACCGAAGCCCTGGGACTGGAGGTCCTTGGTGTAAGACCATACGAAAAGAACGGTATTGTTCAGGAAATTCACCTTGGTGATGGCATTCGGGTCAGGTCCGCGGACATCCATGGTGGTGACGCGGTTGTTGATGAACGCGCAGTTGTCCACTGTCAACGAGCCTTTAAGAAGACCGCAGATGGTGGTATTAGGACCGTTCACGAACGTACAGTTGCGGATGAAGACATTGAGATTGTTCACCTTGCCTGCCACGCCGTCGAAATAGATGAAGTAGGTCTCCTGGGTATACACCTCCTTGTTTTCAAGGTTCGGACCGCCCTGGCCCTTGGAGCCTTCACGCATCATGAAAGGAGTTTCCACTCCCTCCGGCCAGCCCTCGCCACGAAGATTGTAACCGATGGCATTGCCCTTGTTGAAAATCAGGCCGTCAATGACTAGAGATGAAGAAGGTTTCTCAATGCTGCGGATCTGGATGGTTCCACGTCCCTGTGAAGAGCCGTTGGAATTGTCATCCGGAGCAATGGTGGTGAGATATTTGAGCACATCACGCTCGGTGAAATCAGCATTGTAGCCGCCCATAATCACGAGAGGCTTGTCAATGATGATGTTGCCCTTGTTCAGGAGTCCGAAGTAATTACCTTCGGCAACCCGGATTTCCGAACCGTCAGAAGCCAGGTCAATGGCCTTCTGGATGTTCTTGACTGCTGTTGAAGGACTAAGTCCGTCGTTCTTGTTGGATCCGCTGCGAGACACATAGTAAGTCGGCCCGGATGCCGTCGGCACAGCCACATTTGCAGAAGCGTTGCCGGTTTTTTCGACTGCTGTATTCATTTTGTCAGAGGCATTATTCGCCGCATCCTTCAGTTTCTTCAAGAAATTCTGACCATTAACTGGTGTCGTCAGAGCCAGAAGAGAGACCAACAGGGCGACAGGTTTCATTAATTTCAAATTTCTCATAATCAAGAAATGTTAGTTAAAAATAGTAGTTCAGGGAAACATTGAAGCCAATGTTTTCAGTTCCGTAGAGGACGGCAAAGCTACCCGGGCTGATCCGGTCATTGTACTGCTCGACATTTCCTGTCTTGGTAGAGAAGCCTTCGAACTTGGTCCAAGTCTGAGGCTGGAACAGGAACATTACAGGAGTGAATGTCATGGCACCTGCAAGAGAAATGCGGCCGGTCATGAACCACTCCACACCCATATCGGCATTGATACCGATACCGTGGATGTAACCTACATTGTAACGTCTTGTCGGACGGGCGTATGCGATGCCGAGCTGGGACTTGAAGTCATTGAGGGTAGGGTTCTTGGAGCCGGCAGGAGCAGGGCGGGTCATAGGCATTGACGATGGCACGCGGTTCTCCGGCGTCATGGTGTTGCCGTACTTGAAATTCAGGCTACCGCCTGCGATGGTATAGGTGAGACCGAATCCGGCAGTGAAGCGGAGAGGGCCTTTCCCGGCCAGATACTGCATGCCGATCGCGAGGCTACCGCTGTTGAGATTGGACAGCACGGCATCCGCAACCTGGTTCTTGGAATCAGGATTGACAGCCTTGGCGAGGTCGTCGTCCACATATTCACGATAATTGATATGGCTGCCGTTCAAACCGAGAGTAGCACGCAATGCCCAATTGTCGCTCAGGTAATATCTTACGCGGAATGATGCCAGAGGATCCTGCGAAAGGATGAACATCTGCTTGCTGGACGTGGCCATTCCCTCGATGAAATCACCGGCGAAATCTCCATTGTCCGGCTGCATTTTCAGACGATACGAAAGGGTCGCAGGGTTGAAAGTGACACCGATGGACCAATCGCCGCGTTTCGGTGAGAAATGAGGCGCCTTGTCAGAATACACATGGTAGCACGTGATACGCTTACCTTCAGGGACATTGCTCTCCCCCTGCGCCATAGCGCCCACGGATGCCAGGGTCAATGCTGCAAGACTCAATATCAGGAATTTTTTCATTATAAAGTCTTTTAATTGTTAGTTGATAATTCTTCACTTCCTAGCCTTTCAGGCAGGGTGATGCGGCTCATTTCGGCTGCACGAGGCCTGCACCTCCGTGGTTGGCAACCGGCTTCATATCCATCTTGAAGTAGGCAGCCGTACCGCAAGTAAGAGTCTTGGCCACCTCGGCATGGAAGTATGCCTGCACGCTGGACGACGAGCCCTTGTCATCTTTAGCATTGTTCTTGGACTGTCCGCAGCACTCGACCTTGACCTCCAAGGTCTGACCTACCGGGCAACCGAGCGTAGTCTCGAAATATCCACCTTGACGCGTCTTGACGGTCTTGAGAGCGTAATCCACATTTCCATTGTCGTCTTTCTGGCCATAGAAGATGTTCACGTCAAGCCCCACTTCCGCAAGTGTCACCGCAGATCCTTCAGGCGCATATCTCACGTGACCGCAAACGATGCTCTTCACCGGCAGGTTCTCTTCGGTAAGGTCGGTCGGGTCCACGTGCTCACATGACACGCATGCGGTTCCTGCCAATGACACCAGAAGGACAAGTCCTGCGAGACCTTTCATCTTGGCGATGGATATTTTCCTGAATTCCTTGAGCATCGGTTCCAATGCGAGGGAAGATTTGCGGGCACGCAATCCTGCCGCCTTGTTTCCCTTCTTCTCCTGTGCTGTAGCGTCGCGAAGCATCGACTCCGCCGCCTTCTTGATTTGTTTTAAGAGTTCTTCCATAATATTATTGATTAAATGTTATTTATTTTTAATATAAAAAGCTTTCTTGTTTCCGTAATCATCATAGAGAGTAATGCGCGCATACTGTTCACTAATTGTGGTAGCCTTCGCGCCGAGTGCAGGTTTTATAGTTCGCGTACCAACCGAACCATTCTCGAAATCAATGATTTCCGCGCGACTGACATATACACAATTACCATACTCGTAAGGGCAACAATCCATATCTACATAATTATATGCACCTTTTGGAAGCGTCACATATGTATCTTTTCCAGATTCGAATTTATAGTTCCACACCTCCGCGACAGCACCCAGAGAACCAGGAACATAATAGCTTAATCTGAACCAAATGCCATCGTTGAAATTCATAAACTTCTTCACTATGAATCTCGCGCTGACCTCGGTTCCGTAAGCATCTTTGGCTACCAATGTATAGTCGTCGTCACCATAATCATTTGGATAGCTCGTTGGAGACAACGCATATATGGAAGCATCTCCACTAGGCAACACTCTGAATGTACTGTTATAATTTGATTTAGGATAAGTTTTAACACGCGACCACTTGACTGGTGAACCAGATTTCACAAAATCAGTTGCAGATGTTCCGACTCTGAAGTAAGTGCTTCCGTTATTGAAAAAGCGGAAATTATTTGAAGTATCCCACGTGCTCTTGTTATAAGAGAAATAAATCTTCGCGCCTTCCGGGAACTGGAACTCTGCCGAACTTATATATATCTTCCTGACCTGTCCGATTTCGTCTTCCACAGAAATCGGCAGAGCTTCCATTTTGCGGTTAGGCGTGAATTCGATGGACTTCAACGAACCGGAGCTGTTGTTATTCAGTTTCGTCGTACCATATACGCCACCCAGGACACCGACATTTTCCCACTTCAGTCCGTCATAGGAACTATCAAATGTAAGCTTCGCAATATCAATCGTAGCGGTCTTGCCGATATCCACCTTGGCGTTGCTGGTATATGACTTGCCGTCCACAGTCACCCTCAGATTCTGAACTCCACTGAAGGCATTAGGACTTGCAATGATGATTTTATGTGTGAGCCTGTTGCCGGCATCGTCGGTGCAGACAAGGGTTGCCGTCTTGCTGCCGCTGAAAGTAGTAGCAGAAATCGGAGCGACGACAACACCGCTGGCACCGGCTGTGGCAAGCCTGCATTCACACGAAGGAGATTCGATTGTCCACTTGAAATTAGTGAATGTGGTGAGGTAATTTCCGGAAGCATCCATAAGGCAGAACCCTTCATCGTTTCTGCCGTCATATGATGCACGGATTGTCGTGCTTTCACCTACAGGCTCAATCTTGCCACCCACCCGGATACCGATCTTCGTCCCCGCCGGGAATGAAGCCTTGGATACCTTGACCGTGAATTTACGTGTATGCTCTCCGCTTTCGTCGGTCGCTGTGATTTCAGCGGAACCATACTCGCCAAATGTCTTTATCGTCGCCCATGGAGAAAATCCGACGCCGTCACTTGATGCCGACTCGACCTTGGCTACAGATTTATTGCTGCTGGTCCAGACGGCATTGACCGCAGGAAACATCTGCACTTGCATAGTGGCATTTCTGGCCATTTCTTCCACGTCGTTTACAGGAGTTTCCGAATACATCCGGCAAATCTTCGTATCGGATGTAAAATCATGCTTCTGCCTGTTGATGGTAAAGGTTTTCGTATAGACATTGTCATCCTCTTTCAAAGAGACGGATATCTTGGCAGCTCCGGCCTCGGACTGTTCCTCGACCATAAGAAGAATCTTACTTTCGCTGCGTTGACGTTTGGTTATGGAAACGATTCCCGAATTTTCATTATAAACCTCCACCGAGGATTCAAGAAGGCTGCTTCCATCTACTCTGATCATTTCAATTGAACGTTTCCCATCTTCTGAAGGCATACCTATATCAGTGATGTCGAAAGAATCTTCGTTCGGAATCTCCACATAACCGCTTTCACCTGATATTGTTCTCCTCATGAGCTTGAAGGCTGCAGGATAGACCGTAACTGCGATTTCCTTCGACTCGTCCGAACGGCCATAAGGATACACCGAGATCTTGCATCCGCCTTCTTTCTTGGCATTGACAAAAGCCTTCCCGTCTTCAATGACGACTTCGGCGATTTCCGGGTTGTCCGATTTCCATTCCAGCGACGCGGCATTGGCTTCTGCCGGTTCCAATGTCAATTTTATCTGCACAGGCATGTCCATGTATGCGCTCATTGTCTTAGGAACGCTGAAACTGGTGACCGGAATCGGCACCACCTGCACGTCGACAGTGGCTGTGACATTGCCGCATTTGGCCGTAATCACGGTATTTCCCGGGGCAATGGCCGTCACGAGACCGTTGATGACATCCGCTATGGACGGGTCGTCAGAGGACCATTCCAGAATTGCAGTGTCGGCTGCCTTTTCAGGAACGGTGGCATAGAGAATCTGTTCGGAACGGCCTTGGGTAATGACCATGGTCGCTGATGCCGGATCCACGAAATATATCTTTTCGAGGGCATCACCTCCGCCTTTTTCCTTCTTGCAGGAAAAAACGCATGCGAGCGACAGAAGCACAGCTACAGATGCCGTAAGCTGCCGCATTGACTTGTGAATAATTGCAGGTATCATGATAAATTTGATTTTTAGGGTTAGTCCCGGTTACGTATGTCATTATAACGTTTTTGCAAATTTAGGCTACCAGAGCATTGAAAACAATAGGTAATTATACGTAATTTTGGTACGTAGGTATGAGAAAAATGTTATATTTGCATTAAACGGACCCCTAATCGACTGATAATGAAAAAAGGACTGGCTATAATAATACTGACCATCATATCAACCGCAAATCTGACCGCGAATGATATTTTGACCTTGTTTTCGAAGTGGGAAAACGCTTCGAAGATCGACCGCATACATATAGGAAACGAACTTCTGGAAAAAGGAACGGAGGAAGGTCTCCTTATGGGCAAATACACCTACGGAAGAAGCCAGGCCATCGAGTCCGAAGCGCGCATCTATGACATGATGTCCTGCTATTATTATATCAAGAACCAGTTCGATGACGCATTGTCCATGGCCCTGATGGCGCTCCCCCTCTGCGAGAGAAGCAATGATGACAATCTGCTGGCGGACTGCATAAACAACATCGGCATCCTTTATCAGCGGAAAGGGCTCTTCGGACAGGCCATCAACTACATGGAAAGGGTCTACAAGCTAGACCTGAAAGCCAAGGACAAGCAAGGGATGAGCTCCACGATGAACAATCTGGCGACATTGTATCTGGCTACCGGCCAGGCGGAAACAGCATTGGGATATGTTCTTCCGGCGATAGAGATGGAGCGCGAACGCGGCGACCGGGAGAGGCTGGAGATCCGTCTGGGACTGGCTTCGGACATCTGGCTGGAGATGGGGCACAGCGACAGGGCCCTGGTCTGCGTGGAAGAGGCGTACAAGCTTGACAGTGAGGACCATCGCGAGGGCAAGAAGGCAATCAGGCTTTCTCAGAAAGCAGCCGTGCTGATCGCCATGGGCGAAGACATTGCCGCGGAAAAGTGTCTGCTGCAGGCGATTCCGATCCTGCAGGAGAAGAACAATATCACATCGATGGCCATCTGCCAGAACCAGCTCGGACAGCTTTATTATAAAAGTGAGTTGTACCAGCATGCCGAGAAAGCTTACATGACAGCTTGCGAACAAGCCACCAAGGCGGGAAGCGACTACGTGAAGAAAAAGGCATTGAGCGGATTGTGGCTCTGCCAGAAGCATCTGGGAAAGCTGCAGGATGCTCTGCATACATTGGAAGAATACACACAGCTTTCGGAAAAGATCGCTGACGACAGGGCGGATTCGGCCGTGGAGGATTTCCGCGTGAGATATGAGACCAAGGAGAAGGAGGAACGGCTGATCCATGAGCAGGAAATGTCGAAGACAAGGCTTACGGTATTGATCTGCCTGTCGCTTTTTTCGACGCTTCTGATTATCCTTTTAGTACTGACTTACAGGATATTACGCATCAAGCGCAGACAGGCCAAGATCCTCAGCAAGAACCAGGAGGTGAAGAACAAGCTGCTTTCTCTCGTGCCGGCGATTTTGGATAGCGAGGAGTCGGACCGGATAAAGGAAATCGTAAGCAATATCGAGACTATGGATGATGTTCCGAAGATGACGGGCAGGGAGATGGAAGTGGTGAAGCTCTGCTGCGACGGACTCACGTCGAAGGAGATTGCGGGCAAGCTCAATGTTTCCGTACGTACTGTCGACGCGCATAAAGGAAACATCTTCAAGAAACTGAAAATCTCCAGTACGGTCGAGCTCATCAGATATGCCGTAAAGGCCGGATTATACACTGCTGACAATCAATAATATCCCGTTCTGATGCAAGTCGGGTGAAAATTCTTTGCTGGATTGGCTTATTTTTTATAATTTTGTAGGCTTGTTATGCTGTCAAGCATTGAACGAAAATAAAAACATAAGAAAATATGGCACAAGAAACTCTTAAAAATCAGGAGAGACTGCAGGAAGAGCAGGTTGCAGAAAAGGTATCTTCTGTAGAAAAATTCTTCAACGAGAACAAGAAAATCATCTGGGGATGCCTCGGAGCCATCATCGTGATCGGCGTGGCTGTTCTCTGCTATCACAAGTTCTACGCACAGCCGCAGAAGGAAGAGGCTGCAGAGCAGATGTTCCCGGCAGAGGCCAATTTCCGCGCAGAGAACTATGAGCTCGCACTCAACGGCGACGGCAATGTGCTCGGTTTCAGCCAGATCATCAACGAGTATGGTTCCTACGCAGGCACAGCCGTTTATTTCTATGCAGGTGTATGCGAACTCCAGCTCGGAAAATATGAGGAGGCTCTTTCTTACCTTGACAAATACAATGGAAAGGATGAAATTCTCAAGGCAAGAGCCATCGCATGCAAGGGAGACGCTTATGTAGGACTTGAGAAGTACAAGGAGGCCGTTTCATGCTTCGAGAAGGCTGCAGGCGTATCGGACAACATGTTCGCAGCTGCTTATCTTCTGAAGGCAGGTATCGCTTGCGAGGAACTCGGTGACAGCGCCAAGGCACTTTCTTTCTACAAGAAGATCAAGGACCAGTATCCTCAGTCAATGGAAGGCTACGATATCGACAAGTATATCAGCAGAATCGAAAACAAATAAGATTATGGGAAGAGCTTTTGAGTTCAGAAAAGAGAGAAAGATGAAACGTTGGGGCCACATGGCCAAAACGTTCACCAAAATCGGAAAGGAAATTACAATCGCAGTCAAGCAGGGCGGTCCTGATGTTATCGGCAACCCTCGTCTCCGCGCCCTCATCGCAGAGGCAAGAAACGAGAACATGCCTAAGGACAATATCGAAAGAGCCATCAAGAAGGCTACCGACAAGTCACTCGGTGATTTCAAGGAGGTTACCTTCGAAGGATACGGTCCGTTCGGTGTCGCATTCCTTGTAGAGACTGCTACAGACAACAATACCAGAACAGTTGCCAATGTCCGCAGCTATTTCACAAAGTGCGGCGGTACGCTCGGAACCAGCGGCAGCGTCAGCTTCATGTTCGACCACAAGTGCGTGTTCAGAATCAAGGACCAGGATGGTATCGATGTGGATGAGCTCCAGCTCGCTCTCTGTGACTATGATGACGACCCTGAGGTATTCGTCGAGGAGCAGGAAGATGAGGATGAGAACATTACGAAGAACATCGTAATCTACGGCGCTTATGAGTCTTACGGCGGAATCCAGAAATTCATCGAGGATAACGGCTACGAGCTCGTTTCCGGAGGCTTCGAGAGAATCCCTAACACCGACCTTAAAGACGTGACCCCTGAGCAGCGTGAGACATTGAACAAACTCACCGATCTCCTCGAGAACGATGACGACGTTACCAACGTTTACAGCTTGATGAAACCGGCAGAGGAATAAGTCTTCTGATAGATATTGAAAAGCCTGATTGCACCTATCATAATAGACACATAACCCATACATAAAAAACGTTACTAAATGTTCTAAAAGATTACATTCATATCCTATTCTCCCCCCCCCTGTTCATTTATAAGAAATAATGTGCTATACTGCGTACGCATAAAAAATAGGTACATAAGGATTTCATGAGCAGAGTGCTGGCCTCGGAAATTTGAATAGATCTATCGTTTCGAACCAATTAGTGTAATAAATATGAAAATTTTATCTAGCCTGTCTAAAGGCCGCGCCATCTTGGCAGCCGCCTTCGCAGCAGTTTTATGTCTGGCTGCCTGCAACAAGGAGAACACTCCGGCAGATCCGGAGCCATCAGCAGAAATCAAGAATCAGATCGAGTACAGCGAAGAGCCGCTTATCAGCATAAAGTCCGTAATCTACGAGGCCGGTGCAGACGGATACACTTTCTATCTTTCTCCAACAGAAGGCATTACCAATGTAGCTGGAATGCAGAAAGCCAGTGATTATGCACTCGTGAAGACAGCGTCTGTCAAAGGCAAGGTCAACACAGAGACCGAGAATTTCGAAGTTTCATACAAGGATATAACAGCAAAGAAGGGCGCAATGGACGGCATCAGGAAAGCCGCATTGTCCGTAAACCTTCTTTCCAAGACTTCTGTTGAAATCTCGGCAGATGTCATCACAGCTGAGCGCAAGCCTCTGTTTGTCCGCTACAACGGGGCATGTGCAAAGGCATTGGCAGACCTCAGCAACCAGGTGGAGCTGAATCAGGAGACTACCACAACTATCGCAAGCTCTACAGCGTGGAGATACAACCTTGATGGCAAATCAGTATATAGCCTGTATGAGCAGAGCAATGTCAGCAAACCTGCGGATGCCACACCTGTACAGACAATCAGCATCTCGGATGATGCAGACATTGATAACATCACAAACCTCGACCTTTCAGCTGTTTCAGCAGATGATATTGCCATCTCCTATGGGGACATCGTTCTCGGCGCAGGACGCAAAGGAACATTGACGATGAGCACCAACGAGGAGGAGACAGAGCTTTCTGTTCTCATGGATGCGACAATCGGCGACAACAGGATACGTGTAACTTACACTGGAATTCCTGCCAAAGGCTACTACTCTTCAGACAAGCTGACTATCAAGAGCGCTGCAGGCAATGTGGAGAAGTCCCTTCCGGTACTCTTCCGTCAGAAGGACGGCGCAAATTACGTGTTCGCTTTCGGTACCAATGACAAGGCTGCAGCAGCTGCGGACCTTGCAAGTGGCGACTATGCTGTAAAGATGACTATTCCGGCTTCCGCATTTGATGAGGATGGTGAAGCTGATGCCGATTTTACTACAGCGAAGGCTGAGCTTTACTATTATCCTGCATACGCCACACTTACAAGCGAGAAGGCTGAAGGAGAGATATCTATCGAAACTGTCCCAGGTGCAAAAGACGGCAAGATCTACTTCTATATAACTGCTGCGCTTGCTTCCGGCGAGACTCTTACAGCCGAATATTATGGAGTTCCTGTCGATGGCGAGATTCCTGACCTTACTCCGGTCAAGCCTGTAGAGCCGAAGATTGTAATCACCGATGAAAGCGGCAAGGAGCTTCAGAACATTACAGTTACTGCGATGGAGGTAATGCGTAACTCTAAATTCTATGACGCATCAGCAGCTGAGCCTATGGATGCCTATGTCTTCTATTTCCGCAATGAAAAGACAGGTGAAAAAGTAACAAAGTTCGATTCCAATACTCCTTACTTTGTCCTGGCTGCAGACAAGCTCGGAAGCGAGGAGCTTGATTTGAATGCAAGTGGAACAAAATGGGCATTCTATTTCACAAACAACACGAACCTTTATCTGCAGCAGTCCTATATGTAAAATGGATATGGCTCTGCCTACACACAATATAGAATGGATTTTCAGCGTTGCCCTGATGATGTCAAAGTTACTGTCAAGAAAGATGGCAAAGAATGGTACTTCAAGTTTGTGATGAAAGATTGGGGAAACTATACCAGCCTCATGACAAACATGCCTGAATATGCAGGAACGAAGAATACAATCACAATCGAGTGGAAAGGTGCAGCAACCAAATACTCCGGCACCCAAGACACCAACGAGATGAAGGACGAGGATTACTAGAATTGAACAAAAACAAGTACATTTTTATACACATTTAAGTGATGCAGCTGCCCTATGACCGAAAAAGCCATTGGGCATCTGTATAGATGCTGATTATCTATGTTCAAAAAAATCGCAACAACCATTCTGGCTGTTCTCGGACTATGCTCTGCAATCTACGCGCAGGATGTAGAAGTCAAGGGTACCGTGACAGACCAGGCCGGAGAACCGGTGGTCGGTGCCTCCATCATGGTGGAGGGAACTACCAACGGCACATCATCCGATGTGGATGGTGTCTATTCGCTCAAAGTGCCGTCGAATGCGACATTGACGGTCTCTTCTATCGGATTCCAGGACCAGAAGATTCAGGTCAATGGAAGAACTCAGATTGACATTGTCATGAGGGAGGACTCGCAGTCACTCGACGGAGTCATCGTGGTGGCATTCGGCACGGCGAAGAAAGACGCCTATACCGGTTCGGCAACAGTCATCAAGTCTGACGACATCGCCAAGAGCCAGCAGTCCAACGTGGCTCAGACATTGGCAGGAAAGGTGGCCGGTGTCCAGATTGCCAACACTTCCGGCCAGCCCGGTTCCAGCCCGTCCATCCGAATCAGGGGATTCAGCTCGCTTAATGCTGGCAATGACCCTCTCTGGATTGTCGATGGAATGCCTTATTCAGGCGACCTCAACAACTTGAACCCTAACGACATCGAGTCAATGACCGTCCTGAAGGACGCCGCATCCAACTCGCTCTACGGAGCGCGAGGCGCAAACGGAGTCGTGATGGTGACCACGAAGAAAGCGAAGTCAAAGGACGCCATCATCAATGTGGATGCCAAGTGGGGCGTGAACTCCAGGGCAGTAAGGGACTACGACTACATAAAGAACCCTGCGCTCTACTACGAGACTCAGTACAACGCATTGAGAAACTACTACCTCAGCTCCGGAATGAGCGAGACAGACGCTCACGCGAAAGCGAACAGCGTAGTGGTAGGCTCCGCAGACAACGGCGGACTCGGATATCAGATATTCAATATCCCTGACGGACAGGAGTTCATCGGTATCAACGGCAAGGTAAACCCGGCTGCCACCGTCGGACGCAGAATCGTCTATAACGGCGAGGAATTCTACATCCAGCCTGATGACTGGACAAAGGCCGCATACAGGACATCTCTCCGCCAGGAGTACAATGCCAGCGTAGCCGGGACTTCCGACAGGATTTCCACATACGCATCTTTCGGCTATCTGAAGAATGACGGTATCGTATATAACTCTGACATGGAGCGCTATACAGCTCACGCACGTATGGACTACCAGGCCAAGTCTTGGCTAAAGCTCGGCACCAACGTGAACTATTCGCACTTCACATATAATCAGATCAGCGACAGCGGAGAGAGTAACTCCTCAGGTAACGTGTTCGCGTTCACCACTGCCGTCGGCCCTATATATCCGCTCTACATCCGTGACGGCGAGGGCAATATCCGTTATTCAAAAGACGGCATCAAGCTCTACGACTACGGTAACGGTGACAATGCCGGCATGGTCCGTTCCCTGTTCCCTAACAGCAACGCCCTTTCCGAGACCAGGCTGAACAAGTCATTGTCCGAAGGCAATGCATTCAACGGCACAGGCTTCATTGACGTAACCTTCCTGAAGGACTTCAAGTTCACATTCAACGGAGGTGTCGCCCTCGACGAGACGAGGATGACCTCCACCAGGAACCCATGGTTCGGCCAGTTTGCCAGCGAAAAAGGTATGGTGTCCAAGGCCCACCAGAGGCAGTTTGACGTGAACCTGCAGCAGATCCTGAACTATACCCATCAGTTCGACAGGCATAATGTCAATGTGATGATGAGGCTGACCCAAAAGGTCAGCTTCTTTGTTTATAAGGATAGTATCTGAATGT
>ERZ827043.1322-NODE-1322-length-25702-cov-14.621515_pt1 | contig 25702 bp, 18 predicted proteins | sample MGYA00519923_ERZ827043 | MGnify/ENA primary metagenome ERZ827043 (study PRJEB31778, sample SAMEA3449251) | human gut metagenome | biome: human gut; feature: human-associated habitat; material: faeces | place: United Kingdom | collected 2010/2012 ... | reverse complement strand
ATCAAATTGTTGCCAGTGATTACTACACATAATCTTTTACTGCACATAAAAGGGATTATGTGTAGCTATACATAATCCTTTGAAAGCAATATGTTCTGCATAGGGCAAAGTATGCAGGGCTTTCAACACCTGCGTTACCCACCAGTCCTTTTCGATACTTGACGGCGGCAATCCGGTCTGCAACGCCACGGTATTGATAGCTTCACGTTGTCTATCTTCTGGTATGTCTATGAATTTCATCGTGCAATTAGTATTTTGCGCACCCATGCAGGGGCAAGTTTAATATCATGGTTAAAATCGTTGTCGCTTACATTCCTTGTGTGTTCGACAAGCATGTTGCGTTCCTCCTCGGTTATTTTTTCTTCGCCTATGGTGCGCATGGCTGTTACAATAAGCATCATCAGCTCTGATTTATAGGCAAAGTTCTTGCCCGAAGAAGAATGCTTGAACAAGATGCCGCGTCCGTTTCCGATTTTTATCCTACGTGGTGCGCCGTTGGTCAGGAACACGACATTCATGGGCATCTGCGTGGACAATCCGAGACGATTTAAGGCATATGCTCCCATAGGTACAATCTTCGCCTTGTCTCGTTTGGCTATAGCCTTGGCAATGTCTTCAACGGATGGATAGATAATGCCAAGTCCATATTCCATGTCCTCTTTGGGGTAATAATAGATGCCATGAGCCAATCGTACCAACATTCCGTCGGTGTACATCCGATGGAATGTTGACTTCACGGCTGATGGTGTTCCGCAGTCTGCATAGTCTTGTTGGAAGACTATCGAACCACGTCCTTTTCCCCTAAGCCTCATTTCTATCTTATTTACAGTACTTTGTCTTAGTGTCTGTGCCATATTTTTGAAACCTTTTTATTATATTTTTGGTTCTTGTTCGTCTGCAAAGGTATAGTGTTTTCTTCTAAACGCCAACGATTTTATTAAATATCCGTTTTTGAAACGCTTCCGTACGTCAGGCTCATGATGCCCTTATAGATTCTTTTTCCATTGGATGGTTCTCGGCATACTGCTGGCATTGGAACACAAGTCTGAACCGCAAAGGCCGCAGGATCAAGGTTAATGCCGAGTCAGGGGGAAACCCTGTGGAAGAGCGCGCGAGAGGGTAAGCGCAGTGGTCCGCATGTTTATCTTACTGCGACCAAGATTTGGTACCGTCTAAAACGTTTTTCCGGAACCAAGTGTCATAATATTTACGTTTGGTACCGTCTAAAACGTTTTCTTGGAACCGTTTGCTATGAACATGGGGCGTGGCTGCGTCCCGCCTGGCGGTTTTTTTGTGGTACCCCTGCAGACGCTGAACGCGTCGTGTGTTGACGCGCCCCGGCGGCGGTGGTTTCTCCAGATGGTCATTTCCGCGATACGCTGCTGGAAAATTGCCGTTTCTGGGCCACGAAATGTCGTTTTTGGGATATTTTATGTGAAAAATTAAAAATTTTATTCGTTTTAATTTGATAGTTTTTAAGTCTGATTTGATTAAAAACTGTAAATAAAATTGAGACTCTGCTAAGAATCTGCATTTTATTAATCGTTATAACTTTTGCAACTACACGTAATCACGAAAAGTTACACTATGTTGCATTTTAAAAATATATTTTTTATGTTTGCAGAAATCGCATTTGCAAAACGTCAGCGTATACGTGCACAAAGCGCTGCGGATGTACATGAATGTGGAAACAATATGTTAAACTAATCAATAATGCTTATGAGAAAGATTTGTCTTCTTTTCACGGCAGCCTTGATGCTTGGACTTTCTGTGGCAATGAATGCCCAGGGCCTTAAAGTGTCGGGTGTTGTTACGGATGCAGGCACTGGAGAAGGAATCCCATTCGCGTCTGTCATAGTAAAAGGTACAATGAATGGTGTCAGCACTGATGCTGATGGATCGTACTCCATTTCTGCCAATAAAGGTGAAATCCTCGTGTTTTCCTCTATCGGATATAATACAGTAGAAATTACAGTCGGTGACAAGGCTGAATTAAATGCCAAACTGGAATCCGATAAGGAACTTCTGGATGAAACTATAGTCGTAGCCTACGGTACTGCTACCAAGAGCTCTTTCACTGGCTCTGCTGCCATGGTCAAATCAGAAACCATTGAGAATCGTGTAGCTACCAATGTGACGACAGCATTGGCAGGAACGACTCCTGGCGTGCAGGTCGTTTCATCTTCCGGAGACCCTACCTCCAATGGAGGCGCCATCAGAATTCGTGGTATCGGCTCCATGAGCGCCAGCAGTGATCCTCTGTATATTGTGGACGGAATGCCGTATGACGGCTCTATTTCAGGCATTAACCCTAATGATGTCGAGTCAATGTCAGTCCTCAAGGATGCTGCTGCGAGTGCTATTTATGGAGCCCGTGGTGCGAATGGTGTCGTTCTCATCACCACAAAGAAAGCCAAAGCCGGTGACGCGGTCATTAAATTCGATGCAAGATTCGGATCGAACTCTCGTCTCATACCTCAGTATGACGTCATCAGTGACCCTGGTCAGTATTATGAGACACATTACCGGATGATGTACAATTCTCAGATTTACGCAGGCAAGACCACGGCGGAGGCCTATGCATATGCTGACAAGTATCTTCTTGACAAGGGCAATGGTGGACTCGGTTATCTTGTGTACACTGTTCCGGACGGAGAAAAGCTTATCGGTACGAACTTCAAGTTGAACCCTAATGCGACATTGGGATATTCTGACGGCAAATATTGGTATACACCTGACGATTGGTATGATGAAGTATATCACAACTCTTTCCGTCAGGAATACAACCTTTCCGTATCAGGTTCGAAAGACCGCTTCTCGTATTTCGGAAGTATAGGTTACTTGAATGATGGTGGTATCGTAAGCAATTCAGGGTTCAAGCGCTACACTGCGCGTGTCAATACTGACTATCAGGCTAAGAAATGGCTGAAGTTCACGACCAATCTTAGTTTTACCCACTCAGACTCTCAGGTCGCCGGTTACTCATCAACCTTTGGTTCTTCCGGCAACGTGTTCTATATCGTGAACATGATGGCTCCTATTTATCCTCTCTATGTCCGTGATGCTGAAACTCACGAGATTATGAAACAGGATGGCCGCACCGTATATGATGCGAATCAGACCAATTTCAATCGTCCTGCATTCGTCGGAAATGCAGTACGTGACAACGAGGTGGACAAGAGAAAAATCTACAATGATGTGCTGACCGGTAAGATCGGTGGCGTTATAACCCCTGTGAAAGGTCTCTCACTGACTGCAAATATCGGTTTCATGAGCGATAATTCCAGAGCGAATACTCTTTACAGTCCATTTGGCTCTTCAAGCTCTGTTGACGGTGGGGTATATGTGAAAAATGTCAGATTGTTCACTGTCAATACTCAGTATCTTGCTGAATATAAGACGGATTTCGGAGGAAGCAGGCATAATTTCAATATTCTTGCCGGATTTGAAATGTACAAACTCAAATCTCAATCTTTCTCTGGTTCAAATGACCATCTCTTCAGCCCGCTCATCGGTGAGTTGGACAATGCTGACGGTACCAAAAATCGTATAGTGAATTCTTCGACTTCTGATTATATGACTGAAGGTGTCCTGTCACGTGCGCAGTACGATTATGACGGACGTTATTTCCTCAGTGCGTCTTACAGACGTGACGCTTCTTCCCGTTTCGCTCCGGGACACCGTTGGGGCAATTTCGGTAGCGTAGGTGCTGCATGGCTTATCTCCAAGGAATCTTTCATGAGTGATGCGTCATGGGTCAACATGCTGAAATTCAAGGCTAGTTACGGTATTCAAGGAAATGACGACCTTGGTTCATATTTCCCTTATTCGGACCAGTACAAACACTCTTATAATGAAGAAACCAAAGAGTACTCATTGTTCCTCTCGTACAAGGGTAATGAAGAACTTACTTGGGAGTCTTCACACTCTTTTAACATAGGTTTTGATTTCGAACTTTTCAATGGCTATTTGAACGGTACCATAGAATACTTCAACCGCAAGACCTCGGATCTCCTTTATAACAAGGACGTGCCGATTTCTGCGGGTAACCCTACAGGTTCTTATCCGGTCAACGTAGGTTCTATCAGAAACTATGGTGCGGAAATATCTCTCGACGGCAAGATTATCAATACCAAGAACGTGTCCTGGACATGGAATGCCAACTTCAGCCACTATAAGAACAAGATTCTTTCTTTGGATGACAGCGTTTCAGAGGAAGGCATCAAAGGAAGTTACTTTATCTATAAAATCGGTGGTTCTCTGTATGACGCATATATGTACAAATTTGCCGGTATCGATAAGGAAACGGGTAAGTCAATGTATTACCAGACCGTTACTGACAAAGATGGAAATGAGACAATGCAGACTACTACAGATTTCGATAAGGCAACTCAGCTGGAGTGCGGCACCGTTCTTCCTAAACTCTACGGCGGAATCGGTACTTCATTGAATGCTTTTGGCTTTGATTTCTCTGTGCAGCTGTCTTATCAGTTGGGAGGAAGGTATTATGACGGTACATATCAGGCGCTCATGCATACATCTTCAGGTGCCGGCATGGCATGGCACAAAGATGCTCTGAAAGCATGGACACCTGAAAACACCGACACTGACATTCCTCGTCTTGACGGCAGTACAGCTGAAGGTCAATCCGCTATCGACAAGTATCTTATCAGCTCAAATTATCTGAGCATAAATAATGTTACTCTCGGATACACATTCCCTAAGAAATGGACAAATGCCATCAAGATTGAAAGTCTCCGTATTTATGTTACCGGTGACAATCTTGCGGTGTTTGCGGCCCGTAAGGGTGTCGACCCACGCTACTCTATGGGGCTTGGCAGTTTCACTTCGGGATCGGGTCTTAACAGCGGTTCATACTCTGCAATGAGGAATATCACCGGAGGTATTACACTTACATTCTAAAAAAAGGAGAAGTAATATGAAAATCTTAAGATATACAATATTTACGGCCGCAGCATTGACATTGGCTTCCTGCTCGGATATTGACAACCTGCAGCCGCAGGGCGGGACCCTCTTGTCTGAACAGGTGAAGGAAATCAACACCATCCTTCCGGAAAGAGCAGAAGCTTCTTTCTCCGGAATGTATGTGAAGCTTGGACAGCCACTTAGTTTGGACTTGTGGATGAGTGCGCGTCCTGATGATTTTGGATTCATCATGATGGCGTTTTCCAATGATGCCGAGGGAGCAGACCTGGTGCTTCCTGATACCGGTTATAACTGGTTCAGCGTTTGTGGGGAATACACTTCCCGAAATGCGGACTATGCCAATCCGTTCATCAGATATTCTGCTGCATATAATGAAATTGCTCTTGCCAATACCGTCATTTCTTCGTATGCTGTAACTGAGAATACCCCGAAAGAAGTTTACTACAATATCGCACAGGCTAAAGCCGTGAGGGCATTCACGTATTTGAACCTTGCTCCGTATTATCAGTTCAATTATCAGATAGCAAAAGATAAGCCTTGCGTTCCGATTGTAACTGAAACGACTACGGATTTTGCAAACAATCCGAGAGCAACCGTGGAAGAGGTATATAAACTTATTGTGGATGATCTTACATACGCAATTGAAAAGCTCGATGGATATAAGAGACCGGACAAATCGAAGATTGACCAGCAGGTTGCCTATGGCCTTCGTGCAAGAGCATATCTGGATATGGGAATGTGGGCTGAAGCTGCATCTGATGCAGAAAAGGCAGCTGTAGGATATACTCCGGCTACCATCGAGGAGGTTTCTGTTCCGTCTTTTTACAACATTGCGGAGCATAACTGGATTTGGGGATATGATATGACGGTAGATCAGGCACAAAGGTCTACTGCCGCGACTTCCAGCGCTTGGCTCCGTTCTTTGTCGGGAGACTCTTATGCGGCGGCCACTCAGAATTATGCGCGGTGCAATACGTTGCTTTATAATAAGATCCCTGCCACCGATGTGCGTAAAAATTGGTGGGTAGATGAGGACCTCTATTCTCCTCTTTTGGACAAGATTTCTTGGGATGGCAAATCCGGAAAAGACTTGGCTAATTTGGAAATCACTAATACCAAACTTGCGTTCCTGCCATATACCAATGTGAAATTCGGCATGTACACTGTCGGCGGAACTACTAATGAAGAGGATTGGCCGTTTATGCGTGTCGAGGAGATGTTGCTGATCCGTGCGGAAGCACTCTACAGAAGCGGACAGCAGGAAGAGGGTAAGAAGGTGCTCAGCGACTTTGTGAAGACATACAGGGACACGGACTATAATGTAAATGCGACTGGCCGCAAATTCGAGGATGAGGTTTGGTTCCAGCGCCGTGTGGAACTCTGGGGAGAAGGCTTCGCCTGCTCAGATGCGAGACGTCTCAATAAACCTCTCGTAAGATTCCATGATAATGCCGAAAGCACCAATATGCCTGCGAAGTTCAGGTTTAATATGAAAGCTGACGACGGGTGGCTTCTTCTCAGGTTTACGACCAGTGAACTCAATACGAACTTTGCGGTTGTGGACAACAATGAAGGCTCTCTTCCTGTACAGGACCAGAATCCTGAACTTAGAGATGGCGTTACGGATTAATATTAAAATTCTGACATTATGAACAAGTTATTTAGAAACATACTTTTTCTTTCATCTTTGACTCTTGTCCTGGCTGCATGTCAGGAGGAGAAGGTCGAACCGGGTGAAAAAGATTTGGACGGATGCTATGGGGTATATTTCCCTGCGCAGGACAAAGCGGTAAAACTGGTCTTGGACCCTGCGGATCCGACTTCCACGAAAATCACCGTAATGCGTAAGAATTCTGAAGGTGAGATAACGGTGCCGGTGACCGTGGCTGATACAAGCAAGCTTTTCAAGTTTGCTCCTATTACGTTCAAGGATGGACAGGCTGAAACCACCATTGACGTTACTTTCGACGGAATAGGTATCGGTAATACTTATCTTGCATCTTTGACTATCGAAGATCCTGCATATGCGTCCAAGTATAACAGTAATCCTATATCCATCGACGTAAAGGTTCTCCGTGAAAAGTGGAATAACCTTGGTGTTGGAACTTGGGTGGAACATGGGGTCTTTAATTTCGATGCTCCTGAGAATGTGATCATACATCAGAATGATCTGGACAAGACGAAATATAGAATTTATATGAGGTATCCTGATCCGGAGAAAGAGGGTGAGGAATATGCTTTGTATAGCCCGAAGAGTGATGAATATTTGTCTTTGCGCCTCCTTAAATCAGGCGAGGTTTTGAAATCGACAAAGGCAGAGTTCAAAGTGGATAAGGATGACCTTGTGCTGTTCGACATTTTCGATACCGGTATACCTTATGACACGGGAGCGCCGAATATTTGGTTCGTTCATCCGTTCAACTTTAGTGATCCTGTGAATTTGTGGTACTATAACAAGGTGATTTCTTATCAAGATGATGGAGTTACTCCGGCCGGAATCCAGCTCGCTCCAAATTACTATATTAATGGTGTTGGAGCTATTGACAGATCACAGGAAGATGGTATTATTACAATTGTGTTCCCTGGTGCGGTTCTTACAGATTATACTATAAATGTCTCGGTAGGCGAGACCGTTGACGGTGAAATTCCGGTTGAGTTTGCTCTTGGTGCGGATGTCGCCACTGCCAAGTATGCAGTTTACGAGGGAGAACTCAGCAAGGCTGCCGCTGAAAGGCATGCAAATGCCATCGTCAAGGGAGATGAGGAATCCAAGGTTGTGCCTGAGACAGGAGCCGTTTCGTTGACACTTGATAAGTCCGGCGTCTATTCGTTGGTGGCTGTGTCGCTTGACGACAAGAACGAGTTCCAGAAAAGTGCTGTAAGTACATTCAACTATGTCGCCAAAGGAGACGAAGAAAAGTATCCTGTTACTGTATCGGCCGGACTTGAACTCACATCAAGGTATGAGCCGGAAGGATATACTAAGGTTAACTCTGCATTGTTCTATGTCTATGGTAAGAATTTGACGGAAGTCAAGGCAAGCCTTATCCCTACAGCCAAGTTGGATCCTACGAAGTTGGATAGTCTTGCTCGCGAGCCGAAGTCTGTCAGTGACAGTATCCTGAATCTTGTAAATACGACAGGATGGACTGACCTTTTCACAGAATTGGCACCTGTTACTGATTATACTCTTATCGTTTGGGCTTCAAATGGTTATCGGTCTAAAGTCGTTACCTCGGAAATCACGACTGAAGGACTAGCTAGAGTAAAGAAAGGAACGGGAACGTATACCTATTCGCTAGTCTTTTTGGATGAAGACAAAAAGCCTCAGACAGGCAAAGATCTGGGCCTGTATGCGGATCCTAATTATGAAAACACTTATGTAATCGAAGATTGGGGATATGGTGTAGAGTTGAAGTTTACTTATGATGCCAAATCCGGTGAGATAAAGGTTCCGCTTCAAACGACCGGTGCAGCAGGAGAAGCTGGTGTGATTTTCATCCAGGAAGCGAAGGATTATTTCACTCCGGAGACTTACAAGGACTATGATAAGCTTCCTTCCAGCAGTTATGCAGATGGTACTTACAGTTTTGCCCTTGCATATTTTGATGAAGGTGGTTTATATAACGCTGGAGTAGAAACATTTAAGTTGGATGGCGCCGTTGAGTCCGGCTCGATATCTTCCGGAAATACCGGAAGAGTATTCAAGTCTGCTGGCCTCTGTGCTGAAAGGGAAAACGTGACAGCAAACTTCGTAGCAAGGGAAATTCCTGCCAATTCTGTTGTCAAGAAGATTGAATTTGCAAAAAAGTCTGCCGAACTGGTGAAATAATGCTATGTAAAAATAGATAAAATGCTTAAAGACAGAACCTGTGGCCGATGAATGCTCGGCTGCGGGTTTTGTCGTATTGACTTCAATATGAAATATAAATATTTGATGATTGCCGCTGCTCTTGCCGTGTCGTGCACAGCGGAATTGGATACCGGTCCGGATGCGGTGAGGGAAGCTTCCCTTGCATTGTCCAGAAAGGTCGTAAATACGAAATCCCGTCAAACTGCTGATGATGAATTCCTTCTCAAGTTTGACAAGGTGCCGGGCGTGGAATTGCTTGACAGCATATGCGCTATGGGGGCTGTTTCCGTGGAGCCGGTATTTTTGCCGATGCCGGGGAAAGAAACATTGAGAGCCAAGTTCGGTCTGGACAGATGGTATTCTGTGAAATTGGACAATGCCGAATCCCTGGAAAAGATTGTCCGCGAGTGCGCAGTGCTTTCCGCCGTCGGGACTATTGAATATAGTCAGATGTATAGAAAGGCCTCTGATGAGGTCTCGCATCCGTATTATCCTTCAAATAGCATCTCATTGGCAGCGGCATCCGACAAAATTTTCAATGACCCTTCTCTCGGAGACCAATGGCATTATGTGAATAATGGTGACCAATCTGTTGCCAGGTCGGCATATAAAGGAGCGGATATCAATGTGAAAGATGTCTGGAGGACATTGACGGCTGGAGACAATTCCATAGTCGTGGCTGTCGTTGATGAAGGCGTCAAATATACCCACCCTGATCTTGCCGCAAATATGTGGACGAATCCTGAAGAATCGGCAGATGGTACGGATACGGATGGAAATGGTTACGTAGATGATATCCATGGATATAATTTCGCATCCAAAGGGCCTGTCGCATGGACCGCCGAGGGCAATTCTGGGCACGGGACTCATTGTGCAGGAACGATTGCCGCAGTGAATAATAACGGGCAGGGTGTCTGTGGCATCGCCGGAGGAACAGGAAAGGGCGATGGCGTGCGGATAATGTCCTGTCAGATTTTTGACGGTAAGTTGGGCGGAGATTCGAGAACCATAGCCGAAGCTATAACTTATGCGGCAGATAATGGAGCGTCGATAATATCATGCTCTTTCGGATATAATGCAGGAGATTTCTTCTCCGATACGGACTATATAAACTACAATGGCTCGTTGGAAAGCGATGCGATCCATTATTTCGAGGCCACCAAGAACAATGACGTCCTGGATGGCGGCATCGCAATATTCGCGGCAGGAAATGATGCCAAGCCGTACTGTGCATACCCGGGGGCGCTCAGTGATGTAATCAGCGTGTCTGCATTCGGACCGGACTATCTGCCGGCGTATTATACCAATTACGGGCCTGGCTGCAATATTACCGCTCCAGGAGGAGAGGCATTGCTTGCTCCTTGGACTTCACGCAAGTCCGAAGTACTTTCGACATTGGTCTCAGAAACAAGCAAGGGTTCTGCCGATTATGGTTATATGCAGGGGACTTCTATGGCTTGCCCTCATGTCAGCGGAATAGTGGCATTGGGTCTTTCGTATGCGAAAAAACTTGGCAAGACATTTACTGTCAGCGAGTTCAAGAACTTGTTGCTCGCTTCTACCAATGATTTCGAGTCCTGCCTTTCATATGCGACCAAGGACTATGTGAGCGACCCTGGAGAGGGCCCCGGCAGCATGGGAGCATATAGGAAACAGATGGGAACCGGAGCTGTCGACGCATGGAAACTTATGATGAACATCGAGGGAACGCCATGTCTTACCGCGGAAACCGGACGAAATCAATGGCTTGACCTTTCTAGTCTTTTCGGGACGTCCTCGATAAATTTGAAATATATTGATGTCGAATATTCTGAAGATGATGCACGGGCCGTCGGATTGGAGGAGAAGCCGTATATTGAGTTCGGAAGACTTTATGTCCATCCGACCAAGTGTGGTTCCATCAAGGTTAAAATCAATGCGATCGGCGGAGGTGAAACGCTTGGCGGAGAAACGTCCATCGGAGGTATGGCGTTCAGCCGCACATGTTCGATAATTGTAAGATCTCATAAAAGTGGAAATGGAGGCTGGTTATGATCAAAAAATTGGCAATGACGGTTGCCGTGGTGGTGGCTGCGGCTTTCGCGGTGGCTTGCGGCAGTAAGGAAGACAAGGCGGCGAGCGTGGAAGGCGAATGGGAGCTGGTGGATGTGGAATTTGCCACCAAGAGCGCTGTCGTAGGCTCGGAAACGGTGTTTGTCTATATAAATTTCGACGTGAAAGGAACGTTTGCGATGTATCAGAAACTGGGCGAAGGACGCTTCAGAAAGTTCTCCGGCACATGGTCTTGTTCGAACGGCATTCTGAACGGGACCTACTCGGATGGCAAGAATTGGGGCTGTCCATATAAGGTGTCCCGTGACGGAGATACGCTGGTGATGGTATCATCTCCTGACGGGAAAGACTCCTATACTTATCGTAAATGCACTATTCCTGAAGAAGTCAAGAAAAATTCGTAGCTTTGTTTTCTGAAAATGTGAAAAATGGCTCATATTTCCGTCGGAAAATGTGAAATTAGTCATGGAACTACTTAAAAGAAAGATAGATAGCTTTTTGAAGGTTTGGAAAGCTAATCCGGAAAGAAAACCTTTAATAGTGAAGGTCAATACTCATGAAAGAAGTGAGACGGCAGGTGTGATTTAGTTTAAAAGTACCATTCTTTCCAAAATATACTTTATTTGCGCTCGATTTTTTGGAAAATATATGTTGATAACGATTGCAAGACAATGCGGATGCCGCGCTCTTGACGTCGGAGAGATTCTCTCACGACATTATGGCATACCGCTTTACACCAGGAAAAGCCTTATGGCAAAGGCTGCTGAGATGGGAATCTTGGATGAAATGACGAGCTTCTTCGAAGAGAGGCCTGTGGATGAAATCATGTCTGCTATAGCTGAATTGCCTTTCGAAAGAAGTGCATTGAGAGAAAAATTCCGTAGCGCATTCGTGAAAATGATTGGTAATGAAGACTGTATAGTAATCGGGCGATGCGGTAATTTTATTTTTAAAGACAGGAAAGACCTCGTGACTGTGTTCTTGCACGGCAGCCTTTCTGACAGGATTGCCAATGCTGCTGAGGAGGAGAATCTGAGCATGTCCCAGGCGGAAGAGTTTGTTCACACGACTGATGACTGCCGTGTTTTATATCATAGTTTTTACACGGGACTTACTTGGGGATATGCACCAGAGTATGACTTGTGCATTGACACATGCCGTGTAGGGACTGGGAGGACGGCGGCAATAATCGAGGATTATATTTCGAAGTTATGAAGTTCGTCATTCAGTTTCTGATAATCATCGGCTTTTCCTTCGTGGGCGAGTTCTTTCATTATGTGATTCCGCTCCCGATTCCAGCGAGTATCTATGGAATAGTGCTCCTGTTTGTCTCGCTCGAGTGCAAGTTGTTGAAAGTCAATGATGTCCGCGATGTCAGTTCGTTTCTTATAGCTGTGATGCCGATGATGTTTATCCCCGCGGCTGTGGGGCTGATTACGTCATGGGATATTATCAGCGGTTCGCTTGTGAAGTATGTTGTGGTCACGTTTGTCACTACGTTTGTGGTGATGGGAGTTTCCGGTCTTGTTACGCAAGTTGTTATTCGTAGAGGAAAGAGCAAATGAAAGAGTTGTTTATGGATTCAGTGTTCTTCGGGGTGCTGATAAGTTTGGGTTCATATTTTTTCGGCGTATGGCTGAAGGAGAAGATCCGGTGGTCCCTGATGAATCCGCTGTTGATATCGATAATTTTGGTGATCGTCATACTTCTTTGTGCAGGAGTGAGCTATGATTCTTATATGAAGGGAGCGAATTTCATCGGATATCTGCTTACTCCAGCGACGATTTGTCTTGCTGTCCCTTTGTATCAGCAGGTTGAGCTTTTGAAGAAGAATTATAAGGCTGTGATAGCGGGAATCTGTTCAGGAGTTTTGTCTAGCATTCTATCTGTAATAGCATTGGCCTTTACCTTCCATTTCGATCATGCCTCCTACGTCACTTTCCTCCCGAAATCCATCACGACAGCCATCGGAATCGGTGTGACGGAGGAATTGGGCGGCTATGTCCCGGTAACGGTGGTGGTGATCATCATAACAGGAGTGATAGGGAATATTTTCGCAGAGAAATTCCTGAAACTCATGCACATAGAAGAGCCGATCGCGAAAGGTATAGCCATAGGTTCGTCATCTCACGCGATAGGAACTACAAAAGCGATGGAGATGGGTGCCATAGAAGGTGCGATGAGCAGTCTATCGATAGTCGTCAGCGGAATTATTACCGTCTTCGCCGCCTCGTTCTTCGCCGGGGTAATATAAATTGGTGTATCGCTTTGTTGTTGGGCATTTGGTTCCATCTAAAACGTTTTTCCTGAACAAAACGTCGTGATATTACGATTTGGTGTAACTTAAAACGTTTTTCCGGAACCGTTTACGATGAACGTAGCTGTGGATGTTAACATGGATGCCGGCGATGGTGAGGTGTGGGGGTCGTCCATTTGCTTCCGGTCCATATTCCTGATTCTGCATTGAAGAAAATGGTAAAAAAATCCCATTACTTGGAAAAGTTGCAAAATAAGCATATATTTACCTTGGAAAAGTTGCAAAAGTATCACTGAAACGCCTTGCGTAAATTGTAGACTATATGCTTAATAGAAAGATTGACAAAGAGATAGACTATCACTTCTCAAATTCGCGAAAAGCGCTATTCCTTACTGGTGCAAGACAGGTTGGGAAAACCTATTCAATACGGAAATATGCGCAGCAGCACGACTTGAACCTTATTGAATTTAATTTTCTGCTTCAGCCGGAAACCAAAAGTATTATCGAAGGCGCGGGAGATGTCAAACAATTATTGTTAAGGATTTCGGCGTATTCGAGTGTGCCGTTGGAGAGCGGCAGAACTTTGATCTTCTTCGACGAAGTGCAGGAATGCCCGGACGTGATGACTTGGGTTAAGGCCTTGGTGGATGACGGGAATTACTTCTATGCCTTGAGTGGTTCACTGTTGGGCGTTGAGCTAAAGGATATACGTTCTGTCCCGGTGGGGTATATGTCAGAACTGCAAGTATTTCCGTTGGATTTCGAAGAATTCGTCACAAATCTGGGATTGCCGGAAAATGTATTGAAGTCGGTCAGATTATCCTTGACGGAAAAGAAACCTGTCGATGCCTACCTGCACGATAAGATGATGCAGCTTTTCAATCTGTATCTTATAGTTGGTGGTATGCCGGCAGCTGTTCAGGCTTATATTGATTCGAACAATATTCAGAAGGTCGTGAAGGAACAACGGGATATTATCAATCTGTATAAGAAAGATATAGCACGCTACGATCATGACGTCCGGAAAAAACTCTACATTGATGAAGTATTCGATCTTATACCTTCCGAATTGAACTCCAAGAACAAGAGATTCATTCTCAAGCGTCTCAATGAGAATATGACTTTCGGAAGACACGAGAATGATTTTATCTGGCTTAAGGATGCAGACATGGCTCTCCCGACGTACAATGTTGAAGAACCGGTTTCTCCGTTGAAGCTGAACGAACAGCGGAACCTGTTTAAACTATTTCAGAACGACGTTGGGCTGCTTTCCTGCCAATATTCGTCCGGTGGTATACAGTTGAGCATTCTTCAGGGTAAAGTAAATGTGAATTATGGAAGCGTGTTTGAAAATGCAGTTGCTCAAGAACTCCATGCTCATGGTTGGAAATTGTACTATTTCAACAGCAAGAAGCAAGGAGAGATAGATTTCGTCTTGGAGACGGACGACGAAATTATCCCTTTGGAGGTTAAGTCTGGAAAGGATTATGAGCGTCACAATGCTCTGTCTAAAGTTATGAGTTCTCCTAATTATGGGATACGAAGAGCGGTAGTTCTATGCAACGATAATCTTCACGTGAGGGGCAATGTTGAATACTTGCCCATATATATGATTATGTTTATAGCAAGGCCGGAGGAACCTAAGGATTTGATATACAAAGTGTGTTTACCGGAATAATTCCTGATTCTGCATTGAAAAATTCGTAGCCCGGCTTTGTCATTTCGGCGAGATGTCGTAACTTAACGCGCTTAATTTTGATTGCGCAGTGACTGCTAGAAAGGGATATGTCAATATGCTGGCTCTTGGAGTGCTCGCCGTCTCATGTACGGTCGGGACTCCGGAGACAGGCTATAATGAAGACGGAACATTGGCCAAGATAGTCAATGCTCCGCTTTGTTGTGATAATGTTGACGGTATCCTGGTGAAATTCAAAGACTTGCCTGACGAAATCGACGCGGAAGCAGTACGCGGAGCCGGGGCGGAAATCGCTGGCAGCGTCTTCCCGGAAAACGGCAGGAAGAGCATTTGCGGATTGGAAAGGTGGTATCATGTGATACCGGAAAAAGGACACTCCGCTTCGGATGTTGCCAGGAAACTTGCGGCAATGGAGAACATCGAAACCATAGAATACGATGCCCCGTTCCTGAAAGTGTCTGACTGTGAATGCTATCCGTGCGAAGAAGTGGCGACCAAAGCGGCATCTTCACAGCAGGTTTTCGATGACCCGCTGCTCGCAAGACAATGGCATTACCGCAATACCGGCGACAAGTCCGTAGCGGAATCCGCAGTCGCGGGGGCTGATATCAATGTTGCCGATGTCTGGCGGAAGATAACGGGCGGAGACAACACCATCATTGTCGCGGTTATAGACGAAGGTGTGAAATACAATCATCCGGACCTTGCGGCCAACATGTGGACCAATCCGGGAGAGAAAGAAGACGGCACGGACACGGACGGAAATGGCTATGTGGATGATATCCATGGCTTTAACTTCGTTACCAACGGACCTCTCACATGGGACAAGGAGAAGGACCAGGGACATGGGACGCATTGCGCCGGAACCATTGCAGCCGTGAACAATAACGACAGGGGAGTCTGCGGTGTCGCGGGAGGAACCGGAAAAGGCGACGGCGTCAGGATAATGTCCTGCCAGATATTGGACAACAGCGCCGGAGGTACGCCGTCGGTGGTGGCGAAAGCCATACGCTATGCCGCGGACAACGGTGCATCCATAATATCCTGCTCGTTCGGCTACCAAGACGCGGCATATTATTCCGACGGTGCCTACAAAAGAGGAAATTCGGGGCATAATGCCATTGAATATGAAGCGCTTATGGATTTCGAGGCGACACGGAACAATGATGTTCTGGATGGCGGAATCGCGATTTTCGCGGCAGGAAACAAGACGAAGGCCTATGCTTCGTACCCGGGCGCATTGAGCGACGTGATATGCGTGACGGCATTCGGACCGGACTTTCTGCCGTCGTACTATACGAACTATGGCGCGGGCTGCAATATCGCGGCTCCGGGAGGGGAACCATACCTGAAACCGGTTTCGCCGAGGTCATGGGTGCTCTCCACACTGCCTACCGAAAAATATGACTCCGGTTATGGCTACATGTACGGAACATCGATGGCTTGCCCTCATGTCAGCGGTGTCGCCGCTCTGGGTCTGGCATACGCGGCGAAGCTCGGTAAGAAATTTACTGTCAAGGAGTTCAAGAGCTTACTGCTTTCATCTGTAAATGACATTGACTCGGGCCTTTTGGGTGCTGTCAAGGACTATGGCGAGGGCACGACGGTCGTGGCACCTCAGCCGGGAGTCTATAAGGGAAAGATGGGCACGGGCGCTGTCGACGCATGGCGTTTCATGATGAATATCGAGGGCACGCCTTGCTCGGAAGCGGTTTGCGGCAAGTCGCAGGGCATTGACCTGTCGGAATGGTTCGGCGCGTCATCATCGCAGCTGACTTATGGAAAACTGGAATATTCCGAGGAAGATATGCAGAGCCTGGGCCTGAAAGAAGCCCCATACATAAATCGCGGGAAACTCTACCTGCACCCCACCAAGTGCGGGTCAATGAAAATAAAGATCAATGCCGTGGGTGGCGGCAGCCGTGTCGGCGATGACTCGGCCATGGGCGGCATGGCGTTCAGCAGGACGGTGTCCATCATCGTGAGGACTCATCGCAGCGGCAATGGAGGATGGCTATAAACGTGACAACATATAAATTTATGAAAACGAAAAAGATAATATTGATGGTGGCATTGGCTGCGCTCACTTGCGGCTGTGCCAAGGAGAACATTGTAAATGAAGGAGGCCCGAAGCCGGCAGCTTCGAAGGTGATAAATACGCCGGAAAACGCTGATGCCGAGTCAATTCTGATATATGTTGCAGATGGCGTGGCCGGTACGGAAACTGTCGACTCCATCGCCAAGGAGGCGGGAGCATTGGCATGCAAACCTCTTTTCGAGTCCTATCCGGGACATGAGGAGGATGAGCGGAAATTCGGTCTTGACCGCTGGTACAAGCTGGATTTGAAGAAAGGAACTCCGCTGGAAACGGTGGCGACGGCATTGTCCTCGCAGAAAAAGATCGAGCGCGTGCAGTACAATACACGCATGCGCAATGTCGTGACGCGCAGGCCGCACCCGTATGTCTCCAATATCCAGACGAAAGCGGTGCAGAACTCAAATGCCGCGTTCAATGACCCGATGCTTTCGAAGCAATGGAGTTATCATAATGCCGGCAATGGGAATCCGGTGTGGAATTCCGTGGCAGGGGCAGATATCAATGTCGTGGACGCGTGGAAACTTACTGCCGGCGACCCTTCGGTCATCGTGGCGGTCGTGGATGAGGGCGTGGCTTACAGCCATCCTGACCTTGCCGCCAATATGTGGACTGATCCGAAGACCAGAAAACATGGCTACAACTTCGTTACGGACACGGACAGGATTACGTGGACAGATGCGAACGATTCTGGTCACGGAACCCATGTCGCGGGAACTATTGCGGCTGTAAACAATAATGGCATAGGTGTTTGCGGTGTCGCCGGAGGTACCGGGAAAGGTGACGGCGTGAGGATCATGTCATGCCAGATCTTCTCGGGAGATAAAGGTGGAGAGGCTTCGATGATCGCCGCTGCAGCGAAATATGCGGCTGACCGTGGCGCGAGCATTCTCCAGTGCTCGTTCGGAATAGATGGCGGCGAGGTTAAGTCCGACAAGGAATATATGTCCGACAGCGATGCGAGTGCCGAGGTTGCTGCGTACAGATATTTTGCCGGGTTGAAGAGGGATAACCCTATAAACGGAGGCCTGGTGATTTTCGCGGCGGGCAATGAGGCTTATCCTCTGTCAGGTTATCCGGGAGGCATGACGGAATTCATTTCCGTGACTGCCATCGGATGCGATAACAGGCCGACCTCTTATACCAACTACGGCCCCGGCTGCAACATTGCCGCTCCGGGAGGAGATTCTTACTCTGCCTGCACCACAAGGTCGAATCTCAACTATGCGACATTGAACTCGAGCATCCTTTCCACGATGCCGCTCGAATTGGAAAACGATTATTATGACGGTTCCGGTTACGATTATATGGAAGGAACTTCGATGGCTTGCCCTCATGTGTCAGGAGTGGCGGCTCTCGGACTGTCATATATGAAGGCGCTCGGAAAGACCTGCACCGTAGATGAGTTCAAGTCAATGCTGCTCACTTCAGTGGACGAGATTGACAAATATTGCACCGGAAGTACATACTTTTATAATGATAAAGGCGAGGTTAACTCGGTTAATTACAGCGGATATAAGGGCAAGATGGGAACAGGTGCCGTCGATGCATGGAAACTGCTGATGAATCTGGAAGGGACCCCTTGCGAAGTGATGACGGTGGGAAACGAGCAGACATTGGACCTCGGGAAATATTTTGGGAACGCCTATAAGTCATTGACATATACCGGCGTGGAAATCTCGTCGGAGGATCTGGAGGTGCTCGGGCTGAAATCGGCACCGCAGGTTGCGGGAGGAAAACTGACATTGAAACCGGTGAAATCGGGCAATGTGAAGATTACGGTGAAGGCCGTGGCGGGCGGTCAGAACGTCGGCACCGGTTCGACGATGGGCGGCATGGAAATTTCCAGAACGGTCTCCGTGCTTGCAAGAGGTGTGAAGGCTTCCAACGGAGGCTGGTTGTAGGTCAATTTAATGAGTTGAAATCATGAAACTTTGGAAAATTATGATGGCGGCAGCTCTGGCCGTGGTGATGTCGGGCTGCGCGAAAGAAGACAAGGATATTTGCGGAGAGTGGCATCTGTCTGATATAAGTGTAGTTACCAAGGCACAGGAGCCGTATGAGGTGTCTGTTTACCTGGCATTCTCCAAGACCGGCGGCTTCGACTTGTATCAGAAGCTGCAGGACGGAAAGTATGTCCATTATACCGGAAACTGGGAAATGGTGGATGGCCAGCTCTATGGTTTCTACGCAGACGGCACGCCTTGGGGCGCGGGCAGCTATGCGGTGTCATTGTCCTCTAAAACATTGAAACTCACCGCGAACAACGGTTCGGGCGAGGTGACGACTTATAAGAGAGAGAAAATTCCTTCATCAGTGAAGGAGAGCAAATAATGAAGAAAACCGGATATATTGAAATCAGGGGAGCGAAGGCCCATAACCTCAAGGGCGTAAGCCTGGATATCCCGCGGGGAGAATTCGTGGTGGTTACGGGCCTGAGCGGCAGCGGTAAATCATCATTGGCTTTCGACACGATTTATGCCGAAGGCCAGAGGCGTTATATGGATACTTTGTCCACTTACGCCAAGCATTTCATGGGCGTTCTGGAAAAGCCGGAAGTCGATGAGATCAATGGATTGAGCCCTATCATCGCCATTGAGCAGAAGACCACCGGAAACAATCCGCGTTCCACGGTGGGGACCATCACCGAGATTTTCGACTTCCTGCGTCTGCTTTATGCCAGGGCGTCCAGGGCGTACTCGCCGGTGACGGGGAAGGAGATGGTGCGCTATACGGACGAGCAGATTGTCAGTCTGATAATGCACAATTACAATGGCAGGAAATGCTACCTTCTGGCGCCGCTGGTCCGGGGCAGGAAGGGACATTACAGGGAGCTGTTTGACCAATTGCGTAAACGTGGCTTCACGCAGGTGCGCATCGACGGCGAACTTCATGACCTCTCGACCGTCACGGCATTGGACAGATACAAGGCGCATTTCATTGAACTTGTGGTAGATAGGCTGAAGCCGATGCCTGGGGACGACAAGCGTGTGAAGAATTCTGTGACCATTGCACTGGGTCGTGGAAAAGGGTCTGTGGCGGTGATGGATCTGGAGACCGGTGAACTTCAGCATTATTCGAAGCATCTCGTGGATCCGGATTCCGGCATTTCGCTTCAGGAACCTGCCCCGCATTCATTTTCATTCAATTCGCCCGAGGGGTATTGCCCTCATTGTAAGGGCCTTGGAAAGATTGTGAATGTGGATATCGATGCCATCATCCCTGACAGGTCGGTTTCTATCGCGGACGGGGGCATCATCCCGCTCGGCAAGATTCGGGAGACCAAGAAGTTTGATATAATCCGCTCAATAGCAAGAAGATATGACTTTTCGCTCTATGATCCGATAGAGGATATTCCGGAGGAAGCCGTTTCGCTTATCGTCTACGGCTCGGATGAATTGTTCCGCGTAGGCGACGGGACGCTTTCTGAAATGGTGGCGTTTCCGGGAATCGTGGATGATATAGAGGAGAAAATCGTCTGCCCGGTCTGTCATGGAACGAGGCTTAACGAGCAGACGAATTGTTTCCGCATCGACGGGAAGACCATATCGGAAGTGGCGGCCATGGAGATGTCCACCCTGGCGGAATGGTTTGCTGAACTTCCGTCGAAACTAACTGACAGAGAGAACATTATAGCGCGGGATATACTCAAGGAACTGAAAGAACGTACCGGTTTTATGCTGGATGTCGGTCTGGATTATCTGTCGCTCGACAGGGCTACGGCTTCATTGTCAGGAGGTGAGAGCCAGCGCATCCGCCTCGCTACGCAGATAGGTTCCAAGCTTGTCAATGTCCTTTATATCCTGGACGAGCCGAGTATCGGTCTCCATCAGCGCGATAACCGCAAGCTGATAAATTCCCTGAAAGAATTGCGCGACGAGGGAAACTCCGTCATGGTCGTGGAACATGATGCCGAGACGATGTATAACGCGGACTGGCTCGTGGATGTTGGACCCGGCGCAGGCCTGAACGGCGGACGTATCTGTCTCAATGCCCCTGTGCCGATGCTGCTTCAGGGCGTCGCTCCCGATGCGGAAACATTGAAACACGTCGTGGTAGGGGAATCATTGACCCTGGATTACCTGCGAGGGGTGCGGAAGATAGATGTGCCGCCGACGCGCAGGCGTGGCACCGGGAATACGTTGGGGATTCGCGGTGCGAGCGGCAACAACTTGAAAGACATTGACATAGACTTTCCTTTGGGCGTGTTCATCGGCATAAGCGGCGTCAGCGGAAGCGGCAAGTCGTCGCTGATAAACGAGACGCTCATGCCGATTCTGAAGAACAAGTTCTACAACGCGAAGATGCATCCGCTGCCGTACCGCGAACTGGTCGGCGTGGAGAATATCGACAAACTCATCGAGATCGACCAGAGCGCCATCGGACGCACGCCGAGGAGCAATCCGGCCACGTTTACCGGCGTGTTCAACGATATCCGCAACCTGTTCGCCGAGACGCCGGACGCGAAGGTGCGCGGCTTCGGGCCCGGGAGGTTTTCGTTCAATGTTCCCGGCGGCCGTTGCGAGGCGTGCAAGGGTGCCGGCATCAAGGTGATCGAGATGAATTTCCTGCCTTCGGTCAATGTCGTCTGCGATGAGTGCCGCGGCCGGCGTTACAAGGAAGATACCCTCGCGGTGAAGTATAAAGGCAAGAGTATCAATGATGTACTGGAAATGCCTATCAGCGAGGCTTATGAATTTTTCCAGGGGATTCCGAAGATTTCACAGAAGTTGAAGGCGCTTGTGGATGTCGGCCTTGGGTATATTCATCTGGGCCAATCCGCGGTGACATTGTCAGGCGGCGAGAGCCAGCGAATGAAACTTGCGTCGGAATTGTACCGGAAGGACACAGGAAACACCCTTTATATACTTGATGAGCCTACTACAGGCCTGCATTTTGAAGATATAAAGGTGTTGCTCGGCGTGCTTCAGAAGCTGGTCGAAAGCGGCAACACGGTCATTGTCATTGAACATAATCTGGATGTGCTGAAATGCGCGGATTATATTTTCGACATGGGACCGGACGGCGGCCGTCGCGGCGGTTATGTGGTGGCGCAGGGAACGCCTGAGGAATTGGCAATGAATCCGGATTCGGTCACGGGCCCGTATCTGAAGGAAGTGCTTGATGGAAATTTAGTTAGCATGAAATAAAATGATTGAAACTGATAAATTCAATGTTTTTCTGGTCAATGACGGAAAGCGTTATGAGGTTCCGTTCCTGAAGAGGCTCGGAGATTTTTCCGATGAGGTCTGCAAGACTGTGACGGATGAGAAAACCGGGGTGGAATATCCTGTGCTCGCGGCACTTGTGGACCATAAGCTGAAGGAGCTCGACTATAGGCTGTCGATGTCCCATGAAGTGGAATTTATCGGTTACAATCATCCGGATGGCCGTCGTACTTATCTGCGCTCGCTTTGTTTCGTCTTACAGAATGCTGTCCGTGAATTGTTTCCTGATAAGGTGTTGATTGTCGATCACTCTCTTCCTAGTGGTCTGTATTGCAATATCTGTGACGTGGAGCTGCGCGAGGACGGGCGACGTGTGCCTGTCCGGCTGAGTGATGCGGATTTGGCGGCCATCAAGAAGCGCATGCATGAGATTGTGGATGCGGATATGCCTTTCGTGAAGAAAAAGATCGAGGCTTCGGCTGCCGAGGCGTTGTTCGAGAAAAACAACCAGCCTGACAAGGCGGAGCTCCAGAAGTCTCTGGGCAAGTTTATTTGCAGTGTTTATTTCCTTGACGGTCAGGTGGATACCTTTCATGGCCCGCTGCTTCCGTCGACAGGGTACCTGAAGGTTTTCGACTTGCTGCCTTTTGCTAATGGCTTCTGCCTTCAATTCCCGTCGGAGGGTGATTTTTCCAAGGTGATCCCGGTGAAGACGCAGTCGAAGATCGCTGCTACATTGGCTGCCTATTCTGACTGGTGCTCCATAGTGAGGGTCAATGGGATAGGAACATTGAACCGGGCCATTACCGAGGGCAATGCGGTGCGTCTGATCAACCTTTCGGAGGCTCTTCATGAGCGTAATTATGCGGCTATCGCGGATCAGATTTATTCGCGCCGCGACAAGGTGAAGGCTGTGTTCATCGCCGGTCCGTCTTCGAGCGGAAAGACGTCTTCGTCGCTGCGTCTTGCGTTGCAATGCCGTGTCCTCGGAATGGTGCCGAAGGTCATTGAACTGGACAATTATTTCGTCGACCGCGAGCATACGCCTAAAGACAGCGACGGCAATTATGATTTCGAGGCGCTGGAGGCAATGGACCTGAAGTTGCTTAACAGTCAGCTCAATGATTTGTTCGCAGGCAAGGAGGTGGAGTTGCCGAAGTTCGATTTCACGGAGGGACGTTCGGTTCCTTCCGGCAAGCGTATTTCGCTGGGGGATAAGGAGATATTGATTATGGAGGGTATCCATGCGCTGGATCCGGCCATGGTTCCTGATGTGGATAATTCCCGTATTTTCAGGGTTTACGCATCGGCTCTCACGTCGCTCAATATCGATGAGAACAACAATATTTCGACTTCAGACAATCGTCTCTTGCGTCGCATGGTGCGTGACAATCGTGTGCGTGGCATAACGCCGGAGGAGACCATAATGCGTTGGCAGAGTGTCAGGCGTGGTGAGAACCGCAATATTTTCCCGTTCCAGGAGAATGCGGATGCGTCGTTCAATTCCGCTCTCTTGTATGAGCTTCCGATGCTGAAGTATTATGCCGAGCCGCTGCTGCGTCGTATTGCTCCGTCATCTCCTGCCTATACGGAGGCAATCCGTCTCCTGAAATTCCTGGATTATATCGTGGCGCTTTCGCCGGATGAGATTGCGGCGATTCCGCCGACGTCGATCATGAGGGAGTTCATCGGCGGGCAGACGCTGTAGGGGCAGGCGTGTGGGTTTTTTGCGCCGTGGTGTTTGCGGCGGCCCTTGGATCGGTCCGGCGGGATGTGGTTTTGTGGCTGTCCTTGGTTGGTTTGGAGGCTGATTCGGATCGGCCGGTCGGGACGCGGCCGCGGGTGATTTTGTAACTCGTTGACAATCAGGTATTATTTCTAACAGAGCATGGAAATGCGGCCTTTTTTTGGCTACGTTTCCACGCTCTGTTTTATAACTTGTTGATAATCAGTGCTTCTGGAGATTGGGGTGTGGCCGCGTCCCGCCAGTGTGCCTGGTAGTTTTGAGATGGCTGGTCTACAGGTTGAGGATTTCCAGCTCTTCCGGGGTGTAGAGTATGGAGTCGATGAAGTCCGGGGCAATGTGTGCCAGGATGATGAATGTCAGCAATGCTGTCACGGCAAGTATCACGAGGATTATCACGGTCCACTTTATCACCTGCCAGGTTTTGCTGCCGGCCGGTTTCTGGCTGGAGGCCTGGGCGGTCGTGGCGCTCGTTTCGGATTTCGTGTTTTCTGCTGGCCCGGCATTTTCCACTGTTTCGGCATTGGCTGCCAAATCATTGACATTCACTGGATTGTCGCCAGCTGGCGTCGCATTGTCTCCAGTCGGTTCCGCAGGGACATTGACTTCCGCAGGCTCATTGACCTCCTCTGTCGCAGGCTCATTGACATTGACCTCGACCTCCTCGGTATTGGCCTCCGCCGGTGCTGCTTCCTCGGTGCCCGCCGTCTGGGTTTCCTTCTCGCTCGCATTGGTCCCGTCTTCCTCCATTTTGGCATCCGCGGCATTGACCTTGGCTTCCTCCTGATTGGCCACAGCCTCCTTCGCATTGTCCCCTGCTGGTGCCGCTGTCGCCTCCTCTGTCACCGTCTCGGCCTCTTCCGGCCTGTTGACTTCCTCGGCCTCGGCTGTCTCCGCTGTCGCCGTCTCAGCCTCCTCCGGGTTCAATATCGACCGGAGCGCCGCCATTGTCGCCGATACCTCCGCTGGCGTTTCCTCGTGCGTTTTAAGCGAAATCGGCTCCAGCCCGAAGCCCTCTGGATAGATGTCCAGGTCCTCGTCGGCCACGAAAAAGAAATAATTCTCCTTAGTCGCGCGCAACTTCCCGAGCCCCGGAAACACGATCGACTTCTTCGTCTCCAGCACGTGCCTCATCTCCTCCAGGAATTCCCGAATTATCCGCGATGCCGTAGGAGTGTCAATGTTGTTGCAACGTGCGTAAAAGTCAATGACCATGTTCTCGTCGCCGCTTCCTTTCTGCCTGAATGACAGGCGTCTATATGGCGGATTGATAGTGTATCCCTTGTCGGAAAATACGGACGGGACAATCTCGGCGATGAATGAGCCGATTCCCGGCAATGCCACTTCGTCATTGTCCAGAATCAGTTCCTTGACTATTTTCGATAAGAGATCAATGTCCATATTTCGTAGAATTTGAATGAAAGCGTATTCGATTGATTTTAAGGAAATTCTATCTCCTGCGCCCCGTTGCCGTAAAAATTTCTTGACAAAGGTAGCAAAAAAATAGCAAAAAAATTTGCAGGGACCAGAAATTGTTGTACCTTTGCAATCCCGATACGAAATGACGGGTAGAAATTCCTGAATAGCTCAGTTGGTTAGAGCATCTGACTGTTAATCAGAGGGTCCCAGGTTCAAGTCCTGGTTCAGGAGCCAAAGATTGAATAATCGCTTGGGAGCATAGCTCAGTTGGTTCAGAGCGTCTGCCTTACAAGCAGAGGGTCGGGGGTTCGACTCCCTCTGCTCCCACTCCAAGAAAAGCACTTCGGTTTTCCGAGGTGCTTTTTTCATTTTTGCCCGGCACGAACATGCTCCAAGCGTTCTCCTGACCCGCGAATTCGGGTCAGGGGGAAAACCCTGTGTATTACGCATAGATTTTCTGTAGTCTAAAAA
>ERZ827043.1312-NODE-1312-length-25748-cov-14.228272_pt1 | contig 25748 bp, 30 predicted proteins | sample MGYA00519923_ERZ827043 | MGnify/ENA primary metagenome ERZ827043 (study PRJEB31778, sample SAMEA3449251) | human gut metagenome | biome: human gut; feature: human-associated habitat; material: faeces | place: United Kingdom | collected 2010/2012 ... | reverse complement strand
GGAGGAATTCTTTTTCTCCATATCAAAGATACAAAATATTTAACACATTAGCAATTAATTCGTTAGGAAAAGATTAACATTTCCCGACAGTCCCTAATTTATCCTCCATAAGCTATATACTCAATAAGGTGTCCAAATCGTTATTTAACTCGTCAATGTTTATAGGCGACAATGGTGGGACAACAACTTTGCCTGAGCGATGGATTAACCAGAACGGTTTTCCTTTAGCATCCCGGCAAGATGAGATTGAAAGAAGCGACTTATCATTTTCTTCTTCGGGCCTCAGTGACTTGTTCACTGAGGCTAGTTCCTTGTGACCGCCAAGGGTGAAATAGGCATACCTGTGAGTAATGACTTTGTTCTCATCTTCGGCATTTACTTCTTCCAGAGGTTTAAATGTGGTAATGACAACCTCAGTATGATTATTCTTCTCAAACTCCAGCAGAGGAATCGTTTCAACGTAGGTGATACCTTGAACTGTTGTATTGTGTGCGTCCTTCAGGGCTCTTGTCAACTCGTCGAATCTAGTCTGCAACCTCTCATACACGCTATCCTCAGCCCCCTTAACCATTTTCAGGTACATTAGTTTTCCGCCCAGCACATTCACCATGTCAGGTTTTCTTTTTTTTACATGTCCTTTGTCTTGCTTATATTTTGAAAAAAACACATTAAACGCTGTGCTATAGCCATGTTTCTTCCAAATATAAAGGATATTCCTAATATCGCGAACATATTTTCGGGTGACGTTCAACTTATGGCTTACAATAATGCCAGTTACTTCCTGTCGTGATCCCAATTTTTGGAGTCTGGTCTTTGCCTCATTTATTGTAAAGCCCTGATCCTCAATAATGCGCTTCAGTTCTTTCCTGAATTCTCCATTCCCTTGATACACATTGTGCATAGAACTGAAGGTAATATCGTCAGCATATCGGGAAAAGTTTAATCCAAAGCGTTTTGCCAATCCAGCCAGTCTGCGGTCCAGCTTGTCGCAGACCATGTTAGTTAGGATTGGTGATGTAGGTGCACCCTGAGGCAGGACATATCGTTTGGACCCATCTTCCAGAATTTCTTTCATGGAACACAGGCCGGCTATCATGTTGGCAATCGGCTGCTTAAAGCACAATGGCTTCAATTGTATTCTTTTCCATACCCTTGCCTGCTGGATGCTCGGAAAGAAGTCTTTCAAGTCAATGTTGAACACATAATTCTGTCCTCTGTGCATTCCCGCATTTGTGACGACGGAACGCCCCTCTGTAAACCCCATTGCATGGTCAGATGGAGAATACACGGCCTTGAAAATTTCGTTCACATAGTGCAGAAGCAATATGAAACTACGATTCCTTGGGGCCGTAATCTGTCTGAAACCTCCAGACTTCTTCTTGATCTTGAATTGCTTGTAACGATGAAACGTGTTGTTGGGATTACAATAATAATTCAAGTGCGTCATCGTAAACGGAAAGAACTTGTGGCTCATGCCAGATTCTGCCATCTCATCCTTTTTCATTTGGTTAAGAAGGTCAAGGAAATCTTCCTTAGTCTCCATCTGTTGAGCCAACTTTATTATTTCGTTCTTGTCCATTTTCTGTTTATGATAATTAGAGGTGGAAATCGGAAGCGACAGGAGTTGATTTCTTTATATAAGGAATAATACTATAAAAACAATACAACAACAATACAACAATACAGGATAGAAAGGCATACCGCGTATGCACAGTCTACGTTAACATGATGACGTTGTCATCTCAGGGCTTTGAAAAAGCCTAGAGACATCATGCGAATGTACCTCCGAGGAGATATGGCTTGCGCCCGCAAGACGTGTTCAAATTTATACCTGTCGTTCCGATTTCAAAGACCTCTTTTTTTTATATTGCAAAGTTACAATGTTTTTGAGAACTCTTTGTTCGCAATATTGTAATTCTGCAGATTTAATCTATGTTCCAATATGCATCAGGATCACCATCGAAGGCATCGTCAATTGCGTCATCACTGTAACCTGCCACATCTTGCGCATAAGTGCCGGCATATTCACCATAATGAGTTCCGTAATCATCGTAGTCATTATCACAGTAGTTGTCATCCACGTTCTGCTCTTCTTTGTTCAGAAGACTGTTGAGCTCGATATAATTCCAAGAGTCTCCCTTCTCGACCCTTATTGTACCGCGACTCTTACCATAGAAGTTCCAAATGGCATCGTATTGGGCCGGCAAAACCTCTTTCCCGGTATTGTCAATTATTCCCCACCTGCACCCGTTGTCCATTACTCCATTTGTAGTTGTGCCGACTTTCACTCTAGCAAGACCTTTGTCGAAGCCGTCAATGTAGCCGTAGCGGCCAAACGGAACTATTTCCATACCACTAGCGTCGAGAACTCCATATTGTCCATTCTTCTGAACGGTAAACAATAGACCGCCTCCTATTGAAGGGACAATTTCAGAATATTCGGCATTTAGCACCATTTCACCTTTTACGTTTATCAATCCATACAATGGCTTTCGGTACGTGGCCACTTTGCCTCCGCTTCTAATGAAGCCGTACGTGTAGTCAATAGCGACTTTGACCAAGTCCTGCTCGTTATAGAACTCGCCATAATACATTGTGTATTCCGGTTTTACGACAACAGTACCGTCACGATTGACAAAGCCAATCTTCTCTCCGCTTGTAAAAGGAATGAGAAGCCGGGAATCCTTTGCCATATCGTAGGATGATGCTGGCACAAGTATCTTTGTATACTCATTTATTGACAATCTTTGTTTTTCTGACATATCTGGTTATTGTTTTAAATTTCGATGCAAATTAACGATATTATTGCGAATTCTATGTTCGTAGCTTAAAAATTTGCATCTATTAATCTCATATCATCACTCTCACAAAGCAGATAATACTATATCATATTTATAATTTCCCCGAAGAGGAGAAAGTACACTAAACTATCAAAATTAACTCATACAGGTTACTCAAGATAATCATCGATTAGACTGTTCTCTATCGGTGATTTTTTGTTGTATTAAATAATAAATCTAAATTTGTATCGTCAGCGGACCGCAGTGGCTCACTGACGACATACTTGACACGTTTGTGTCCTGCAGTCCTAACAAGAAATCTGGAAAATTTTTATAGACAGGGCAATTGCAAGGCACATTCTACCTGCATCGTTGACTTCAATCGAAATCAACATAGTGGGTGGGGTGGTTGCATATTACCTGTCGGGCTTTTCCAGAGCCTCTTGTTTGATGTGTGATTCGCTCCACCCTTTTCGCGTGCATGCCGATCACCTGACGACAACCAAGACAGACAGATACGGATTGATGGTTCCGTATACATTTTTCTCATTTCCCCGTCAGGTCCAGTGCCTGCCGGGGATTTTTGTGTCCCAGCCGTCCCTTTCCGGTTTCGCGTTGGCGAATTTACGGCGTTCCCCTCACTTGAAAGACCTTGCCGGGGGCAAGCCCTATCTGGGTGCGGCCTCGGCAACTCCTCCGTCGTTTCCGAACCGTTCTTTCCGTCAGGAACGCCCGAATGCCTTGCCAAGCGAATCCGGAAGTTCCGGAGGGTACAACAATCTCAAAAGTATTTTCAAGATGGAAAGAAAAATCTATGACTTCCGTGGCGTCAAGGTCAGCCTCAGGAAGGAATCCTACAGGACAAACGGGACACTTGCCGTCATCATGGACGAGGTCGAGTCCGGTGACGAGTATGCGGTGATGACCGTCAATCTCTGCTCTCCCATGCAGGACGGCAGCCGCCTGGCTTTTGTTGACACCAACAATATCGAAGGCATTGACAAGTGGCTTGTCGGACAAGGCCTGGCGACACATGCCGGCGTGCTTGCCTCAAGCGGATTCTGCACATATCCCCTCATGTCATTCAATACTGAAAACTTCTGATGCCATGAAGAAAGAAAGCCTCAAAGTCCTTGGAATTGAAGTTTCCAGGGACTTCTCCGTCATGGAACTGCTCAAGCTGTCGAGCGAGGAGTTGATGGAACCTCAAGTATCCTACAAGGTCTCCGCCCTGAGGGAGTTCTGCCAGGAGTTCTGCGAATCGTCACTGGATAATCCGACCATGGTACAGTCTTCCAAGGATGCCGTAGGTGTTCTTGCGCCCCATCTGAAGTTCCTCGACCATGAAGAGTGCTGGGTGCTGCTGCTCAACAGCGCAAACAATGTACTTTCAAGCATCCGCATTTCCACCGGGACAGTCAGGACCTGTCCGATAGACGCCGCAAGGATCTCGAAGGCGGCTATTGTCGCCGGGGCAACCGGAGTGATCCTGGCACATAACCATCCGAGCGGAAGTCCTAACCCGAGTGCGGCTGACATCAAGGAGACCACCAAGCTGAAGTCCGCACTCGACACGTTCAGCATCAGTCTGGTCGACCATATCATTTTCGCAGAAGACCGGTATTACTCCTTCGCGGATGAGAAGGAGTCGGCTCTTGGCTGAGGTAACTTGAACTGATTATTGAACATAGTTAAGTTAATTAAGATAATTATCATAATACATTAGGATAATTATTTATATATTTGCGCTTGTAAAGGGATTTGAACGATGAATAACAAAACTAACTTGATTCCGGCAAGTAGTGGAAGTAATCAGATTATCTCCGAAAGCGGTTCCTTGTCATATCTGGAGGACGATGCTCTGGAAGCTGTTATCACACTGTTCCTGCAGGAGCAGCAGGTGATGCCGTCGAGCAGAAGGACATACGGATGGACCCTGCGCCGTTTCTTCAAATGGTGCAGGGAATCCAACCTGAGGACTTCGCATCTTCAGCGCTCTCACGTGGTAGCCTACGTTGACGCCCTGGCCAGAAAGGGCTTCTCCGCAAAGAGCATCGCTTCCTACACGGTGGCCGTAAGACGGTTCTTCGGATGGCTCGATTCCAAAGGACAGTATCCTAACATCGCCTCGGGCGTCAAGGGACCGAGAAAGATGAAGGAAGGTTTCGTGAAGATGCACCTTGACATCGATGAGAGGCGCAGGCTCCTGGACGCGGCGAAAGAGCGTGGGGAAAGGGACTACGCGATAGTCAACCTGATGCTGCGCAACGGGCTCAGAACGATAGAGGTCTCGAGAATCGACGTTTGTGACATCACCACACGCAAGGGAGTCCGTATCCTGAATGTCTGGAGAAAAGGCGCTCTTGGAAAGGACTCTTACGTGGTTCTGACGGAGGAGTCATACGGACCGATAGCAGACTACCTGGACACCCGTGAGGCAGTGCTTTCCGGTTCGCCGCTCTTCGTCACCGACGGAGACGGACACCGCGACGGAAGGCTGACGCCGAGGCGTATCCAGCAGATAGTCAAGGAATGCCTCAGGCGGATCGGGCTCACCACGAGGGAGTATTCTCCGCACAGCCTGCGCCACACGACAGCTGTGGCCATACTTGAGGCAGGCGGAAGCATCTTCGACGTGCAGACTGTTCTGGGACACTCCTCTCCTGAGACCTCACAGATATATACAAGGAGCGCGGAAGAGGACAGACGGCTTCGGAATCCTCCTGAGGACATAATAAAGGATGCCTTCGGGCAATGACTGAAAATGAAATACTGACAACAACTATATGGACAAGACAAGAATAATAGCCGTGGCCAACCACAAGGGAGGGGTCGGAAAGACCACCACCGTGGCCACTCTGGGAAGCATCTTCGCGAAGGTCGGAGTGAGGGTGCTGATGGTTGACCTGGACGCCCAGTGCAACCTTACCGACACATTCCTGAGTGAAGTCGAAGGACCGACCGTCTATGAAGTATTCAAGGACCGCAGGGACTACCTGCCGACACGGATCAAGGATGGACTGGACATCCTTCCGGCAAGCCTTGACATGTCGGCTCTTGATCTCATCATCGGCGGACAGTTCGAGAAGGAACGTATCCTCTCTGATGTCCTGGAGAAGATGAACATATCAGAAAGGTACGATCTCGTCCTTCTGGACTGCCCTCCGTCGCTAGGGCTCGTGACCGTGAACGCGCTTGTAGCTGCGGACGAGGTATATGTGCCCATCGCCCCGGAGGTCTATCCTCTGAAGGGACTCGTGAAACTTGAGGAGATCTGTTCCATGGTGTCCGCCCGGCTCAACCCGGGAATCGGCATAACCGGAGTCATCGTGACGATGTTCAATCCGACGAAGAACCTGTTCGTCACCGTCGATGAGAAACTCCGTGGAATATACGGCGACAAGGTCTTCAGGACCAGAATAAGAGAGAATGTCAAGCTGGCGGAGTGTCCGATGCACCGCACGGAGATTACCTCATACGCTCCGGAAAGCAACGGGGCAACCGATTACGTGAACCTGGCGAAGGAGATTCTGGCACGTCTCGATGGACAGCAGTAACATAATCAACTCGATTAAGAGATGCGAGGTACTTGAGTTAGTGCAGTTAATTAGTCTGGAAACAAGACGACTTATGCTATCATCTATTAGATGAAGAACTCAATCATCTTGTATTTGACAATTAAGATAATATGAACAATTAGAATAAATCAGTTAATCAAGTTATTCAAGATGGGACAACCGAAAGACAACATCAGCGCAGGCTTGGATGCCTTGCTTGGAGGAAGCAAGCCTTCTGAATCGCAGCCTACGTCAGAGCCTAGGCGAAGAGGCTTCAATCTCGGCCATGGTGGTCAATCCGCTATAAAAGATAGGATGGCGACATCTCTTGTAGTGAACCGTAACAAGTATGCGAAAATTAGACAGATCGCTATAGACAACTCGCTAAATATCAATGAAGTGATAGATGTAGCACTTGATATGGCAATAGAGACATACGAGAAGAAATACGGCCCGATATCCGCCTCAGAATCGCGTATTTCAGCATCGGACATCATCAGGTCGAGGAAAAAGTGATTCTCGGAGAGTTAAAAGCCCCAGGAAAAAGGCAAGTAAAGAAAATGTATGGATCCTGGGGCATAAGCAAGACCCTGCAGAATGCAGGACAAGTGCAAAAATAATAAAAAGTTCAGAACGGCGGAAGTGTATATAACTTTCCGCCGTTCCGTTTATGCAAGGCATTTCGCTAAATCACGATTTGACGAAATGGAAATCTATTTTAGTTTAAATATTCATCCTTCCTGATACTTTAGCTGAAATACAGATTATTTTAGTTACTTTTGGGATATTCTATCGAACATTAAACTTGCATGAAATGAAAAAGTTTTATTTGGTTATTGTTGCTTTATGCTTAAGTGTTGTCGCACATGGACAATTACGGCCTCCCGTTCAGTCCGACACGCTTGTTGTTCAGTCTGTCAAATATAATTATTCGGACATACGGAAAGAAAACTGGCCGTGCAATATCATTGTCAAAAGCACAACGTCGTTTCAGTTTGGTGATCAAGTAGTCAATATCAAATACGCAAAAGAATGGGGGTATGATTCTAAATTTAATTGCACGGAGATTAGGTTTTGGATGGAGGATAACGGAGAACTGAACTATTACGAAAAAGGCAGCACGTCTTTTATCGTTTATTCCGGATACGAATTTGAGTGTAAGAACAGTTTGTTACCTATGGGAGAGGCCGTTTCTTCATCAAATGGTATCACCCTGAAAGGGCGCAATGTTGTAGGGACAATTGCAAGACCAGAATATACAGTTAAAGATTCTGGAACTGTTGTTGTTGCTGTATGGGTTGACCAATATGGGAAAGTCACAAAAGCACAACCGGGAGCAGAGGGAACAACCGTTAATAATTCCGAACTATGGAATTCCGCCAGAAAAGCGGCGCTTGCAACACATTTCAATGCCGATGCCAATGCACCTGCACTCCAGAAAGGAACCATTACATACGTTTTTAGGTTAGTTCATTAGAAATGCTTTGGTATACTGAGACTTTTGGACGAGGCAATTCACTTAGGCGATAAAGAGCGTAACGCGCTGTTGTATGGATTATTATTACATGATTTGTCAATCAGTCTATTAGACTAATCTCTTTCTATCATAGATTCTCCACTTATCTAATTATGAGATAAACCAATTGACAAGTAGATAACAAACACCCGTTCTTTCCTCCGTAGGTATCCGCGAAGTAAGGCGAAAAGACAAACGGCAAGGCAAATTCGCAGCCCATTCCGGGTGCGTTTTGTCTTGCCTTTGTTGTCTTGTGTTGTCGCCTAACCAATGCGTCACCTTCCGGAGGAAAGGAAGGCCGCCCGTTTACCGGGAGGTAAGTGAATGTTCAACATAAAGCAAATCAATCATGCTACATCCAATCAGCGAGACAGGAAAATCCAAGAAGATCTTTCTGCGCATCTCAAAAGGTGCAATCATTTCCAAGAGAAACGGCGAGGCGACTTCGTTCGAAGCAATCTCCGGTTCCCTAAAAGGCATCGAACTCAAGGAACACGAATTCGAGAACAAGAAGTTCCGCAACTGGCACATCCTGCTGTCGGACACCGAAAGCGGAGAGGACTACGACATCTCCGTCAGCCGTGATTCAGGTGTGTTCAAGTCCATCGTGAGAAGCCTTGTGACAGAACAGGGACTGGAGAATCTCAATGACGTCAAGATTGAGGTCTATACATCCAAGACCGGCTTCACCAATGCCGTCGTAAGCGCCGGAGGACAGAAACTCCATTGGACTGACGAGCCGATGCCGGCTGTTCGCTATGTCACTGTCGGCGAGAACGAAGTTGCAGACAATACCGCCCAGATGAACTGGATTCAGACCCTCGTGGACCGTATCAACACTAAATTGGCTGAGCCTGTATCTGTTACTGAAGTCTCAGATGAAGACGACCTTCCGGAAGAGTTCTATAACTGATTAACTCGGGAGTCCTCTTCGGAGGGCTTCCGATAATTTATGAAGAAGTATGAAAAGAATGCAAACTGATGACAACTCCGAGCAGTTGGATCTTCTGATGAGTTCCCTGAATGCGATAAAGAAAGAACTTAGGGCCATCAAGACTAATATGACCTTAGAGAGCAAACTTGCCTACACAAACCAGGATCTCATGGCAATGTTCGACGTCGGAACCAAGACCATCAAGAAATGGCGGGACTGCGGCGAACTTGGATTCACCATTAAGGGAAGCATCTATCTGTATTCCAAAAAGGATATAACAGATTTTCTTGAAATTCATCACTATAAGCTCTATGATGATCCGAAGGTATTTTCTAAAATGTTGACGGAAATGATGTAAGAGACGATGAATATGAGAAGGAATACAAATACCGACATCGGTAAAACAGAGGTGGAGGAAACTGGACTCATTGACGTAGTAAAATGTCTGATGAATCTTCGTAAGGAGGTGAAGGCGATTAAACACTCAATCGTGTCAGAGGTTAAGCCCGCATATACAAATCAGGAAGTGATGGATATATTCCAGATTGCATCCGCCACGTTGAAGAAATGGAGAGACACAGGAATTATCGGATATACACTCGTGGGAAACGTATATCTTTACTCAAAAGAGGATGTAAACAAATTCTTAATCGATCATCATTTCAGCGCGTTTTCCTCAAAGTCCGGATTCATAAAGTCAGTCAAGAATCTTTAGGTAAAGGCAGTCATGACATAAACTCATGGCTGCCTTTTATAATTCTGTCATCGCCCTCTGTGCCTTTGCCTTATATCCTGCTGCGTTTCTTTTCGGATCACCTGCGCCGCCGCCTTTGCGTTGGATGAAATAATGCCGCCATATTGCTTCAGGACGGTCCTGTATGCTTCCGGATCCATTGATCTGGATTCTTCCCATTTCCGGAGAGGACGTGTGGAAAGTCCGAATATGTTTCCGAGGTAACAGTTGTCCTGGTTCAGTTCCGGGATGCCGTCAGAACGGAACATCCCGTACTCGTCCGTACCGAGATGGGCCCTCTGGAGCGGACAATCGACTGTCTCAAGAATGCCGTATACCGCCTTGTGTATCGGTATCAGATCCGGCAGGCTCGCAGCGCTTTCCGCTTTTGCCGCAAGGCCCAGGAGCATGTCATACGCACCTTTCCTGTTGTTCACTACTATCTTGGCCTCCTTCCCGGAGTTGATTCCCATGAAGTCCGACCTCGATGCCTTTTCCCTGGCTTTCTCGAAAGCCTCCTTCGCGCAGAACCTTGCCAGGTCACGAAGGTAATTGTCCATGTCGTTCTGCATTGTGATTATCTTCTTCTTGATCTTGAAATGTTCTGCTCCTGCATGTCTGCATTATCATTGGTCCGGACTTGCACAGGCCTGTCATACCGGCGTTTGGGGTTGTCCCTTTCATACTGCTTCCTGGCAGCTTCAGCTGTAATCTGACTTGTACCATTGTTGTTCCGTGTGCGTTCGGTATTGTCATGCCTGACAATCCTGTCGCTTATCCAGACCCTTCCGATGCCGACCACGGGGAGCAACAGCCCCCAGAGGAATCCCCGGAACGCGCCGATCTCACGGCGGCTTCCCATGACGGCCCCGGTAATGGCAGAGCCGACAGTTGTTCCGCCCATCACCGACAATGCGGCTACCGCTATCTCCAATATTCCCATATCATCTCCTCCTACCCTGATTTTGATGACTCGTGGACAGCCTTATCGCCTTGTCCTCTGGTCTCGGATGCTGGATGCGTTCTCCTATCCTCTTCATCACCGCAGGCAGCCCGGACTCCGTGTATTCCACGCGGAAGTCCCTGCAGAACTTGCGCTCAAGCGCCTCCTGGGATATGGTCGATCCGTCGCGTTTGATATGCTGCACGTCGACCGGATTGAACCGCCTCCCGACAAGTGACGGGTGATATAGGGCGTACCCGACGCAGGCGAACCTGTGGCAGTCTGACGGAGAGGTCTCAGCGCACATGACGGCCTGCCTTTCTCCCTTACGCGAGTCCGTGACCATCTCGTCATAGACCTTTTTGAACCCTTCCGTCCTTGCCATTTCATCATACGACAGGTCTCTAGGCGGCATTGTGACAAACCGCTCCTTGAAGGCGTATTCGCTGAACACGTCCTTCCCGTCCTCCGTACGCATCAGCCATCCCTTCGGGGCATGCACCTCGGCAGGAATGCCGAGTGCCTTGGCCGCCATGATGCCGGCCTCATCAGCGCCGCTCTGTCCGCCGCTCCGGATGCAACGTATGTCAATGCCGCCCGTTTCCGCCAGTTCCCTTATCACCGACACGACGACCGACGTCACCTGTTCCCTTGAGAATCCTCTTGCCGCGAACGTGTCCATGCCGTTCCCGGCGATGTTGATTTCAAGCGGGGCGGAGCGTTCCTTCTCCGTCATGCAGGACAGTATGTCGGACGCCATGGCCTTCGGATCGCATGCCCCCTTCTCCATGGGTATCTGTATGATCTTTCCTTTGGCGGCCTTCTCCGTCAGCCTCTCTCCTGCCGTGGTGAAGTCTGCCGCGAATACGACCGTAAGGTCCGCCCTCACGGCATTCTCGCGCGTCCGCTGCGCGTATCCGCCCTCGGATATGGTGAAGCGCACTCCTTCTCCCTCGTCCGGAAGGGCGGTCCGCCTTATATGCCCTCCCATCACGTCGCCGTTGAAGACATACCTTATCCCCGCTTTCTCCAGGGAATCCTTCAAGGCCTCCCTGCAAAACTGCGGAAAGGCCTTAGACTGCGGCCAGCTGCGGATGTCCCTGACGACGGTGATTCCGTTGCGCCTGAGGTTCGCGATGAATTCCTCTATCTGAAGGTTGGAGTGGCCTATGGTGAAGACCGCGCCCTTGTGCATCGAGCCGTACAGGGCCTCGTCGAAGGTCCTGACCTCTGAGGAGGACGCATAGTCACGCCTCACTTTGGTTGCCGCCGTCCTCACTGACATCTCCTCATCCGACACTGGCCTCGCACTGGGAATTTCTCCGTCAATCCTGAAGAGATCTTCTATCATTGTCTCGTAGTTGGACTTCACACCCCGTTCCCCGTCCGGGACGAACCCGTCGTCAAGACATTTCTCGCCGAGCTTCGCCAGGATCTCCGCCGGGCCGTCGTTCTTGTGGAAGACCCTCTGGTTGTCCATCGCAGCCTGTAGGTATTCTCCGCCGAAACGGCCTCCGACCACGTTCTGGTTCACCCTCATCCGTCCCTTGTCGTCCAGCCCGAACTCCCCGTAGGCCATGTCTCCCTTGAAGAGCCGCACCCTGTCGCGCTCGATGTCAAGATACCACGCGGATTCGAACCGGAGATGCCCGGCAGCCGGGTCGTGGCCGACCTTGCGCTCCTGTTCATCGCGGACGGCAGATGCCGACTCCACGAAACGGGCAAACTCGGTCCTTGTCTTTATCCTCACGTCTAAAGGAGAGAAGCCCTTTCCTTCTGGCAAAGTAGACGGCGAATAGAGTTTCCCGTCCTTGAGGCAGAAATACATCAGTCTCAACTCCGGCCGGGGAGAGTCGACGAAAGTGCCTCCGAGGGCCTTCCCGTCGGCGTCCAGCCTCGTGCTGACCCTCTCGACAATCCTGTCCATCCCGTCCCTGCTCACGAACACGCTGTCCGGATTCACCTTCCTGATGGATTTCTCGATGTCAGGCCGTCCCTCTGGTATGGCGTACACCTTCGTGCGCCCCGGAAGCGAGAACACAGATATGCGGGTTTCGGATTCCGTGACCTTCGGGGCGTCCGCTCCCGCATTGACCCTCGACTCGCTGACGTTGTTTTCTCCGCGCTGAAGGAGCGCCAGCTGCTCGCGGCTCAGGTACTCCTTCGCCCGGAACTCCATATCCTCCGGCATGCCGAAGGCTATCTCTGCGAGTCCTCCGGCGAGGGCAGCAACAAGGGGGCTGTTGCCTCCCAGTGCGGTAGCCCTCCTGACTGCCTCCTCCCAAGATCGGGACTGTCCAACGGCACATATCGCCCCCTGAAGGGCAATGCCGTCGTCCGCCTTGCCGTCACCCTTGGTGTAGGTCCCGTCATGGTCCGGCACGAGCTGTCCCTTGAGCATCGCGGACACAACCTCCGGCCTGGGAGGGTTCATCTGTCCCATCTGCCCGAAGAGGGTGTCGCCCAGTTTCCTCTCAAGCCGGTAAGCCGCGTCCGCGGCATCGGCAATGTCATTGTGCATCGACTCGGGAAAGAGTCGTAGAAATGATGCCACGGACTCTTCATGCTTCTCAAACGGCATTTTGAATCTCGCATCAGTTCTCCCTATAACTATTGCCTGGCACATCGCTTCGCCCTTGTCCTGCTTAGAGACGGTAAAAGACTCGACATCATCGCTAAGCTTCAGTACGGCATCAGTTATCCTGCCAGGAGCCGCCTTATAGTTCCGCTCTCGGTATGTCTTTGGATCAATCACCCTATTGTCCTCAAAGAGAGGAAAGAATATCCTGTTTATGTCGGGGATATTCTCCTTCCCGTATGGAGAGCCGATTATCTCTCCGGCGATTATTCCTATCATATCCTTCTTCCTCCATTGCTTCGGCCACTTATCTTTACGGTGCCCTCCGAAAGGGACCTTGCTATTCTTGAGTCCTGCCTCCGTCTGGACTTCTCGGCCTTCTCCGCATCTTGACGAGCCATGATTTGAGTGATGTCAACACCCTTGACCATGTCAAGTCCTAGGACTTTTCCGAGACAGTCTGTCGCCCTTGCTGACTCTCTGACTGCGTCATAAATAATTTGAGGCGAGGAATTGATAGACTCTACCCACGACTTTAAGAAACGCTCCGAGCCTGCGTCCATCGTCACTCCCAGTCCGAGCAGGGCGCCCATCGAGGCCGCAGACAGCTCGCTGACCAATGCTTCCATCGCAATGTCGCCCTTTAAATCCGACCAGATTCCTCTGTCAAGACGCATCTCGCTTCCCGTCGAGCGTACCATCTCCCTGAGCAGCGAACTGTAAAACGCCCTGTCATCATTGAACCTGAACTTTGGGGGCATGGTTATGACGTCATTGTCGCGGTCGTAGGTTGCGGCAGTGTAGTTGTTGTCAATACGGATCGGACACAGCCAATCGTTACCTGCAATCATACTGTCTAGAGGCCCGGAACTGATGCAGCGTCCGTCATCCGCACCGAAATAGCGCTCGATCTCGGCCATCGATTCCGGATAGGTCTCCTGAAATGTGGTCTGGCTGATGTTGAAGACCTTGTACCATTTAGTACGGAAGATTTTCTGTAGGTTCTTCTCATTCCTCTCTTCTGCGTCCATCCTGTCGTACTGCTCCACGGTGACTCGGCTTTTCGTCCCGTCTGTCCTGTCCCTTATGTAGATGTCCGTGAAGGACACGGGCACTCCGGACGTCCCCTTCTTCGGCCAGACGGACATGTCGTGCATCTGGGCCACTGTCATCCACAGCGGCAGCCGGTATCCGCGGAAGGTGGAGATGATTGGCAGGAAGCTGCGGTTGCAGCCCCTGTATGCGTTGCCGGATATGTTCTGGTGAGGGTGGCGGCACGGATCCACGAGAGGTTCCGTCCAGTGTCCCTCGATTGATGCGAACCTGTCGATGAACTGGTCGGCATACATCCTCGCGAGTGTCTCTATTGCTGTCATGGTCTGAATATTACAAGGGAGCGCCTGTCTGACGCTCCCGGTGAATGGATCCCTAAACTCTCCGTGCCCGTTTCGGAGCCGTCTCCTGCGCTTCCTCCTTCCTTGCGGGGGCCTTCTTCTGCTCGGCCTCCTGTCTCTTCTCCGGAGCCGCAGTCCTCGAAGCCTCGTTGCGTTTGCGCACGGTCTCCCTCCAGAACGGGGTGTCCACCTTGACGACCTGCCTCAGCACTGCGTTGTACTGCACGACCGCGTCGAAGGTCTTCCCGTCCTTCGTCCTGAAGTCCTCGATGTAGAGGTCCTTCCCCTCGGAAAGAGCCTCGCGCTGCTCCGGAGTGAACTCGTGGCCGTACATCGTCGGGGCTACCTTCTCAAGATAGGTCTGTACCTCGGCGCATGGGGTGAGGAAAAGCTTCTGCGTGCCGCGGATGATCTCTCCGTCCCTGTTCCTCACGAACCCGTCGAACGACACGAGGCATCTTGTCTTCGATTCGCTTCCGTCGGAGTTCTGACGCGTGATGGTGATCGGGCTGCCGCCGTTGGCGAACGAGTGCCTGGTCTCCTTGCGGACCGCCTTCCCCTCGTCGTCCTTGACGGTGTACTCGTACGTGTCCATGAGCCTCTCCGCGACCTTGTCGCTGCGGAGGGCGTCGCCGTAGACGCTGAGGTCGGGGTTCGGGTTGACCGTGAAGTGCTTCACTTCGACCCTGTCGTTCCTGAAGTTGGCCTGCAGCGCCATCGGACCGATGACCGTGAGGTTGCCGACCTTGGCGTAGCATCTGACGTAGTCCGTCACCTGGCCGGATGCCAGCTGCCTGGCCACCTGCTCGTTGCCGAGGATGTAGTCCTTCCTGATGCCGTAGGACGCCTCAAGCTCTTCCCACGGAATGCGGTCGAGCCTCTCCTGAATGAACTTCGGGTAGGAAATCTCTTTCTTTCCCGCTGTCTTGTTCTCTTGTGTCTGTTCCATATCTGTAAAAATTAAAGATGAAGTTCATTCCATGGGTTCCTTCATGTGGAACTCGTTGAGATCGCCGTAACCGGCATACTCTCCGCTGTGGTCCATGACGGAGATGCCAGGCGCGGCCTTGATGATCGCCTCGGAGGTGTCCCTTCCTGCCTTGTCGTTGTCCAGGAACAGGTCGATCCTCCTGTGTCCCAGAATGAAGTCCAGGGACCTCTTCAGGTTGGCCACGCTGTTCATGACGCAGACGTCGCAGCCGGGCATGGTTCCGTGCGCGGGGCGTCTCCTCTCGATGAAGGAGAGGAAGTCGAAAAACCCTTCGAACACGGCGACGGCACAATCGGCCGGGCCGGCCGTGATCATGCCGTCGGGAGCAAGATAAGTCGGCGCGGAATTGGTGCACCGCTTTCCTCCGGGTCCGGATACCGCACTTCTAAGTACATGTCCGTCCCCGTTGTTAGGAAATCCTATGTAAGACCGCACTGAGCCTGAACGACCAGTCCGCACTGCTACCTCGCGGCAATACATGCGCAGCACGTCCTCTGATATCCCGCGTCCGGAGGCATACCTGAGGAGGGTGCAGTCTGACACGTATGAGAATGACACCACTTTCAATGCAGGTGCCCGGAGACAGGCAAGCCGCGAGGCCTGCTGTCCTGACGGCACGAAGAGACGTCCTCCGTTCCTCATCTCGGCAAGGCGTCTGACGGCAAAGGTCCTGTCGCAGTGCTCCAGCCTCATGACGAGGTCTATCACGCCTCCCTTTGTCCCGTCCCCGAAATCCACCCAGCCGTATCCTCCGGCAAGTATGTGAAAAGACGGTGTCCTCTCTTCTCTGAATGGAGACTTGATGAGACCGTTGCGCGTGAAACTGACGTCCTTGCCATAATTAACAAGGACGTCAGCAACCTTCAAACGGGTTGGAACACTGTCGTATGTTCCTCTGTCATTCATATCTTTCTTTTTGTGCCTTACCGGCGTTGTCTTGCTGTCGCCGAACTCCATATGGTTCGGCTCTCTATCGTTGCGTGAGCTGCGTCACATAGGTAGGATGTATTTAAATAATGCCCTTAGGAATTTTAATTTGTACCCGTATGTATTCTGGTTTTATTTTACTACATTTGGTACTTATAGGGTTAATGTTTTCTCAAAAGCATTATTATAATACACAAAGATAAGGAAAATAATACATCGTGCAAGTTTTCCTTGAAAAAAGATTACATTTTATGGATAAGAAGCAACTCGCGGAAGGGTGTGGCGTATTCGTGAACGGCCAGTGGCAGGTCAAGAACCTCAAGTTCTTGGCAGAGTTCATGAACCAGACGGGTCTTACGACCGGAGACATCGCAAAGGGCGTCGGTCTCCTTAGAAATTCCGTCACACGCTGGTTTATGGTGGACGACACCACCCTCAGCAGAATCATCACCGCTGCGGACTACTATGGCTATGACTTCATAATCTCCTATACCGTTCCGATGAGGGAGATAGAAGGCACCAGGCTGGTCATTGAAAAGCCTGCACGCCCCATCAAGGCTCCCGGCAAGAGGCTGGATTTCATACGTGAGGCCATGAAGTCGGCTGCCATTACCAACGAGGCTCTGGCACAGAAGCTAAACGTCATCCGCAACACCGTCCAGCTCTGGTTCAAGAAGGACGACATCACGATCAGTAACATCTATAAGATCGCCGAGGGCTATGGATGGGAAGTCAACATCACGTTCAAGTTGAAGCCGCAGGGAGAATAAGAGGTGCGGAATTGGATTTTGACACACATAACAAAGACATAATACTATAAAATTATTGATTATATGGAACTGATGAATATTCAACATAGACTTTCGATTGTTCAAGTCACATATGAATACGACAAAGAAATGCGCGCATTTCATTTTAAAAACGACATTAATATCGGTTATTGGACCGTTCTGAAAAATATCCGCATAGGCGGACCTGAGACTTCAATATACAAATATGATTTTAATAACTATCTAGAGTTCGTCATAATAGACAAGCGCGGAGAGTCAAGAATCAAGCAGTATTATTACAATTGCTTCTCTGATGAAATTATTGTAAATCAAAGTTATGATGACGATATTTCTCAAAGAGGCATAAGACTATTTCTTGAGAATCATCCACTGTTTGATTGCATAGACTGGAATGATTATGATGCTTCTGCTGTTATTTCTAAAATTAAAGAAACATTGAACTCGGATAATATGAATAACGTTGATAAAATTAATAAAATTCGTAGTTTGCTCAAATAGTTTGCATAGTCTTATACTTTGGCAAATAGAGGTCGATCAGTTACATTATTTTTGATACGCACGATGAAGTATTATTACAACAAACAAGAAATTAGAGATATACACTATTGGGAAAAGGCATTCTGTGCTTCATATAGCAGGAAAGGTAATGATAACCACTGGCAACTCGGAAGAAGTGGAGAACGCCTTGCCAACGATTTTATCGCGGATGGCGCTTGTGGAGAAGAGACCATGAAGAAAATGGTGTCCGGCTTCTTGCACACTAACGATGTGTCTCTTGAAAAGGCGTATATTGAACATGGTAGCATATTTGATAAATTCTCACGACGCAGAGTGCAGGATTTGGCGATCTTTGGCAATGCAAAAGGCAAGAGCATCTTCATCGGAATTGAAGCGAAAGTTGATGAGAGCTTCGGCTCGTACACTGTTTCGGCACAAAGAAATAATGTCAAGAAAATGCTCTCAGAAGGCAAAAATACGGACGCCGGATTGCGCCTTGACAAACTAGTTTCGGATTTCCTAGAAGGAGATGAAATAAAGTATGGCAAACTGCGTTACCAGTTATTATATTATCTGGCGGGGTCTTTCCGCGAGGCTGCAGAGGTTATTTTTATGCCTGTAATCGTATATAAGACAACCGGTGTCGATTACCATGAATCAAAAGGCGCGGCCAACCAAAGAGAGTATAAACGGTTTATGGAGAATCTTGGTTTCAAGGAGGTCAGAGAAATGATCTCAGGAGACACCGTAATGGCATATCACAATTTTGTGTGTGCACCAGATTTCAATGGAATGTTAGTACAGAAAGACGTATTCTCATGCTATATCGTAAAGTGATTTTGCTCGGATAATCTCAAGAGTACGTTTTCCGAACGATACCCATTCAGTGATTCCTGTGATACCCTTTCACTTTGGAATTGATTTCAGATACTATTTCGTGAAGCAAGTTATTTTCTAGGCTTTCTCAGGTCTTATGAGTATCTCTTCATAAGACCTGATTCGTCATACCGAGTAAGAAGCTGTTTTGAAATTATTGGAAAAATTTATTAAGCATAATCATCGAGAAGGCAAGTTGCACGATGGCTTCGGCAGTCTCGGCGAGATACTCGTAGTCAAGGGAGAGCCTCCTGAAGTTCTCCAGCCAGGCGAAGGAGCGCTCCACGATCCACCTCTTGGGCAGCACGTGGAACCTGGACGGGCATAAACCCACGACCGGTACAGGATAGAGCCCTCTGGCGTACCAACGGTTTTCCGGCAACACAGGAGACAGCGAAAAAGAAATCCCACCCAACATTCCTATTCACCAAAGTTCCTCGGCGCCGCCGTAATAGTCATAGACATCCTGATAGTCAAGGTTGAGCTACTCCAGAATCTCCTCCGAGGAAAGGCCGGTTACGATGCTCCTTCCACCAGAATTCAGCACCACACCATCTTCCCGTCCGCTACCATCAAACAACGGGTCAGGGGAAAACCCTGTGTGTTACGCATAGATTTTCTGTAGTCTAAAAAGAAAGTATTTAAGGCTCCCGATACGTTCCAGATATCCTGACTTTTTTAGGAATGCAATCTCGCGTTTGATTGTACCATCTGATAATCCCGTCTTTTCGCATATCCTTTCTCTACTCAGACTTTTGTCCTCAGCAAACATTTGCAAAATCAGCTCCTGCCTTTCGGTCAATTTTATTGGGCCATTTATTGAGTCAGGTTGAACATGTAGGGTTAATTAGAAACCACCCCGAACTTCGACTTAATTCGGCATATTGTTTGCAAATTACAATACAACGTATTATATTTGTCAATACATATTAAGATCTACAACTATGGCACAGGCAACATTATCAATGAGAGTTGATGATACTCTCAAGAAAAATTTCGATAGCATCTGCGATGATTTCGGTTTCACCAGCACAGCAGCAATCACTGTATTCATGAAGACCGTTGTACGTGAAAGACGCATTCCGTTTGAGATCAAGGCATCAACCAAAGAACAGATCAACAAGGACGCTTGGGTCGCTTTCCTCGAGATGAGAGCAGCAGCTGCCGAGGCAGGAATCCAGGACATGCCACTTGAAGAGATAAACGCCGAGATTCAGGAGGTGCGCAATGGAAGATAAATTCTACGCCGTTATTGACACGAACGTCATTGTATCGGCGGTCATTTCAAAGAGTCTGGAGTCCAATCCGGCAAAGATCATCCGCGCCATCGTACAGGACCGCATTGTTCCCCTGTTCAACGATGAAATTCTGGACGAATACCGCGAAGTATTGTCAAGACCCAAGTTCCACCTTACGCAAGCGCAGATTGAGACAGTACTCAAGGCAGTCGTCACTGATGGCCTTAACCTCGACAGGACATCAGCTGAAGGCGTCGATTTCCCAGATCCTAAAGACATCGTATTCTACGAAGTGGCTCTTTCCAAAGAAGACTCCTACCTCGTGACAGGAAATATCAAGCACTTCCCCGTCAAGCCATTCGTCGTAACTCCGACAGAAATGGTCAAGATGATGGAGTTATAATGTACCCCTTTCTTTGGACAGTTGTAAGTTCCTCTTAAGTCAATTCCTTGTGTAATGCAGAGCCTTCCGAATAGGTGGTACTCTGCGTCTTGGATGTTGATACTAGGTTAGTGGTTATTTTTAATTTTGCTATAACTTTCTTCCCTATGCAGCCATCGCATAGACATGCGCCGGGATTTGTGCCCAATTCCTTGGTCGGTGCTGATGATTTCCAGTGCACCATGTTCCTTAATCGCTCGCTACAGAACCTCAATGGCATGGAAACATTGAGTGTATGGTTACCCGTCCGCCCAGGTGACTAGCAATTAGTTCCCTGTGCATCCGTCGCCGACCAGCCACGAAACGGGGAAACTATACCAAATGACATATCCAGCCAGGGACGTGAGGGTGCGTCCAAGCACAGGGTTATCGGCATACAGCACAATGCTACGATTATATGTCAGACAACCTGGCGGAAGATTTTATTCCATTAAACAGACACAACTCATTAATCATCAAATGATTGCGATAAATACAACTCATCAGGATTCCTGCCAGGTTGTATAATTTTTCATAGGACCTGGCGGCTATTGTTTACTTCAATGCGCTGATAATCAGCACTATCGTTCTTTTGTTACCCGCCAGGTTGTCTGAAATTTCCGCAACGATGCATCTGAACGCATCAATATCGTGAAGCGTTGAAAAACCTCTGTGGCAGAGGAAGCGAAAGGGTGGACATACACAGGGTTTTCCCCCCCCCCCTGACCCAGTATTACTCATCTATCTGTTTTGTCTGTTTTGTACAATTGCTCAAGAAAAGAACCGAGTCTTCAAAAGATTTAACATCTTTTAACATAAAAAGTTTGGTTCGAAATCTACTTATTCTGAACTTTGCGGCATTATGGAAAAGCTGATTGATATACTTGAATCATTTGACGGCCGTAATGCCAGAAATGAAAAAGAACTGATAGACAAATTCAGAAACATTGCCGACGTTGTCATCAACGGCGGCTATTTCCTCATTAATGGTACTGCAAAAATCTTTGTGACCGATGTGGAGTTCTATTTCCACAGTGAACGGAATGAACAGGAACTCTGGAAAAAAGACTTCTGTATGTATCATAGAGGGACAAAAGAGGAAGTGCCATATTTCCCCGTAGGATCGATTTGCCCTCACAATTCAGGAGTTGATGTCTCCTTTGAGAATCCATTTGAAGAGTATCGTGCTTCGTTCTTGGTTCGTGGACACAGATACGAAGATGGAAAGGAAACATATGAAACAGATAAACCAACTTATCTGCGTGAGAACATGTTCGGCTATTCGAATTGCATATCCGGAGGATTGAATATCAGATGGATAGACGACAGGTCGTGTCCTCAGAATGAGCTGACCGATGATACCAGGGTCAATGTCTCTAAATATGATGAGAATGGTAAAAGTATCAAAGGAGAAAAAGATCTGCGCCGATGGCGATTCAGGATAAAACGGCAAGAGCAATGATTCAGGACAGCCTATGTAATAAAGTATATGTTTCCTCTCTCCTGCAGGAGAGGTGTCCCGTCACTTTCAAGGGACTCGCATCCGTTCTGGACAGACACGAAGTGAAATGGTCATTATTACAGGACACCAAAGACATTTGGTGCCGGGACTATATGCCAATTCAGATAAGTGTCGATCAGTTTGCTGGCTACTTATACGACCCGGACTACCTCCAATCTCCTTTATATAAGAAGACAATCACGGATGGGAATCTCCTTTGCCGTGACTTGGGCATGAATGTAACATCTGACTTGTTGAAATTACGCCTTGATGGAGGTAATATCGTCAAAGCTAAAGATTGTTTTATCATGACCAGTAAGGTATTTGAAGAAAATCCTAAAATATCTGTCAGAGAACTGTCAGAGACTTTGGAAAGCACATTAGAAGGCAGGCTGATTATATTGCCATGGGATACGGCAGAGATGTTTGGGCATGCTGACGGTATCTGCAGATATGCAGGTAACGGCACTATCCTGATGACAAACTACTCACAGTTTGACCCTGATATGGCATATAGATTCAAACGCAGTCTTCTCACGCATTTTAATCATGTAAAGGAACTTAAATACAACGTAAAGAAGCCTTACAAGAACAATTGGGCCTATATCAACTGGCTGCAGACCGACAATGTCCTTATCCTTCCTCGGTTCAATGTTCCTGAAGACGAACAGGCATTTGAACAAATCGCCAAACTCATGCCAGAATATCATGGTAGAATTGAGATGGTCGACTCTTCCGATCTTGTGATTCACGGAGGAAGTCTTAACTGTTGCACATGGACGGTTTTCGAAAAGTGATTAAGTTAATTGACTCATACAAGTTATTCAAGATAATCATCGATTAGACTGTTCTCTATCGGTGATTTTTTGTCGGATAAAATTAAAATTCTAAATTTGCATCGTCAGCGGGCCGCCATGGCTCACTGACGACGTGATCGGCTATGTGCAAATCAAGTTGTCACCAATCATAGGCAAGATTGATGTCCGCGAACTGGGCTATGCCATGTCCAAAGAGTATCGAAGACGAGGCTACATGTTAGAGGCAGTAAATGCCGTCTGTAATCATTTGTTCCAAAATGGGTACATCAAACGCATTGCACTAGAGATTCTTCCTGACAATTTGCCGTCACTGGGTGTCGCGCGCAAGTGCGGTTTTTCCTTTGTGGAGGAGCCAGAAGAGAAGAAACATCTCAGGTTCTTGGATGATAAACCACTAGACCTCTACGTACGCGAGCGAATGCCGATAGCAAGTGATAATAATTCAAAGCCATGAACCCTTGCCTCGTATCGTCTAATTCAATGAAATCAGATGCAAAAGTAGAGAAAAAATGTGCGACAAGTTACCTAAATTTGCAAGGTGTACAATATCATCGCATTGAATCACATTTGGTGCAACAAAAAGTTACCTTACCAGTTACCTAATTGCCGAAAAACAGCCTTCCAGATATCTGTAGAGGGGTGTGTCCTTTTCTTGTCTTTCAAAAGACTTGCCCGCTGTTTTATTTCTGATTTGATATTCTTTCCAACCGTGATGTGATGCCCTGCTTATACGTTTCCTTGCACTCTTCATCCAGGAACGACATGTCAATCATGTCATGGAATCTCAGCTTTTCTCATTCAATTCATCTGTTCTTACCGGTGCAAGCTCGTAGCCGAACATTGCAAGCACCTGATTAACCTTATCCATCCTGAGCGTCGGTTTTCCTTGCTCAAGTTGACGCACGAAATTAAGTCCGACACCGCATTTCAGGGCGAGTTCTTCCTGTGTCAATCCATACTCCTTGCGGAGGGATTTGAGTTTTGCAGACAATAGTGTCTTCATAATATAATTACATCCTATCGAATGCAAATATAGTAAACTTTTATGAAATTATATTACATCGAATGTAAAATTCTCCTCCTATCAAAAATCACATCATTTCGGATATAGAAATGCGCCATTATAGGATGTCGGTCCTTTTACGGAACAGACCGGCTAGAAATCGCCGAAAACATGACGTGGTTAGGTCAGTTTAAGTATCAGCGGTATGTAAATCGGCAACCGCAGTTGCCGATTTATCCTCAACAATCAAGAATGTATTATAGAATCTTCTCTATATGACATTGCGGCACGTGCTCCTTCCAAAAAGTCACATATACATGATTCTACGGCATCATCATGTTCCTCTGGATTCTCGATTATCCCATGCGCATATTCTCTTGCCTGCTCAAGAAGTTCCGGATACATTTGACAGAACTCCTCAAAGTTTAGTTTCTGATTGTTCATATCTCAATACGTTATTTGGTTAAAAACTCTTCATAAAGGATATCGACAATTACATCTATATTCATCCTAATTTGCTCATACACATCGATTTTGACCATATCTTTAATGATAATATTGCATAATTGTATATCATCCTTCTCATTGTTTGCGTCTGGATTCACTTTAACATAATGTCTGATATCATCATTGATCTTGCGGGTGCAAAATGGCCATTGCGCCATTAGAAATTCATACTGACATCTTGACCAGAACTGATATTTTGCGAATGTATCTACCCATTTCCTTAGCTGGGGCTTTGTCGTGACGGGTATTTTCTTATACTTCTCATCTCTTCCAAATGGTCTAATCTTCCATTCTCGCCTAAAATAGGGCAAGATGTCGTATTCCTCATACGTTTTCTTATTAATGTCCATCAGCAAGACCTTGAATTCTTTATTCTTCATAAATCAATTGGTTTATTGTGCAGCCATATACATGGCCTTGATTAATGATATGATTTTCTTGTTTAGATTACTGTTGAACACTCTCTGCTCCGACTTGTCTACGGATTCATGAGCATCTCTATGTTCCTTAAGGAAATCCTCCATCACATCATCGTACATAGCCTTGACTAGTCTACCGAAATCTCGGGGAATCTTCACCTCGCCAATGTGACTGACGACGTTAACAAGACGATTTTCATTCACATAAGGTTCAATCAAAAATAGAAGTTCCTTAAGTTCTTTACTGTATTCTATATTTTGCTCCAATTGTTTATTGCGTCTTTTCACACTCTTCTTCTCCGCAAATTTCTCATTCTTACTCTTGATCAATGCTCTGCTGCCAGTCCGTAGGTATTGTGGAACAACAGGCCTTATAACAATACCTTCACAGATATTATCCGCTATTGCAGGCAATCCCAGCCACTCGGGAATCTTGGATTGGAACTGATTTGAATGCTTAAGGCACTCATCCAAAGTCCCGGAAAACAAACTTTTTGCATAGAAGAAGCCCTCGGACTTAAATAAAGCATTAGTTTCATCTACTGAGAGATAGCTGCCGCCATTATCAGTAAAGACATAGATATCGAATCCATAGAATTCATGCTTCGGAGTATAGAATACTCCCTTCTGGATTACAGTAAGTCGACCAACACGTTGAACATCCGGATGTGGATATGCGCCACCGAACAGTTCCCCGAAAATTGAGATCGACTTTACACCCTCATGTGTCCGGCACAATCTTCTGAAGAGCGAGAGCACCTTATCGTGATACTGCTCAAGAATTTCATGATAATCATAAAAGTTCTCATCGTCAGCCAGAATTGAGGTCCTTTTTGCGAACTTGACATCATGTCCATCGCAAAGGAAACTTGTATTAGTACCATGTACTTTCTCCTGAACAACCCACTTGACATCAGATGAAACTTGCTCTCTCACGTCATTCACATAGTCTTTATAAAACGAGTTCTCAATGGAGCTATATTTCTTAAACTCAATCATAATGCGAATAGTATTTCTTTTAAACAATCGGCCCTTGCAAGCCTTCAATATTTTCCCTTGGATAAGCTTAACCGTGGCAAAGATATTGAACAAATACCAATTGTAAAATATTGACTTTCAATTACTTTTTCGCTATTTACATAGTATGTTAACTAATTACGTTACAGCATTATGTATTATATATAATATATATTAATTATATATATTATGTCATATATTTATTATGTCGCATTACAATGAGATGAGAAAACAGGATTTTGCTGTTCTCTTCTGCGCATTCTATAGCCCTATCCAGCGATTCAATAGCCACTCGGCGGGACGCGG
>ERZ827043.1302-NODE-1302-length-25857-cov-14.672506_pt1 | contig 25857 bp, 20 predicted proteins | sample MGYA00519923_ERZ827043 | MGnify/ENA primary metagenome ERZ827043 (study PRJEB31778, sample SAMEA3449251) | human gut metagenome | biome: human gut; feature: human-associated habitat; material: faeces | place: United Kingdom | collected 2010/2012 ... | reverse complement strand
CCGAAAAGGGAGGGGACCCACGCAGTGGGGAGGACCGGCGGAATCCTCCGTCCCCGCCCTGGCTCATGATATGAATTCCGCCCCATCTCCGCTGTAAAGTAAATTTACAGGAATGTAAAGTTTTTTTACAACATAAGAGAAATGAATATCACGTAACAAGCAGAAAACCAACGAATTACAAATAATGGCACAAGAGTGGCAAACCAAAACTCTGACCGGATGAAAGATATGTCCATGCCGAAGAAATCGGACGATTGGCATTGATGGAATCTCCGGGACAGAACAGATGAACATCTTCAGTTACATACAAGCGGCAGTCAGGACATTGCCGATGAAAGGACGCAGGAACGTCCTGAAAATCATGACATTGGGCGTCGGCCTCGCAGTCGGCCTCGTGCTGGCATCCAAGGTCTGTTTCGAAAAGACATTCGACGACTTTTACAAGGATTCAGACAGGATATATTATCTGAACGAAGCCATGGAACTTAACGGCATATACCGGGTCTATCCCCAAGTCGCCGGAGGCGTCGCCCCGAAGATGAAGGAATACTTCCCGCAGATAGAAGAGGCCACCAGATTTACATATATATTCGAGACCGCCTCCTTGGTACTGCCGGAATCGGACAAACGCGTGGATGCCGGACTGACATGTCTTGGCGATACGTCATTTTTCAAGGTCCTTGACAGGAAATGCCTGGCCGGAAACCTGACAGAACCCCTTGGCATTGAAGCAAATGTGGTTATTTCATCCAAGTTGGCGACCAAGATGGCGGCAGCATTGACCTCAGGCAAAAAAATGGACGAGAAGGCAGCCGCGGCAGCCGTGCTCGGACAGAAATTCACGATTGCCGGGGATACGCAGAAATATGAACTTACGGTCGGCGGCGTCTATGAAGAATTCCCGCTGAACTCATCTTACAGGCTGGACATGATAGTCTCCATGCCGAGCATCGGGCATTTCATTTACGACGGCTCGGAAAACATGGTAGGCAACGACCGCTACAAGGGATTCATAAAACTGAAGAAAGGCATTGACCCGAGCGAAATCGAAAACGGACTCCCTGGCTTCATGGACAAGCACATGCCGATGGACGAGTTGCGGGCTGCCGGATATGAAATGAAACTTCCGATAAAGCCATTCGTGAAATTCCATGAAGAGGATGAAACTCAGCGGAATATGACACTCGTGCTGGCCTTCGTAGCCTTCGCGCTTCTGCTCACGTCCATGCTTAATTACCTCCTGATCGTGCTTTCGTCCGCCGCAATCCGTGCACGCGAGATGGCACTCCGCAAATGTCTGGGCAGCAGCGCGAAAGACATCTTCGGGATGATGTTCGCAGAAGCGCTCGTCCACACCGCATTCGCAGCCGCCGTCGCCGCAATCCTCATCTTTGCGTTCCGGTCAATGATAGAGACCATCCTCGGTGTCAATGTCATCGCACTCTTCACCGGACGGCCGCTCGCATTGGCATTGACAATAATAGTCGTGCTCCTGGCATTGAACAGCCTCCTTCCCGCAATCTTCTTCAACAGGATTCCGGTAGCTGCGGCATTCAGGAATTATCGCGCCGGCAAGCGCATGTGGAAGCTCGGACTCCTCGCGGTGGAATTTGCGGCTGTCGTTTTCTTAGCCGTGGTCATGAGCGTGATCACATTGCAATATGACAAGATGATGAACGCTGACCGTGGGTTCAAATATGATGACGTGGCGATGATAGCCATGCCGGAAGCAACTCAGTCACAGAAGAATACGTTGATGAATGAGGTCCGTTCCCTCTCCGGAGTGGAAGATGCAAGTTTCGCATATCAGAATCCTTTCACAGGCTATAGCGGTGACAATGTGAGCGTTCCCGGCGAAGACCGTCAGCTGTTCAACATCCGTGACGCATATTATGTGGATGAACATTATTTCAATGTCTTCGGCATCAAGATTCAGGAAGGAAGCAATTTCGATCCGACTCTCAACAGCGATGCAGAAATGATTGTGGACAGGAATTTCGTGAAAATGATGAAGAACACTGCCGGATGGGACGATGTCCTCGGACGCGAAGTGATGGTTACTTCGCATGAAGCTGGTCCAGTCAGGATATGCGGCATCATTGACGATATGCATACCGGTGGCTTTTCCGTGGCAGAAGCCGATTTCGGCGGGCGTCCGATGGGTATATTCTATTGTGACTCAGAGAAATATGCCGGAATGTTCAATTACATATTCGTGAAATATCACAAGATGTCCCCCGAGATGCTTCAGAAAACAGATGAAATAATAGGAAAAATACTGGATGGGCAGTGGTATAGAATATATCCGTGCAATGAACTCGCCGCTTCGAATTTCGTGGACACCCTCAATACGAGAAACTCCATCCTCGCAGGAGGCATTGTGACGCTCTTTATCGCGCTGATCGGCCTCATCGGCTACACGATTGACGAAGTCCGTCGCCGCAGCAAGGAAATCGCGGTCCGTCGCGTAAACGGCGCCCAGTTCTCCCAGATCAGGTCAATGTTTCTGCGCGATGTCATGGCAGTGGCCCTGCCGTCCGTGGCAGTCGGAGCAGTGCTCGCCTACATTGTCGCAGGACGTTGGGAACAGAACTTCAGCCTTCAGGCGGGACTCCCTTGGTGGATTTTCGTAGGCTCCATAGTCGCAGCGCTGGCTATAGTTGCCATCATATCAGACATTTACGTGATACGTACAGCTGGAACCAATCCTGCTGACAGCATTAAGACAGAATAAAACGGAGCATATCAGAACAAATAAAAAAATACATATATCATGATCAAGATTACAAACATTTGCAAAGTCTTCAGGACTGAGGAAATCGAGACAGTTGCACTCGACAATGTATCATTCGAAATCAAGGACGGAGAATTCGTCTCCATCATGGGCCCTTCAGGATGCGGAAAATCCACGCTCCTGAATATCCTCGGCCTTCTGGACAACCCGACTTCCGGCAGTTACCAGCTTCTGGGACAGGAAGTTGCGCAGCTGAAGGAAAAGGACCGTGCCAAGTTCCGCAAGGGGAACATCGGATTCGTCTTCCAGAGCTTTAACCTGATCGATGAACTCAATGTGTTCGAAAACATTGAACTTCCACTCAGATATATGGATTTCAGCGCGGCTGAGCGCAAGGAGAAGGTGGAGGCGGTGATGGCGCGCATGAACATCAGCCATAGGGCAAAGCATTTCCCTCAGCAGCTCTCAGGCGGTCAGCAGCAGCGTGTTGCGATTGCACGTGCGGTAGTCGCAAACCCTAAACTGATTCTTGCCGATGAGCCTACCGGAAACCTCGACTCCAAGAACGGCAAGGAAGTCATGGGCCTGCTCTGCGAACTGAACAGGGAGGGCACGACCATCGTGATGGTTACCCACTCACAGAAGGATGCGGCTATGGCACAACGCACCATCGACCTGTTCGACGGCCATATAGTAAGTGATGTCAAGAATGAATTGTAATGAGATACATTTTCAATAATTTCCTGAATACCCTCAAGCGGTACAAGGTATCCAGCCTGCTGAATATCATAGGAATGGCAGTGGCTTTCGCTGCCTTCTACGTGATAATGACGCAGGTCTGCTTCAACCTTGGCTACAACAAGTCGCTTAAGGATGCGGACCGGACATTCGTGTTGTCCGTCCCTTCGCAATATAATGAGGGAAAGTTCAGTTTCTTCATAAACAGACCGTTGGGAGAAGCACTTGTCTCAGGCTCTTCCATGTCTGAAGGCGGAGGAGTGTTCAGCATGTACCCTTTAGGTGAAGTCTGCTACACGAGGCGGAATGATGCCCCGGTAAAGATGAATCTGAACCTCAATCAGTATTCCGCCGGCGGACTGCGGACCTTGAATTTCGAGGCCGTGGAAGGCTCACTTGATGAACTTTCCAAGCCTGCAACTGTCGCCATATCAGAGTCTTCTGCCAAGAAATATGATCTTGGAATCGGAGGCAGCATCTCATGGAGTGACCCTCAGGGTGAAAAAGGGGCGAGAGAGATAGTTCTCATATACAAGGACTTCCCCAAGAACAGCGACCTGAGTACGGTCAATGCCGTTTACGACATGAATGATCATTGTATCGACGATCGTAGTGAGTGGTCTTTTCCGTATTGCGTGAAACTCCAGAACGCCTCACAGAAGGAAGAATTTGAAAAGGAATCGAAGGCTATACTTCTCGATTACTTCAAAAAACTATATGATGGCGCGGGTGAGACACTCTCTGACGAAGACATTGATGAAATCAATAACCGGTTCAATATTAAGTTGATACCTCTGTCCGAGCTCTTTTATACGAAGGAACTTGACGGCAAGCCGGGACGCACCGGAAATCTCACCACGGACATGACATTGCTTGCAGTGGCGGTGCTCATCATCCTCATCGCATTGATAAATTTCATCAATTTCTTCTTTGCGCTTGTCCCTGCAAGATTGAGGTCTGTGAATACCTACAAGATTTTCGGAGTGTCGCGTACATCATTGATATTCAACTTTATATTCGAATCGGTAGGCCTTGTCGCCATAGCATTGGCATTGGCCGCAATTATCGTCATCCTGCTTCTTCGCACCAGTGTCGCAGGTATTCTTACTTCTTCGGCCGTTTTCGGGGACAATGTTCCCGTGCTGGCAATGACGGTCGGCGCTGCTGTCCTGACGGCGGTCCTCGGAAGCATCTATCCGGCATTCTACATCACGTCCTTCCAGCCGGCATTGGTGCTGAAAGGCTCCTTCAGCGGTTCAGTTTCGGGCCGCAGGCTCCGCACGGCGCTCATCGGCTTCCAGTTCGTCATATCAATGTCGTTGATTATCTGCGCCATATTCATCAAGATGCAGCATACCTACATGATGAACTACGACATGGGCTTCAACAAGTCCTGCCTCCTCAGCGGTAAAATTCCTTATGATGTCTGTTGGTATGGTTCGCAGAACGAGGCATTCGAGGACAAGTTGCGCAGCAATCCTCAGATTCAGGATATCACGTGGGCAGATGGAAGAATTGTCAATACTTCAAGAATGGGCTGGGGGCGTGATTATAAGGGAAAGACTATTAATTTCCAATGTTACCCTGTGGCGTACAATTTCTTGAAATTCATGGGGATAGATATCGTGGACGGCAGGGATTTCATGAAATCGGATGAGATGTCTGAAGGCGGAGTGATGATCTTCAACGAGCAGGCGAAGAAAGACTTTGACGTGGATTTCGTCACTCCTGCGCCCGGACATGTGGACGGAACTGTGACCGCCGGTATCTGTAAGGACTTTAATTTCAGGCCTTTGCAGTATGGTCGTGGTGATTTCGCCTTCTACGTGTTCGGTAAAAACAGATGGCGTGACGGACTTCATCGGGTCTATATAAGGACTGCGCCGGGTGCTGATGTCCAGTCTGTCATCAAGTTCGTTATTGCGACCGTGAAAGAGATGGTGCCTTATGCTGATGACGAGCTGTATAATATTGATTTCTTCGACAAGGAACTCGGGGCCCAGTACAAGCAGGAGAGCCGATTGTCCACGCTTATCAGCATATTTACGCTGGTGGCAATCATAATTTCCCTGATGGGAGTCTTCGGCCTGGTGCTTTTCGACACGCAGCACAGAAGTCGTGAAATTGCTGTCAGGAGAGTGATGGGCGGAAGCGTAGGCGACATTCTCAAAATGTTCAATGCCAAGTATATACGCATTGTGCTGGCCAGTTTCGTAATCGCTGCGCCGCTCAGCTGGTGGGTCATCAGCAGATATTTCGCGGGCTTTGCATACCACACGCCGGTCCATTGGTGGGTATTCGCATTGTCCCTGGTGATAGTGCTTGCGATTACAATGCTGATCGTGACCCTCCGCAGCTGGGACGCCGCCACCTCCAATCCGGTGGATTCGCTTAAAAATGAGTAAATTTAATATAGATGTTTTTTGCCGTGCCGTGCCTGTGATGGGTCCGGTACGGTTTTATTGTGATTGTGAATTGAATAAAGTATTTTTGCATGTGGCTCCCGAAGAAGACCGAGGAGCATTGACGAAAAGACATTGGCGATGAAGAAAGGAAAGATATTGGTCGTGGACGACAATTCGGGCATACGTGACGCCCTCAAGATACTGCTGGGCGCCTGTTTCTCGCAGGTCCAGACATTGCCGTCGCCGGTTGCGCTCATGAAAACCGTAGAGGAACTGATGCCGGACGTGATTCTGCTGGACATGAATTTCAAGGCGGATATCAATTCCGGAAACGAAGGGCTGTTCTGGCTGTCTGAAATCAAGAAAAGATGGCCTGAAATGCCTGTGGTGCTGTTTACCGCCTATGCCGACATCGCCCTGGCCGTGGAAGGAATGAAACGCGGGGCTGATGACTTCATCGTCAAACCATGGGACAATGCCAAACTGATAGAACTGCTTACCGGCATCCGTGACAGGCGGACCAAGGGCAATTCCTCTGTGAAACCTGCCGGCGAACCGCAGATGTTCTGGGGCGACGGGGCTGAAATGCAGACACTCAGGCATAATGTGGAACGCATTGCCTCCACCGACGCCACGGTATTGATTACCGGCGAGAACGGAACCGGAAAAGATGTCCTCGCGCATGAAATCCAGCGGCTTTCCGGACGGGCAGACAAGGTCATGGTCTGCGTAGATGCCGGCGCGATTACGGAAACCCTGTTCGAAAGTGAACTGTTCGGCCATGTGAAAGGAGCCTTTACAGATGCCAAATCCGACCACGCCGGAAAATTCGAGCAGGCGGACGGCGGTACTCTTTTTCTGGACGAGATAGCCAATATCCCTATGCAGTCGCAGGCGAAACTACTCCGTGTCCTGCAGAACAGAAGCGTGACCAGAGTAGGGGATACCAAGTCTATTCCTGTGGATATCAGACTGATATGTGCCACGAATGCTGACATTCCCGCGATGATACGTGACGGCCTTTTCCGTGAAGACCTGTATTACAGGCTGAACACCATAAGCCTGGAACTTCCGCCGCTCAGGCGACGTAAAGAAATCATTGTCCCGCTTGCAATGCAGTTCCTTGCGGAATTTTCGACGAAGTACGGCCGTGACGCGGAAGCATTGTCCCCGATGGCGAAAGCCGAGCTGGAATCCTACTCTTGGCCGGGAAATATCCGCGAACTGCGGAATTGCATCGAGAAATCCGTAATCCTTTCCGAAGGGAAGGTCATTGACGGTTTCGGACTTGACCTGTCGGCTGTTGGCGAGACGGAAATCAATGCCGGCGACACCATGGAAAACATGGAAGAGAAGACTATCCGTGCCGCCATGGTCCGCTATGGAGGAAATATCTCCATGGTCGCCAAGTCATTGGATATCAGTCGCCCTACCCTGTATGCGAAACTGAAGAAATACGGAATATGACAGCAGGTCTCATAACGGAAATCGTGCTTGGCGGAGTACTTCTGGCTTCGCTCACATATTTCGTTACCAAAGCCACGGTCAAACGTAAGATTATCAGCAAGATAGACTTCATGTCCGATGCGCTTGACAGCGGCGAGTCCGCGTTCATGTATTCGGAGCGGCGCTGGGCGGACAGGCGGCTGAACAAGTCATTGAACAGGCTCCGTTCCATCTTCGAAGCGGAAAAGAAAGATATCCGCGAGCGCGAGCGCTATTTCGGGACAATGCTTGACCATGTCCAGAGCGGTGTGGTCGTGCTGGACGGCGAGAAAGTGGACTATTCCAATGGCGTAGCACTAGGGCTGCTCGGAATGGCGGAAATATCGTCGCTCCGCCAGATTGAACGTGTGTTTCCCGAGCTGGCAGAGGCGTTCCGCAATGCTTCCGAGTCGGAGTCACGCGCTTCGGTCACTTCGGAAAAAGGCGATGTTCAGTTTTCCATAAGTGCTTGTGCAGCAAGACTTCATGCGAAGGATGTCAAGATCGTTACTTTCAATGACATCACGCGGGAGATGGAGAACAATGAGGCTGAATCCTGGACCCGGCTTATCCGGGTGCTTACTCACGAGATTATGAATACCGTCACGCCGATAGCCTCGCTCAGTTCCGCTTTGTCGCAGAATCTGGAAGGTTACGGGACCGACGACGTGCGTTCCGCATTGTCCACCATCGCTTCTTCGTCCGAGGGACTGATCAGCTTCGTACAGTCCTACCGTTCTCTGACGCATATCTCGATGCCTGTCCGTAAAGCATTCTATCTGAAGGATTTGGTGGGGGATTCCATTACCATCTCCAAAGCGAATTGGCCCGATGTCAATGTCTCTTATACGGAACTTTCCGAGGATGTGATTCTTTATGCCGACTACGGGCAGATGTCCCAGGTCTTCAATAATCTGATAAAGAATGCCGTGCAGGCCGGAGCCGGAAGGGTCTCCATAACCGCTGTGATAGACAAGCGGGAACAGACCGTGATAACGGTTTCGAATGACGGGGAACCCATCAGCAAATCGAGTCAGGAACAGCTTTTCGTGCCGTTCTACACCACCAAAGGTACGTCAGGTACAGGTGTCGGCCTGAGTCTCTGCCGCCAGATGATCCGCATGAACGGCGGTACCATCAAACTCTCCTCATCCACTCCCGAGGCGACGACTTTCACGATAGTCGTTTAACATTTTTGTAATTTTCTTGAAATGTCCATATAATATTCTTGAGCCAACTTTGCAACGGTAAAATAGAATTGTAATTATATGGAAACAGTTTATTTGGGATTAGTGGTGTTTCTCTTTGTTCTCGCCGTGTTTGCTCTGATAGTGGGCGTGAGCAATGATGCAGTGAATTTTCTTCAATCGGCAATAGGTGCCAAGGTGGCGACTTTCAGGACAATCATCATCGTCGCCGCAATAGGCGTATTCTTCGGAGCATCAATGAGCAACGGCATGATGGACGTCGCCAGGAACGGCGTTTTCCATCCTTCGATGTTCTCTTTTGAGGATGTGATGTTCATATTCTTGGCTGTCATTGCATCCAATATTGTCCTTCTGGATATTTTCAATACTCTCGGACTGCCGACTTCAACGACCGTCTCCATGGTTTTTGCCCTTATGGGAGGAACTGTGGCAATAGCATTGATAAAGACTTCCGGACATCCTGAAATGAATATCGGAGAGATGATGAACACCAGCAAGGCATTGACTATGATAATGGCGATTTTCGTGTCGGTAGCGATTGCCTTCGTGGTGGGAATCATTGTGCAGCACCTTTCCAGGCTGCTGTTCACCTTTACTTACAAGGGGCCCTCATTGAAATGGAAAATCGGTATCTTCGGAGGCGTCGCATTCACGGCAATCATTTATTTTATGCTCATCAAGGGTATCGGCGGATTCTCTTTTATGAGTGATGAAGCGCATGAGTGGGTAAATACTCATTCGTGGACCATCTGCGGCATCTGTTTTCTGGTTTCAACTGTGGTGTCACAGATACTTAATGCGTTCAAAATCAGTGTTTTCAAGATTTTAGTGCTTACCGGCACATTTGCATTGGCCATGGCTTTCGCCGGAAATGACCTGGTGAATTTCATTGGAGTTCCGCTGGCAGGTTATGCATCATATACTGATTATGTCGCCAATGGAAACGGCAATCCTGATGGCTTTATGATGGACTCGTTGAACGAATCGGCGCAGACTCCGGTCGTATTCCTGGTGGTTGCCGGCGTGATAATGGTCATTTCGCTTGCTACATCGAAGAAAGCATTGAACGTGGTGAAAACATCGGTCGACCTTGCACGTCAGGATGCCGGAGATGAGATGTTCGGTTCGTCCCGTATGGCACGTGTCCTTGTCAGATTCTGCACGAATACTGCTTCTACCGTTTCGGAACTTGTACCTGAAGGTATGAAAAGGTGGGTGTCGAAAAGATTCAATAATAATGAGATAGTACTTCCGCAGGGAGCGGCTTTCGATGAGGTGAGAGCTACGATTAATTTGGTGGTATCCAGCTTGTTGATAGCCCTCGGTACATCATTGACCCTGCCGCTTTCTACCACTTATGTGACATTTATGGTGGCTATGGGAACGTCTCTTGCCGACCGCGCGTGGGGCAGGGAAAGTGCGGTGTTCCGTATTACAGGCGTCATATCCGTAATTGGCGGCTGGTTCATTACCGCGGGTGTTTCTTTCCTCCTCTGTTTCGCGGTGGCACTTGTCCTGAAATTCGGCGGTCTGACTGCCGCTGCCGTAGTAATCGCATTGTCTCTGTTCCTGCTTGTCCGGAGCCATATCCAGTATAAAAAGAAACGCGATGAAGATAAAGGTGATGTCATTTTCAATGAGATGATCAAATCAGAAGACAGCGCCGAAACACTTCGCCTGCTCTCGGCACACATGTCCGCAAGCAATGCGAAATTCCTTGAGTTTGCGAATGATACGTATTTACAGGTGACAGACGGTTTCGTGTCGGAGGATTTGGGCAAGCTTCAGAAAGCCGTGTCCGGGCTGAGGAAGGAACGTATGGAACTTAAACAGATCAGACGTAAGGAAATGCTCGGCCTCAGGAGGATTGACCAGGATGTGGCGATCGAGAAGAACACATGGTTCCATCTCGGCATCAACTGCTGCGAGGACATGCTGTACAGCCTCAGGCGAATTTGTGACCCTTGCGAGGAACACATCGACAACAGCTTCGTACCGCTTGACAATGAGCGTATCAAGGAGTTCCTTCCGCTGCGTGACACGATGCTTTATCTTCTCAAACGTGTAGGTGGAGTGATCAGTTCGGGTGATTTTACTGATTATCAGAAACTTAACGAACAGTGTGATGCTTTCAAACATTGCCTTTCAGAGACCCGTGACGCACAGATGGCCCGTATGCAGGCCGGGCATGGAAACATTACCGTGGCTTACGTCTATCTGAACATTCTTCAGGAGACCCAGGAAATGGTAAGTTCATTGAAGCACATGCTTCGCGCGGTCAGACATTTTTCGGAGTCGAGGGCCTGATTTGAGTCCTTTATATGTGGTTTTTCCCGGTCGATTATCAGTAGTCGGCCGGTTTTTGTTGTCCGTTTGGATAATTTTATCAAAAAAGTCTGCCGGAGTATTTCTTAAATCGATAAAATGTTCTATCTTGTCAATGTCCAAGTGACCTTGGTCAGGTTTTATGCCGTTCACCTTCAAGCACGGCTACAGTAACATTAAAACTTCAGCAGATTATGCCAGCTGTTCAAACAATGTTTGCCGACACTTTCCTGGCGGGAAAGAAGATCATGGCAGTGAATATATCTAAGCTATATCCTAATCGACATGATCCGGATGGAAGAGGATCGACTTACGAGTGCGCTCGAAAGTATTGGCGGGCTTCCAAGAAAAGAGCTGAATCTATGAATTATGTTTTAGCCGTTTCTGATGGGGTTATCGTAGCTGTCTACAGACCTGTCAGGTGGATGGAATCCAAGGTTATGCCAGGCAGACTTGAGTTTGAAGGCGAGAAAGTTCGAGAAGGAGATCTCGTAGGGATGGATGTCTCAAGCATGTTCGCAGGACGTTCCAACCCTGTCAAATACATAGAATAACCGAAATGACTGCCACGCTTCGGCGTGGCTTTTTTATGTCTTATTTAGTAAGCGTCAAAGATTATTTCGGCAATGAAAAGCGGAATTCCAGTCCGCCTGCCCGTCCGATTTTCACGGAAATTGTCCCTCCGTGGATCAGGACGGCGTTCTTGACGATGGCTAGCCCTAATCCTGTTCCGCCCAATTTTCGTGATCTTCCCTTGTCGACGCGGTAGAATCTCTCGAACAGATGCGGCAAATGCTCCTCCGGAACGCCTGTTCCATTGTCGGAGAATACGAACCAGTAATTGTTGCTGTCTTCCTTAGGGCATTGGATGGTGATGGTAGTGCCCTCGCCGGCGTATGCTATCGCATTGTCAGTCAGGTTTCTGAATATTGAATAAAGCAACATCTGGTTGCCGTTTACAATAGTCTTCGGCGCCACGAGAATGAGGAATTTCATCTTCTTGTTTTCCAACTGGAGTTCCACATCATTTCTGATCCCTTCCAGAAGCGCGGAAATGTCGATGGACTCCGTCGTGAAACTGCCGGAAGCCTCGTCAATCTTGGAAAGCATCGTTATGTCCGAAATCAGGTTGCTCAGCCTTCCGCTCTGGTCATAGCAACGTCCCATGAAATCGGCCTTGGTCTGCTCGTCCATGTCCGGATTGTCAATGATGGTCTCAAGATATCCCCGGATGCTGCTGACAGGAGTCTTCAGCTCATGGGCAATGTTCTGCGTAAGCTGGCGTTTCAGTCTTGTCTTGTCGTCTTCGCTGTTCTGCAGACGGGCATAAAGACCTACGATGTTCCGGGAAATGTCTCCCAGTTCATCGTCGGTAAAATGGATGTCTGCGTTACCTACGTCCTGATCTTTTTCAGCCATGTCTGCAAAAATGCTCAACTGCCTGATATTCAGCTTGAGACGCCTCATGTAGAGATAGTATATGAAGAGCAGCAGGATAGACATTGCCAATGCCATCAGGAGGTAGCCGTTGTCAGAAGCCAGCATTGTGGCCAGCGAAACGTCGTAAATGTGCGAAGTCCTGACTATCAGATGCTTTTCAGGAAAAGAAGTCGCCGAATAGAACCATTTGCCGCCCATGGTGCTGGACGAACGCTTGATGTCGTATCCATCGCCGTTTTTTATGGCCTGCTGAATTTCCTTTCTGTCCAGATGGTTGTTCAGATGCTTGGAATCCGACGCCTGACTGTCAAAGAAAACTTCGCCGTCCATATTCATGAGCGTGACGCGCATGCCTTCATCGTCCAGTCGTCTCGTATACCGGGAAAACGATGCAGTGTCTGTAGTCCACAAGTCGCAGATGTAGCGGTTGTACCCCTGCAGTCTGGTGTTCAGGATTTCAATGCGGTATTGTTTCTCCCTCTGGTATTGGAAAAATATGAACAGGAGCGCGAACGACAAGAACAACGTCGCCACTATCAGGAACAGTCCCGAACTCAATGATATGTTATGTCGTCCTGTTTCCCGTTTCATTTTTCTTCGAAGCAATATCCGTATCCGTGTCGGGTTACGACGCATTTGCCGTATTCGCCGATTTTCTTTCTCAGTCTCGTGATGTTCACGTCCACCGTGCGGCCCAATACAATGACATCGTCCGACCATATCTTTGACAATATCTCTTCACGTGAATAGACATGAGGACTATTGGCAAGCAGCAGGTGCAGAATCTCGAATTCGGTCTTCGTCAGGTCGATTTCCTCTCCGTCCACCGATACGCTCTTGCGGTCCAGGTCCATGACCAATGAATTGTAGCTCAATGTGTTGTGCTTGGTATCTGCGGTGGATGACGTGCGCCTCAATACAGCAGCCACGCGGGACAATACTTCCCTGATGGAGAACGGTTTGGCGATGTAGTCGTCCGCCCCTATGTTCAGCCCGTTTACCGTATCATCTTCCGTATCCTTGGCTGATATGAATATGATGGGGATTTTCGCCGTGTCGGGATTCTTCTTCATCATTTCTGCCATCTTGAAACCGGAGATTCCCTCCATCATTATATCCAGCAGAATCAGGTCGTATCCGTTTACGCCGCTTGTCAATGCCTCTTCGGCAGAGTGGACTTCCCGTGTGTCGTACCCTGCTTTTTCAAGATTGAAACTGAGGATGTTGCATATATCCTCTTCATCATCTACAATGAGAATCCTTTTACGTGTCTCCATATCGTTAATGTGCGGATTTTTCGGCCTTTACTTTTTCGACGATCTCCTTGATTCCCGGCAATTCTTCTTCAACTTCCCCGTAAATTATCAGCAATTGGTCGCCGCTGCGCAGTTCCACGCTTCCGTCAGGAATGATGAATTTGCTGTCGCGCCTGATGATCACCACCCTCGCGCCTTCAGGCAAGTTGATTTCTTTCAATGTATTGCCGCTTGTCAGGTCATCATCCGTCAATGTGTAGTCCTGTAACTTTCCGGCCTCTTCCGGAATCTCGATTCCGAATGTGTCCGGAGCCTTTTCTTCCGGCAGGTTCAGATGCAGCAGCTTGGCGACGCGCGGAATCGACATTCCCTGGAAAATCAGCGAAAGCAAGGTAATGAAGAACACTATGTTGAATATCTGTTCCGAGCCCGGGATTCCTGCCACTATTGGATATGTCGCGAAGATAATCGGCACGGCACCCTTCAGGCCCACCCAGGAGGTGAACAGCTTGGCACGGAATGAAATCTTGCGGAACGGCAGCAGGCAGATGAAAACCGTGAGCGGACGTCCGACGAAAAGCAGGAACAATCCGATGAGCAAGGCGATAGGTGCGACATGCAGCATCTCGTGCGGATTGACCAGCAGTCCGAGGCTTAGGAACATTCCTATCTGCATTATCCATGTCATGCCGTCCATGAAGGACAGGATTTCCTTCCTGTTGTTCATCGGCTTGTTGCCGATGATGAAACCGGCGATATATACGGCCAGGTAACCGTTGCCCTGTATCATCTGCGTCATTGAAAATGCAAACATGCTGACTGCCAGAAGCAATATCGAGTACAATGGCGTGCTGTTCAGTTTTATTCTCTGGAGAATCCATACCGTGGCGAATCCGATGGCGACTCCGGCGAGGGCGCCGAGTGACATTTGCAATACGAGCGTTACCAATGAGCCCACTACAAGCTGGGTGTAGTTGATTCCTTCGATGCTTGAAACCGGGTCGAAAAGCAGTTGCGCCACCTGGATCAGGACAATCGTAAGTACGTATGCCATAGGGTCGTTACTACCGGATTCCAGCTCCAGCATCGGCCTCAGGTTCTGTTTGAGGCGCATGTTGCAGTTTTTCAGGATGCTGAACACCGACGCGGAATCTGTAGATGACATCACGGCCGCCAGCAGGAAGCACATGACGATGGACAGCGACAGTCCGATTTGCTCAATTCTGGACAGGAAGTAGATGAATGCGCCGGTAAACACTACCGTGAGCAGCACTCCGACGGTGGACAGTACCAGACCCGGCCCCATCACCGGGCGGATGTCTTTCAATTTGGTTTCCAGACCGCCAGTGAACAGGATTACGCACAATGCTATGATACTCAGGAACTGCGCAATGTTATAATTGTCGAAGACCAATCCAAGTCCATCGCTTCCGAACAGCATTCCCACCAGCAGAAAAATGAGGAGGGACGGTACGCCATATTTGTTTCCTGTCTTTGAGACCAGTATGGCAGTGAAGACCAATATGGAACCTATGAGAAAAATGTTCTCTGATGTAAAGTGCAGTATCTCGTTCATTGTCAATCTGTTTTATATTATTCGCCGCGTCTTGCCCTTTCGAGTTCGCGGCACCATCTTGTAAGCCCGCATTCTCCGCATTGCGGTTTTTTTGCGGTGCAGATATATCGGCCCTGGAGAATCAGCCAGTGATGGGCGATTGCTCTCTTGGAAACCGGAATGTTGGATTCCAGTTCCTTGCCCACAGTTTCCGGTGTCTTGCCGTCCGATAATCCAAGTCTATGGGCCACGCGGAAGACGTGGGTGTCCACCGCTATTACCGGTTTATCGTAAACTATTGAAGCTATGACATTTGCGGTCTTTCTTCCTACTCCCGGCAGGCTCATCAGCTCATCAATGCCAGATGGGACGATACCTCCGAAATCAGTTACCAGCTTCTGCGCCATTCCGATGAGGTGACGTGTCTTGTTGTTCGGGTAGGATATGCTCCGGACCAGCTGAAAGAGATCCTCGTATGACGCATTTGCCAATGTCTCGGCATCCGGATATGCCTCGAATATGGCCGGCGTAGTCATGTTGACCCTCTTGTCAGTACATTGCGCAGACAGGATAACTGCGATAAGCAGATGGAAAGGAGAGTCATAGTGTAACTCGGTTTCCGCTATCGGCATGTTTTCCTCGAACCATGCAATTATACCTTTATATCTTTCCTTCTTGGTCATCTGTCTCTATTTGAGTTCGTGGCAGGCTTCGTCCTTGCAGACCAAGACTCTGCCCGGGTAGTTCTCGAATATGGACTTGTTATGGGTAACCATCACCACCGCCGTTCCCTTGCTCCTGTTGATGCTCGTCAGGAGTTTCATGATACCGTCGGCGGTTTCATTGTCCAGGTTCCCCGTCGGCTCGTCCGCAATGATGACTCCAGGCTCGTTCAGCAATGATCTTGCTATCGCAATGCGCTGCTGCTCACCGCCTGACAGCTGGTGCGGCATCTTGTGCGCCTTGCTTTCCATGCCCACATTGCAGAGAACTTCTTCGATTCTCTTGCCGATGGCTGCGGGGTCTGTCCATCCGGTAGCGCGCAGAACGAATTCCAGGTTGTCCTCCACACTTCTGTCCATCAGCAGCTGGAAATCCTGGAAGACAACTCCGATCTTGCGCCTGAGAAACGGAATGTCCTTGTTCCTTATGCCGTTCAATTCGTAGCCGCAGACTTTTCCGCTCCCTTTCAGGAGCGGATTTTCTGCTATGATTGTCCTGATTATGGATGTTTTTCCGGTTCCGACTTTTCCGACGATATACACGAAATCACCCTGATATACATCCATGTCAAGTCCGTATATTACAGGCGTTTCTCCATTCACTATTTCCGCGTCTCTAAATGATATGACGGGTTCGACGGTTTTTATGTTCTCGTCCATTGTCCTCTTTTTTACGCTTACCAAGTTACGAAAAAAACTTAGAATCCGAGATGTCTAAGGATTCCTTTTACGGCTTTTTTCGCTGATGCCACTGCTTCTACGACTGTTGCAGGGCCCAGAATGAAGTCTCCTGCCAGAAATACTCCCGGCATGCTGGTCTGCTGCAGTTCATCCGTAACAGGCCATCCTCTTTCAATCTTGATGCTTTCCTGTCCTCCGAATATGCTGAGGTCCACGTTTGCGCTGATGGCCACCAGCATTGAATCGAACTCTACTTCATGGTCGGTGCCGTCGATCATCTTGGTGGAGACTCTTCCGTCCGCGCCGGTGACGTTTTCGCATTTTCTCATGACGGCCTTGTGGTCGCGGATTGCCACCGGAACCTCGAAGATGTGGAATTTCACGCCTTCCTCGATAGCTTCCTTGACTTCCGCCGAGTTGGCCGGCATGTTCTCGTAAGACTTCCTGTAATATACGTAGGTGTCGTGTCCTTTGCGGTTCGCCGTGCGGCATGCGTCCATGGTCACATTACCGCCTCCGATTACCAGGACCTTGTGTCCAAGTGTGTATGAATCAGGGGATTTGAGGTAATCCAATGCGTAGATTATATCAGGAATGTCTTCGCCCGGAATGTCAAGTCGTCTCGGAATTGCAGCGCCTCCGGCAATGAGGACCGCATCGTAGGCCACGGCCAGTTCCTGCAGGCTGATGTCTCCATCGCCGTTTCCGCCGACATTGACATTGCCCTTGAACGTGACGCCGGCTTCTTCGATAAGCCTGTCATACTGGTCGACGTAGCTGCGGTCGAGCCTGAATTCAGGAATGCCATATCGCAGCACGCCGCCCAATTTCTCGTTTTTGTCGAAAATGGTTACGTCAATGCCTTCTTCTCTCAGCATCAATGCGGCCGTTATGCCGGCAGGGCCGCCGCCGATGATGGCGACTTTCTTTCCTTTTTCCGGACCGACTGCCGCATGCGCCTTGAAAATGTAGTCACATGAAAGCTCGGCTTCGATTTCATGCCACGCTACGGGATTTTTCTTGGCGTTCAATACGCAATGCCCGTAACAGCTTTTGCTCCAATCACATACGAGGCTGGTTATTGCAGAGAAAGGATTGTTTTTATACAATATGGAGGCTGCTTCCTCATATTGTCCTTCGCGATAAAGCTTTATGATTGCCGGAACATCTGTCTCCACAGCGCAAGCTGCCTTACATCTCGGGATTTTACAAAGCAAGCATTTCCCTGCTTCTGAACTAGTTTTAGTCATATCTAACCTATTATTTTGTAATTTCCCAAAGATATGAATTCTGTTCGTATTTTTCAACAACTCGCGTCCGGCAAGTTGACGTCGTGCTTGATTTTCGGGTAAAATGCGTGTCCGCCACTATGGGATTACCATTTGTTGTAATGAATCTTGGAAGGGTCCCATTTGTCTTTCGGCTGGAACTCTCCGTCCGGGTGACCTACCGGAACGATGCAGAGGGGATGAATTGTCTCAGGAAGTTCCAATGCGGTTTTCACTATTGCGGAACGCTCCTCGTCAGAGGCTGCCGTCCAGACTGCACCAAGCCCCATGGCCTCGGCTGCCAGCAATAAATTCTCTGTCGCAGCGGAACAATCATCGGTCCAGAACTTGCTATAACCTGAAAGGTCGGCGCATACGACAATCGCCACAGGAGCGGTGTCCAGCCTTGCATAAGGAAGCAATTCCGCCATTGATGCCAATTTCTCCTTGTCGTTGATCACCACAAATCTCCATGGCTGTGAATTCATTGCGCTAGGTGCGGCCATAGCTGCTTTCAGCAATGTCTCCACTTGTTTGTCAGAAACAGGTTCCGAAGTGAATTTGCGCACGGATTTGCGGGAAAAGATGTTCTCCAAGACGATATCAGCCTTCTGAGACTCTGAAATATTGTTACAAGATACCATAGTGATAAATGTCAGACCCGCCAAAGCGAGCAATTTTGTAAATGTCTTCATCTGAAATTCAAATTTTCATAAAACGGCTGCTGCTACAAAATTTTTACCAAAATTTCAAATTTCGTCTCCGGTCATGTTGATTTTTTTTGACATTGAAAATAGAGATTGGCGCAAGCAGTAATAAAATATTTGGCGAGATTATTGTTATATTTGCAGATTGAGTTTCGTATTTGATGTGCGGAACGGATAAAACGTGTACAAGATATGAATAAACCGCTATTGGCTGCTGCGGCTGTTCTGGCTGTGAGTGTCCTTGCTTCATGCGGCATGGGGAAATCCGGCGGGAGAGATGAGAATCTGGGAGGACAGGTCTCGGTATCAGGGGCGTTTGCCCTGTACCCTCTGGCAGTGCAGTGGTCAAATGATTTTCAGGTGAAATACCCTGGAGTAAAGATAGATATATCAGCCGGAGGTGCCGGCAAGGGAATGACTGACGTTCTGAACGGGATGGTGGACTATGCCATGCTCTCTCGTGAACTTCATAAGGAAGAAGCAGATGCCGGCGCAGTCGCATTCATCGTGGGGCGCGATGCCGTGATACCGGATTTCTGCAGCAAGAATCCTTATGCTGACATCTTGTTGAAACGTGGAATTACCTCGGAAGAAGCCAGAAAAATATGGGTGACAGGTGAAATCAGCACCTGGGGACAGTTGCTGGGTAACGGCGAACGCCACAAGATACACGTATATACCCGTTCCGATGCATGCGGGGCGGCACAGACATTCGCATCCTGGTTCGGTGCCAAGCAAGAGGACCTTCGCGGAACCGCAGTATTCGGTGATCCCGGAATTGCCAAGGCCGTGCAGAACGACAAATGGGGTGTGGGCTTCAATAACCTGGCGTATGCGTATGACCCTCAGACACATAGACTGCAGGACGGCCTCGCGGTCATACCTATCGACTCTGACATGGACGGCGTGATAAGTCCAGAAGAGGATTTTTACGAGACCAAGGAAAAACTTGTCCATGCCATCGAGACCGACATGTTTCCGACGCCGCCTGCCAGAGATCTTTACTTCGTCTCTAAAGGCGCGCCCAAGGACTCCGCATCCCTGGCGTTCCTGAAATACATCCTGAAAGAAGGGCAGCGTTTCAATGAACCCGCCGGCTATGTGCAGATTTCCGGCAAGATGCAAAGCGAAAACAAATCTCTTCTGCGCAATGCCAGCAAGGCTTCGAACCTGAAGCAGAACAATACACAGACGATAGTATATGTGTTTATCGGCCTGATAATCGGTCTGTTGGCATTGTTCAGTGGCTCGATTTTCCAGAAATCATTGAACAAGAGGAGGATTTACAAACAGAATCTTTCCTCGGTTTTCATGTTCATACTGACGATATCTTCGGTGCTGCTGCTCATCGCGATGATAGCGGGACTTACGATAAAATCAATGCCGATTCTCCAGGAAAACTCATTCTGGGATCTGGTATCATCTTCTGAATGGAAGCCATCCCAGAAAAAATTCGGATTCCTTCCGTTCATTACAGGAACATTGACAGTAACCTTCCTGGCGATAATCATTTCATTGCCGTTGTCGCTGCTCACTGCAATTTCATTGACAGAATACTCGAAGAAATTTGTGCGCAAATTCATTTATCCGGCATTGGACATCCTTGCGGCACTCCCTTCGGTCATCTATGGCGTGTGGGGAATCCTGCTGCTGATACCGGTTACCGGTTATTCACTTCTTACGGCATCGCTGGTCCTCTGCGTGATGATTTTGCCTATCATGGTAAGCCTTTTCGTGGAAATATTCTCGGCTGTGCCACAGGATTTAAGAGACGCGTCCATGTCGCTTGGAGCTACCAAATGGCAGACTACCAGGCGGGTGGTGCTTAAAAAATCATTGTCCGGAATATTTGCGGCCGTCGTACTGGCATTGTCCAAGGCGATGGGCGAGACAATCGCGGTGATGATGGTCTGCGGCAGTATTCCTGCCATTCCTCAATCATTGTTCAAGGGCTTCTATACGTTGCCGGCATTGATCGGAAACAATTACGGCGAGATGGCATCGGTGCCGCTCTACGAATCGGCAATCATGTTCGCCGCTCTGCTGTTGCTGGTCATTGTCGTAATTTTCAATGTCCTTTCTCGTGTGATTTTATATAAAGTACAGAAACAGAGTTGATTATGGGGAAGCTTAAAAGTAAATTCATCGAAGAGAAAGTGTTCATGGGCCTCATGTGGATAGCTGTGGCCGTGGTGCTGCTGGTGGTGGCTTCCATCATCTGGACAATATTCGTGAAGGGTATCGGAGCGATTTCCTGGGAAATGGTTTCCAGCGCTCCAGGAAAGAATTGGAATACAGCTGATGACGGAGGATTTCTCAATGCCATTGTAGGTTCGTTGCTGGTGGTGGCGCCGGCTACATTGATTGCCATGGTCGTGAGCATCCCGGTGGTGTTCTATATGAACCTGTATCGCAGACGCTCCAATTGGCTTTCTTACGTTGCGAGACTGGTGTACGACGTGCTATATGGCATTCCTTCAATCGTTTATGGTGCATTCGCATTCATGATAATGGTAATGGTCGGCATGAGGGCTTCGCTTCTGGGCGGTATCATTGTCAGTACATTGCTGATTATTCCTATGTTCATCAGGAGCGGTGACGAGATTTCCAAATCGGTGCCTGACGACATGATTGATGCGGCATTTTCACTGGGCGCGACCAAATGGGAAACATTGAAAGTAGTAGTCAAACAGGTGTTGCCCGGAATGGCGACGGCGACGCTTCTCGCAGTGGGTAAAGCAATCGGCGACGCGGCGGCGGTCATGTTCACTGCCGGCTTTTCCGACTCGGTGGCGACTTCATTGTCCTCACCTACAGCGACATTGCCTCTGGCTATTTTCAATTGGATAACAATGCCGGAGCCATTCCCTGGAAGGGCTTATGCGGCGGCGCTGGTGCTGACCGTCATTGTGCTGATCCTCAGCCTCGGAGGCCGCTGGATTACTAATCATTTCACTAAGAACAACATGTAGAATATGGAACAGAATATGAAAAAAGAACCGCTTACAGTCAGGAATCTTAATCTTTCCATCGAAGGAAGGCCTATTCTGAAGAATATAAATCTGACATTTCCGGAGAACAAGATAACATGTATCGTAGGTCCGTCGGGCTGCGGCAAGAGTACATTGCTCAAGACTCTTAACCGATTGATTGACAATGTGGATGATGTCGAAATCGACGGGCAGATCATGATTGGAAGCCAGAATATTATCGGGGCGAAATACAGTGACCTCATCGAGTTGAGGCGTCGTGTGGGGCTAGTGCCTCAGCGTCCGTGTCCGCTTCCGATGTCCATATTTGACAACGTGGCTTACGGCTGCCGCATCCATGGCATGCATACGAAGAAATCCGAGTTGAATGATGTCGTGGAAAAATACCTTACCGAGGTGGGCCTGTGGGAAGAGGTGAAGGACAGGCTGCAGAGCTCTGCCATGAGGCTTTCCATCGGTCAGCAGCAGCGGCTTTGCCTCGCCAGGAGTCTTGCCGTGGAGCCGGATTTCATTTTGGCTGACGAGGCTACGAGTGCCCTGGACCCTGTTTCCAGCAAGACCGTGGAGGACCTTTTCGTAAAATTAAAGGAAAATTACTCCATTATCATGGTGACACATACATTGAGGCAGGCATTGAGAATCGCGGATTATGCCGTGTTCCTTTATCTGGGCGAAGTCATTGAAACCGGTGATGCCGCACAGGTGTTCGGCGAACCGCGTGAGGAGCTGACCAAAAAGTATTTGGCGGGAGTATTTAGCTAGAAGAGGGAAATATTTGTTAACTTTGCAGTCTTTGGAATCGCGGCAAGCCGGTTGATGGCTTGCGTAATGGATTGATAATAATTTGAAAGAATATAAAAATGAGCGAACATCTGACGCATTTGAAAGAACTTGAGGCTGAGTCCATTTACATCCTTAGGGAGGTCGCAGCGCAGTTCGAGCGTCCTTGCATTTTGTTTTCAGGCGGCAAGGACTCGATTGTATTGACATATCTTGCTTACAAGGCATTCTATCCGGCGAAAATTCCGTTTCCGCTGGTGCATATCGATACCGGGCACAACTTCCCGGAGACCTTGACATACAGGGATGACTTGGTCAAGAAGCTTGGCGCAGACCTCATTGTAGGCTATGTGCAGGACTCCATCGACGAAGGAAAGGTGAAAGAGGAGACCGGTTTCAATGCCAGCCGCAACAAGCTCCAGACGGTAACGCTTCTGGACACTCTTGCCAAGTATAAATTCGATGCCGCATGTGGCGGAGCGCGTCGTGACGAGGAAAAAGCCCGTGCGAAAGAGCGTATTTTCTCTCATCGTGATGAGTTCGGCCAGTGGAATCCGAAGAATCAGCGCCCTGAGTTGTGGGATATCTACAACGGCATGAAGAATCCTGGCGAGCATTTCCGCGTGTTCCCTATAAGCAACTGGACGGAAATGGATGTATGGCAGTATATCTATCAGGAGGGAATCGAGCTTCCTAGCCTGTACTATACACACAAGAGAAAGGCCTTCTTCCGTGATGGCCAATGGCTTGCAGCGGAGCCGCCGGTAATCATGCGCCGTCCTGAAGAGGAAGTCGTGGAGAAAGAGGTGCGTTGCAGGACAATCGGTGACATTACCTGTACCGGACTTACATTGTCACATGCCCACAGCATTGAAGATATCATCGACGAGATCGCGTCTTCACGTGTGACAGAGCGTGGCGGCAGAGCTGATGACAAACGTTCAGAGACAGCAATGGAGGACCGCAAGAAAGCCGGTTATTTCTAGTGGAGAGCAGGCGGTTCCCAATGCAGGGAACTGGTACTGTCAGCTGTAAGTAGTTATTTATCAGAAACTTGTAAACAAATGGAAACTCAGAATACTAAAGGATATCTGAACATGCAGCTGCTCCGTTTTACGACGGCGGGCAGCGTGGATGACGGCAAGAGTACATTGATCGGAAGGCTTCTCTATGATTCGAAGTCGATTTTCGAGGATCAGCTCGAAGCTGTCGAAGAGGCATCTCGCAGCCGTGGCAATGAGGAGGTCAACCTGGCCCTTCTTACCGACGGCCTTCGTGCGGAAAGGGAGCAGGGCATCACTATCGATGTCGCATACCGCTATTTCGCTACGCCGAAACGTAAATTCATCATCGCCGATACACCGGGCCATATCCAGTATACCAGAAACATGGTTACCGGTGCGTCTACTGCCGACCTCGCCGTGATTCTCGTGGATGCACGCCACGGTATCATGGAGCAGACAGTAAGGCATTCATACATAGCGTCTTTGCTTGCCATAAAGGAGGTTGTCGTATGTGTCAACAAGATGGACCTCGTGGACTTCTCCCAGAAAGTGTTCGACAAGATTGTGGCTGACTACAAGGAAATGTCATCATCCATTGAGCTTGGCAATGTGACATTCATTCCTATTTCAGCGAAACTTGGCGACAATGTCGTGAACAAGTCAGAGAACATGCCTTGGTACACTGGAAAGGCATTGCTTGATTTTCTTGAGACTGTCCAGCTGCCTGTGGAGTCAGAGGACAGCATGCGTCTTCCGGTGCAGTATGTGGTGAGACCGATTTCCGACAAGTTCCCGGATTTCAGGGGCTATGCAGGAAGGCTCGCGGAAGGCTCCATCAAAAAGGGTGACAAGATAAAGGTCTATCCTTCAGAGATGACATCTTCTGTTACAGGTGTTTATCTTGGCGAAAAGGAACTGGAGACCGCCGTTTCTCCTGAGTCGGTGGACATTACGCTTTCAGATGATATAGATATCAGCCGTGGAGACGTGATCGTCGCAGTAGACGGCAAGCAGCCTCATATGGAGCAGGAAGTTCTTCTCAATGTCTGCTGGTTCAGAAATTCTCCGATGCAGCAGGGCAAGAAGTATGTCATCCGTCATGCCACACAGCAGACACTCGGTATCATCAAGGAAATCGAATATAAGATTGACATCAATACCCGTGAGAAGGAATATGGCGTGGACAAGCTTATAATGAATGACATAGCTCGTGTACGCATCAAGACTGCAGATCCGCTCATATTTGATTACTATAAGGATAACCGTACGATGGGCAGTCTTATCTTCATCGAAGAAGGCACTAACGACACGGTCGGTGCAGGAATGATTGTTCCTGATGAAGCATAGGAGGCCTGGATGTCTCAGTTATTATCAACCATGACTGTCGATGAACGCCGGGCATTCGCTGAAGCGAAGAACGCCGAGTTTATCGGACAGTCTCCTGAAAAGGCGCTGGAATATTTCCTGAATGCTTTTCCGTCAAGTTCTGCCCTGTCTTCAAGCTTGAGCTATGAGGACCAGGCAATTACCGATATGATGGTGAAGATAAGGAAGGATGCCAGGATCTTCACTCTGGATACAGGAAGACAATTTCCCGAAACGTATGATCTGATAGACCGGACCAATATGCAGTACGGTATCAAGATTGAGGTCTTCTTCCCTGACTTTCACAAAGTTCAGGAAATGGTGCGCAAGCATGGCATCAACCTGTTTTACGACAGTGTGGAACTTAGGCATCTCTGCTGCAATATCCGCAAGGTCGAGCCTCTCGGGCGCGCTCTTGAAGGCGTGGAAGTGTGGATCAGCGGCCTCCGTAGGGAGCAGTCTGTAACCAGAGCTTCCATGCAGATGGTGGAATACGATGCCGTGGACAATGTCATCAAGCTTAATCCGCTGATTCTCTGGACGGAACAGCAGGTGAAGGACTATGTGAAAGCCAACGGCGTACCGTACAACAAGCTTCATGACCAGGGCTTTCCGAGCATCGGATGCCAACCATGTACCAGAGCCGTAAAACCTGGCGAAGATATCCGCGCAGGACGCTGGTGGTGGGAGGACCCGGATCACCGCGAATGCGGACTTCACAGCAGGGGTTAGATGATGATCATGGTTTCGAATCCGGTTTTCCAGTCGATTACGGAGATCGAGGTCAATGCCCCCGATACCTATACATATATCGTCAAGGTCCATGGCTGTCCAGTCATAACCTGACGAATTGATGAACTCCGACAGATCGTATTCTTTTTCCGGCGATTTGTCGGTTTTTCGTATCAACCTCATAACCAGACCGTTGCCTTCAGGGCTCTGCCTCGGAAGATTGACCTTGAACGTGTTTTCCCCGGGCTGTTGCCGTCCCGTGCATCTGAATGGTCCTGCAATCGGCGTCTTCGTATCTAGTCCAAGTCCGTTTACCTGTCCTGTAACTTCCAGTGTGAAAGGATATTCCGAATTGTCAGGGTTTGCATAGGAAATGGTCAGTTCCGCCCAATTCTTATGGAATGATGCCGGGTCAGGGGGAAAATCCTGTGTTTAGGATAACTAAAAAGTGAGGCTGACCCA
>ERZ827043.1296-NODE-1296-length-25927-cov-25.750966_pt1 | contig 25927 bp, 20 predicted proteins | sample MGYA00519923_ERZ827043 | MGnify/ENA primary metagenome ERZ827043 (study PRJEB31778, sample SAMEA3449251) | human gut metagenome | biome: human gut; feature: human-associated habitat; material: faeces | place: United Kingdom | collected 2010/2012 ... | reverse complement strand
ACGACTACGAGATCATGGCGGCCTTTGACGAGATGGGCATCCGCCCCAACGTGAAATACATCGCACGGGAGGATCGGACCATCCTCGCCATGGTGTCGGAGGGGTTGGGCATCAGCCTGCTGCCGGAGCTGATGGTGCGCCACAGCCCCACGCCCATCAAGGTCTGCCATGCGCCCCTGCATTTCTACCGTACCATCGGCATCGGTGTCAAGGACAAGAAGGCTCTTTCCAACTCCACCCGTCTGTTCGTGGACTATGTGCGGACGTGGGTAGCGGAGAACGGGAATACATAAACGTTCAACTTTCGCTAAAAAAGCATGAGAACACGTCATGTAATACAGACAAGAACGCAGTTCCCATACGGCTTTGCGGGAACGAACAAACGACGCCGCAAAAATGTATCCTTCCGCGAAACAAATAACCTCTTGCAAAACGGCGGGGTGTTCATCATAATAGCACCCGTAGCCCCCGAAAAGTGAATAGGCTTACCGGTCTGAAACGCTGCGGCGTTTCGGTGAAAGTTGGAATGTGGGTCAAAGTCCCCGCGAACAGGTCACTGTGAGGCTCCTCTGAGGCAGGAGATAAGTCAGGTCGCGCCGGTAAGCGTCACAATGCGCACGCCTGAAACCGAGCTGCATAAACGGGGGCTTCGCGCCCGTTTACACGAGAGAAGCGTCGGCATTTGCCGGCGCTTTTTGCATGAAGTCAGGGCACCTATGGGGGACGGAAAGGTGCTTGAAAAAATGGGAGAACGCAGGAAATACGTCCGCAGGGACGCCACGGTGGGGCGGCTATCCGCTATCTTTTTAGAGGATATGGTTGGGAGCGTAAAGCCCTCCACGCTGGCGTGCTACCGCCGCAACATCCAATGCCACATCCTTCCAGCGCTGGGAGCGCGCGTGGCGGCGGAGGTGACGGCGGCGGAGATCAACGACTACATCCAGCAGTTACAGGAGGACTATTCGCCCAAGCTGGTGCGGGAGGTAGGTGGCCTTCTGCTGCGGATCGTGGGCATGGCCGGTGTGGGCTACGGCAATGATGTGGAACTGCCGAAGGTGCGGCAGAAGGCCGTGGAGGTGTTCACCGAGCCGGAACTGAAGCAGATGGGGCAGGTCATTCTGCGCCGTCCGGACAGGACGGGAGTTGGCGTGCTGCTGACAGCCTACACCGGATTGCGGCTGGGAGAGCTGTGCGGCCTGCAATGGCAGGACGTGGACGTCGACGCGGGACTGCTGCACATCCAGCGGACGGTGGAGCGCATCGCGCAGATAGGCGGCGGGACGTGCCTGACGGTGCAGCCACCGAAAACGGAAAATTCCGAACGCTGGATACCCATTCCGAAAGAGATGCTGCGGATGCTGAAGCCAGAGACAAAGCAGCCGGACAGCTATCTGCTGACCGGCGGGGAGATCGTCCCCGACCCGCGGGCGATGCAGTACCGCTATAAGGCGTTGTTGACGCGCTGCGGCGTGCGGTATCGGAATTTTCATTGCCTGCGGCACAGCTACGCCACGCGGTGTGTGGAGCGGGGGGTGGACGTGAAAAGCGTCAGCGAACTGCTGGGCCACGCCGATGTCCGCACCACGCTTCGGCTATACGTCCACTCGTCTATGGACTACAAGCGCAGGGCTGTGGAGGGGATAGGCTTTCTCAAGGGAATAACATGAAAGAGACAGGCAAATACCTGTCTCTTTTGCTTATGGTTGAATGGGGACGAACTCTACCTTGAGAGCCATGCCCATACCGGCGGCCAGACGCTTGAGCGTCCGCAGCGAGGGGTTGGCTGTGCCGCTTTCCAGACGGCTAATGTCAGCTTGCGTGATGCCGGTGATCTCTGCCAGCTGCTTTTGAGTCATGTCCTTTTCCTCGCGGCCTTCGGCAATCGCACGCATAATCTGACGCTCCGGCTCTTGCGCGTTCCACTCTGCCAGAAATGCGGGATCTTTCATTCGCTCGTTCAGCGTATCACGAAAATTCTTTCCCATAGCGTCATACCTCCTTGCTTTCGTAATCAGCCCGATACCGCTTCGCCCGTTCGACCTCGCGGGACGGGGTTTTGGCGGTTTTCTTTACAAATCCGTTGGTCAGGATGACCCGTTTTCCCACTACAAAGAAATACAGCACCCTGCTGATGTCAGACCCCTGCTTTGCCCTGACTTCGAAAATGCCGTCACCCAGCGGCTTGGAATATGGTTCTCGCAGTGCTGGGCCTTTCAATTCCAACAATTCAAGGGCGGCGAATATCTTTGCCTGCATTTTGTTGTCCTGTGACAGAATGAACTCCTCGGCAGGCCGTGAACCATCCGCTTTTTCATAGTATTCCACCATGAAATCCATATAACCACCGCCTCTTTTCCTATGCATATTATATGTGATAAAAAACATATTGTCAACGCAAAAATTTTCGCAAAGTAACATACTTTGCGAAAACGCGCGGGACGCCTTGTGCTGCAAGGCATTCCGGATTTATGCCAGAAAAAAGTCGAAAATTAGAACTCGTTGTTGACACGGAAAAACGGCTGGTATATACTGTTATTCGGTTGAAATTGGAAAGTTTTCGCAAAGTATGTTACTTTGCGAAAAAAATCGAGGCCAAAAACTGAATAAAAGGTCTTGCGAAGTCGTGTGGCTGTCACTGTAAAGGCGGTATATCATTACCGTCAGGCGGCAGTTTTGAAGGAATGGGGTGATGCCCCCTGCGGACGGCGCTGTTGACGTAAGGAATGGACTCAAGCGGCAGAAATGTCGTGTGGCGAATAGCAGCCATTGGAGCGAACGCTCTGAGAAGGTAGGTTCAGGTACGAGAAGGACAAACGTCCTTCGTGACGTTAGGGCAGAAGAATTGCACGATGGAGGATCAGTGTTGTACAGCGGGCGATCTCTCCCTGACGGCATAGGCGGGAGTGCGCGCTGGCGAGATTCGTCAGCGCATTTTCATTTCTGCCGGATCACCGCTGGTTTTCTTTGGAAAACCGGCGTTTTTTTGTAAGGGAGGATCACGTCTATGTCCAACAGGAATCCCCGCGAGAGATTTGACTACAAGAGTTGGTTTGAGCGTAATGTGGCCAAGCGTACCGTGGCGGCGCTGGAAGCGCGGGACGCGGAGTTTGCCGAAAAGCACGCGGATACGCCGCTGGCGCATTTGGCGCAATACGTCGGCAATCGTGCTGAACTGCTGCGGCACACGCCCAGTCCCTGCGAGATAGACGGCGGCACGTTTATCGAGGAGCGCTTCGGCGGTTGGGCCGCAGTATTGGAGATGGCACGTCTGCGGCCACCGGCGAAAGAGCCCAAGTTGAAAGACACCGCACGCTACAAGCGGGAAAAAGCCGTGCAGGAGCCGCTGTTCTACGAGGAATCCGAGCGCAAGAAGAAGGCGAAACGCGCCAAGGCCGCAGCCAGTCATGCGGCGCAGCAATCACGGCTGAAAGAGAAAAAGCGGCTGGAGCAGGAAAAGAAAGAGGCTCGTGATGCCGCTGCCCGCCAGCGCGAAATTGAGAAAGCGGCAAAGGCCGCAGAGCAGGAGGTGTCCTGCTGAATTACCCTTGTCAAGCCGAGACAGTCTGAACGGAGACTGTCAGCTTTCCATAAGGGTGGGAGGGGAAAAGCCGCCCCTCCCACCTCCTCTCTTTGTTGAACGGCAAGACCAAAACCACATACAAAAGCAAATATGTTACCCGTCCCTGCGGGGCAGGTAACGGGAAAAATACGCCCCATCTGCGGGGCGAGAAACAGGAATAGGAGCAAACACACATGATCTCTTTGAGTGAAATACTGCATACCATCGCCCAGGCGCTGATGATCCCCTGCCTCATTATACTGATAATTCTGATGGCCGGGGCGGTCTGGCAGATCGGCGACATCGTGGTTGAATACATCGCGGAGCGCCGCAAGCATAAGTGTAACGTCCCCCAGCTGCTGCGCGACGTACACGCGGCGGGCGCGGACGGCCTTGCCGACTTGATCGAAAACAGCGGCCTGCTGCGGCGGCAGAAGAAGGCCCTGCTGGAGCTGGCGGAGAGCCGCGGCCTGCCCAAGGACACCCTGACGGCACTGGCGGAGCGTCTGCTGGCCACGGAGGAAGCGCGGAACGCCCGCACCACCTCCGTCACCGACATGATCGCCAAGCTGGGCCCCATGTTCGGCCTGCTGGGCACGCTGATACCCCTGGGCCCCGGCATCGTGGCGTTGGGACAGGGCGACACGGTGACGCTGTCGGAGTCCATGAACGTGGCATTCGACACCACCATCGCCGGCGTCATCAGCGCGGCGGTGGCCAGCGTCATCTCCCACATCCGCAAGCGGTGGTACAACGACGACATGGTGTCGCTGGAAACGCTGATGGAGGCAGTTTTGGAGGAGGTCACGAGCGATGTTGAAGGGTAAGTTTTCCTCCCGCCGCCGGGTGACGGAGGAGGTGGACGCCATGTCCGGGCTGGCGAACCTGTCGGACGTGATGCTGGTGTTCGCCTGCGGGCTGATGGCGGCGGTCATACTGAACTGGAACGTGGATCTCAGCAAGACCCGCGTGGAGATCCTCCAGCGGGAGCAGATGCAGGAGCTGGACAATGCGGAAGAGATGGAGCAGGACATCCAGTCCTCCAGCAGCTTCGAGCAGAAGGGCACGGTGTACGAAGACCCGGAAACCGGCAAGCTGTATGTGGTGATGCCGAAAAGCGGTAACTAAATAGTTTTTACATAGATACGTTCAACAATGAGAGGAGCAAATCACATGAAGAAACGGACAAGCAACGTGTCCCGGCGCGTGGTGAGCCTGCTGATGAGCATGGTGCTCACGCTGACGCTGGTGACCCCCGCGGCGTTTGCCACGGAGGTGGTGGACGGCAGCGGCACGACCATCGTCGAGGGCAACACGAACCAGGCTGACGCCAACCCTAATGAGGATACCGAGGGCAAGGACGACGAAAACAAGGACACCGAGCACGGCGGGGATGAACAGCCTACCAACCCCGGTGATGAGGACAAGAACCCCGGCGAGGGTGAGGACGATGTCAACGCGTCTTCCAATGAAGCCGATACTCAGGAGGGCGAAGGCACTGATACCCCCGTGGTTGCCCAGCGCACGGTGACACTGGAGAAGTGGAATAAAAATGCCGCTTATGATGTGAAGATCGTCATTCCCGCTGCGACTTCCGAGCCCGGCGAGGGCGAAACGACTGAAGCACCCGGCGAGGGCGAGAATGCCGGCAGCGGCAATGAAACGCTGAGCACCGAGTATACCGGCACCGATGAGAAAATCACTTTGAAATTGACCACGGAGGATTATACCGATAACCCCATTATTTATATCAAGTCCTCCGCGGATGAAGTTGTGGCCGAAACTACGCCCAAGCTGGGTGACGACGGCACACTGGAATATGTATTTACCGGAGAGGAAACCGACATCACTTTGTACTACGGCACGAAGGATGATTTTGTCTCTGCTTGGTATGGCGATGGCAGTGCTACAAAGTATACCATCCGCAGCGCCGAGGAGCTGGCGAATTTCGCACAGTTGGTGAATAGCGAGAATGATTTTTCCGGCAAGACCATCACGCTGGGTAAGAATATTGTGTTGGACGGCAGCGATTGGGAATCTATCGGCACAGCGATAAACTCGTTCAAGGGGACATTCAACGGCAGAAACGGTAGTACCTACTACACCATTTCCGGCCTGAATGGTGACCTGTTTGGTGTGGTAAATGGCATCATACAGTATGTGACCATTGACGGCGGCAAAGGTCGGTTGGTGGGCGAGTTGGAGTCCGGCACGGTGGAGAATTGTATGTCCACCGCAAAGGTCACCGGCGAAGGCGGCGGACTGGTGGGGACCAGCACCGGCACGGTAAAGAACAGCTATTACTACAACGCGGACAGCATCAACGTGCCTGCCGTGGGCGGCAGCGGCACGGTGACCAACTGCTTCTATTTGGCAGATACTTCCACCTTCGGCGCAAAAAGCAGCGACACCGGCAAACGTACAGCGGAGGAGTTCCAGCTGGGCCGTGTGGCGTATGAACTGGGGGCATCTTCTTCCGTTTGGGTATATGACACGACCAAGGCTGAAAAAACGCCGCAGTTGGGGAGCAATTCCACAACAATGACAATGGCGGTGGCGAGTGAGCTGAAGCTGACCAAACCGGAAAAACTGCCTGAAGGGGTGAAGGTCACACTCGGCAATGACAGCGACAAAAAGACGCTGACCGATGCCGCCGGAAACCAATACTACTATGCTGCAAGCGGCTACCCCCCCAAAGGCGTATCTGATGTGCCGGTCACATTCACCGCGCCGACAGGATATCAAATCGTATTTGCTCCTGCGGCAACACAAGTGGGAGGAACAGACTACTATCTTCGTATAACCGGCAGTAATGTGAAGTATACCTATTCACTGGTCAAGGCCGACATTCGCTGGTATGAAAGCGCTGGGAAGGAAAAAAACTACGTTCTCAAGAGTGCTGACGAATTGATGGGTTTCTGCCTGCTGGCCAATGGAAGTATTGATGGCGAATCCGAGAATTTTAATGGATGGACTCTGTCGTTGGGTAATAGCATTGATCTGGAAAATAGCGAATGGAAGCCTATCCGAAGTTTTGCAGGTGCTTTTGATGGCAAGGGCTATGAGATCACGGGCTTAAATGTAAACTACACAGATGATGACTTCAATTCAAAGACTGCGGGAATGTTTGAAAAACTGGATTCGACTGGCAAAATATTGAGCCTTGCCGTATCGGGATCAGTGAAGGCAGACGGCAAGATAAATTATGTGGGCGGAATTGTCGGTACGACTGAAAGTGGAAGCGAAATCCGTTTTTGCCGCAGTAATATTGCTGTTGAAGTCGATGCTACAAATGGCTCTGCTACTCCCTTGTTATACGGCGGTGTGGCGGGTAGAGTTCAAGGTGCGATTTCCAACTGCTTAAATGAAGGAACGATAACCGTAAAGAACATTAATAGCAAGAATTGTTACATTGGTGGTGTCGCCGGACAGGTCGACAGTGCAGCGGATCTCTGCTGGAATACCGGCAGTGTAACCGCTTCTGGAACGGCTAAGAAAAAAATATATACCGGCGGTATTGTCGGATACGGAGCTGCAACAAACTGCTATAACAACGGGAGTGTCACTGGTGCAACCGGTAAGAATAAAAAAAATAAATATGTGACGGGCGGCATTTCGGGCAATGGCAACGTGACCAACAGCTATAACCTCGGAGCTGTGAGTGGCCAAGGTGCTGCTGGTATCACTGGCAGCGGCACGGTGGTCAACAGCTACTATGCTGATATTGCCGGGAAAACCGGTATCTACGTCAAGGACAGTGCTGGTATCACTGACGCCGACAAGTCTCAAAGTATCACAATAACCGAAGTCGATGGGAAAAAGGCCTATAAAGTCGGCAATGTTGAGCTGGTGGATGTGCTGAATGGAGCCTGCAAAAATATTTCCGGTGCACTGGAGTGGATCAACAAGCAGGAGGCGCCCAATAACCCCGTGCATATCACGCGCTGGGACGGCAGCTTTGAACCCGGCGTGAAGGGCGTGATCACCCTTGTCTATGACCCCAACGGCGGCGAAGGAGCGGCTGTAACGGAGCAGCAGCGGGTCGAAGGCGATACCGACGGAAGCTTCACCATTAAGTCCGATACGGAGTTGGGCTTCAAGCACGAGAACGGCACATTCCTCGGCTGGAGCAAGACGGCCGGCGGTGAGGTTGCGTTCAAGCTGAAAAACGACGGCAGCATTACCCCTGCCTCCGTAAGCGTAAAGAAAGATGAAACGTTGACGCTCTATGCCGTGTGGTCGCCGATATGGGCGGGCAGCGGCACGGAAGCTGCTCCCTATGAGATTCCCGATGTCGGTAAGCTGACTGCCCTGCAAACGCAGGTCAATGAAAACGGCTTCAGCTACACCGGCAAGTGGTTCAGGCTGACCAATAACATCGATCTGAACAACGAGCTGTGGACGCCCATCGGCGTCGATGCCCTCCATTCCTTCGGCGGCAGTCTGGACGGCGGCGGCAAGACCATCAGCGGGCTGAAGGTGGAAACAAACGGGGCATGGGCAGGACTTTTCGGCAGCGTGCGAGGTACTTACGGTGTGCCCATGACGATGCGGGATCTGACGCTGAAAAATGGCAGCGTGAAGTTTACGAGCAGCGGGACGTCATGCAGCGGTGGCCTTGTGGCGGCTGTAGAGGGCGAAACTGTGCTGGAGCTGCGTAATGTCGTTGCTGAAAACCTGACGGTCAGCGGCGGCATATTTGGCTCGGGCGGCCTTCTGGGCAGAGGACGCGTCGCAATGACAAACTGCCACAACAGGGGCGGTTCCGTGACCGGCAGTTATGCAGGCGGACTGGCCGGTATGGGATACAGCAACCTTCAGGATCACGTTTTAGCGGGTTGTACCAACAGCGCTAAGGTAGTCGGCAAAAGAACCGCAGGCGGAATGACTGGGAATGAAACACATAGCGACGGCTCCTACACGAGCTGCGCCAACAGTGGAAGCATATCTGCGACACAGGGGTACGCCTCCGGCATTGCGGCGGGCGGAAGCTATGAGCGGTGCAGCAACAGCGGCGCTGTGACCGGCCAGCAGGCTGCGGGCATCTGCGTCAATGGCAGCAAGGCAACGAACTGTAGCAATACAGGTGCCGTTACAGGTACAGGTACAGGTACAGGATATGCGGCAGGTATCCTCACCAACGACGGCTACGGCGGTACAGTAGAATTCTGCTGGAACACCGGAAAGGTCGAGGCGAGCACGCCCGTCAAGGCCTTCGGCATCCTCTACGGCCGGGGTGCGTATAATAGGGTCAGAAATTCCTTCAGCTATGTCCCGGGCGTCAATATCGGCCTTGCGCCCACCGAGCTGAAAGAGAAAAATGTGTCCGACAGCTACTATCTGGCGGACAAGAAGGACTCCGTTTCCAGCGTCGGCGAGTGGGCCAGCGCAGACGACTTTGCCAGCGGCAAGGTGGCGTGGGGCGTGGACGGCGGCGTCAATGCCCACAAGAACTACTGGACGCAGGGCGCGAACAACTATCCTGTTCCCATCGGCGAGGGAACGTCCACCAGCTACTACCGTGCCAAGGCCGAGTGCGGCACAGGCGGTTCGGTGACCATCAAGCGCGGCGATGGCCGCACCGGCGATGCGGACAACGCGGTCTATGGGCCCAGCGGCACCAATGTGACTGTCACTGCCACGCCCAAGAACAGCAGCTTCGCCCTCAAGAGCCTGACGCTGGATCTGATGAGCACCGGCACGACCGCTGACCTTGCCAATCCCGGCAGCTTTGCGCTGGGCGCGGCCAACGCAAAGGTCGTGGCGACCTTTGCCAGCGCCGGCAGCGGCGGCGGCAGCGGCAGTGGGTCCGGCAGCGGAAGCGGCACAGGCGCAGGTGATGAGAGCGATGAGGGTCTGCAGGACGGCGTGAACATGGACGTGGAGTACAACGTCAAGGGGCTGGTGCTGTCCGCCTATACCGAGTGGGGTAGCAACGGCGGCGGCAAGACCTTCTCCCAGTGGCTGAAGGACTCTCCCAATGTGCTGCGCGCCCTGATCGCCAATAGTCTGGACAACATGGCGGCAGCTGCCGCGGCGAAAAAGACCGATGAGGCCTCCGCCTTGGCGCAGGCGCTGCTGGCCAGCCTGAATGAGCACAGCGGCGTGGCCGGCAAGGACGGCGACGCCATCAGCAAGGCGCTCCAGCGGTTCATGACCTCCGGCACGGAGGCCACGTTCAGCACATGGCTGACCACCGGCAGCGGCATGGCCAGCGGTACGCTGGAGAGCATCTTCACCCAGTATACCGACAGCCTGCTGGCGCTGGCGGATCGCCTGTATACCAAGTGGGAATCCAGCGGCACCTCCATGACCTTCCCCGTGTGGCTGGATGCCCAGCAGGTGAGCATGGAAAATCTGTCCGAAACGGCGGAGGAGCCTGATACCGATACCACCGACGAGTCCCAGACCACGGAGGCACCGGAGGATGTTCCGGACGGGCAGGAGTCAGAGGGTCAGGTTAGCGGCAATTCCATCTGGGAGATCATCGGCACAGCTGTGCGGGAAAACCCCATTATCGTGTGGTCCATCGTGGCAGTCGTTGCGGCCTTGGTCATCGTGGGCGCGGTGCGCCGCTACCATAAGGTCAAGCGCGATGAGCGGGACGACAACGGTGCAGAATAAGAGATAGGGACGGCTCCGCAAGGAGCGGTCTGCCGATTCGCGTGGGCGGAATTTCCGTCCACGCGAATACGGCTATATAAACGGAAATGGGAGGGATGCCTCTGTGAGAAGAAAAGTGCGGAATTGGGCGGCGTTTCTGCTGGCGCTGGCGCTGGTATTGGGCATGATACCCGCAGCTTACGCGGCGGGATACAGCATCACCGTCAACGCCCCAACAGGGAATAATCTGCCCTATTGGGTGTTTGAGAAAGTGGGCGTAGACAGCGCAGATGTGCTGAACCTGACGGCCAACGAAGGGCATACCCTGCCCACAAATAAGGTCGCCCGTGTGTCGCTGGCTGTGGGCAAAAACAAAGAGGATGAAGCTGCCTGCGGTATCTCCATCAATGGGATGTACTATGTGCAGTCGGTCACGCTGGAGCATCCCGACTTCTTCACCGGTACGGTGGAGATCCAGATCGGCAGGGATGCCCAATGGAGCGAGGAGACGTGGGGCAATATCACGCCGGTGGAGGGCTCCAACATCCTCGGCCGCGTGCAGTTCAAGGACGGCACCTTCACCGGTGACGTGACCATCAGCGTCACGCCCATGACGCAGCAGCAGGCAGACGCGGCGGCAAAGACCAACCAGCGTCAGGTGGTGCCCAAGGGGAAATACAGCGTGTCGGACATCACCGAGGCCATCGACGGCATATTGGCGTGGAAGCGGGCGCAGCAGGGCGTGGCGGAGGGTCAGCCGCTGCTGAGCGGCGAGCTGCTGACCTATGCCGGCAGCACCGCCGCCGACTGGCTGCCCATCGGGCTGTCCCGCTACGGCGCGGAGGACGACTACGACAGCTATCTGGCGGCGCTGAGAACGTATGTGGAGCAGAAATACCGCGAGCCGGACAAGCTGGACAGAACAAAGGCGACGGAATGGCACCGCATCGCGCTGGCGGTGCTGGCGTGCGGCGGCGACCCCACCCACTTCGGCAGGGATGAAAACGGCGCGGATATCAACCTGATCGCCGACGGCGTGTATGACCGGGGCAAAACGGCGGATCTGGGACGGCAGGGGCTGAACGGCTGGCTCTGGGGATTGATTACGCTGGACAGCATGAAGTACACCATCCCCGCAGGCGCCAGCTATACCCGCACGGAGCTGGTAAAGACCATCCTGTCCTATCAGCTCAGCGACGACGGCTTTAACCTGCGGGTGGCGCAGGGCAGCACCGCCGATCCGGACATCACGGCCATGGCCATACAGTCCATGGGGCCGTACTACCGCACCTCCACCCTGAATGTGAAGGACCCTGTGGACAGAGCGCTGGAGCGCCTGTCGCAGCTCCAGCTGGACACGGCGGATTTCCGCAGCTGGGGCACGCGGAACTCCGAGTCCACCTCGCAGGTCATCATCTCCCTGTGCAGCGTTGGCATCGACCCGCAGAACGACCCCCGCTTTGTGAAGAACGGACTGAACCTGCTGGACGCGCTGTTCTATTACCAACAGGAGGACGGCGGCTTTGCCCACTCCTACGAGCTGGATGAGGGTAATCCCTCCGCCGTACCCGGGGAGAGCGACAGCATGGCCACGGATCAGGCGCTACTGGCGCTGGTGTCCGTGTGGCGGCAGGCGCAGGGCATGAGCCCGCTGTACGACTTCCGCCCCGGCGGCGTATCCTCCAAGATACTGACGCCGGAGGAGAGCGAGGTGTCCTTCGCCGGCAGCTATGAGTTTACGCAGGAGCTGCAAAGCCGCGTGGACGCGCTGCCCGACGCGTTGTCCACGGAGGACGCGGAGGAGGTGGCCTTCCTGCTGGAGCGGTTGAAGATGAGCCGTGAATTTGACGGCTATGACAGGTACATGGAGAAGCTGACGGCGGCGCAGGAGAAGATTGACGCGCTGTACGCGGAGATCGAGAGCCTGAACGCGGATATCGCCGCGGAGATATTGCCTATGACCGACGCCGGCTTGAAGGAAAAGCCCATCGTGGACGGTATCGTGAAGCGGTACCGCGCGCTGTCTGAACACGACAGGGAGCTGGTGGAGAGCTGGGATGCGGTGCTGGCGGTAAAGGCGCAGACGGACGCGGCGCAGCGGACGCTGCTGCTGTGCATCGGCGGCGCGGCAGTGGTGATGATCGGCGGCAGCATCCTCGTCCGCCGCAGGAGGGAGAGCAAATGAAACGACAACTGACGCGGCTGCTGACCGCGTTGCTGGCTGTGATCCTGCTGCTGCCGGTGACGGCGCAGGCCGCGCCTGCATGGGACGGCTGGACAGCGGAGCTGGAGGCGGCGTACCAAACGGTGTCCGGACTGGTGGCGGACTCCGTCAGCGAGAGCAGGGACTACCTATCCGCCGCACGGCAGGAAACCAACGCCAAGGCGGTGTACGCGCTGTGGGTCTCCGGCGCCGACGTGCCGGAGGGCTTCTACAACGAGTATTTGCAGGCGCTGGCAGACTGGCTGGCGCTGGCGGAGCAGCGGGGCAGGTACGCCTATATCCCCGGCGCGCTCCGCACGGTGGCGGCCATGGGGCTGGACGTGACGGATCTCGCCGGTCACGACCTGCTGGAGCCGCTGCGGCGGCCGGAGATGGTGGAGGCGGACGAGGACAGGTTGGATATGCTGCTGGATCTGGACGCCGCAGGTGATGCGGGTAAGACGGACGAGTTCAGCGCGCTGCGGGAGCAGCTTCTGACCGAGGCGCTGGCCCGTCAGCAGAGCAGCGGCGAGTTCCGTTATACCTCTAAGTGGCCCGCTGAGCTGAAGCAAAAGGGCGTGGCTGCCGAGCCGGACCGGTTCGACTACATCCTGCTGACGGCAAAGTCCGCGCAGGCGCTGGCGCCTTACCAGAGCCGTCCGGAGGTCAGGGCCGCCATAGAAAAGGCGGTAAGCTATCTCTCGATGCAGCAGCTGGACAGCGGTGGCTTTCTCAGGTACGGCGAGGAGGACGTGGAGGAGGATGCCGCCGTGTTGGAAATGCTGGCGGCGCTGGATATCTCCCCTGACGACGGGCGATTTGTAAAGAACGGCCACACCGTGCTGGACGGCATGATGGACTGGTATCAGGAGAGCTATTTTGACGGTGCCCCCGCGCCGGGACAGGGGTTCTACCGACATGATATTCTTTGGGGGTACCGCGGATCAGGGGATGCTTGGTACGCCTCCAGCTCATCGTTGATGTCCGATCCGGATGCCCCGGATGACCGCGGCAAGGCTGTGGAACGGCGAACCTACATAAACGAAGCGGGACTTATAGGGCTTTGTAGTGTCAGACCGGCAGTGGCTGTGGCGGGAACACCGTCCGCAAGCACGCCGGAAAAGGGAAACCGTCAAGACAATGCCATAGATTACAGTGAACTTTTACAGGCGCAGTCTGCGGATTATGCACAGAAGCTGGCAGAGGGGTATTACGGGGATGGAAACAGCACGATCGTTTCCGAGGGTGCTCTAAGCCATTTGGCCAAGGAGATCTTATCCATGTCCGAAGCCGGCGGCGGTAAGCTGCCGGAGGAGCAACGTGCACAGCTGGAAAGCCTTGTTGAGATGCTGTCGGGAGCCAGCGGCGAATATCTGATGGGACGCAAGGCGAACACCTACTCGCCGGTTCTGGTGCAGGCCATGAAAGCGCTGGATATGGATCCTGCAGACGTAAACGGCATGGACTTTTTGGCACCGTTGACAAATCTCTCTGCCATGGACACTGCGGAATACAGAGAGGCGCTGATGGATTTTGACTCGGTAGATGCGTCTATGTGGCGTAAGCGCGGCGTGGACGCGGATACGGTCGTGGACAAGTACGCCGCCGGTATACTGCAATATCAGACGGCAGACGGGCAATTTGACCCTTACGCAAGCTATAGCGGGATAGTTACCCCGATACTCCGGGATTATGTGCAGTACACTGCCGAGAATGTCACCGCCCTTGCTCCCCACGCGGACAAGGAGTACATTTCCAAGGCGATAGACCGTGCCATTGAATACCTGTCCTCCGTACAGCTTTCGGATGGCAGCTTTCCGGGTATGACCGGTACTTCAAACGGCGAGGCAACGCTCGCCGTGCTGGAAATGATGGAAGCGCTGGGAATATCTCTGGACGACCCTCGCTTCGTGAAAAACGGAAAAACCGCGGCGGACGCCATGAAGACCTTTTATGTAGATGGAGTGGGCTTTCTTTCCAGCTTCGAGGTGGAAGCGCCGCTGGATGATTTGGGCAGCCTGCCGGTCTACGCCGATCCGGTCATGGATGCTTCTGCTGCCGTTTCCGCCCTGACCTACCTCCAAGCCGCCGAGGACGGCACATTCGGCCCCGACGGCAAGGGCAGCAGCGTGTTCGAGGTGGTGGGCGCCGCCCTGACGGAAACGCCGCTGGGCGCGATCTTGCTGGCGGTTATCGTAGTGGCCATACTGGCGTTTGCCATGGTGCGCCGCTACCGCCGCATCAAGAGGGAGCAGTGACATGGGTACGAAGCACAGATGCGCAGCGGCATTGCTGCTGGCGGTATTCCTGCTCTTCTGTACCGCCTGCGGCGCTGCTCCTGTGCAGCCGGAGGATACAGAAAACAAGGATCAATACATGACCGACCCGGTGCCGGAGGGCAAGCCCGCGCCGGTAGAGCCGCAGGACGTGGTGAGGGACGATGATGCGGAGCTTACCTGCACCTTCTCCATCTCCTGCGCCACGATTCTGGACAACTGGGACAAGTGCGACGATAGCAAGAAGCCCCTCGTCCCTGCGGACGGCGTGATTTTGCCGTCCACCACCGTGACCTTCAGCGAGGGCGAGAGTGTGTTCGATGTGCTTCAGCGTGTCTGCCAGGACAATAAGATCCACATGGAGTCCGTTTGGACACCTATGTACAACAGCGCCTACGTGGAGGGAATCCACAACCTGTACGAGTTTGACGTGGGCAGCCTGTCCGGCTGGATGTATTCCGTCAACGGCTGGTTTCCCAACTACGGCTGCTCCCGCTACCAGGTGAAGGACGGCGACGTCGTGGAGTGGCGCTATACCTGTGACCTTGGCTATGATCTCGGCAGTGGTATGGGGGGATAATGGAGGCGCCAGGATATAGAGAACGCTGATATAGGAAGCGGAGTTCCCGGAACACATTGGCCTCTGGAGATATTCGAGAGGCCGCCTAACCATGCGACCAGACAACACAACAAAACGGACAAAAAGCCAAGGATGGCCCTTTGCGGCCATCCTTGGCTTTTTGTCCGCTTTTCATTATGCGGATACCAATTTCATTGCCGTGCCCCACCGTTTTCACCATTTGAGAAATCTTTAGGAGTTTTGATGAAACGGAGGTAAGAAAATGCGCTTTGACCACAAATCATACGGGGCAAGAATTCGGCAACTGCGAATCAGAAAGGGATTTACCCAGGAACAACTCGCAGAAAAACTGAATGTGTCCGGTACGTACATCGTGAAAATCGAAAGCAACCAAAGAACTGGTTCTGTTGAGTTTGCGGTTGAACTGGCAAGCTGTTTTGGCGTTTCGTTGGATTATCTTCTACTGGGCACAGCAGGTAATGACAAGAAGCAAGCACTTCAAACTGTGATAGCATTTCTTTCTGAATTGGAGGAGAGTTTTGAAATCTGACAAAGAGTGTAAGAAGCCTGCCAGCTTGTCTCTGTTGCAGTGAGATCGTCCAAGGTACAATTACATCAAAGCTGCAGATAGCGGCTTACTGTACCTTGAAAAACGCCATACGGCCATATCCGGCAACTGGATCACATCAGCAGATGAGCCTCCGTAAGAAAGAGGACAGCGATGCGGAGAACGCGCCATGACCACCTGCACGGGAGTTTCTCGTGTCAATGCAGGTCCCAGATCGGAAGGTGCCCAGCGATACCCGTTCATCCAAAAGCAGCCGTGGCAGGCTGTTTCGCCATGACCTCATCTGCCTATTATGGTACTTCTGCATAGCGATGCCTTCACAAAATCGGTGCAGCTCGGAGAGATCCTCGGAGGGGTGAGATTCCCATGTGCGGTGCCAGCCGCAGACCAGTTGACCGCCCAACAGTCCGGGAAGTAGTGTCGAATAGGACTGGACAAACGACAGAAACGGCGTGGGCCGTTCCGGGAAACCGGGGCGACCCCGCCACGACCTTTGCCTGATGGCAGAAACGCGGGTGCTGCATTTTCTCTCTCCCTCACATACCTACTACCTACACCCCTATTACCCCTTTCCGCAGCATCCGTGTTTGTGCCATCAGGAATCAATGCAACTGCAAGAGGAGGGGTACTCATTAAAATTTCTGAAAGCTCTTATACCATTGGCGATGACGGACGCCTTGTGATCCCGGCGGATGACTTGACCGAAATGGGGTTGACTGCCGGGCAGGACGTGTTTGTGGCGTATGTCACCGATGATGGTCTCGCAAACCGATACCACGAGCTCACAGTTTCATCGGTATCTCTTTCTGAATTGGATACCACCCAGCAGATCGCCATACCGCAGCAACTATTGGAGCAAGCAGGCATCAACTCGAACGCGGAGGTGCAGATCGCCTGCATTGACGGAGCTATCATCATTACGGGGGACACACCCCTGACCGAAGATGAATTGAGCGAGGTCATTGGTCGTCTGCGGGCGGTCAATGACCTCACTGAACATTTCCCCAGTGAATTGGATACTGAAGAAGGAGGAACAGGCTATGGCCGCTTCTGAAAACATGATAGCGCTGGAGATAAATGGACTCCATGTGCATCTCACTTTCGCGCCTTTTCCTGCTGATGATACTGTGGCCACCGTCCGAGCGATTCTGAAAAACAGCTACGTTCGGACGCTCCAGGCGTGAGGGGGCGTGACTTTGGGCAAAAGAGTTTGCTGCCTGTACCGTGTTTCCACACTGAAGCAGGTCGAAAAAGACGACATCCCCATGCAGAAACAGCGGTGCCATGAGTTTGCCGCACAGATGGGTTGGGACATTGTTCGGGAGTTTTCAGAGAAAGGCGTGTCCGGCTTCAAGGTCTCCGCCAAGCAGCGCGATGCCATACAGGAGATCCAGCGCGAGGCGGCACTGAACACCTTTGACATCCTTCTTGTTTTCATGTTTGACCGCCTTGGCCGGCGCGATGACGAAACACCCTTCATTGTGGAATGGTTTGTCAACAACGGTATTGAGGTCTGGAGTGCCGAGGAAGGCCAGCAGCGGTTTGATAACCATGTGGACAAGCTGCTGAACTACATCCGTTACTGGCAGGCGTCCGGCGAGAGCATCAAGACCTCCATTCGCACCAAGACCCGGCTGGGACAGATCGTCATGGAGGGTCGGTTCCGTGGTGGTTACGCTCCCTATGGCTATCAGTTGGTGAAGAAGGGACGCATGGGCAAAAAGAACCGTGAGCTGTTTGACATTGAGGTAAATCCTATGGAGGCTGCCGCTGTCCGGCGTATTTTCGAGCTAGCGGATCAGTACGGCTATGGTGGGAGAAAAACCTCTACCACGCTCAAAGAGGAGGGCTTCATCAACCTCCGCACCAGTGAGCCGTTTCACTATTCCACCATTCAAAATATCCTCATCAATATCGCCTATACCGGCGTGCTGCGAAGCGGTGAAAGCGTATCGGAAATATTTCCCGAACTGCAGATCATTACGCCGGAGCAGTTCCAGCGTGTCCAAAAGGGGCGGGAGCAGCGGTCTGCGGACTACCTCGCAAAATGCGCTGCGGCCTATGGAACGGAAACCATCACACTGAAGGATGGCAGCGAAGCAGAGGTTTCTCGTCCGATTCGCAGCTATCCCCGAAAAAATACCGGCAGTGCTCTGCTGTCCGGCAATGTGTATTGCGGTCACTGCGGTGGCCGCATTTTTGCGTCAACAGCACGGAAGACCCATTACCCCACCGATGGCAGTAATGGGCGTGTGGCCATCTACAAGTGCTATAACCGTACCCAACACAAAGAGAACTGCGACGGCCCCACGACCTACCGTGCCGAAAAGGTGGATGCCGTGGTCGGCAAGCTCATCCGGGATATTCTGCAAAAGGCCGGAGCTGTCAGCGAGTACGATATCGTCCGCAATCAGATCGGCGCAACGGCATCTGATTTGCAGCAGCAGATTCGGCAAGCCAAGCTGGAGCTTTCCAAAAAGCATATCGAGCAGGGGCGCTGGGAAGGATTGATGCTGGACTCGCTGGACGGAAAATGTCCCTTCACCCCCGAGCAGGTCAAAAGCCGACTGGACTCCGTAAAGGAGGCCATGACATCGCTGACTGCCAGCATCGAATCGCTGGAAGCGCGATTGGCCGACAGCGACAGGCTTACCAAGGAGCTGAAGGAGCAGCACCAGCAGCTCCTTTCCTGGGCGGAAATGTTTGACAACGCGACCCCGGCCGAGCGCAAGCTTATCGCGTCCCACCTGATCAGAGCCGTGACCCTGACCCGTGGCTATGGCATCCAAATTGACTTCAACATCTCCGAGGCGCAGTATTTGAACGGGATGGGGGTGTAGTGTTGCATGAATTTGGGCAACTCCAATATGTTTTCGGGAGAGTAATAGAGAGACGTATATAATTCTTCTGTGTGCCCATATTCTTTACTAGGTGTATGTTAATCTGTTTCCTAATAGTGCTTGTACATTGTTGTTAATATTCAGTATTCTTCCTTGAAGTTTTTTTGCATTAGTGTTACAATATATAAAACTTTTAAGGGAGGGAAAGTGATGGTCAACAAGTTGGAAAGATTAAACCAAAGTGCAGTTTCAGATCTCCTTGCAAAGTTAGAAACAAAGCTCAATGCGGACGTCTTTACGTACTATGGCGAAATTGTTAATGGCGTAGAGCGAGAAGTGAAAGACATCATTGAGAATTTGGCAAAAGATGATAAAAAACATCGGGCATTGTATGTTTTCCTCACAACTCCCGGAGGAAGTCTTATACCTGTTCAAAGAATGGTGGATATACTTCGTCATTTTTATGAAGAAGTTAACTTTATCATCCCTGATTATGCATATAGCGCGGGAACAATTTGGTGTATGAGCGGGGATAATATCTATATGAATTATTACTCCTCACTTGGACCGATTGATCCGCAGGTGCAAACAAAGGATGGTAATCTTGTCGCCGCACTAGGATATCTTGATAAAATAAATGAAATGCTTGAAAAAGCTAATAGAAATGATTTAACTCAGGCTGAATTTCTGATTCTCAAGGACTTCGATCTTGCAGAGCTTAGGTCGTACGAACAGGCGAAAGAATTAGCTGTTGACATGCTTAAAAAGTGGTTAACAAAATACAAGTTTAAGGATTGGGTTACACACTCGAACAATGGAAAACCGGTAACAGAAGCAGAAAAAGAGGCTCGCGCACTTGAAATCGCAAATATGCTTAGCGACAATAATGTGTGGAAGTCCCATGGGAGACCTATAGGAATCCAAGTGCTGACGGACGAGTTGCACCTGAAAATAGTAGATTTTGAGCAAGATCCAGAATTGAATTCAATTATCAGTGAGTATTATGATAGTTTGACTGAGTATATTCAAAGTCATGGTTACAGATTCTTTTTTCAGACGAGGCTATTTATATGAGTGTGGTAGATATGATCCGGCAGTTGCCGAATACGCCGGCAATCAAAGATGAAAATTATTGTAAATTAGAGCGAGCGCTTAATGATTACCATCGTATGGTTCGTGATGGGACTTTAATTCCACGAAAAAACAAGCTGCAACAAGTTTATGTAACATATCGCTTTGAAGATAACGGGTCGAATTTGTGATTTTTGATATTTGCAGAATGAAATAAAGATTGGGATTTATGTGCCTTGCAGAATCATTGATCTGAAGAAAAGCGACTATATATTTGACACTACTCGTTTTGCGCGATGTACACTTTTGCAGTAGATATGAATACCGTGCTACAACGCTTGTGGTATGGATGCAATATGTCAGCCTTGGGAGAGCGTTCGGTTCGCATCCGAGAGGTCGAGGGTTCGAATCCCTTCAGGTCCACCAAAATGAAAACCGTCCGAAAGGGCGGTTTTCATTTTGCCGTGGGCCTGCGGGAGTCGAAGTTTATCCCCCCTTGCGGGGGAAATCCCTTCAGGTCCACCAAACAGGTATTGGACGAACACCTATTTCTTCAGCGGCGGCTTCGCCGTGAAGTGTTCGCTCTGATCCAAAACAGAAAAGCGCCGTCTTGGGAGAAATCCCAAGGCGGCGCTTTTTCTATTTTTCTTGGTTTGGTATATTTCCTGTCTTATGCGATATACTAATTGCCCCGCCGTGGAGGATTACAACGACTTTTCCGAAGCCTTGGAGGACATCTGGCAGAAGGACGGGATGCTCCTGACCTACGCCGCCGTGCTGGAGGCTGAGCGGCCGGATACGCTGCGCGGAGCCTGTGAGCTCCTGCGAAATCTGGACAACTATCAGCGCATCACGGAGGGTGCTTACGGTTACGGTCAGCAGCGATTGCAGGAAACGCTGGGACTGGATGATGAAGCCATCTATGAGCTGGACGGCTACATGGATTTTGAGAAATACGGTCAGGACTGCATGGAAAACGACTGCGTGACGCAAACAGAGTTCGGCCTGCTGCGCCGCTTGGACCCGCCCTTCCCGGAGCAGCGGCAGGGACAGAGGATGATGTAAGTAAAAGCGGCTCGATCCGTTTGGAACGAGCCGCTTGATAGGCAGATAAACTGGAAATCGTTATCTTAATTCATTACCTTCGGCATCTAAGAATTCAAATTGCAGAGTGGAATTTGTATGGTCAGAAAGATAGAAGAAAACATACGGATAAGTATCATCCGGTATTACTTCTTCGTACACTTCATTTCCGGATGTGAATCTAACACTTTTACAATTTGTATTGTTTACTATAAACGCATATCCATCACCCCATTGAATATATGCAATGTCTCCGATTCTATCATCAATGGGCTTATAGGTTCGGATAAAAGTGTATTCAGCAGCATCCTCTTTTACCTCAACTTCCATGGGCAAATAATAGTGCTTCTGATATTCATTTCCTGAGATAAACCAAGCGATTGCTCTATTGTCATTGCCACACATTCCTGCATACTGCAAATCAATGGTATCGGAATCAGAAATCGGTATTTCTTCTCTTGCTTTTTCTATTAGTCCATCTGTGCCTTTGAGTGTCTTTCCACAAGCTGATAATGATAAAACCATAGTTATTATAAGAAATACAGCAATTTCTCTTTTCATTTTGTCCTCCCTGTTCTCTCAAATTTCGATTAGTCAGCCACATCATAGCATATCCCCCAAAATGTGTAAAGCCAAATTCCACACCGAAAGGGGATCTTAACCTTGAAAGATGCAACACAACTTCATATCCGACCTGCCCGCCCGGAGGAGGCGGGCTTATTTTATGCCCAGCATCCCGAAGAAGATAAGCGCCTTGGCGCTGTCGGCCATTATTTGAGATAAATTATTATTCGAGAAGAATATTACCCATCCTTGCCTATCAAGGACTTCTGTAAAATCTTCTCGAATAACAAAAGCGTTGTATTAAATTAGGAAGCTCGGAATCTCAGCTTTCAATTGGTGCTCAAGAGATCCATCATCAGAGAACCATTTTTTGTTCCAGTCTTGTATATGCTTATTCAAAGTGCATTGCGAAACAGCAGCGTAGACTTGTGTGGTTTGTAAAGATGAATGCCCCAGAAAGTTTTTAATCACAATAAGTGGTACGCCCGCTTCCAACATATGTGTAGCGGTTGAGTGCCGCATAGAATGCGGGGAGTAGCTTTTTGCCCTAAATAAATTAGGATGACGCTTTCTGGCGAGTGAAACATATTTTTTAAAAATGCCTTCAACACATGATACGGTCATTTGTGCATGCGTTTGACTGGGAAAAACAAACTTGTCGAAGCACCTGTCTATCTCTCTGAAAACAATATATTGCTTTAAAATTTTTGCGGGCGCAGTGGGAATCCCAATGTGCCGGTATTTACCACCCTTCCCCTTTAATGTAAGTGTCGCAGTTTCTTTATCAAACCTGACATCTGCAACAGTCAGATTACTCAGCCCCGACACGCTCAAAGAATCCTGCTGGAGCAAAGAAAACCAACTCTGGTACGCCCACGATGGCTTCGGCTGCAATCCGCATGCCATCGGGCGCTCAGTGCGCTGCACCTGCCTGGGCGATGGCGAGATGACTCGTTGGAACCGTAACGAATTCATCGGCATACTGGATGATCAATTTCTGCCTGAATGGGCAAAGACAAAGCTGGCGGAGCTGACCGCTCCCCGGCAGGATGAGCCGGAAATGACCGGCATGACATTATAACAGAAGGAGCGAATTTTACGATGAAATCAAACCGCATGATGGGCTGCGCGGCGAACGCATGGTTTGCGCGCTTCCTATTTCTTCTCATTTCCCTGACGCTGCTCATGGTGCTGATGCCCTCGGCCCATGCCGCGGAGCTGCCAGAGGTCTGCTATCCGACTTCCGTCCAGTGCAGCGAGGATAAAACAGAACTGAAAAAGATCTATGGCCTGACGCCGGAGGCAGACCCCAAGGGCATCGCCCGTTCGGACTTCGAGAGGGATGGCTACCACTACACTCTGGTGGAGCTGCTCCGGCAGGAGCTGCCGCAGGAGGAGAGCCGCGAGCACACGGAGACCGTTTCGCTCCAGAGTGCCAAAAAAGATATGGAATCCGTGCTGGCAATCTTGCCGCAGGAAAAGGAATTCATCACGGACGATGGCCTTATCGGGACCCTGACGCTCCGACTTGATACCGTGCAGATCGAACCGTCCGGCTATGGCAGCACCACGAAGGAGATCTCCGCCAAACGCAGCTACCCGAACCTCGCCCAGCAGGACACGCAGTACCTCCCCAAATCCATTGAGGAGAACGGCAAGACTCTGGCGCTCACGGATATCCGGTGGCAGACGGACAACACCGCCAATATGGACGGTTATGCCGTGGCGGACCGCTATACCGCCATTGCGACCTATACCGGCAGCACGACCAGCAGCTACATCAAAGGCTACCACCACCGGCGAGATCAACGACCTCGGCGTGTTCACAACGGCCTCCGATGGTAAAATCACGCTCACCGATGTAAACCGTGGCTGGTACAAGCTGGTGGAGGAGTCCGCTCCCAAGGGCTTCGGCATTCAGGGCAGCGGGGTCACCGAGTTCTATCTGGAAGCCAATACCTCTAAGACCGTGACCGTGGACAATGTTCCTCACAGCGCCCTCGTCGTGTACAAATATGACGCCAAAACCGGAAAAGGACTGGAGGGCTGCCGCTTTGAACTGAGATATTTAGGCGGCGGCACTTCCGGCACTGGCGGTACGGTCATCGGGACTTATGTGACCGGCCCCAACGGGGCTTTCACCGTGACAAACCTTAAAAAAGGCACTTATGTCTGTCAGGAACTCGAAGGTGACGGAAATCACATCATCGACCGCGAACCCCAGACGGTGTGGATCTCCGGCGAGGATCAGGATGTGGTGACGCTCCGCTTTGGCAATGCGCCGCTCGGCAGCCTGCTCATTACAAAACTGAGCAATGACAGCAAGCACGAACCGCTCTCCGGCGTAGAGTTTCTTTTGACCGACAGCAGCGGCAATTATCTCGGCAACGACAACGGCCGCTTCACCACCAATGCCGCAGGCGAAATTCTGGTGGATGGTCTGGAACCCGGCATGACGGTCATTGCCCGTGAAGTCAGAGCAAAAACGGGCTACCTGCTGGATGACAGCCCCCAGCACGCACTCATCAAGAGCGGCGAAACGGCGCATTTGCAGTTTCTGAACCAGCCTGCCGGAAATCTCATCATCCGCAAGGTCAGCTCCGGTCCCAACAAGGAGCCGCTGGAGGGCGTAGAGTTTAAGATCACCTATGCAGACGGCAGCTTTGTCCCGGACGCCAACGGCGAACTGTCCAGCAACGGCATTTATTACACCAATAAATCCGGTGAGATCCGCATCTCCGGCGTCGTCGGCACCGTGGTAGCGACGGAAACCAAGACGATTCCGGGCTTCACCATTGACGAAGCGACCCGCACACAGACGGTGGTCGTCAACCCCAATGACACGCAGACGCTGACCTTTTACAACAAACCCACTACAACGTTGATTCTCCAGAAATACATTTCCGGCACGAAAAATGAACCGCTTGCCGGGGTACAGTTCCTTGTGACGGACTCCTCCGGCGCGGTAGTTGGACCCAACAACGGCTACTATACCACCGACGCTGCAGGCCAGATCGTCATTGAGGGGCTGACCGACGGCATGACTGTTACCGCAAAAGAGGTCAAATCTGTGGACGGTTTCGTGCTGGACGGGACGCCGCAAAGCATCAAGATCGATCAGAGCCAGTCTCCCCAGCGCATGACCTTCTGGAATGAGCGACAGGGCGCGCTCATCATCAACAAGCTGTCCTCTCTGGACCGCAAGACGCCGCTGGAGGGCGTTACCTTCAAGATCACTACGGCTACCGGCGAGTTCGTCCCCGACGAAAACGGAAAAATCAGCTCCAACGGTCTGTACTATACCGATAAAAACGGGCAGATCATTCTCAAGGGCGTCACCGGCACACTGGTGGTGACAGAGGAAAAATCCATCTCCGGTTACACCATCGACGAGAACACCCGCACGCAGACCGTGGTGGTCAACCCCAATGACACGCAGTCCCTCTATTTTTATAATGCTCCCATCGGTGGGCTGGAGCTGGTGAAAGTGAATGCGGCGGACAAAACCCAGCGCATCCCCAACACCACCTTCGAGATCCGCCGTGTCAGCGATGGCGGTCTGGTGGACACCGTCACCACCGGAACGGACGGCCGCGTGTATGTGCCGCTGGAAAGCGGCAGCTACTATGCCGTGGAAACCGAGGCGGGCAAGGGCTTCCAGCTGGACAATACCCCCATCTATTTCGCCGTGGAAGATGGCAAAACCACAACCAAAACGGTGACCAACAAAGCCATCTCCGGTATCCTGATCCACAAGGTCGATTCGACCACCGGCGAGGGCATCTACGGTGTATCCTTCATTCTCTATGACAGTGGAAATAATCCCATTGCGCAGGAAACCAGCGATGACCGCGGTTATGTCCGTTTTGAAAATCTGACAGCTGGCCGCTACTATCTGCGTGAATTGGAAAATGAGGGATATATTCCCGACACGCAGAAAAAGACCGTGTATGTAAAGTCCGGCGAAACCACGGAAATCGAATGGAAGAATACGCCCATCACCGGTCAGATTCAGATCGTCAAGACCTCGGAAGATTACAACTCGATGAATGGCTGGCCCGCCGGAACGCCGATCCCCAACACCCTCTTTGAAGTTTACAATGCCCGCACCAACCGTCTGGTGGATACCATCAAGACGGATAAAAACGGCTTGGCGGTCAGTAAGCCTCTGCCTCTGGCGCGATATAAGATCGTAGAATCCAAGGCGGCGGAGTTTTATGGGCTGGATAAGACGCCCATCGAGGTAGAGATCGAACACGCCGGTCAGATCGTCAAGGCAGCCATGACCAATAAGAGCCTGTACACGAATGTGTCCATCAAGAAAACCGGCTACGTGGAGGTCATGCCGGGGCAGCTTGTCCGCTACAACTTCACCGGTATTGCCAACAATTCCACCACGGCGCTGGAATCCTTCTACTGGCGCGATACCCTGCCCGTCAAGGCGGTGCGCCTTGAAAAGATTTACACCGGCACGTGGAATACCCCCGGCAACTATAAAATCGTCTACCGAACCAATCTCAGCGGCGATACCTGGCGCACGCTGGCGGATAACCTTTCCACCAGCAAGAACTATGTGCTGG
>ERZ827043.1291-NODE-1291-length-25991-cov-12.559146_pt1 | contig 25991 bp, 22 predicted proteins | sample MGYA00519923_ERZ827043 | MGnify/ENA primary metagenome ERZ827043 (study PRJEB31778, sample SAMEA3449251) | human gut metagenome | biome: human gut; feature: human-associated habitat; material: faeces | place: United Kingdom | collected 2010/2012 ... | reverse complement strand
GCCTTTCTGCTATTTCTTGCTAAGCTCTACCCCAACTATTGACACAGAGCCAAAAGTTTATGGCGCTTGTTTTGACCGCAGCAATGTGTATGTGCCTGTTCGCAGGCTGCGGCAGCAGCAACAGCGGCACTGCCGCAACTGAGGCTCCCGCGGAAGCCTCCGGCAGCAATACATTCAAGATCGGCGGCAGCGGCCCCCTGACCGGCGACGCGGCTATCTACGGCACCGCAGTCAAGAACGGCGGCCAGATCGCGATCGATGAGATCAACGCCAACGGCGGCATCAACGGCTGCCAGGTCGAGTGGAAGTTCGAAGACGACCAGGCCGACAGCGAGATCGCAGTCAACGCCTACAACAACCTCATGGACTGGGGTATGCAGGTCATGGCCGGCCCCACCACCACCGGCTCCTCCATCTCCGTTTCCACCAAGTGCAATGAAGAGCGCGTGTTTATGATGACCCCGTCCGCCTCCTCCGCTGACGTCACCGCGGGCAAGGACAACGTCTTCCAGCTCTGCTTCACCGACCCCAACCAGGGCGCAGGCTCCGCGACCTACATCGCAGCCAACATGCCTGAAAGCAAGATCGCCGTTATCTACCGCAACGATGACGCTTACTCCCAGGGCATCCGCGACAAGTTCGTTTCCACCGCAGCCGAGAACGGCCTTGAGATCGTCTACGAAGGCACCTTCACCAAGGACACCGCTACCGACTTCTCCGTCCAGCTCAACGCAGCTCAGGCTGACGGCGCAGACCTCGTCTTCCTGCCCATCTACTACCAGCCCGCATCCGTCATCTTTTCCCAGGCAAAGGCCATGGGCTATGAGCCGACCTTCTTCGGTGTCGACGGTATGGACGGCATCCTGACCCTCGAGGGCTTTGATACCTCGCTTGCAGAGGACGTCATGGTTCTGACCCCGTTCTCCGCGGACGCACAGGACGAGCAGACCCAGAGCTTCGTAGCGAAGTACACCGAGAAGTATGGTGAAGTCCCCAACCAGTTCGCAGCCGATGAGTACGACGTTATCTACGCACTGAAGGCCGCCCTTGAAGCAGCCAACTGCACTCCCGACATGAGCAACGAGGAGATCTGCGATGCACTTGTCTCCGCATTCCAGAGCCTGACCTTCGACGGCCTGACCGGTAAGGGCATGACCTGGAACACCGAGGGCGAAGTCAGCAAGATGCCCGCCGCCGTCATCATCAAGAACGGCACCTACGTCTCCGCAGAGCTCGAAGCAGCCGAGGAAGCCCCCGCCGAGGAGACCGAAGCGGCCGCAGAGCCTGAGGCCACCGCGGAAGCGGAAGCAGCTGCTGAACCCGAGGCCAGCCCCGCAGCATAAGTACAGCGGGATATTAAACCACAACTCAACAAAGGCAGCCGGGGGATCATCCCCCGACTGCCGACAGGCATCTTGTCATCCTGCGGCAGTTGCAGAGGCGGCACGGCCTCTGCCGGCTGTGCAAATGCCGCAGCCACGTCAGAAGAAGCTGGCAAACCCGCTCCGCTGGGCTTTGCTCGGAGTTTACCTAATAGAAGCTCATAGCAGTTAATAGAAACAGAAGAGGTACGTTATGGAATTTCTGTCATATCTCATCAGCGGTATCAGTCTCGGCAGCGTGTACGCGATAATCGCGCTGGGCTATACCATGGTTTACGGCATCGCCAAGATGCTGAACTTCGCCCACGGCGACGTTATAATGGTCGGCGGCTATGTGTCGCTGATGGCGGTCAGCTCATGGGGGCTCCCCGCGTGGGCGGCGGTACTCGTCGCAATGGTCGTGTGTACGGTGCTCGGCGTTATCATCGAGGGTCTGGCGTATAAGCCGCTGCGCGCGGCTCCGTCGCTCGCGGTGCTTATCACCGCTATCGGCGTGAGCTACTTCCTCCAGAACTCCGCCCTGCTCATCTGGGGCGCGAACCCCAAGGCGTACAGCCCTGTGGTCGAGGGCGCGTTCAGGCTCTTCGACGGCAAGCTTACGATCTCCTACATCGCGCTTCTGACGGTCGTGATGTGCCTTGTCATCATGGCGGCGCTGACCTTCTTCACCGGCAAGACCAAGATGGGCAAGGCTATGCGCGCCGTGTCCGAGGATAAGGCGGCGGCCCAGCTCATGGGCATCAACGTCAACAGCACCATTTCCCTTACCTTCGCTATCGGCTCGGCTCTCGCGGCGATCGCGGGCGTGCTGCTCTGCTCGTCCTACACCTCCCTCATGCCGACGACCGGCTCCATGCCCGGCATCAAAGCCTTCACCGCGGCGGTGTTCGGCGGCATCGGCTCTATCCCCGGCGCGTTCCTCGGCGGTCTGCTGCTCGGCATAATCGAGTCTCTGGCAAAGGCGTATATCTCCACGCAGCTTGCAAACTCCATCGTCTTCGCGGTGCTTATCGTGACTCTGCTGGTGCGTCCGGCCGGTCTGCTCGGCAAGTATGTTCCGGAGAAAGTCTGAGGTGCCAAGATGAAAAAGACTCTTAACAAGACAAAGATCGCGGACTTCGCGACTTATATCGGCGTCGTCATCGCCTTTATCGTCATGAACGCGCTGATGAACGAAGGGCTGCTCACCCGCTCAATGAAGGGTCAGCTCGTCCCAATCTGCTGCTACATCGTCATGGCCGTCTCCCTGAACCTCACCGTCGGCATCCTCGGCGAGCTGAGTCTGGGACACGCGGGCTTCATGAGCGTTGGCGCGTTCACCGGTGTTGTCACCGCGATGAGCCTGCAGAGCGCCATCCCCTCCGACGGCGTGCGCCTTGCGCTCGCGATCGTAATGGGCGCGATATTCGCGGGCATCGCGGGAACTCTTGTCGGCATCCCGGTGCTGCGCCTGCACGGCGACTATCTGGCAATCGTGACGCTGGCTTTCGGCGAGATCATCAAGGAGCTTATAAACTGCCTCATCATCGGCCACGATGAAAACGGCCTGCACATCATCTTCAACGCCACCGGCGCAAAGACCGTCACCGACCTCGGCCTCACCGAGACGGGCAAGGTGCTCATCAAGGGAGCGCAGGGCGCGACCGGCACGGACACCATCGCAAGCTTCACCGCGGGCTTCATCCTCATCATGGTCACGCTCGTCGTTGTCTTGAACCTCGCGCGCAGCCGCTCCGGACGCGCGATCATGGCGCTGCGCGATAACCGCATCGCCGCCGAGTCCGTCGGCATCAATGTGACGAAGTATAAGCTTATGGCCTTTGTGACGAGCGCTGCGCTCGCGGGCGGCGCGGGCGCGCTCTACGGCCTGAACTTCTCGAACCTCGTTTCCTCAAAATTCGATTTCAACACCTCGATCCTCATCCTCGTGTTCGTAGTGCTCGGCGGGCTCGGCAACATGTGGGGCTCGATCATCGCGGCGGCGGTGCTGACGGTGCTGCCCGAGGCGCTGCGCGGCTTTGCCGATTACCGTATGCTCATCTACGCGATAGTCCTGATAGTCGTCATGCTGGCGACGAACAGCCCCCAGATGAAGGCGTTGCTTTCAAAGCTCGTCCCCTTCGGCAAGAAAGGAGAAAAGGAACATGCCTGATCTCGCTCTGAAATTAAAAAACCCGCTCACAATGCTTACCCCGGCATATCCGGAAGCCAACATCGAGACGAAATATAAAAGCCCGCTCGTCCCGCTGCCGACGAACGCTTTCATCCCGCAGCGCGACCTTGACAAGACCCCCGTCCTCGAAGTCAGCCACCTCGGCATAGACTTCGGCGGCCTGACCGCGGTCGACGATTTTAACCTCACCATCGGCCGTACCGAGATCGCCGGGCTCATCGGCCCGAACGGCGCGGGCAAGACCACGATCTTTAACCTCCTCACCAAGGTCTACCAGCCGACGCGCGGCACTATCATGGTCGACGGCATAGACACCCACAGCATGAACACCGCGCAGGTCAACAAGCTCGGCGTGGCGCGCACGTTTCAGAACATCCGCCTGTTTGACAACCTCAGCGTTGAGGATAACGTCAAGCTCGGCATGCACAACCAGATAAACTACGGCATGTTCTCCGGTATCATGCGCCTGCCGTCCTATTGGAAGCAGGAGCGCATCGCCCATGAGCGCGCGATGGAGCTGCTGAGCATCTTCGACATGGAAGACCTCGCGGACGCCAAGGCGGGCTCCCTGCCCTACGGTGCACAGCGCCGTCTCGAGATAGTCCGTGCCCTCGGCACAAACCCGAGCCTGCTGCTGCTCGACGAGCCCGCCGCCGGCATGAACCCCTCCGAGACCGCGGAGCTGATGGAGAACATCATCAAGATCCGCGACATGTTCCAGATCGCCATCATGCTCATCGAGCACGACATGAACCTTGTCATGGGCATCTGCGAGGGCATCTGCGTGCTGAACTTCGGCAAGGTCATCGCCAAGGGCACGCCCGCGGACATTCAGGCGAACCCCGTCGTTATCGAAGCATACCTCGGCAAGAAGAAGGAGGCCTGAGCGCATGGGCACTATTCTTAAGGTAGATAATATAAATGTATACTACGGCGCGATCCACGCGATAAAGGGCATCTCCTTTGAGGTCAATGAGGGCGAGATTGTCACCCTTATCGGCGCAAACGGCGCGGGCAAGTCCACGACGCTCCAGACCGTCTCCGGGCTGCTGCGCTCCCGCACCGGCAGCATCGAGTTTAACGGCGAGAACATCAGCCATGTACCGGCGCACAAGCTCGTGTACAAAGGGCTGGCGCAGGTTCCCGAGGGGCGGCGCATCTTCCTTCAGATGAGCGTTGAGGAGAACCTCGAAATGGGCGCGTTCACGCAGAAAAATGCCGGTATCGACGCGGATCTCGAGTCGGTCTATGAGCAGTTCCCGCGCCTGCGCGAGAGAAAGAAGCAGATCGCCGGTACACTATCCGGCGGCGAGCAGCAGATGCTTGCGATGGGCAGAGCGCTCATGAGCCACCCGAAGCTGCTGATGCTGGACGAGCCGTCCATGGGTCTTGCGCCTATACTTGTCGAGCAGATATTCGACATCATCCGGCAGCTCCACAAGAACGGAACGACGATCCTGCTCGTCGAGCAGAACGCGCAGATGGCGCTCTCCGTCGCTGACCGCGCATACGTGCTCGAAACGGGCAAGATCACCCTCAGCGGCACCGGCAAGGAGCTTGCCGAGAGCGACGAGGTTCGCAAGGCCTACCTCGGCGGCTGATAGGAAAGTATATAATAATAGAAAGAGCGTACCGCGTTAAGCGATACGCTCGAGTTATATATGAGGATGCGCGGCAAAATTGCGGTATAAAGGGCTTGCATAAAGGGGAATTTATGGTATAGTATTAAAATGTATTTCCGTAGTGATACCATAGCTTTACGGTATTGAAAGATAAGGAGAGTTATTTGCATGAACGACTTTGGAAGCAAGATTTATGACGCCGCGAAGAAGGCCGTAAAAGAGGTCTATGATCTGGAACCGGCTGAGGGTCAGCTCATTATCGAGACCCCTCAGGACACCAAGCTGGGCGATTATTCCACCAGCATTGCCATGAAGCTTTCGCGCACTCTCCGACGTAACCCGATGGAGATCGCCGAGCCCCTTACCGCGAAGCTCGCAGAGCTCCTCCCGGAGTGCGAGTCGATCACCGTCGCCCGCCCCGGCTTCATCAACTTCAAGCTCAAGCAGAGCGCCCTCGCCGCCGTCATCAACGAGGTCATCGCCGCCGGTGACGATTACGGCAAGAACGATTCCGGCAAGGATAAGCACATGCTGCTCGAGTGGGTCTCCGCGAACCCGACCGGCGACCTGCACTGCGGCCACGCCCGCAACGCTGCGTGGGGCGACTGCATCTGCCGCCTGATGGAAGCCAGCGGCTGGGACGTGCTGCGCGAGTTCTATGTCAACGACGCCGGCAACCAGATCGTCAAGCTCGGCGAATCCCTCACCGCGCGCTACTTTGAGTATTTCGGCAAGGAATATCCCCTGCCCGAGGACGGCTACCATGCCGACGATATAAAGGAGATCGCAGCGCAGCTTGCCAAGGAAGAGGGCGACAAGTGGCTCACCGCCGACCCCAAGGAGCGCCTTGCGTACTTCATGGACTACGGCAAGAAGAAGGAGCTTGAGAAGATCGACCGCGACCTCAAGACCTACCGCGTCACCATGCAGAGCTGGATGCACGAGACCTTCTTCTATGAGGACAACTGCAAGCGCATCAATGCCTGCCTTGACCGCATGGCGGACATGGGGCTTACCTACGAAAAGGACGGCGCGCTCTGGTTCAAGAGCACCGACTACGGCGATGAGAAGGATCGCGTCCTGCGCAAGAGCGACGGCACCTTCTCCTACCTGACTCCCGATATCGCAAACCACGTCTACAAGGTCGAGCGCGGCTACCCGCTGCTCGTTGACCTCTGGGGCGCGGATCATCACTCCTACGTTATCCGTATGCAGAACGCGCTGACCGCGCTCGGCTACCCGAAGGGGACGCTCGAGGTCGACCTGATACAGATGGTGCGCATGGTCGAGGACGGTAAGGAAGTCAAGATGTCCAAGCGTACCGGCAACGCCATCACCCTGCGCGAGCTGTGCGAGGATATCGGCGTGGACGCTGCGCGCTGGTTCTTCGTCTCCAAGGACGTGGCGACCCACATGGATCTCGACCTCAAGCTTGCCCGCTCCAAGGACAACAACAACCCCGTTTACTACGCGCAGTACGCTTACTCCCGTATGTGCTCCATCCTCAGAAATCCGCAGATCCCCGAGTTCAAGAGCGTCGATGTTTACGAGCGCCTGACCGACGAGAAGGAAATGCAGATGCTCAAGCTCATAAGCGAGTTCCCGAAGGAGGTCGCCGCGGACGCGCTCAACCGCAAGCCGAACAAGATGACCGAGTATATCATCACGCTCGTCAAGGTCTTCCACAGCTACTATAACTCCACCAAGGTCAATAACCCCGACGATCCCGAGCTTACCAACGAGCGTATCGGCCTCATCAAGGCTGCGATGATAACCCTCAAAAACGCGCTCACGCTCATCGGCGTTTCCGCTCCGGAGAGCATGTAACAGCCCTGCCGTTATTTTTCACAAACCGCGTCAAAATCCAAAATATACAATCTGCAAAAATGACAGCCGTATAAACGCTGCAAAAACGGCTTGAACAGTCAAAACCGAGGAAAACCGTCTTGTGACGGTTTTCCTCGGTTCTTTTTAGCTTTTTCACAAATTGGGAACCGGTTCCCACGCGCACAACTGTGCGCATTCCATATAAAACACTCGTTAAATTTTCAACTTTTGGTGTCACGGCGCAAAAAATAAACGGGTTTGAGAACGTAAAATTTGCTGTTTTCCGTACAACGAGAACGACGAAAATATACAATTTCTTTTACACGATTTTTCCAATATTTTAATCAGCATCGGATATGATATGTACAGTGACACACCGCGTCGGTACTATGCGCGCAGGAACGACGCAGTAAAAATACAAAATATTATTAATAACAGGAGGAAATAAAATGAAAGGCATTTGCGTTCGCAGCGAGATAAAGCCGCTGAAAAAAGTGCTTCTTCATCGTCCCGGCCGCGAGCTTCTCAATCTTACGCCCGATCGTCTGCCGGAGCTTCTTTTCGATGATATCCCGTTTCTGAAGGTCGCACAGCAGGAGCATGACGCTTTCGCTCAGATTCTCCGCAATAACGGCACCGAGGTCGTCTACCTTGAGGACCTCATGGCCGAGGTCTTCAAGCTCCATCCCGAGGTCATCAAGCCCTTTATATATCAGTGGCTGTCCGAGGGCAACATAAAGACCCGCCGCTGGCAGGATAAGCTGTATGATTACCTCGTCAGCAATTTCGAGGGCAAGGCTCTTGTCGAAAAGACCATGGAGGGCATCACGCTCAAGGAAATGGGCGGCGCTTCCGCTTACTCCCTGCAGGATATGATCGCCCCGGCTGACGACCTCATCGTCGACCCGATGCCGAACCTCTACTTCACCCGCGACCCGTTCGCGTCCGTCGGCACCGGCGTGTTCCTGCACAGGATGCGCTTCCCGACCCGCTGCCGCGAGACCATCTACGCTGACTACATCTTCCGTTATCACCCCGACTTCGAGGGTCTTGTCACCCGTTACTACGACCGTGATTTCCACGCGAACATCGAGGGCGGTGACGTTCTGAACCTCACCGAGGACACTCTCGCGATCGGTATCTCCCAGCGCACCTCCCCCGACGGAATCGAAGCCGCGGCCCGCAATCTCTTTGCCGACCCCAATGCCAAGATCCGCACCGTGCTGGCCTTCGACATTCCCGACTGCCGCGCGTTCATGCACCTTGACACTGTCTTCACCCAGATCGACTACGACAAGTACACCATCCATCCCGCGATCCTTGGACCTCTCACCGTGTACGAGATCACCCCGGGCACGAAGGACCCGACCGATCTGCACATCCGCCGTATCGACTCGAGGCTCGAAGACATCCTTTCCAAGTACACCCGCACCGAGCACGTCAAGCTCATCAACTGCGGCGGCGACGATCTGATCGCCTCGGCACGTGAGCAGTGGAACGACGGCTCCAACACCCTGTGCATCGCACCGGGCAAGATCGTCGTCTACGAGCGCAACGACGTCACTAACGCCATCCTCCGCGACGAGGGCATCCAGGTTCTCGAAATGCCGTCGGCGGAGCTGTCCCGCGGCCGCGGCGGCCCGCGCTGCATGTCCATGCCGCTCATCCGCGCAGAATAAAAACCAGCAAGAAGTTCTTAAATAAAAATCTCAATCATTACTTTTAGGAGGAAATAATTATGGGTCTCAACATTCGCGGCAGAAGCTTCCTTACTCTTCTGGACTTCACCCCGGACGAAATCAACTATCTCCTTGACCTCGCTTCCGAGTTCAAGCGCATGAAGAATAACGGCATCGAGCACAAGTGGCTGACCGATAAGCAGATCGTTCTGCTCTTCGAAAAGACCTCCACCCGTACCCGCTGCGCATTTGAAGTCGGCGCACGCGACCTCGGCATGGGCGTCACCTTCCTCGATTCCGGCTCCTCCCAGATGGGCAAGAAGGAATCCCTCGCTGACACCGCGAAGGTTCTCGGCCGCATGTTCGACGGCATCGAGTACCGCGGCTTCAAGCAGTCCGTTGTTGAGGATCTCGCCCGTTACTCCGGCGTTCCCGTGTGGAACGGCCTGACCGACCAGTTCCATCCCACGCAGATGCTTGCCGACATCATGACCGCACGCGAAGAGTTCGGCGACATGCGCGGCCGCAAGCTCACCTTCTTCGGTGACGCCCGCAACAACGTTGCAAACTCCCTCATGGTCGTCTGCGCAAAGCTCGGCATGCACTTCTGCGCCTGCGGCCCCAAGGAGCTCATGCCTGAGGATTGGCTCATTGAGAAGTGCCAGGCAGTCGCCGCCGAGACCGGCGCTGTGCTTGAGTTCACCGACGATGTCGCTGTCGGCGCACGTGACTGCGATGTGCTCTACACCGATATATGGCTCTCCATGGGCGAGCCGGCAGAGCTGTGGGAGAAGCGCATCAAGCTCCTGCGTCCCTATCAGGTCAATAAGGAAGTCATGGCTATGGCTAAGCCCACCGCCATCTTTGAGCACTGCCTGCCCTCCTTCCACGATCGCGAGACGACCGTCGGCGAGGATATCTACCAGAAGTTCGGCCTCGAGGCTATGGAAGTCACCGACGATGTGTTCCTTGGCCACCAGGCACGTCAGTTCCAGGAAGCAGAGAACCGTATGCACACCATCAAGGCTGTGATGTACGCAACGCTGAAGTAAGGAAGAAACTATGGCAGAAAGAATTGTTGTCGCTCTCGGGGGAAACGCGCTTGGCAAAACCCCCGAGCAGCAGCTTGAGCTTGTCCGCAATACCGCCCGCCCCATCGTCGACCTCGTCGAGAAGGGCTATGAGGTCATCATCGGCCACGGCAACGGCCCGCAGGTCGGCATGATAAACCTCGCAATGGAGTTCTCCGCGAACAAGGGCGGGAACACCCCGTTCATGCCCTTCCCCGAATGCGGCGCCATGACACAGGGCTACATCGGCTATCATCTTCAGCAGGCTATCCAGCATGAGCTGAAGAACCGCGGCATAAATAAGGAATGTGCGACCGTCGTGACGCAGGTCGTCGTCGACGAGAAGGACCCCGGCTTCCAGCATCCCACGAAGCCCGTCGGCAGCTTCTACACCAAGGAAGAGGCAGAGAAGATCGCCGAGGAAAAAGGCTTCATCTTCGTTGAGGACGCGGGCCGCGGCTACCGCCGTGTCGTTCCCTCCCCCATCCCCAAGCGCATCGTTGAGCTGAACGTTGTCGATCAGCTCGTGCGCGCCGGCGATATCGTCATCACTGTCGGAGGCGGCGGCATCCCCGTCGTCGAGACCGAGGACGGCCTTCGCGGTGTCGCGGCGGTCATCGATAAGGACCGCGCAAGCTCCCTGCTGGCGCAGGACGTGCGCGCAGACCGACTCATCATCCTCACCGCAGTGGACGCGGTATGCATAAACTTCAATAAGCCCGACCAGAAGGAGCTCTCCTCCATGACGATCGCCGACTGCGAGAAGTATATCGCGGAAGGCCAGTTCGCCCCCGGAAGCATGCTGCCGAAGGTCGAATCCTGCATGGAGTTCGTGAAGAACAACGACCATGGCGGGACCGCACTCATCACCTCCCTTGCCCGTGCCGCGGACGCCCTCGAGGGCAAGACCGGCACCGTGATTACCCGGTAAGCGTTTTACGTTTTAATATCGCGCTATCTCAGTTCCACTTGCAAAGTCCAAACAAATTAAAAGAGAGGGGTTTCAAATCATGTCCAAAAAGGCAAAAAGATCGATCAGTACATTTGCGATCCTGCTCGCCGTTATGCTCCTTGTGTCAATAGCCACATGGATAGCAGCGGGCAACACCTACACCGACGCTGACGGCAATACCGCCGAAGTCGTCGGAGCAACCTCCAGCGATATCTTTATGGCTCCCGTCAACGGCTTCGCTGACGCAGCCGACGTTATCACCTTCGTGTTCTGCCTCGGCGCGTTCCTTGCGATCGTGACAGGCACAGGCGCTCTTGAGACCGGCATCCAGTCCCTCGTGCGCAAGCTGCACGGCAAAGAGCTTGTCCTCGTATGGGTTCTGATGTTCGTGTTCTCCGTCGGCGGTACCACCTACGGTATGGGCGAAGAGACCGTCGGCTTCTACATCCTGCTTGCAGCGACCATGATGGCCGCCGGCTTTGACCCGATCGTCGGTGCGGCAACGGTTCTGCTCGGCGCAGGCACCGGTGTTCTCGGCTCCACCATCAACCCCTTCGCCACCGGCGCGGCGGTCTCCGCTGCGGCTGACGTCGGCGTTGAGGTCAACATGGGCACCACTTATGTCATTGCCATCATCCTCTGGCTCGTTGCCTATGTTACCTCCGCACTGTTTGTCACCTCTTATGCAAAGAAAGTCCGCGCCAATAAGGGCTCCATCCTCACTGCTGAGCAGCTCAGCGAGTGCAAGCTGGCCTACGGCGGCAAGGACGATATCGGCGATGTCAAGCTCACCGGCCGTCAGAAGGCTGTTCTGTGGCTGTTCGCCCTGTCCTTCATCGTCATGATCCTCGGCTTCATTCCTTGGGGCGATCTCAGCGAAGGCGCTTACAACTTCTTTGCCCCCATCTCCTCCTGGCTCACCGGCGCCGGCTTCGGCGATTGGTGGTTCTATGACGCGGCAACTTGGTTCCTGCTCATGGGTATCATCATCGGCATTGTCGGCCTTGAGGATAAGGGTCAGATCATGAAACTCATCATCGTCGGCTTCGGCGACATGGTCGGCGTTAACCTCGTCATCGCGATGGCGCGCGCCACCACCGTTATCATGAGCACCACCGGCCTCGGCACTTGGATCGTTGAGGCTTCCGTCACCGCACTGAGCCAGTCCGGCGTTTCCGCTGGTGTGTTCGGTATGCTTGACTACGTACTGCATGTCGGCCTCAGCTTCCTCGTTCCCAGCTCCTCGGGCCTTGCGAGCCTGTCCAGCCCAATCGTATCCCCAATCGTTGCGGGCATGGGCTGGAGCGTAGAGACTGCTGTCATGATAAACGTTGCCGCGAACGGCCTTGTCAACCTCTTTACTCCTACCTGCGGCTTCATCATGGGCGGGCTTGCACTTGCACGTGTCCCCTATGAGACCTGGGTCAAGTGGGCATGGAAGCTTCTGGTCACTCTGTTTGTCGTCGTCGGCGTTATCCTCACGATAGCTATGGCGGTGCTGAGCTGATTTTAAGCTTGAATTATCGAATGAACTAATCTAAAATACCGGGTGTACGCACCTTTATGCGTACACCCGGTATTTCACAAATGAAAGGACGGTGCAGACCATGCCAAGACGCGCAATGCTTCAGGAAGCCCGCGCCTCCGCCTCAGACCCGGCAGTGATCTGCTCGTTCGACTATGAGGCGATAGAAAAGCCCACAAGGGCGATCATCCATCAGGCGGCGCGCTTCCTTTATGTAAAACGGGGGGGCGGGAAAATCATCATAGACGGCGAGGAATATCCCCTTCGCCCGAACACACTCATCGCCATCACGCCGTGGAAGATAACCGACATGGTCGAGGTGACGGAGACGCTGCAATTCATCAAGGTCATCTACGACTATGCCTACCTCAACTCCGTGTTCAAGAGCGTCACCGGCGCGGGCGACGCCTCTGCCGAGCCGCTGCGTTTTCTCACCGTGGAGCCGGTCGCGTACCTCGACAGCATACAGGCGGAGTATGTCGACGGCATCATGGAGAACCTCAAGGCGGAGCTCGGCGTCGAGTCTACGCGTGTAAAGCCGCCGGACAAGCCGTTTTCGCAGCTCTACACCATTAATAAGCTCATTGAGCTTGTCATCGTCTACCGGCGTTACATCATGTCGCACCGCGGCGAGCTCGACACCGGGCACGAGGCGAGCGTCAAGGAGCAGTCGATACTGAGCTATCTCTATGCCCACTCGGCTGAGAAGCTGACGCTCTCGCAGGTCGCCGAGGCGTTCTTTCTGTCGGAGTCGGCGCTGTCAAAGCAGATATCCAGCATGACCGGCACGAGCTTTTCAAAGCTCCTCAGCAGCATCCGCGTGGAGAAAGCGTCGGATTACCTCATCTACACCGACCTGACGCTTGACGAGATCGCCAAGCTCTGCGGCTTTGTGGACGCATCGCACGTGTCCAAGCACTTTGCGCAGCGCGTCGGGATCACGCCGATGCAGTACCGGAAGATATATTCCAAGGCCGTCACGAAGTTCAATATCTCCGATAAGGCGGTCGCCTTCGCGTTGACGGACTATATCTATAAAAACTACGAGACAGAGAGGCTCAGTGCGGCAAGCGTCGCGGCGGAATTCAACGTGTCCGTACCGGAAATGAACCGGCTGCTGCTCTATTATAATGAAATGAACTTCGATACGCTCCTCAACTCCACGCGCGTCAACAAGGCATGTGAGCTGCTGGTGTCCACGGATTACCTTGTGATCGACGTCGCGATAGCCGTCGGGTACAGCAACATCAAGACCTTCAATATGAACTTTTACCGGTTCAAGGAAATGACGCCGACGGAGTTTCGCGAGCGCATAACGCTTCAGCGGACTGACGGCAGCGAGGCCAGCGGCAAGGGCCGCGGCGGACGCCGCCGCGCATCAGGCGGAAAGACTCCGGACGCGGATAAAGCGGACGAATAAAAGGACGGCAGTATGGCGATGCTCCGCGGTTTGCGGAGCGTCGCTTTCGTATATCATAAACAGTAGCTTTTTCCGAATATCTGTGTTATTATCTGGACATGAACAGAAACTACCAAAAGGAACTGGATAAGATCATCCAGAAGCGCGGCAAAAAGCTGCCGCGTGTTTTGCTCCACAGCTGCTGCGGGCCATGCTCAAGCTCCGTGCTTGAATATTTGACGCAGTATTTTGACGTGACCTTGCTGTGGTATAACCCGAACATCTACCCCCAGCAGGAGTTTGACCGCCGCTTCAAAACTCAGGTAAAGCTCATTGAGGACATGGGCCTTGCAGATAAAGTAAGCGTACTGGCCGAGCCGAGAAAGAGCGAGGACTATTACGCGCGCATAAAGGGGCTGGAGAACGAACCGGAGGGCGGCAAGCGCTGCACCGAGTGCTTCCGTGTGCGCCTGCTCGAAGCGGGCAGGCTCGCCAAGCACTACGGCTTTGACTATTTCTGCTCAACGCTGACGCTCTCGCGCCACAAGGACGCGGTGAGGATAAACACGATCGGCGAAGAGGTAGGGCGCATGGTCGGCGTGAGCTGGCTTCCGTCCGACTTCAAGAAGCGCGACGGGGAGAACCGCTCCATTGAGCTGTGCGAGAAGTACAATGTTTACAGGCAGCTCTACTGCGGCTGTGAGTTTTCACTCAGGCACCGCGAGGAGGCCGCGCGTGAAATGGCGGAAAGCCGGGAGGAAAAGACAAATGAAAATGAATAATACCGCGCGCTCGATCACCGCTGCCGCCGTCGTCGGCGCGGCGTACGCGGCGCTTACGATGCTGCTCGCCCCGATAAGCTACGGCGCGATACAGGTGCGCGTGTCCGAGGCGCTGTGCATTCTGCCGTACTTCCTACCCTGCACGGCGTGGGGGCTGTTTGCCGGCTGCGCGATAGCAAATGTTCTGACGGGCAACATCTTTGATATCACATTCGGGTCGCTCGCGACGCTTGCGGCGGTGCTCACCGCGGCGCGTCTCGGTCAGGGGAAGCACACCCTGCTCAGCGAGTTTCTGGCGTGCAGCGCAAACGTCGTGATAAACGCGGTAGTCATCGGCGCGGTGATAACCGAGGCGTATAACGGCCAGAAGGTGTTTGCGCACCCGGAGGTGTTCGCGCTCAACGCGCTGTATATCTTCCTTGGCGAGGCCGCGGTGATGTATCTGATCGGTCTGCCGCTGATGAGGTATCTTCCGGGAAAGAAATTTTTCCGTGATCTTATAGAGAAATTCAAGGACTGAAATATCACACCGAGGAGGTAAGGACATGAAAGTAAGGAAAGCGATAATCCCGGCAGCCGGTCTCGGGACGAGACTGCTGCCGAACACCAAGAGCATCCCCAAGGAGATGCTGCCGCTGGTGGACAAGCCCGTCCTCCAGTACATCGTAGAGGAAGCGGTCGCGGCGGGCGTTGAGGAGATCCTTATCATCACCAACCGCGGCAAGTCCCCGATAGAGGACTATTTTGACTATGCCCCCGATCTTGAGGCGCGCCTGCTGTCAGACGGCAAGGAAAAAGAAGCCCGCACGGTGCGCGAGGTCGCGGACATGGCGGACGTGTATTTCCTGCGCCAGAAGGAGACAAAGGGACTGGGCCACGCGATATGGCGCGCGAAGAGCTTCGTCGGCGACGAGCCCTTCGGCATACTGCTGGGCGACGATATAATGCTCAGCGAGACGCCGGTACTCAAGCAGCTTGTTGACGCTGCCGAGGCGAACCATTGCAGCGCCATCGCCATCAGGGAGTTCCCCGGCGAGGAGATATGCAAGTACTCTTCCGTCAAGCTCGAAGAGAAGCTCTCCGACCGCGTATACCGCATAGGCGACATGAACGAGAAGCCGACCATGGACGAGCGCCTTTCGAACTACGCCATCATGGGGCGCTACGTTCTGACCCCGGCGATCTTCGATATCCTCGCGAACACCGCCCCCGGCCGCAACAACGAGATCCAGCTCACCGACGGCATGAAGCAGCTGTGCCATGTCCAGCCGATGTGCGCCGTGGACTTCGAGGGCCGGCGCTACGACACCGGCAACCTCAAGGGCTATCTGGAATCGATAATCGACTTTGCGCTGAAGAACGAGGAAGCCGGCGAATGGCTGCGCCAGTTCATCATCGACAAGGCGGAAAAGCTCAAGTAAAGCAATATATCAAAAAATTCCCGGAACTGTCAGTTCCGGGAATTTTTTGCGCTTATTCAAGCTCGAATGCGCCGGTGTAGAGCTGGTAGTAGGTGCCCTTTTCCTCAAGCAGCTTTTCATGGCTGCCGCGCTCGATGATGCGTCCGTGGTCGAGCACCATGATAACGTCAGAATTGCGCACGGTGGAGAGACGGTGGGCGATGACGAACACCGTTCTGCCCTCCATGAGCTTATCCATGCCGCGCTGGACGATGGCCTCAGTGCGGGTATCGATGGAGCTTGTGGCCTCGTCGAGGATCATTACCGGGGGATCGGCGACCGCGGCGCGCGCGATGGCGATCAGCTGACGCTGCCCCTGAGAGAGGTTCGCGCCGTTGTTGGTGAGCATGGTGTCATAACCGTCGGGCAGGCGGCTGATGAAGTCGTCTGCACCGGCGAGGACTGCGGCCTTGCGGCACTCGTCATCCGTTGCGTCGAGACGGCCGTAGCGGATGTTGTCCATGACAGAACCGGTGAAGAGGTTTGTGTCCTGAAGGACAAGGCCGAGGGAGCGGCGCAGGGCAGCTTTCTTTATCTTGTTGACATTTATGCCGTCATAGCGGATCTTGCCGTCGGCGATGTCATAGAAGCGGTTGATGAGGTTCGTTATCGTGGTCTTGCCGGCACCGGTCGCGCCGACGAAGGCAACCTTTTGCCCCGGCTCCGCGTAGACGCTGACGTCATGCAGCACGTCCTTGCCCTCAACGTAGGCAAAGTCGACATCGGTCAGGCGCACGTCGCCGCGCAGGGGAGTATAGGTCAGGCTGCCGTCGCTGTGCGGGTGCTTCCATGCCCATTTGCCGGTGCGCTCTGTTGTCTCGGTCAGGCTGCCGTCCGGGCTCTCGGTGACGTTTACAAGAGTGACATAGCCGTCGTCTGTCTCGGGCTTCTGATCCATCAGGGCAAAGACGCGCCCTGCACCCGCACCTGCCATGACGATGGAGTTTATCTGCTGGGAGAGGGTATTGACATTGCCGGTGAACTGCTTTGCCATATTCAGGAACGGGACAAGGATGGTGATATCGAAAACCTTGCCGGAAAGGCTGAGGTTCGGTGCGCCTGTCAGCAGCAGCACGCCGCCGAACAGCGCGAGCCCGACATAGAGGATATTGCCGATATTGCCGATGATCGGACCGAGGATACCGGCATAGGTGTGCGCCTTGAAGCTGTCGTCGCAGAGTTTGTCGTTTATGCGGTCGAAGTCCTCAATGCTCTGCTCTTCGTGGCAGAATACCTTGATGACCTTCTGGCCGTTCATCATCTCCTGCACGAAGCCCTCGGTATCGGCAACAGAGCGCTGCTGCTTCACAAAGTAGCGCGCCGAGCCGCCGCCGAAGCGCTTGGCGACAAAGAACATAAGCACTACGCCTGCAAACAGCACGAGAGTCATCCATACGCTGAAGTACAGCATGATCGCGAGCACGACCAGCACTATTGCGCCGGACTGGATAAGAGTCGGCAGCGACTGACTGATGAGCATGCGCAGGGTGTCGATGTCGTTTGTGTAGTGGCTCATGATATCGCCGTGCTGATGGGTGTCGAAATAGCTGATGGGCAGATCCTGCATATCGTCGAACATCTCGCGGCGGAGCTTGTCAAGGTAGCCCTGGGTCATGTATGCCATGAGCTGGGTATAGGCCGTCATGGATATCAGCGAGAGCACATACAGCGCCGCAAGCAGCGTAATGTACGGGATGATCTCCGCCTTGGCGGATGCCCAGTCACCGCTGAGGTACCACTTTTCGATCACAGACAGCACGTTCTGCACGAACAGCGACGGGATCGAGGACACGACCGAAGAAAACAGTATGCAGAACATTGTGAGCGGCGCCATCACGGGGTAATACTCGAACAGCTTCTTTACCGCCCGACCGAGAGCCTTGGGGTCGGCTGCGCCCATCGAGCCGCCCTGAGGTCTGCCTTTGCGCATATTACTCATCGTCCTCACCTCCGCTCGTCTGCTGTTCATAGGTCTCGCGGTATATCGGGCTGCGCGCCATGAGCTCCTCATGAGTACCCATGTCGGCGATGCGCCCGTTGTCCATGACGATTATCATGTCCGCGTCCTGCACGGAGGCGATACGCTGAGCAATGATGATCTTTGTCGTCTCCGGGATATATTCGCGGAAGCCCGCGCGTATCATTGCATCGGTGCGGGTATCGACGGCGCTGGTGGAGTCGTCAAGGATGAGTATCTTCGGCTTCTTGAGCAGCGCACGTGCGATGCACAGCCTCTGCTTCTGACCGCCGGAGACGTTCGTGCCGCCCTGCTCGATGTGGGAATCATAGCCGTCCGGGAAGGAGCGGACGAACTCATCCGCCTGCGCAAGCCTGCAGGCTTCGATGAGCTCTTCGTCGGTCGCGTCGGGGTTGCCCCAGCGCAGGTTCTCCTTTATCGTACCGGAAAAGAGCAGGTTCTTCTGCAGCACGACCGCCACGGACGAGCGCAGCGCTTCAAGGTCGTACTCGCGCACGTCCCTGCCGCCGACGCGGACGGTGCCCTCGGTCGTGTCATACAGGCGCGGGATGAGCTGCACCAGTGTCGACTTGCTCGAACCCGTGCCGCCGAGGATGCCGACGGTCATGCCGGCGTCGATATGCAGGTTTATCCCGGCGAGGGCGAACTTCTGTGCCTTGGCGGAATATTTGAAAGAGACGTTCTCAAAATCAACAGAGCCGTCCTTTATCTCCGTGACCGCGTTCTCCGGTGAGGACAGGGACGGAGTCTCATCCAGCACCTCGCAGATACGGCGTGCGGACTCTGCGGACATCGTCAGCATGACATAGACGAACGAGAGCATCATAAGCGACATGAGTATCTGGAAGCCGTAGGTCAGCATGGCGGATATCTGGCCGACGTCGATGAGCGTGCCGCCGCTCGTGATGATGAGCTTTGAGCCGACGGTCAGGATGAAGATCATGTTGAAGTATATGCACAGCTGCATGAGCGGGTTGTTGAGCGCGACGACGCGTTCGGCATACGTGAAGTCCTTGCAGATGCCGCGCGAGGCATGGCCGAACTTATCCTTCTCATAGTCCTCGCGGGCAAAGCCCTTGACCACGCGCATCGCGCGCACGTTCTCTTCGATGGACTCGTTGAGCCGGTCATACTTCTTGAACACCGCGCGGAACGCGGGCATGGCCTTTTTCGCGATGAGGAGAAGGCCGAACACCAGCACGGGTATGACTATCACAAAGGTCAGCGAAAGCTTGCCGCCCATGATAAACGACATGATGACCGCAAACAGGAACATCAGCGGCGAGCGCACCGCCATGCGGATGAGCATCATGAAGGTCATCTGGACGTTGCTTATATCCGTGGTCATACGCGTCACGAGCGAGGCCGAGGAGAAGCGGTCGATATTCTCAAATGAGAAGCTCTGTATGCGCGCAAACATATCGTGCCGCAGGTTCTTCGCGTAGCCGGAGGAGGCCTTCGCGCAGGTGATCGCGGCGACGGAGCCGCAGCCGAGCGAGGCCAGCGCCATTGCCACGAGCAGCAGACCCTGCTTCACAACATCGTGCAGCCCGGCAGCCTCCTGCCCGGCTGCGGAAAAGGCCTTTATCGCGTTCACGAGATCGGCCGTGAAGAACGGGATCAGCACTTCAAAAAACACTTCGCCCGTTATAAATATCAGCGTCAGGATCGTGGGCTTTTTATATTCCCGCAGACTCTGCGCAAGCTTCTTTATCACTTTCGCATTCGCATCCTTTCTTTAAGGCGTCATCGCAGCATACATTGCCGCCTGTATTGCCGTCTATATATTTGAGCGCGTTGTTCACCATCACATCGGTGATGGTGAACAACGCGCTCTTCCTCGCTCAGCCCCTCGCAGAGGCTCTCAAAGGCTATCTCGTCGGCCTCGGCCATGCGCCGACTCAGCCCCTGCGCTTTCTCGGCGGAGCGGACGCATTTGTAGCGCCGGTCCTGCTCGCTGCGGCAGCAGCTGATATAGCCCTTTTTCTCAAGGCGCTTGAGGATCTCGGTCATAGTCGGGTGGGAGACATGGCTGACATTCTCAAGGTCGCGCTGGTTTATCTCCCGCATCTCGCTTTTTTCCAGCTTGCGCAGCTCGCACAGCACAAAAAGCTGGACGCCGGTCAGCCCCTCACTGCTCATATAATCGTCTATCTGTTTCTTCATCGCCCGGTGGAGTATCGAGAACCGGACTCCCCGCGGCGGCGCTTCTTTCAACGTGCAGCACCCCCTATAAAAATAATAAGTAGTGTGCTACCTATTATATCCGCGGCAATTTTTTTGTCAATCAGCAATCACAACAAAATACTCTGAAATGTCCTGAGATGTTTTCGGAAATGTTGACAAAGTGCCGCATATCTGCTAATCTGAATTGAAATTTTTATTAACAGATTGTTGACGGGAGGAGACGGCGATGACGGATTTCGGCATGCCTACCCTTATTGAAATACCTGACCTTGAGCAAAGCGCCGCGCTCTGCCGCAGGCTCGGCCTGAAGTTCATGGAAATAAACATGAGCTTTCCGCAGTATCAGCCGGAGTGTCTGGACGCAGACAGGCTGCTTGAGCTGAAAGAAAAGTACGGGATATACTTCACCGTGCATATCGACGAGAGCCTTGACCCGGCCTGCGTCAACGCCGGTGTTGCGCAGGCATATCTTGACACGATGCTCAAAACCGTGGCTCTTGCGAAGAAGGCCGGGATCCCGGTGCTGAATATGCACTTACAGCGCGGCGTGTATGTGACGCTCCCGGAGCGGCGCACATATATCTATGCCGAGAATCAGGACTTCTACCTCGGCAAAATGCGCGAGTTCCGCGACAGGGTCACCGAGGCGATAGGCAGCAGCGACGTGATGGTCTGCGTCGAGAATACCGACGGGGGCGACTGCTTCGCGCTGCCCTTCCTCGCCGCCGCGGCTGACACGCTGCTTGAAAGCCCCGCCTTCGGCTTGACGCTTGACGTCGGGCATGACTATCTCAACCGCAATGCCGATCAGGCCTTTATCCTTGCGCGCCGGGAAAGGCTCCATCATATGCACCTGCATGACGCGCTCGGGAAAAACGTCCACCTCGCACTCGGCGATGGGGAAATAGATAAGGAGCGCTTCCTGAAACTTGCCGGGGAGCAGGGCTGCCGCGTGCTGTTGGAGACGAAGACCGTTGAAGCACTGCAAAAATCGACCGTGTGGGTGAACCACTGGCTCAACCGCGGCTGCAATTCGGACGAGATCTGGGATGTGTATGACGCGCAGCGGCAGAAAACCGGCAAGCGCCACCGCCGCGGAGAACAGCTCGGCGAAGGGGAGTTTCATCTTGTTATGCACTGCTGGATGAGAAACAGCCGCGGGGAGTATCTGCTCACCCGGCGCTGCCCCGAGAAGAGCTACGGCGGCAGATGGGAGAGCACCGGCGGCTCCGCACTCGCGGGCGAGGACAGCCTCACGGCTGTGCTGCGCGAAGTTAAGGAGGAGACCGGCCTGACGCTCGATCCGGCAAAGGGGAAATGCCTCAGGCGCTACAGCCGCGAGCATTATATCTGCGACGTCTGGCTTTTTGAGCAGGACTTCGACCTTAACGATATCGTGCTTCAGGAAGGCGAGACCTGCGGAGCGATGTACGCGTCCCCGGAAAAGCTGCGTGAGCTTGTTGATGCGGACTGCTTTGTGCCCTTCGAGGAGCTTGAAGGCATACTGGAAATGTGATTGTCTGCTTGTTTCTGACCGACCCAATAAAGGCCGGTCAGATTTTTGTACTTGAACTTGATGAAGATAGTGGTAAAATGATATCATAGATATAGTCTGCAAAGGAGACACGCGTTTGAGCTTCTCTGTTATTGTTTCTATTATAATCATTATAGTCGCCGTCTCAGCCGCCGCGGCCTTCGTTCTGCGGGACAACGAGGGGCGCATCAAGCCCGCGCTTGCGGTGCTGTCGCTGGTGCTGGCAGGCTTTGCCGCGGTGCTCTGCGCCTATGGCAGCGAGAACGGCACCGTCTACGCCAAGGCTGACGGTGACCCGCAGGCGACGGTGCGGCAGTTCTTCGACGCCGTATGCGCCGGGGACTATTCCTCCGCCTACGACTGTCTTGAGAATTACGGCAGCCTCGGCCTTGAAAACTCCCCCTCGACGGAGACGGGAGAGCTTGTGTATGCGGCGCTCCGGGAGAGCTATGCTTATGAGCTTTTGGAGCAGGCCGAGGTCGATAAGCTCAGCGCCCGGCAAAGGGTGAGCTTTACGTACCTCAACCTCCCCGCGATGGAGGAGGATGCCGCCGCAGAGACGGAGAAGGTTCTGGAAACGCTCGTCCGCTCCCGCCCGCGCAGAGAGGTATACGACGCGGATGACAACTATCTCCCCGCCGTAACCGACGAGGCGTATAAGACCGCGATCACCAACGTGCTGAAGAACGCGGACAGCTACCGCACGGCTGCGGAGCTGACGGTAACGCTCGACTATGTAGACGGCCGCTGGCTCATAAACGCGGACAGCGCCCTGCTCAGCGCCCTGATGGGCGGCGCGGCATGAATGAAGCGAGAGGATATTTCCCATGAGTGATAATACCGATTACGGCTTTGACCTTGATTCTATACTGGCGGAGTTTTCGTCGGACAGCGGCACGCAGGATACCGAGCCGCCCAAACCGGCGCGCCCCGCAAGACCTGTGGAGCCTGTGAAGGCTCCCGCACCCGACCCCGCTTCTGCGTCTGCGCCGCGTCCCACGCAGCCGGTACGGCGCGCAGCCGAACCGGCGCGCCCTGCGGCTCCCGCACCTGCCACGGTACGGACGGAGCCTAAAAAAACGAACGCAAGAGAAATTGATCCTGAGTTTTTCAGGTACGGACCCGAAACCGAAAAGCAGCAGCGTCCGCCAAAGCCCGCCGTGCGCCGCGCACCGGTGATGCGAGAACCCGAGCCCGAACCGGAGCTTGACGAGGAAGCTGCTGTTTCCCCGTCGCTGCGTGTGCTGCTGAGCGCGCTCTCGCTGCTGCTGGCGGTCGTGCTGCTGCTGTTCGTGTCGCTGAATGTTCACCCCGGTTCCGAGGCGGTCAGCACCGCCGCGGGAAGCGCGAAGTCCGACCTTGTCGGCAGACTGAATGTCTATATGAACAATGCCGCGAGCGACGCGCTCGGCGAGCTTGCGTATATCAAGAAGCAGTACACCATCGACTATTCCGCGACCTCTGCCCCGAAGCCCGATGAGAGCAGGTTCGTTACCTACAGCATCGATGAGGCGGATAAGGTCATGGACGTCATAGAGCAGGCGCGTACCTTCGGTCTGCTCGACGGGCAGGATGTGATCTTTGATCCGAGCGTTGAGTTCTATTGGGATTCGGACATCCGCTGCTACTGCGACGAGACTATACTCGCGCTCTGCTGGAAGGAAAAGATCAATGACCGCGTCTGCTCCTTCGTCGAGGTGAAGCTTGCCGACGGCTCACAGATACGCCGCAAGCTCGTGAACGACACCTTCGGTTCGAACGAGAAGGCTGTGGCGTCCGAGCTGTCGAGAAGCGCGAACGCCGTCATCGCCATGAATGCCGACTATTATAAGTACCGCGACCTCGGCGTGTGCGTGTATCAGGGGCAGCTGTGCCGCTATGAGACCTCGTGCGACGTGCTGTTCATCGACTCGAACGGCGACTTCCGCATGCTCAGCGCTTCGGAGCTCGGCAGCCGTGAGGATGTCGAGCAGTATATTGCGGACAACAACATCCAGTTCAGCATGTCCTTCGGCCCGATACTCGTGCGCGATGGTGAGCTCCAGCAGCTCACCGGCAGCTACGCCGGGGGCATCGGTGAGATGCAGGAGCAGTATTCCCGCTCCGGTATCAGCCAGTATGATAAGCTGCACTACCTTATAGCGACCGTCAACCATTCTCAGGACGGCACACCGAGAGCGACCGTCAACCAGTTTGCCGAGATCATCTACGGCAAGGGGGTGCAGAACGCCTATAACTTCGACGGCGGCCAGACCAGCGAGGTGCTCATAAATAACGAGCGCTATAACTATGTCGACTGGGACAATGAGCGCGAGGTCAGCGATATACTGTACTTCGCGACTGCGATACCCGAACAGGAGGTGGGCTGATGAACGCAATAGCCATTTCCGCCGGCAGCATCACCGTCTATTGGAGCTCGCTTATCATCGCGCTCGGCGTCCTCGCCGGGCTCGTAATGGGGCTTTCACTGTGCCGGGACGATAAGTGCCGCGCATCGGCGGTGCTCTGCTTTTACCCGCCCGCGATCCTGTTCTCCGTGTTCTTCAGCCGCCTTATCCATTGGTACAGCTACATGGAGCAGTATGCCTCCTTCGTCGCTGCCGTAACGGATTATTCCGCCGGCGGCTACTGCGTCTCCGGTGTCGTCCTCGGTGTGCTGCTCGCGGGCGCGGTAGTCCGTTGGGCAGGGCTCGTCGGGCGCATCGGTTCGCTGTTTGATACGGTCCTGCCCGGCGTTGTCCTGAGCGTCGCCATTCTGCGCCTGTCGGAGAACTTCGGCAACATCTGCCGCAGCAAGATATCCGTGACGGCTCCGCTGCTCCAGCGGCTCCCCTTCGCCGTTGCCTCGACTGACTCTGCCGGGAATGTGTCGTATAAGTTTGCGACCTTCTTTGTATCCTTCCTGCTGCTTGCGCTGCTGTCGCTGGTGCTGGTGCGGCTGTGCGTACACCGGCGGGATGTCCCGATGCTGCGCGGCATGAGCCGCACGGGCAACGTCGCGCGGCTCGGACTGGTGCTCTTTGCCGCAATCGAGATCGTCCTTGACAGCACGCGGAGTGACCCCGTCTCCATCCATTTCGCGTTTCTTACCATGTTCAATAAGTATGTGGGCTTCATAAGCGTGACGATGTTTGTCTGCGCCGTCTGCATCCTTTGCGTGTTCCTGCGCTATTTCAAGGCAGTCAAGCGGAACGGGACAGGCCGCCCCGCCCCGCTGCTCGCGGGCTACATTGTCTCACTCGCCGGCGTAGGTGCGTCAGAGTATCTTGTGCAGCGCTTCACCGGCATGTTCATGCTCTACCGCAGCATCCAGACGCTCTCTGCCGCACTCATGGTTTTCGCCGTCTTCCGCTGCTACGCGCTCTGCTGTGATGATCCGGAGTATTGATCCGGCACACTGATAAAAAGAAGGAGACTTCACTATGTTCAAGACCCTCAAAATGATCGTTAAGTACAGCCGCATGAAGAAAGAGGACGATAAGCGGAGACGCCGGTATCTCAAACTATCGCGGGAGGAGCTGGAAACTCTGCCCGATGATGCGTTGTTCGATGCGCTCACGGCGCGGGCGGAGGCAAAGCTCATCAAGGCCGGAGGATTCATTGATGGCATCGATTCCCTGTCAGACGCGGAAAAGGTGTTTTACATAGCGTCGTATTACGAGATGGAGGTCAACAACGGCGGGCTCTGCCAGTTCTTTGTTAACTCCAGCCGAATGCTTGCTCCGCGGCTGCTCGGCTGCCTTAGGGAGATCGGAGCCGATGAGCATGCAAAGCTGTTCGAGACATTTGTTGCGGACAACGGAATTGACGTTAATGAGCTGTCCTCGTTTGCTGTCGGCAGCTACGAGGAATACGAAGCGCGGTGCGAGAGCTATCCTTTTGATGACTTTGACGATAAGTTTTATGAGCTTGACGCGATCACCGATCTGCTCACGCTGTATGCAAGGGAGCATATCTCGGAGTTCTGATCCTGTTGCAGAGAAGTAAGCTCCGCATAGAGAATCTCCTCCAACAGCGCACAGTCATAGGCCGGGCGCTGTTGGAGGAGACAAAAACTGATGTCGAAATAAAAATCCGGATTATTTTATTTTCTGTATTGACTTTGTACGCCCGGTGTGCTAATATATACAGGCTAAAGAAATATCGCGGGGTAGAGCAGCTGGTAGCTCGTCGGGCTCATAACCCGGAGGTCGTTGGTTCAAATCCTTCCCCCGCAACCACCAAAGTCCTGAAATCGCAAGATTTCAGGACTTTTTCTGCACTTATGCGGTCGAAAAGTTCAACCCGTTTTTGCCAAAATCGCGCTGACCCAAACCGTGACCCTAAACTGTAAACTGTACCCATAAAAATGGACAGGAAGAAAAAGAAGAATCCAAGAAACAGGACAAAAGCGGTTTCTGAAAAAGATGGCGGTACCCAGA
>ERZ827043.1278-NODE-1278-length-26256-cov-6.050074_pt1 | contig 26256 bp, 14 predicted proteins | sample MGYA00519923_ERZ827043 | MGnify/ENA primary metagenome ERZ827043 (study PRJEB31778, sample SAMEA3449251) | human gut metagenome | biome: human gut; feature: human-associated habitat; material: faeces | place: United Kingdom | collected 2010/2012 ... | reverse complement strand
CGGGGCGAAGCCCCGTCAACCTTCCCCTCTGAACCCTCTGAACCTTCTGAACCCGGGACCGCTGAGCGGTCCCCTTTATAATGCCTTTTTATAAATAGCCACGAAGTCTTCTTCCGTAAGGGGATAGAAGCCATGGAGGATGCCGTCTGTGCTTTTCCAGGCCATGGCGTGGGCCGCCATGTCTTCGAAGAGAGCATCGTCCATGCCGATTTCAGACAGGGAACCGGGGAGGGAGAGGGCCTTTCTGAAGAATTTCCGGAGTTTCTTAATGCCCTTCCTGGCGGTTTTCATTTCATTCTTTCCTTCCTTCACCCCCATGACGCGGACGGCGAAGCGGGCAAGGCGGGGTGCCGTGTCCTCATTCAGCACATACTCCATGAAAGCGGGGGTCAGGATGGCCAGCCCCAGACCGTGGGGAACGGGATAGAAGGCGGAAAGCTCATGCTCCAGGGCATGGCAGCTCCAGGAAACGGAGTGGCCCCGGTCGATGAGGTCGTTGATAGCCCATTCGGAATTCCAGAGCAGATTGGCCCGGGCCTCCTCATTGGCGCCGTCCGCCATGGCCAGAGGCGCCCAGCGGATGACCGAGCGCATCATGCTTTCCATGAACCCGTCCATGGCGTCAAACCCTTCGGCCCGGTTCAGGTACACCTCCAGAATATGGGACAGAATGTCGGCGCTGCCGAAGGCCGTCTGGGCAGGAGGCACGGTGAAAGTATTCTTCGGGTCAAGGAAAGAAATCTTCGGACGCAGCGCTTCCGTAGTCCAGCCCAGCTTCTCGTGGGTGTCAGGATTAGTAATGACGGCGCAGCTGTTCATCTCCGACCCCGTGGCCGCCATGGTGGGAATGGCCAAAAGAGGCAGGGCGCGGGAAATCTGTGCCCTGGATTTCACCAGCTCCCAGGGATCCCCCTCATACAGGGCGCTCCCCGCAATCACCTTCGCCGTGTCAATCACACTGCCGCCGCCGACGGCCAGAATGAGGTCAATGCCTGCCTCCCGGCAGAAACGGGCCCCCTTCACCGCCAGAGGCAGCTCCGGATTTGGCTTTACACCGGAGATTTCATAGGCAGAAACCCCCGCCTTTCTGATTTCATCCACCACCTTGTCATAAATGCCGCTTTCCTTGATGGAACCGCCGCCGTACACCAGAAGCACATTCTTCCCCCAGCGGGGCAGCTCCTCGTGAATATGGCTCATGGCATCATGGCCGAAATACACTTTCGTAGGATTGCAATAGATAAAAGGATCAACCATGGGAAACCTCCTTGTACTCTGTGATCTATGATGATTTTATTATACCCCATGAAAGGAATGGGCGGCTATCCTTTGCTGCCATGGGCTGGTGTACTAGTGGGCTGGTGGGCTGGTGTGCTAGTGAGACAGTGGGACGGCTATCGGCTTACGGCAGCCCGCTGGACTGTATTCCTGAAAGCAAGGGGGCTATGCGTTGTCATATGACTCTTTCGTTAAGGAAGCGCTGATTAAATCACTGTCCGCTTTTATTCTTGAATTTTTATGCAATGCAAGGAATGGGACGACGCGAATAGCGAGCTATTTAAGGAGTCCCATGACGAAGCAGTGCATAAAAATTCTTATAAAAGCAGACTCTATGAATTAATCAGTGCTTCCTTAAAGATAGAGAGGCCCATTCTGCCACCCTGCAAGCAGTGGGACAATAAGTGAGGGGGAGGGAACCCTTTGCACCCTCACGCCACAGGCGTGTCCATGAACCTTTTCCTCACAACCCTTCTACACAACCTTTCTATACAACCTGCGGCGTCAGCCGCGCCCCCGTTCGCCCAAAGGGCGAACCTTCCGTCTCTCCTCCCATGTGCTATAGTATAGAAAAGCATTACAAAGGAGGGATACCTTGAAACAGGCAGTCAGTCATTACATCATGCCCGGCGAGCGGGCGGGAGACATGGAAAAAATCATAAAGAAACTCCATCTGGACGGCATTGAGAACCTGGTTTACGGCACCGAGCCCGCCCCTCATCCGGCGGCGAGCCTTACACTGGGCTGTCATCTGGCCTACTGGCCGGACTGGATGGATTTCTATCTGGGAAAGAAAGATTTCTACGAAAAAGATTTCCCCACAAGAAAATCCCTCATAAACACCTTCTGCGGAGTGACGGTGGAAGACTGGATAGAGACAATCCGCAGGAACATCCGCGCCGCCCTGGCGGAACAGCCGGAGTACCTGGTGTGGCACGTGGCCCACTGCTCCCTGGACGAAATATGGACACGCCGCTTCCGTTACACCGACAGGGACGTGCTGAAAGCAGCGGCAGAAGTGTACAGCGCCCTGGCCTCTGAAATCCCGCCAACGGTGAAAGTGCTCTTTGAAAACATCTTCTGGCCCGGCCTCTATACCCTGAAGCCGGAGGAAGTGGACTATTTCTTCCGCCTCCTCCCTGGAAACAACGTAGGCATCATGCTGGATACGGGCCATCTCATGAATACCTGTCCCGATCTGGAAATCGAAACCCAGGGCGTCCGCTATGTATGTGACGTGGTAAACCGCCTGGGCTCCCTGAAATCCCTCATCCAGGGCATCCACCTCAGCTGCTCCCTCTCCGGCGCCTACCGGAAAAGCCTCTCCGGCACCATTCCCACCCCTGTGACGCCGGACATCATCAGCCGCCACATCACCGCCATAGACCAGCACCGCCCCTTCGCCGACGACGCGGCCAGGGAAATCATAGACACCGTGGAGCCTCTCTACGTGACCCACGAACTCTTCGGCCGTGACTTCTCCATACCGGAAAAGGAAGTGGAAAGGCAGATGAAAGCCGCCGGCCTGTGGCCTGTCTCTGGGCTTCCACAGGAAGAGAAAGCGGACTGCTTTGGAAAATAGTATAATAGAGAAAAATGATGGGGTATGAAAACATAACGCCATCATACGGTAAGCGCGAGCCCCAAGTGCCCAAAAGAGAAAAGCATGAAATCCGCTGGTACAGGGACTCTCAAAATCCCGGTTCGCGGAAACCATGCTGATTCGTGCGGCCATCAGGGGACAGCTTGATCCTGCGGTCGCTTCCCTGGCGGGAAGCGTGGATTGAAATCCGGCGTTGTCATCCGGTCTAACACGTCCGGTACCGTCGCTTCCCTGGCGGGAAGCGTGGATTGAAATATAAATTCATCTTTAAGAGTATTGGAGATTCTTAGTCGCTTCCCTGGCGGGAAGCGTGGATTGAAATTTACCTGCACGGATATACGAGTTAGGTAACTTAATAGTCGCTTCCCTGGCGGGAAGCGTGGATTGAAATCTTGAAATCATCTAATGTCATTATGTGTTACTCCGTCGCTTCCCTGGCGGGAAGCGTGGATTGAAATAAGCCCTGCCGCGGCAGCGTTCTGGTAACCCTGGTCGCTTCCCTGGCGGGAAGCGTGGATTGAAATTATAAAATCATCAAGTGTTAAATTATCCCGTTTGAGTCGCTTCCCTTGCGGGAAGCGTGGATTGAAATCCCCATAATGCTGACTTCAGGGGACGCATATACCGTCGCTTCCCTTGCGGGAAGCGTGGATTGAAATATCCATGGGGGAAGAAATCCCAGTGAATGGCCGGTCGCTTCCCTTGCGGGAAGCGTGGATTGAAATTTCATCGGTCATCACAGCTCCCTCGCTTTCTGCACAGTCGCTTCCTTTGCGGGAAGCGTGGATTGAAATAGTAGCCGCCTTTTCCTCTGCTGTGGGTTCCGGGTCGCTTCCCTTGCGGGAAGCGTGGATTGAAATTGAAACTTAGCGGCTGTTAAGTCTTGGATTTCGTGGTCGCTTCCCTTGCGGGAAGCGTGGATTGAAATTTATTTGATTTCACTACACTTCCCGACTGCTATAAGTCGCTTCCCTCGCGGGAAGCGTGGATTGAAATTGCTGCGGCGGATGCAGAGAAAAGTATTTCAAACAGTCGCTTCCCTTGCGGGAAGCGTGGATTGAAATTAAAAGGAATGTGGCGTGGGTATGGCGGAGGGCAGTCGCTTCCCTTGCGGGAAGCGTGGATTGAAATACAGCCTACGATGGAAATATCTATGAAAATGATAGTCGCTTCCCTCACAGGAAGCGTGGATTGAAATTATATGAGGAGGGATAAAACTTCCTGAAGTACGGCAGATAGGCCTTTATGAGGTAAGGCTTGAGTAATCTGTGGGGCTTCGGGAAGTTTTTGTTGTGGCGAAGGAATAGGGAAGCGATTTTGTTTGTACAGAATGATTAGATTTTGATTATTTTTTTATATTGCGTTTGTCGGTGACAAGGGCTGTCATAGTAAAGAGTATAATAAGAAATAGATAAACCATATGCCAATGCATTGGAGTAAATCACAGGTTGTTTATGGACATCAGGGGGATAGCATGGACGAATTTATCGGGCATTTGGATGAAGAACGTATTCAGCGGCTGGAAGATCATCTGGCGGAGACGGCAAGGCTGGCGGGGCTGTTTGCAGAGCCTTTCGGCATGAAGGATGCAGGCGTACTTTTTGGGAAGAATCATGATTTGGGAAAGTACAGTTCTTCGTTTCAGGCATATATAAGAGGGAAGAAGAAACGGGGCGGCGATCATTCCACGGCGGGGGCCCGGTTTCTGTGGGATCATCAGAAGGAGCTGGGGCCGGCAGCCCTGGCAGGGGCTTTCTGTATTGCCGGTCATCATGCAGGGCTTCCTGACGGCGGGACGCGGACGAATACCTGCGAGGAGCCCACCCTGTGGGGCCGCATGAAGAGGGAAATCCCGGAGTATGAGGAAATCGCAGCCCGTGGTTCTCTCCTGCCGGTGGTATCTGCGGCCGCTTTTCAGAAAGTGATGAGGAATCCGGCAGATGGGATGATGCTGGTGCGAATGCTGTTTTCCTGTCTGGTGGACGCTGATTTCCTGGATACGGAATCTTTCATGTCCCATGAGTCGAAGGAAAGAGGAAGGTTCCGGCCTGTTCCGGAGCTGGCGGAACGGTTTTTCAGGGAACTGGACAGCCGGGGGTATACAAGGCCGAAGAACCGGCTCAATGAGAAACGGTATGAAATCCTTTCCCGCTGCATGGAGAAGGGAGAAGAGGCTCCGGGGCTTTATACATTGACCGTTCCCACCGGCGGCGGGAAGACGATTTCATCCATGGCTTTTGCCATGAAGCAGGCTGTGAAGTATCACAAGAGACGGATTATTTATGTCATTCCCTATGTGTCCATCATTGAACAGACGGCGGAAATATTTAAGGATTTTTTGGGAAAGGCTGATGTGCTGGAGAGCCACAGCAATGTGGACTATGACGATATGGAAGAGTCCATGGCAGGGAGGATGAAGCTGGCGGCGGAAAACTGGGATGCTCCCGTCATAGTCACTACCAATGAGCAGTTCTGGGAATCTCTTTATGGAAACCGGACATCCAAATGCCGCAAACTGCACAATATAGCAGACAGTGTCATCGTTTTTGATGAGGCTCAGATGATGCCTCTGGATTTTCTGACTCCCTGCCTGAAGGCACTGGAAGAGCTGGTGAGACGGTACGGCGTCAGTGCGGTTCTCTGCAGCGCCACCCAGCCGGAGCTTTCGCAGTATCTGTCCATGAAGCCTGAAGAAATTATGGAGAATATACCGGATATGTATCAGTTCTTTAACCGGGTGTCCTACCGGTTTGACGGAGAAAGAACCTATGAAGAGATTGCCGGTGCCATGCAGAAGACGCCACAGGCCCTGTGCATTGCGTCCACTAAAAAAGAGGCTTTGGAAATATACCGCTGCCTGGAAGGAAATGACAGTTTCTACCTGTCCACCAATCTGTGCCCGGTGCACAGGAAAAGGGTGATCGCTGAAATCAAGAGGCGGCTGGCCGGGAACCTTCCCTGCCGTGTCGTGTCGACCAGCATCATTTCCGTGGGTGTGGATGTGGATTTCCCTGTGGCCTATCTGGAATATACGGGCCTTGACAGCCTGATCCAGGGGGCGGGGCGGTGCAACCGGGAAGGAAAGCGGCAGTCGGCCGACAGTATAGTTCATATTTTCCGTACAGAGAAGGAAACCAAAAGCCGCTTTATGAAAAAAGAAAAGCAGGTGACGGAACTCACTCTGGCACGCTGCGGAGCCGGTCATATGGCGGAGCCTGCATCTATCCGGTCCTATTATGAGAACTGGTATAAGAATAATGAAGGAAATATGGACAGAATGGACATTATGGGTGACACGAAGAAACTGGCTTTTCGGGATATCGGAATGAAGTTCAAGCTGATCCGGGACAACACCCGGTCTGTATTTATCCCTCTGGATGACCGGGCCAGGGAAATCCTGCGCCAGCTGCAGCAGGGAATCCGTACCAGAGATCTTATGAGAGAAGCGGGGCAGTATATTGTAAATGTCAATTATTACAAAGACAGCCATAGTCCCTCTCCCTTTACCCTTCTGATGAACCAGGGGGCTATTGCCTGGTTTGAAGGGGATTCCCAGCTGGCTTATCTCACAGATTCAGGAGCCTATGATGATAAAATCGGACTGAAGGCAGAGGAGAAGGAAGGCGTAGGAATTATGTGGTAAGGAAAATGGACGGGATATTCCCGCCCATTCTCCTTGGCTTGCATTTCTATACAAGTAAATATAAATATTTCAATCCACATCATGCATCGCGCATAGATGACATATTCATGATAGCAAAACCTTTGGCATATTTCAATTTACCTATTGACAAAAGAAATACAAAGCAATACTATATGGATAGATTACAAGTAAATATAAATGAAAATTGAAAGGAGGACACTATGGCTTATGGTGTGAAGATTGAATGCTGGGGACCCTATGCCTGCTTCACCAGGCCGGAGATGAAGGTGGAGCGAGTTTCTTATGACGTGCTGACTCCGTCGGCGGCCCGGGGACTGGTGGAGGCCATTTTCTGGCATCCCGGCTTGAAATATGTAATTGATGAGATTGACCTGCTCAGTCCGATTCGTTACACGAATATCCGGCGGAACGAGGTGAAGTCGAAGGTGCCGGCGTCTTCTGTTTCAAGCGGCGCCAGAAGCGGCAGGGAAATATATCTCTGCACGAAAGAGGATATCCAGCAGCGGGCGGCGGAAGTTTTAAAAGATGTGAAATACTGCATCCATGTTCACTTTGAAATGACAGACAGAGCCAATGCCAGTGACAATCCGGGCAAGTTCAGGGAAATGCTGTGCCGGCGGGCCCGAAAGGGGCAGTGTTATCACCAGCCCTATCTGGGATGCCGGGAATTTCCGGCGGGATTCCGGCTGGTGGAGGATGATGAGCCGGTGGTGCCTTACCCGGAAACCAGGGACCTGGGATATATGCTCTACGATATGGATTTCTCTGACCGGCAGCATATTATTCCTGAATTCTTCCATGCCAGGCTGGAGAAGGGTGTTATGGATCTCCGGAACTGCGAGGTGCACAGATGATACTTCAATCGCTGGTACATTTATATGACGAATTAAGCCGGCAGGGGAAGGTGGCCAGGGAAGGCTGGGGAATCGCCAAAGTCAGCCACCGCCTGGTTCTTGATGAGGAAGGCGGTCTTATCGGTATCGTTTCAGCCCGGAAGAAAGTACTCCGGGGGAAAAAGGAGAAAGAAATCCCATCGGATATGATGGTGCCGCTTCCAGCTACCCGTTCTTCCGGCGTAAAGGCCAATTTTCTCTGTGACAATTCCAGTTATTTTTTGGGAGTTGATAATAAAGGAAAGCCGGAGAGGACGAAGGAGTGCTTTGAGGCGGCAAGAGCCCTTCATCATCAGATTCTTGACGGGTGCCATTCAGCAGAGGCCAGGGCTATCCTTTCCTATTTTGACCACTGGGATGTAGCCGGAGCCAGAGACAATCCTCTGGTTCAAACCAATCTGGAGGATATTCTGGGCGGTTCCAATTTCCTTTTCCATGTGGGAAATAAGGACGTTTCAGACATCCCGGAAATCCGCGATGCCTGGGAACGGTACTACCGTTCCGGCAGCGGAGAAGAGGACACCATCAAAGGACAGTGCCTCATTACCGGAAAAAAGGACATGCCCATTGCCACGCTCCATCCTAAAATCAAGGGTGTCCTCGGTGCACAGAGCAGCGGGGCCAATCTGGTTTCCTTCAATGCGCCTGCCTTCTGCTCCTACGGTTATGATGGAGAGCAGGGACAAAACGCGCCGGTCAGTGAAGAAGCGGCCAATGCCTATGGGGCGGCCCTGAACTTTCTCCTGGCTGACAGAACCCATGCCAAAGTGATGGGGGACACCACGGTGGTGTACTGGTCGGAGCATGGGGAAGAGGCGTACCAGGATGGATTCCTTGGCATGATGGGTGATGAAGTCGGACTGACAGATGAGGAACTGGACGATGTATTGGCCCATATGAAAGAGGGGCGGTCCTCAGACATCGGCGGCATTTCCGTGAGTCCCGACGAACCTTTCTATATTCTGGGGCTGGCGCCTAATGCAGCCCGTATCTCCGTCCGCTTCTTCCTGCGAAATACCTTCGGCGATATTTTGAAGAATTTAGCGGCTCATGAAGAAAGAATGAAAATTGTTCATTCGTCTTTGGAAAAAGATAGAATCCCTCTATATTGGATTTTAAAGGCGATGGATAATCCTGACTGTCGTAAGGAATCAGCTCCTTCAACGTTTTGGGCAGGGAAGCTTACAAATGCGATTTTAATAAATGGATATTATCCAGAGGCAGTTTATAAAAATATTATGAGGAGGGTATTTTTGTGCCATGAAAAATCATCAGGTGGTGGAAAAAACAAAGAGAAAAAAATAGATTATATAAAGGCATCATTTATTAAAGCTTATCTTTTAAAAAATTGTGGAATGAAGTGGGAGGGAAAAATCCAAATGGCAGTGAATGAAAATTGTAATGACATTTCCTATGTACTGGGACGGCTCTTCTCCGTGCTGGAAAATATCCAGAAGAGCGCCAATCACGGCATCAACAGTACCATCAAGGACAGGTATTTTAACTCTGCCTGCGCTACGCCTGCAGCGGTATTTCCGTTGCTCTGGAAACTGACCAATGCCCATCTGGGAAAACTGGACCAGCCCAAAGCGGCCTATTTCAAGAAAAAACTGGGCATGCTCATGGATAAAATCGCCATGCCTGATACAGGAACCCCGCTGCCCCATCGGCTGACATTGGACGAACAGGGCGCTTTCGTCCTTGGCTACTACCAGGAAACCCAGGCAAGATATGCAGGAAAAAAGGAGGAAAAATAAGATGGCAGAAGCAATTCACAACCGGTACGATTTCGTTATTCTCTTTGATGTGACCAATGGGAATCCCAACGGCGACCCCGATGCAGGCAATCTTCCCCGGGCGGACCCGGAAACAGGATTGGGCCTTGTTACCGATGTATGCCTGAAGAGGAAAATCCGCAACTACGTGGAAGCCGCCAAAGAAGGGGAGGCGGGATACCGCATTTACATCAAGGAAAACGTGCCCCTGGAACAGAGCGATAAGGAAGCGCTGGACTACATCGGTATCAGCGACATTAAGGATGTCAAGAAAAAAGACCCTGAAGCAGATGTGAAAATCCGGAATTTCATGTGCTCCAATTTCTATGACATCCGCACCTTCGGCGCAGTTATGACGACCTTTGTGAAGGGAGCCCTGAACTGCGGACAGGTGCGGGGACCGGTGCAGATTGGTTTTGCCAGAAGCATGGATCCCATCGCGCCGCAGGAGGTCACCATTACCCGCGTAGCCATTACGACAACAAAAGATGCCCAGAACAAGGCTACGGAAATGGGCCGCAAGTTCATCGTTCCCTACGCCCTGTACCAGGCAGAGGGTTACGTATCAGCCAATCTGGCCAGAAAGACCACCGGCTTTTCCGACGAAGACCTGGCGCTTCTCTGGAAAGCCATTATCAATATGTTTGAAAATGACCACTCCGCAGCCAGAGGAAATATGGCAGTCCGTGAGCTTATCGTGTTCAGGCATGACAGTGAACTGGGAAATGCGCCATCCTACAAACTCTTCGAAAGAATCCATGTGCAGAAAAAAGACGCCGGCCGGGTGCCAAGATCCTATGATGATTATGAAGTAACCGTAGATACGGATAACCTGCCCCAGGGTGTGACCTGCCAGCGCATGATATGAGCTATCGGGAAGAAGATTACCTCATGATTTCCGGCATCCAGCACTTCGTCTTCTGCCGCCGCCAGTGGGCACTTATCCATGTGGAACAGCAGTGGGCGGAAAACAGGCTTACCGCAGAAGGGGAAGTGATGCACCGGAATGCCCACAAAGACAGCTTTGTGGAAAAGCGGCCGGGGATTCTTGTCACCAGAGGGCTCCGGGTATCCTCCTCCCGGCTCGGCATGACAGGCCAATGCGATGTGGTGGAATTTCTTTCCTCTGAAAACGGTGCCGTCATACAGGGACACCGGGGCCTCTGGGATGTGGTACCGGTGGAGTACAAACGGGGGAAAGACAAGAATGATGACTCCGATATGTGCCAGCTCTGCCTGGAAGCAATGTGCCTGGAAGAAATGATGGGCTGCTCCATTCCCTTCGGCTATATCTTCTATAATGAAATACGGCGGAGGAGGAAAGTGGAGCTCACCCCTGCACTCCGGGACAGAGTAACAAAGGCTGCGGCGGAAATGCATGACTATTTCCGCCGGGGATATACGCCCAAAGTCAAGACATCGAAGAAGTGTCAGTCCTGCTCAATGAAAGACCTGTGCATTCCCAAACTGTGCAGAAACAGGTCAGCCCGGGACTATCTGGAACAGGCGCTGAAGGACGGAGAAAACCTATGAGAAAACTGCTGAACACCCTCTTTGTCACATCCGATGACCTCTATCTTTCCCTGGAAAACGGAAACATTGAAGCCTGGAAGGGGAAGGAAAAGGCAGCGCAGATACCGCTTATCAATCTGGAAAATATCCTTGACTTCAGCCATAAGGGCGCCAGCCCTGCGCTTCTCGGCGAATGTGTCAAACGGGGCATTGGCTTCTGCTTCCTCACGCCCAATGGCCGGTTTCTGGCAAGGGCCTGCGGCGTGGCGGAAGGTAATATCTTCCTGCGTAAAGAACAATACAGGATATCTGATGACGAAGAAAAAAGCCTTATCATCGCCAGGGCTATGATTACAGGGAAAATTCTCAACGCCCGGTCAGTGCTTATGAGAGCCCTCAGAGATCATCCGTTAAGTGTGGATAAGGATTTATTTCGCAGTCACATCAAAGAACTGCAGAATGCAGCCGCCTGCGCCGCCCAGGCCTCCGGGCTGGACGAACTGCGGGGCATCGAAGGCAATGGAGCCCAGAGCTACTTCTCTCTTCTGGACAGCCTGATTCTTCAGGACAAGAAACATTTCTATTTCCGGGGAAGAAGCAAAAGACCGCCACTGGACCGCATGAATGCCATCCTGTCCTTTACCTATACTATCCTGGCCCATGACTGCGCCTCCGCCCTGGAGGCAGCGGGCCTGGATCCCTATGCCGGCTTCCTTCACCGGGACCGCCCCGGCAGAGACTCCCTGGCCCTGGATCTGATGGAAGAACTTCGCAGCGTCTATGCCGACCGCTTTGCTCTTACCCTGGTGAACAACCGTATCCTTTCCTCCAAAAACTTTGAAATCAAAGAAGACGGAGCCGTCTGGCTCAATGGAGAGGGAAGAAAAATCCTTCTGAACCAGTGGCAGGAAAGGAAAAGAGATACCATTACCCACCCATTCCTGCAGGAAAAAATGGCCTGGGGCCTTATTCCCTACGTGCAGGCCCTTCTGCTGGCTCGATACATCCGGCATGATTTGGACGGCTATCCGCCATTCTTCTGGAAGTGATACCATGCTCCTCCTTGTAACCTATGACGTGAATACTACCACCGCCGCAGGACGGAAAAGACTCCGCCAGGTAGCTAAATGCTGCACGGCCCACGGCCAGAGAGTACAGAACTCCGTCTTTGAATGCAGTGTGGATGAAGCCCAGGCAGTGGCTCTCAGAGCCAGGCTCAAAGAACTGATTGATGAAAAAGCGGACAGCCTCCGCTTCTACAACCTGGGAAACCACTATCAAAACAAAATTATTCATATTGGAGCTAAGAAAGGATACGATCCCAATGACACCATGATTTTATAAGCGCGAACCCCAAGCGCCCAAAAGAAAAAGGCATGAAATTTGCCGATGTCGGAACCTTAGAAATCCCGGTTCGCGGAAACCATGCCGGCTTGTGCGGTCATCAGGGGACAGCTTGACCGTACTGTCGCTTCCCTCGCGGGAAGCGTGGATTGAAATCGCTTTATGCGCAGGCTCGCTGGGGACCAGATAGCGTCGCTTCCCTCGCGGGAAGCGTGGATTGAAATCAGGATGACCATAAGTGCGATGGAGGTCTTGCCAAGTCGCTTCCCTCGCGGGAAGCGTGGATTGAAATTTCGTAGAGCCCATAGAGCGCCCAGCTGAGCCCGGTCGCTTCCCTCGCGGGAAGCGTGGATTGAAATTTTTGGGAAAGGTAAGACACTCCCAAGAGCTGGTGGTCGCTTCCCTCGCGGGAAGCGTGGATTGAAATTACGAGACTACATCCGTCCACGTGGATGCTATCCAGGTCGCTTCCCTCGCGGGAAGCGTGGATTGAAATTCCAAGTTTCAGTATTTTGGCCACATTGGCCAGGCGTCGCTTCCCTCGCGGGAAGCGTGGATTGAAATTGCAGACCGTCCGACAGCGGCAGAACCGACAATGGTCGCTTCCCTCGCGGGAAGCGTGGATTGAAATAGGCAACATCTGGGAGATTAAATTCCGCTGGCGGTCGCTTCCCTCGCGGGAAGCGTGGATTGAAATTCAGTCGACAGGCTCGGCGAGACAATCACCTATAGTCGCTTCCCTCGCGGGAAGCGTGGATTGAAATACAGGCTACAAACGGCAAAATCAGTGCTGACAGGTCGCTTCCCTCGCGGGAAGCGTGGATTGAAATAGAAAAAGGGCCGCTCCATTTTATAGTTCCATGCGTCGCTTCCCTCGCGGGAAGCGTGGATTGAAATAGCTCTAAATGAAGCGCAAAAAGACAGATTGGTTTGTCGCTTCCCTCGCGGGAAGCGTGGATTGAAATTATATATACATATATAGGCAGTGACTAGTGCTTTTGTCGCTTCCCTCGCGGGAAGCGTGGATTGAAATTAACAAGGCAAGCAAGAAATCAAGTTAACAATAGGTCGCTTCCCTCGCGGGAAGCGTGGATTGAAATGCACTATCCGCGTTTCCGACGGCGTGACCGTCCTGTCGCTTCCCTCGCGGGAAGCGTGGATTGAAATACCCACATGTTAAGAGACTTAGTCTGGAAGTTAGGTCGCTTCCCTCGCGGGAAGCGTGGATTGAAATATAGATGGGCAGCCACATGGACTGGAACCATGTGTGTCGCTTCCCTCGCGGGAAGCGTGGATTGAAATCATGATGCTCTTGAAGATTCCCTGGTACCGCATAATGTCGCTTCCCTCGCGGGAAGCGTGGATTGAAATATCTATTACCACCACAGCCAACATTTATTATTCCGTGTCGCTTCCCTCGCGGGAAGCGTGGATTGAAATCCTGGGCTTACGTCAGAGGAGAAGGATGACCTCTTGTCGCTTCCCTCGCGGGAAGCGTGGATTGAAATATCCAGGCTGATGTGGTTACCACAATAGGCGCATTGTCGCTTCCCTCGCGGGAAGCGTGGATTGAAATTTTTGACGGCATGACGGCAAAAATACGGCAAAAGTGTCGCTTCCCTCGCGGGAAGCGTGGATTGAAATCTATCGACCCGCTCTACATGATGACACACGCCGAGGGTCGCTTCCCTCGCGGGAAGCGTGGATTGAAATAGTAAGTGTACACCATGGAAAATCATGGAAATGGTCGCTTCCCTCGCGGGAAGCGTGGATTGAAATGTCGGATGGACGAAGCGGCTGACATACGGAGACTGTCGCTTCCCTCGCGGGAAGCGTGGATTGAAATAGATGGAGACGAAGAAAATGAGTAGATTCTGGAAGTCGCTTCCCTCGCGGGAAGCGTGGATTGAAATAATGACCGTATTGAGAAGCTGTGGGACACATGGTGGTCGCTTCCCTCGCGGGAAGCGTGGATTGAAATGCAGCCTTGGTAGTTTGAAATAGGGTTCCCGTTGTCGCTTCCCTCGCGGGAAGCGTGGATTGAAATTATGATTACATGCATGGCGGCGCCCTTGCTTTTCAGTCGCTTCCCTCGCGGGAAGCGTGGATTGAAATACGGCTGCCGCGTTGACTACATACTCTCCGTTGGAGTCGCTTCCCTCGCGGGAAGCGTGGATTGAAATCGGCTTTGATAAAGACGGTAAGCGGGTTGGGTCGTCGCTTCCCTCGCGGGAAGCGTGGATTGAAATAGAAGCTGATTGAACAGGGAAAACTACCGCCGGCACGTCGCTTCCCTCGCGGGAAGCGTGGATTGAAATTCTGGGTAGGGAGCAAGGTAGCCAGCAAGATTACGTCGCTTCCCTCGCGGGAAGCGTGGATTGAAATAACCGACGGCCTTAAGCATTGGATTCCTTTAGAAAGTCGCTTCCCTCGCGGGAAGCGTGGATTGAAATATGAAATTATGGCCATGATGGGGAATATCCGATAGGTCGCTTCCCTCGCGGGAAGCGTGGATTGAAATCCTAAATACGGGGATGCGCTTTGCCGAAGTTGCAGTCGCTTCCCTCGCGGGAAGCGTGGATTGAAATTGCCGGCTCTCTTATATCAGTACGTCCGATTAATGGTCGCTTCCCTCGCGGGAAGCGTGGATTGAAATTTGATACCGTGACGCGCTGGATAGCGATTTCATAGTCGCTTCCCTCGCGGGAAGCGTGGATTGAAATATCCGCCGTGATGATGGGACCCTATTTGCTAGCGGTCGCTTCCCTCGCGGGAAGCGTGGATTGAAATTCCCGGAGCTCGAGCTGAAAAAGCACTCCCTAAGTCGCTTCCCTCGCGGGAAGCGTGGATTGAAATAGACACGCCGCCGGCCGTAACATACTATGTACAGGGTCGCTTCCCTCGCGGGAAGCGTGGATTGAAATTACCAATAGAAAAGCACCGCCTGATGGACGAGATGTCGCTTCCCTCGCGGGAAGCGTGGATTGAAATTTCAAAAGTAGCATCACCGTCAATAAACAATGGGGTCGCTTCCCTCGCGGGAAGCGTGGATTGAAATTTCTACCAGGGAGAAGAACGGCGGAATCTGCCTCAGTCGCTTCCCTCGCGGGAAGCGTGGATTGAAATACGGCGGTACTGCCGATACCGGCAATAGTCTTTGTCGCTTCCCTCGCGGGAAGCGTGGATTGAAATAACCAGTCGCCGGAGGACAGCCTGGAAAACATAGCGTCGCTTCCCTCGCGGGAAGCGTGGATTGAAATTGCAGGTACCCCTGGATGAAGCGGAAAAAGCTATAGTCGCTTCCCTCGCGGGAAGCGTGGATTGAAATCACCACAGTTTTGCACATCCTTCATAACCCTGCATGTCGCTTCCCTCGCGGGAAGCGTGGATTGAAATAAGGCAGATAAGCACTTTTCATCAATCACACTGTCGTCGCTTCCCTCGCGGGAAGCGTGGATTGAAATAATACGGAAAGAAGGAAGGCCAAAAATGAAAAAGTCGCTTCCCTCGCGGGAAGCGTGGATTGAAATATGAGAAACTGGGCCATATTCCAACGCCGGACATTGTCGCTTCCCTCGCGGGAAGCGTGGATTGAAATAAGTTGTGCCGGGAAGGTGAATCTACTACAGGCAGTCGCTTCCCTCGCGGGAAGCGTGGATTGAAATAATCATACGAAAAATTATGAGATACACCGTTTTTAGTCGCTTCCCTCGCGGGAAGCGTGGATTGAAATTTTTATCATTCGGTAAGCGTTCGGAGACTTTTTAAGTCGCTTCCCTCGCGGGAAGCGTGGATTGAAATAGTGGTATATTCTTCTTTCGATATGTCACTATCAGTCGCTTCCCTCGCGGGAAGCGTGGATTGAAATCTGTGTCAGCCCGGCGTTTACCCGAGCGGCCTTGGTCGCTTCCCTCGCGGGAAGCGTGGATTGAAATTGCAATCTTGCCCTTCGCCCGAAGATGGCCATTGGTCGCTTCCCTCGCGGGAAGCGTGGATTGAAATCGGACCAAAGGGAAAACCCGGAAGGCTTTAAAAAGTCGCTTCCCTCGCGGGAAGCGTGGATTGAAATCGCTATCCTGTGCGGCGTGCCGCGGATCAGCAAAGTCGCTTCCCTCGCGGGAAGCGTGGATTGAAATGTTCATGCCGGAGCGGCGCCTGGAAGAACATGAACGTCGCTTCCCTCGCGGGAAGCGTGGATTGAAATTTTGTAGTTAAAGCTATTTCCAGAAGGTCCGCCGGTCGCTTCCCTCGCGGGAAGCGTGGATTGAAATACATCAGGGAAAGGGCCCTTGCCGGACGCAAAACCGTCGCTTCCCTCGCGGGAAGCGTGGATTGAAATGCAGCTGGTGGCCGATTTCGTGGCAGGCCAGCGGTCGCTTCCCTCGCGGGAAGCGTGGATTGAAATTAATAGAAACTGCATGAATGTAGATTTCCCGAACGTCGCTTCCCTCGCGGGAAGCGTGGATTGAAATCAGAGCGTCTGCCTGTTATTGCGGTAAATGCCATGTCGCTTCCCTCGCGGGAAGCGTGGATTGAAATCTAAGGATGATGAAGAAAGCCAGCCGAGCGACAGGTCGCTTCCCTCGCGGGAAGCGTGGATTGAAATATCAGAAACATTTTCGGGGATTGGCGGAGCCACGTCGCTTCCCTCGCGGGAAGCGTGGATTGAAATAGCACGACAACCATATCACGGACCCCGGCAGCATCGTCGCTTCCCTCGCGGGAAGCGTGGATTGAAATCAAGTATATCCCAAATCGTTTCGTGTTGACGGCGGTCGCTTCCCTCGCGGGAAGCGTGGATTGAAATGGACGAGGCCATGAATGAAACTATCCGGGGTATGGGTCGCTTCCCTCGCGGGAAGCGTGGATTGAAATAAAAGGTTGGAAAAGCTGTCGCCTACCGGCGGAAGTCGCTTCCCTCGCGGGAAGCGTGGATTGAAATTGAACCGCTCCAATGGCTATGAGAAGGAAATCGTCAGTCGCTTCCCTCGCGGGAAGCGTGGATTGAAATCCCTTCCGGCCGCTCCATGATGACTTCGTCATGGGTCGCTTCCCTCGCGGGAAGCGTGGATTGAAATAGCGGAGATAAAGTTTTCCATTTTTCTGTTCCTCCGTCGCTTCCCTCGCGGGAAGCGTGGATTGAAATGCCGTGGGTTACCTTCTCAACAAGGAGAGGGGAAAGTCGCTTCCCTCGCGGGAAGCGTGGATTGAAATTTTTTGATGGCGGGAGGGTATTGCTTGCTCATCTGTCGCTTCCCTCGCGGGAAGCGTGGATTGAAATCAAGGCTCACACCGAAGAAATCAGGCTGACGGGTCGCTTCCCTCGCGGGAAGCGTGGATTGAAATTCCGGTGTCAGCCCGTCGAAGACTGATGCAATACATCGTCGCTTCCCTCGCGGGAAGCGTGGATTGAAATAAAAATTCCATAGCCTTTTTCATGTCGTCAACGGTCGCTTCCCTCGCGGGAAGCGTGGATTGAAATAACATCAAAAGCAAAGAGCTACGGGGTGAAGACCGTCGCTTCCCTCGCGGGAAGCGTGGATTGAAATAGCCGGATCAAACTTGATCACCTTGTGATGAAGCGTCGCTTCCCTCGCGGGAAGCGTGGATTGAAATTTCTTCGCCCACATCTACGTGAAAGCCGGAGGGCTTGTCGCTTCCCTCGCGGGAAGCGTGGATTGAAATTCCCTTAAATAAGCCGCTCGGTTGAACCGGGCGGGTCGCTTCCCTCGCGGGAAGCGTGGATTGAAATAAAAAACAGTTTGACCTCTTTTTCCGTCATCCGCGTCGCTTCCCTCGCGGGAAGCGTGGATTGAAATTGCTCCCTTCCGAAGCAGAAGCGCTCATAGAGTCGTCGCTTCCCTCGCGGGAAGCGTGGATTGAAATCCTGGTAAAAACTCTTTACGGTAAAGAAGAGGCTAGTCGCTTCCCTCGCGGGAAGCGTGGATTGAAATATGGAGACCACCGGCAAGAAGGTCCGGAAGCTTGGGGTCGCTTCCCTCGCGGGAAGCGTGGATTGAAATTCCATCAAAGAAAAATGACTGATGCTGAATTTGAGGTCGCTTCCCTCGCGGGAAGCGTGGATTGAAATGCATAGTCTGAAAAACGGGTCTGCTCCATGGGCGGTCGCTTCCCTCGCGGGAAGCGTGGATTGAAATCACGGAAGCAAAGAAGGGCGCTATTTCGGAATTGTCGCTTCCCTCGCGGGAAGCGTGGATTGAAATTACCGTTGATGGCTCTTCCTCTGTGAAGGGTAATGTCGCTTCCCTCGCGGGAAGCGTGGATTGAAATTCCGTAACCGATGATACGGTTTTGAAGAATACCAAGGTCGCTTCCCTCGCGGGAAGCGTGGATTGAAATAATCAAGTGCGCTGTAGGCTCGTTTGTGTAGACGGTCGCTTCCCTCGCGGGAAGCGTGGATTGAAATACGCCCATGATGACTCCGGCATCTGTGCCGGTGGTCGCTTCCCTCGCGGGAAGCGTGGATTGAAATAGTCCTCCAGCGTTTCTAGCGGCAAGCCTGGAGGGTCGCTTCCCTCGCGGGAAGCGTGGATTGAAATCGCGACATCAAGATTGATTTCCCGTGCGCGGGTGTCGCTTCCCTCGCGGGAAGCGTGGATTGAAATCGTCCACGTCCAGCGCGGGGCTGATCTGTTTTTCGTCGCTTCCCTCGCGGGAAGCGTGGATTGAAATTATCAAAATCAATGGAATGAAGGGACTGATTAATAGTCGCTTCCCTCGCGGGAAGCGTGGATTGAAATCAAATGTACAGCCCTTTGAAGGCCGGGTTATGAAGTCGCTTCCCTCGCGGGAAGCGTGGATTGAAATCCGCCTGTCATCAGGCAGACCCATTAACGTAAGGGTCGCTTCCCTCGCGGGAAGCGTGGATTGAAATTCGAAATGGTAATTTGAGTATCCGTATTTTGCAGTCGCTTCCCTCGCGGGAAGCGTGGATTGAAATCTCCCGCAGGCATTCGAAAGAAAGGATAATTAAGTCGCTTCCCTCGCGGGAAGCGTGGATTGAAATTCGCGCTATCCAAAGGTTTACCGCAGATAGCGCAAAGTCGCTTCCCTCGCGGGAAGCGTGGATTGAAATAAAAAAAATTCAAAAAATTTTCAAAATCCCCCTTGGTCGCTTCCCTCGCGGGAAGCGTGGATTGAAATGGGCAGCTTGTCAGAAAATGCAATGATGCCCGCTCGTCGCTTCCCTCGCGGGAAGCGTGGATTGAAATTGACAGTAGGAGGGTGGCAAAGGTGTGCCGGAGGGTCGCTTCCCTCGCGGGAAGCGTGGATTGAAATTCCCGCTACCTTGTTCGGCGGCACTTGGGTAGCGTCGCTTCCCTCGCGGGAAGCGTGGATTGAAATCGTCCATCTTTTTGTAATTAAAAGCGTAGGTTATCCGTCGCTTCCCTCGCGGGAAGCGTGGATTGAAATTGGGAGATGGTTGAGAAGAAAGAGCCGCCATATGTGTCGCTTCCCTCGCGGGAAGCGTGGATTGAAATTCCGGTGCCGGAACTGTCTGTTCTGCCACCGCATGGTCGCTTCCCTCGCGGGAAGCGTGGATTGAAATGGAGAATCCTATCGCATTAAGCGCTACAGGAAATTGTCGCTTCCCTCGCGGGAAGCGTGGATTGAAATGAGAAGCCGGTAAATGTCCGGTGCACTCTTTTTCAGTCGCTTCCCTCGCGGGAAGCGTGGATTGAAATAAAAATTCCCTCCCCCCAGACAGTGGCGATTGGGAGTCGCTTCCCTCGCGGGAAGCGTGGATTGAAATTGCCCGGAATGCCGCCAGGAAAAGCAGAAAGAATATGTCGCTTCCCTCGCGGGAAGCGTGGATTGAAATGAAAACCTGCCCCTCGAAGATATTCCAATCGCCGTCGCTTCCCTCGCGGGAAGCGTGGATTGAAATCAGCTTTTGTATGAGACGGCCTCTCGGCCGCTGGAGTCGCTTCCCTCGCGGGAAGCGTGGATTGAAATATAAGAATAAAGACTGGGCGAAAGGTGGTGAATCGTCGCTTCCCTCGCGGGAAGCGTGGATTGAAATCCTCTGGGCATCGACTGGAGCAAGCCGGCCGAGGGTCGCTTCCCTCGCGGGAAGCGTGGATTGAAATCCATGTATAGCGGCCGCAGAAAGCGGCGTCAGAGTCGCTTCCCTCGCGGGAAGCGTGGATTGAAATGCAAAATAGGCCCACGCGGATACCTTTGATGCCCGTCGCTTCCCTCGCGGGAAGCGTGGATTGAAATTATGGTAGACAACAACGGCACAAGCTTCGAAGGTCGCTTCCCTCGCGGGAAGCGTGGATTGAAATAGCATTAAAGAAAAATGACTGATGCTGAATTTGAGGTCGCTTCCCTCGCGGGAAGCGTGGATTGAAATTGCCACCGCATGGAGGGCGTCGAAAACGGGCACCGTCGCTTCCCTCGCGGGAAGCGTGGATTGAAATTTCCATATGACGGTTATTTCGGGTAACGATTAGTGTCGCTTCCCTCGCGGGAAGCGTGGATTGAAATTTTCTGCTTCTCCAGCCTATCACGAAGGATAGCCGTCGCTTCCCTCGCGGGAAGCGTGGATTGAAATCGACATTGAAAAACGGCGGGAAGTCTGGCTGGGTAGTCGCTTCCCTCGCGGGAAGCGTGGATTGAAATCCCACGATGTCCCTCCTTACACTTTGTACTCATGTCGCTTCCCTCGCGGGAAGCGTGGATTGAAATAATCCCTATGAATTTTCTATCCAGCCTGGCAGCCGTCGCTTCCCTCGCGGGAAGCGTGGATTGAAATTTGAGGGCCTTCCACTCGTCTCTTGTCATGGCGTGTCGCTTCCCTCGCGGGAAGCGTGGATTGAAATATGGATGCGAAGGGGCATCCGATTAGCGTTTAGAGTCGCTTCCCTCGCGGGAAGCGTGGATTGAAATACCACATGAAAGGAGTAACAAGATGAACACCGCAAGGTCGCTTCCCTCGCGGGAAGCGTGGATTGAAATCATAAATACTGAATCTGTGCGTCGTCCCCAGCTGTCGCTTCCCTCGCGGGAAGCGTGGATTGAAATCTCAATGCTGAAATCATTTACCATTTCAGCATATCGTCGCTTCCCTCGCGGGAAGCGTGGATTGAAATATATTATTAAATAATAGAAAATAACTTGAATGAGGTCGCTTCCCTCGCGGGAAGCGTGGATTGAAATATCTTGTTATAGACTCCTTTTATAAGTACCTATAAGTCGCTTCCCTCGCGGGAAGCGTGGATTGAAATTTTGATAATTTTATATACGACTCTATACCATTCAGTCGCTTCCCTCGCGGGAAGCGTGGATTGAAATTTTGAGTGGTGCACATGCCCCACATCTGCTATTATGTCGCTTCCCTCGCGGGAAGCGTGGATTGAAATATCAATGGGGGAACAAATCCCAGTGAATGGCCGTGGTCGCTTCCCTCGCGGGAAGCGTGGATTGAAATATTAAAAACATGAATGACAGGGAAAAGGAATTATTGTCGCTTCCCTCGCGGGAAGCGTGGATTGAAATCATCATAGCTAGTGACTGTCCCCCACTAGCTAGGGTCGCTTCCCTCGCGGGAAGCGTGGATTGAAATTCTATCGTGTCACAATAGCCTGTCACGCTATCGAGTCGCTTCCCTCGCGGGAAGCGTGGATTGAAATACTGTAAGCGGCATTACCGATCTTAAAGGGGATTTGTCGCTTCCCTCGCGGGAAGCGTGGATTGAAATTTCTGAAGAAGACGATGAATAAGGTAATCAGCTAGGTCGCTTCCCTCGCGGGAAGCGTGGATTGAAATAATCCCCTCCCGTTTCCGGGAGACCTGTAATTAGTCGCTTCCCTCGCGGGAAGCGTGGATTGAAATCATGTTGTTGTGAGGCACATTGCCGCCTGTTGGGTAGTCGCTTCCCTCGCGGGAAGCGTGGATTGAAATACACTCGATTGCCAATCCAAGAAAGGGGAATGGGGTCGCTTCCCTCGCGGGAAGCGTGGATTGAAATAGCCAACATGCACGCCCAGTACCCTGTGGGGAGCGTCGCTTCCCTCGCGGGAAGCGTGGATTGAAATAGCAGGGCTTCCTGGGATTCCACCCTCCAGTAAGGTCGCTTCCCTCGCGGGAAGCGTGGATTGAAATTATAGCACCATATAGGGACTTTTGATTATACAAAAGTCGCTTCCCTCGCGGGAAGCGTGGATTGAAATCCGGAGAAAGAGGCGGTCAAGAAGCGGCTGCAGCGTCGCTTCCCTCGCGGGAAGCGTGGATTGAAATGAGATGAAACATCAGTTAATTGGTTGACTTACAAGTCGCTTCCCTCGCGGGAAGCGTGGATTGAAATATCAAATAAGTCCTCTAACAGGGCCATAAGTTCGTCGCTTCCCTCGCGGGAAGCGTGGATTGAAATCCCATAAACTTGATAGTTGTGCGGCAGTGGTGAATGTCGCTTCCCTCGCGGGAAGCGTGGATTGAAATTTATCTCAGAACGTGCATTCTCATTTATTTTCTGTCGCTTCCCTCGCGGGAAGCGTGGATTGAAATCCCGAGAAACTGGTGATACTGTCATTGAACCACTGTCGCTTCCCTCGCGGGAAGCGTGGATTGAAATCACGGTGAAAGCTGGGTACTCCCCCGAAGAAGCACGGTCGCTTCCCCCGCGGGAAGCGTGGATTGAAATTTTCGAAAGCGACTTTTTTGCAGATGGCATGGCAGTCGCTTCCCCCGCGGGAAGCGTGGATTGAAATGAGGAAACCATGCTTGTGCATTACATGGTCACCAGGGTCGCTTCCCCCGCGGGAAGCGTGGATTGAAATACAAAGGCTGTATTCGCAACGGTTTTGGAGTTGTGTCGCTTCCCCCGCGGGAAGCGTGGATTGAAATAGCAGTTTAGTAAACGATTCATTCGCCAGTGCCGGTCGCTTCCCCCGCGGGAAGCGTGGATTGAAATAACCTGTCACCAAGGAAGATTGACAACACCATCCAGGTCGCTTCCCCCGCGGGAAGCGTGGATTGAAATGATAACCTTTTTGCCATCATAGAATTTTGTCATGTCGCTTCCCCCGCGGGAAGCGTGGATTGAAATTCCAAAATTCCTAGAGTTCCGAATAATATTAGATAGTCGCTTCCCCCGCGGGAAGCGTGGATTGAAATCGTCACTAAGGACGAGGCCAGGAAGGCCGCGGATAAGTCGCTTCCCCCGCGGGAAGCGTGGATTGAAATACTGTAAACTCCAACGCCACCGTACCTCGTTATACGTCGCTTCCCCCGCGGGAAGCGTGGATTGAAATTGACAGTGGAACAATTAGAAATCAGCTGTCTCAGGTCGCTTCCCTCGCGGGAAGCGTGGATTGAAATATGGTAAAACGAAAGATTCCCTTGGACAAGCTCTTGTCGCTTCCCTCGCGGGAAGCGTGGATTGAAATATTCCTAAACCATCAGAAGATAGTGCCCCCTATCTGTCGCTTCCCTCGCGGGAAGCGTGGATTGAAATTTTGCGTGTTCCTTTGCGCTGTGCCGTCCCTTGCGTCGCTTCCCTCGCGGGAAGCGTGGATTGAAATGACTATGCCTACGATAATTACTCCATCCACATCAGGTCGCTTCCCTCGCGGGAAGCGTGGATTGAAATTGGAAGAAATGTACGACCTTTTTGAAATCAAAAGGTCGCTTCCCTCGCGGGAAGCGTGGATTGAAATGTAGTGGAGCGAGACCAGGTGTTTAAAAGAGTTGGTCGCTTCCCTCGCGGGAAGCGTGGATTGAAATATCCCGCCAAGTTTTGGGCGGGAAACGCTGCCGGGTCGCTTCCCTCGCGGGAAGCGTGGATTGAAATCATGATATAATGAATAAAGAAGAAGGGGTTACCCGTCGCTTCCCCCGCGGGAAGCGTGGATTGAAATCAGTCATACGATTCTTTGGAAGAAGCGATCAAAGGTCGCTTCCCCCGCGGGAAGCGTGGATTGAAATATTTATGCCGGAGCATAGGCTTGAAGAACATGAAGTCGCTTCCCTCGCGGGAGGCGTGGATTGAAATGGGGGTATTGTCAACCTCTGTCACGTCCGTGGCAGTCGCTTCCCCCGCGGGAAGCGTGGATTGAAATTATAGAATCTATCCACATTATAGCAGGGAAGGGAGTCGCTTCCCCCGCGGGAAGCGTGGATTGAAATCCCCAAGAAAGGTAAATAAGCGCCGCGACGCCCCTGGTCGCTTCCCCCGCGGGAAGCGTGGATTGAAATCGTGCGAAATCCGAATCCCTGTTTCCTGATTTCGTCGCTTCCCCCGCGGGAAGCGTGGATTGAAATGGGTGGTCTATGTGTGAATCCTTGTCCACTGTCCGTCGCTTCCCTCGCGGGAAGCGTGGATTGAAATTGCTAACTCTTTGGGATCCGCTCCCTTGAACTGTCGTCGCTTCCCTCGCGGGAAGCGTGGATTGAAATGCCGCAGTACTGTAAGAACGCCTCGAAGGACTCGTCGCTTCCCTCGCGGGAAGCGTGGATTGAAATGATACCAGTCGGCGGCCATGTCTACGGCTGCCTGGTCGCTTCCCTCGCGGGAAGCGTGGATTGAAATTTGGGCATGGTTGACTCCCTGCTGGATACCGTAGGTCGCTTCCCTCGCGGGAAGCGTGGATTGAAATACACTCCACGATTTTGCACCCGTGGGGGATAGTGGGTCGCTTCCCTCGCGGGAAGCGTGGATTGAAATCATCTTGCTTACCTCCCGTCAAAAATCCGATACTGTCGCTTCCCTCGCGGGAAGCGTGGATTGAAATTGAATAGTGTCCAACATTTCGCCAAAGTAGAAGTCGTCGCTTCCCTCGCGGGAAGCGTGGATTGAAATACATGCTCACCGACTTCGCCCTTGAGGACCCGGGTCGCTTCCCTCGCGGGAAGCGTGGATTGAAATAGCGTCATTGTGGTATTTGTTCATGTTGTACTTGGTCGCTTCCCTCGCGGGAAGCGTGGATTGAAATTCTATCGTGTCACTATAGCCTGTCACACTATCGGTCGCTTCCCTCGCGGGAAGCGTGGATTGAAATGAATTTACTGAACCATCTCGAGTATAAATAAAACGTCGCTTCCCTCGCGGGAAGCGTGGATTGAAATAAGATATTGTGAACAAATTGCTTGAAAATATTAAGTCGCTTCCCTCGCGGGAAGCGTGGATTGAAATCCCGATAATGCGGACCGGGAGCGTCTCAATCTGGTCGCTTCCCTCGCGGGAAGCGTGGATTGAAATTGTGATACAATGAGGGGGATGATGATATGAATGAGTCGCTTCCCCCGCGGGAAGCGTGGATTGAAATTTGATAAGTTTAACGATGTTGCTTCCCCTGCCCCGGTCGCTTCCCCCGCGGGAAGCGTGGATTGAAATCACAGATGACGAAGAGTATATGCACCTAATTATAATATTAATAGTTATGGCGTAAGGAGGGCGGAGAGATGGAGATTCATTTCATGAGTAAAGAAGAAAACGAAGCAAGAGATGCATTCGAGATGGTCCAAGACGAGTACATTCAGAAATTTGGAGAGGATTCTCTTGATACGGTTATTTTGATGAATCCTTTAACTAGCGACGTAAAAGAAATCCAAGAGGCTGCGAAGAGATTGCGGTCAGCTATAAAATCAGGGAAACCACTTCCACAGGCTAACCAGGAAATATTTGAACATATTGAATTTTAAAAAATTGATAAGACCATGATTACAGAGATTTCGATTACGGGAAAATAGATACCTTTAAAGCTGCCTGCAATGGCGCATGCAGCACTTTAGTCCTTGCTCCCCTGCATCTATTATGGCAGTCACTGTCTATTTTATGCAGGGGAGGGGAGGGACGTCGTTCCCCCCGCGGGAAGCGTGGATTGAAATCTTTTCCAAGACCAGGCAAGGCGTGAAGTCGCCAAAGTTACTTTTCTCGCGGAAAGGTGTGGGGTGAAATTGCAGGCATGTATTTGTCTGGCTGCATTTTCACATTTTCTATTCCTGTGCTGATAGCGGCTGCATAGGGGAAAATTTAAAAGGAAATCGCTATTCTTGGTGACGAAGAATGGGGAGCACAGTTGAAGTATACGGAGGTAGAAAAAAGAATATGAATAAAAATTGGGGGGTTCTCTTGAGTGAGTCAATTCAGGAAAATGGATGGGAATGGATGCTAAGGAAGCACTGATTAATTCATAGAGTCTGCTTTTATAAGAATTTTTATGC
>ERZ827043.1254-NODE-1254-length-26488-cov-3.171415_pt1 | contig 26488 bp, 24 predicted proteins | sample MGYA00519923_ERZ827043 | MGnify/ENA primary metagenome ERZ827043 (study PRJEB31778, sample SAMEA3449251) | human gut metagenome | biome: human gut; feature: human-associated habitat; material: faeces | place: United Kingdom | collected 2010/2012 ... | reverse complement strand
TCCATGTTTTGCAGTGCGTCCACCATATTGTTGAACGCGCGGGACACCTCGCCGATCTCGTCGTCCGCATAGACGCGCACCTTAACCGACATATCGCCCTGACCCAGGCGCTTGGCGGCGCTAGCCAGCTCCCGCAGGGGGCGCGTGACGCGCATGGCGGTATAGGCCGTCAGGATGAGTCCCAGCAGGCTGGCGACCATCGAGGCCATCCAAAGCTCGCGGAACAGCGGCGCAAAGCCGGTGTTGAACATGGCGAGCTTGCGATGGATGAACACCGCGCCGACCGTTTCGTCGCGGCTCATCAGGGGCATAGCGACCGTCACAACGGCGCTCTTGCCGAAATAGTCCTCAAATCCGTTTTGAAAGACCATCGCCTCTCCGCTTTCGAGCACGGCGCGCAGGTATTTCTGCGCATCCTCCGTGGTCAGATCGGGCGTGGTTTCATCCAGCCCGGTTACGTTCAGGCGCAGGCCGTTTTTATCGAGCAGCCAGACCGAAGAATCGGTCGCCGCGTCGTTGATGCACTTGGAAAATACGCGCGAGGATATCTGAAAATCATAGAGATATTCGTAGTTTTCGGCAATCTCCTCCGCCTCCTGCTTCATGTCCTCCAACCCGCTTTGGAGCTGATTGAGCCACATGAAGCGGGAGACCAGCGCTCCCAGCACCAGCAGCACGATCATCAGCACCGCCATGAAGTTGACGGACATGCGCAGCAGCAGCTTGTGAAACATCATTTCACCTCAAATTTATATCCGACGCTCCAAACCGTCTTGATCTGCCAGCCGTATTCCTCGGAGCCGGGCAGCTTTTCGCGGATGCGCTTGATGTGAACGTCCACCGTGCGCGAATCGCCGAAGTAATCAAAGCCCCAAACCTGTTCCAGCAGCTGATCGCGGGTAAAGACCTTATTGGGATGCGCGGCCAGGAAATAGAGCAGCTCGATCTCCTTGGGCGGCATTTCGATGTCCTTGCCATTGTAGGTGACCAGATAGGTGCTCATGTTGATGACGAGATTCGGGAAGGCCAGCTCGCGCTCGGGTGCGACGGCGGTCTGCGTGCGGCGCATGACGGCCTTGATGCGCGCGATGAGCTCCTTGGGGTCAAAGGGCTTGGTCATGTAATCATCCGCGCCCAGCTCAAGCCCCAGCACCTTGTCAAAGGTTTCATCCTTGGCAGTGAGCATGATGATCGGGATGGTGGAGATCTTGCGGATCTCGCGGCAGACCTGCCAGCCGTCCATGCCGGGCAGCATCAGGTCGAGCAGCACGATCTGCGGCGGGTTCTTCTTAAAGAGATTCAGCGCGTCGTCGCCCCGCTCCGCCGTCTCGGTTTCATAGCCTTCCTTTTCCAGATAGAGCTTGATGAGCTGATTGATATTGGGATCGTCGTCCACAATCAAAACGCGGGTCTTTTCCATGGCAATGACTTCCTTTCTGTCTTTATCATCCCATAAAGGGGGTAAGGTTCTATTTCAGCGTCACAATGGTCACGCCGGTTTCACCCTCGCCGTAGCGGCCGAGGCGGAATTCCGCAACGTGCGGGTGGCGGCGCAGATGCTGAGAAATCTCGCTGCGCAGCACGCCGGTTCCTTTGCCGTGCACAATGGAGACTTCCGAAAGCCCTGCCATCATACAGTCGTCCAAATACTTATCCACATTGTCGATCGCTTCTTCCGGCAGCTGGCCGCGCACGTCGATCTCCAGCGGCACCTGGCGCGCCGCCATGCTCACGGTGCGCTTGCCGCCCTTTTCCTTCTTGGGTGTGTCGGTCTTGCCGGCGCTGCGCAGCGCGGAGAGCGGCTGCTTCATCTTCATCAGGCCGACCTGAAGCTGCACGTCGCCGTTTTTATCGGGTAGCGCCAACACGGAGCCGGTGCAGCCCAGCGACGGGATCATCACGGTCTGGCCGAGCGTGACCTTGGTCAGCGCCGCGCCTTCCGACGCATTCTGGCTCTTGACCATGGGTTCGGCCATGTCGTCCAGCTTCTTGTCCAGGCGGTGCCGCGCTTCCAATACCTCTTTGCCCTTGCTGCTTTCGGCCTTTTTGAGGTCGCGGATGATACCCTCAGCCTCGGCCTGCGCACTGTGGAGCACGCGGCGGGCGTCCTCCCGTGCCTGGCGCAGGATGCGTTCGCGCTGTTCTTCCAGCTTTTTGCGCTCCTGCTCCGCCTGATCGCGCAGGCGTACGGTCTCATTATGCGCTTCCTCTGCCAGCTGACGCTCTCTCTCGGCAGACTGACGGGACATCTCCGCGGTGGTGATGACGTCCTCAAAACGGATCTGCTCGCCGCTGAGCCACTCCTTGGCGTGGTCGATGATGTTCTCCGGCAGCCCCAGTCTTCTGGAAATCTCGAAGGCGTTGGACTTGCCGGGGATGCCGATGCTCAGGCGATAGGTCGGGCGAAGGGTTTCGACGTTGAACTCCACCGAAGCGTTTTCCACGCCGGGGTGCGTCAGCGCATAGGCCTTGAGTTCAGAATAGTGCGTCGTGGCCAGCGTGCGGGTTTTCATTGCCAGCAGGTTATCCAGAATCGACATGGCCAGCGCCGCGCCCTCGGTGGGGTCGGTGCCTGCGCCCAACTCGTCAAACAGCGCCAGCGAACGGGGCGTGACGTTTTGCAGGATGTGCACGATGTTGACCATGTGGGACGAGAAGGTGGACAGCGACTGCTCGATGGACTGCTCGTCGCCGATATCGGCAAACACATCGTCAAAGACCGAAAGCTCCGTGCCCAGCAGCGCCGGAATCTGAAGCCCCGCCTGCATCATCAGCGTAAACAGGCCGACGGTCTTGAGGGTAACGGTCTTGCCGCCGGTGTTGGGGCCGGTCACAACAAGCGTCGTAAAATCCTTGCCGATCCAAAGATCGCTCGGCACCACCTTATCCGGGTCGATCAGCGGATGCCGCCCGCGTTTAATGTCGATAAAGCCGTTGTTGTTGATTTTGGGCTGCACGGCGCGCATCTGCCTCGCCAGCGCGCCCTTGGCAAAGATAAAGTCCAGTTCCGCCAGAATCCTCTGATTTTCAAGCAGCGCACCCGCCTGACCGGATACGGAGTCGGAAAACTGCGCCAATATCTTTTCGATTTCGGCCTGTTCTTCCCCCATCAGGCTGCGCAGATCGTTGTTGATCTCGACAATCGCCATCGGCTCGATAAAGAGCGTCGCGCCGCTGGAGGACTGGTCGTGCACAATGCCCGGCACCTGCGAACGATATTCCGCGCGCACAGGCAGCACATAGCGCCCCTGCCGCATGGTGATGAGCGTATCCTGCAAATACTTGGCCATCGTTTCGGAATGCAGATAGCCGTTCAGTCGATCGCGGATGCGCTCGTTGGCGGAGCGGATTTTGCGGCGCACCGAAGCCAGCGCGGGGCTGGCGCTGTCCGCAATTTCATCTTCCGAAAGGATCGCGCCGAAAATTTCGTCTTCCAGATCGCGCATCGGGAGCAGCGCGCGCGCCAGATTCGTAATGTGCGGCGTTTCGCTCTCCTCTTCCTTTTCGTTGACGAGCATCCGCCGCACGGAGCGCGCGGCCTGCATCAGGCGTGCGCACTGCAAAAGTTCCTTGGGCGACAGAATACTGCCCACGCGGGCGCGCCCAACCGGGGCGCTGATGTCGTCAAAGGGCGAAATCGGCTGTATGCCGGTGCGCGCCACAATCGCCGAGGCCTCTTCGGTTTCGGCCTGCAAGCTCTGCACGGCGGCAAAGTCGCTCTCCGGCACAAGGGACGCGCATCGCTCCTTGCCCATTTGAGAGGCAGCCTTTTCCACCAGCATTTCCCGGATCTTGTAAAACTCCAGGACTCTCAATGATTTTTCCTGCATATGACTCTTCCTCTATTTCACTCTACACCCTTGAAAAGGTGTCCGAAGGTGATGTTTCCCAATTCTTTCTGCACATCCTCACCGTTGAGCGCGCGGCGCGCCAGGGCAAGATCCTGCCGGGTTCCGATAACGCGCAGGGCGGCAAAACCGCTCTGCGCAAGGCGGCTGCCCAGCGTCAGCGCCGAATAGGTCTGCGGCCCAAATATCTGCACTCGGCAACCGCTCACCGCTCGGTATGGCTTCAGCGGCAGCGCCTCTCCCTTGCGGTCGATGAGCAGATCGCCCTTGTGCCCGCAGAGGCTGCAGTCCGCATGAGTGCTGCCGTCCAGACCGCGCGCAGTGCGGATGGGGCAATGCCGCAGCGTCATCAGCGGCACGTTGCCGTGAATCACCAGCTCCACCGGCGCGCGGTGCGCCAACGCCTGTGCCTGTGCAAAGGTCAGCTCCGGCGAAGCCGTAACGCGAATCGCACCCAAAGCCAGCAGCTTTTTCGCCGTGCCCGCGTTGAACACGTTCAGGCCGACATCCGTCACGCAGCCGCTTTGCAGCTGTGCGGGATTGCCGCAGACAATGCTGCGGGAACCGATGACCCGCATGGCCTCGCTCAGCTCTTTGTCGGAGAGTATGTTGGGCAGCACCACGCGCACCTTCTGCGGCAGCTGATCCAGCGCCTTTTGCAGCGCCGGGGCCGTCAGGTCGCTCGGGGCGTAATAGAGCTCGTCCGCCTCCCCCTGCGCCGCAAGCAGTTCGCGCACATCGTCCGATTGCAGGATCAGCAGCGGGCCTTGCGCGGCATAAGACGCAAAGGACGGCGCTTCGTAAGGACGCACCGTGCGGTCGGGTGAGCGTTTTTCCAGCAGCATCCTCTCGCACTGCTGCACAGCTTCCCGCCGCAGTGCGTTGAGCGCCGAAACGGACAGGAAGGCGTTTTCATCGATGGCGCAGGTCAAATTCCCCAGCTCCAGCACGGTATCGCCGAGCTTGGCGATCTGCGCGCGAACGGCGCTTTCTTCCAGCGGCTTGCCGCGCGCGGGCTGAACGACATCTCCCAGTGCTTCCGCGCCACCCAGCATCAGGCGGCAGGGCAGGCCGATGTGTGCTTCAAAGTGCGCATCCGCGCGTGTGCGGCGGTGTTCCTTGGCATAGCTTTCCCGCGCGCGTTCCAGCTGCTGCGCGTCGGTGGTGCGGAACAGCTCGTCGCCGGGGCGAACACCCTCCGGCACGCGGAGCAAATCCCCCTGTATCCCCTGCACCACAACGCCGCGGTCGCCGTATACACCGCGCGCTTCCAGCCCGTCGCCGTTGTGCAGCTCCCGTTGCAGCTGCACCTTGGCACGGCCGTTGCGGACGGTGAGCACCTTGCCGACCCTTACGCCCCAGTGATTCGGGCGGGCGGTCGCCATAACCGAAGCGTCGTTGCCGCCGACGGCATAGCCTCTTGTAAACCCTCCGCGGTTGAAGATGCTCAGCAGCTCTTCCCGGTCCCTTTCCTCCGCAGGCTTTCCTGTCAGCGCGCGGTCGAGCGCCCGGCGGTAAGCGGCAGTCACGACGGCGACATATTCTGGGCGCTTGAGCCGTCCTTCAATCTTTAAGGAAGTTGCGCCCGCATCGATGAGCTGCCTCAGATCGCTGCGCATGCAAAGATCCGCAGGGCTGAGAAAATAGCGCTTCTCCCCGCTGAGCGTATAGGGCAAACGGCAGGGCTGGGCACAGCGGCCTCGGTTACCGCTCCGCCCGCCGATCATGGAGGACAGAAGGCACTGTCCGGAATAGCTTACGCACAGCGCGCCGTGAACGAACACTTCAACCTCCAGGCCGGTCCCGGCGATTGCGGAAATCTCTTCCAACGTGCATTCTCTTGCGGGCACCACGCGGGCCATGCCCATTTCCTTGACAAACTGCGCCCCGGACGCGGAATGGATGCTCATCTGCGTGCTGGCGTGCAGATGCAAGCCGGGGAAGGATTCCTTCAGCATCTGCGCCACGCCGAGATCCTGCACGATGGCCGCATCGATTCCCGCCGCAACAGCTTCCGCCGCCATATCGTAGACTGCGCGCATTTCGTCATCGCGCACGAGGGTATTGATGGTCATATAGAGCTTCACGCCGTGCAGGTGACAATAATCCACGGCCCAGGCAAGGCCGTCCCCATCAAAATTGGAAGCGTTCGCGCGCGCGCCGAAAAGACGCCCGCCCAGATAGACGGCGTCTGCGCCGTTCTGCACGGCGGCAATCAGCGCATCCCGATCCCCGACCGGGGCCAGCAACTCAACTTTTCCCATGTTTCCTCCCTGCACGCGATAAGTTTTCAATGTATTATAGCACCAACGCCCCCATGGGCACAAGAAAAGCGGAAGAAAGTTCACAGAATCAATAATTAATTGACTCCGCGCACCGTTCTTCCGCTTGATGAAAACCGAATTCAGATCTTATTTGCCCAGCATGGCTGCGCCGATGATGCCGGCGTCGTTGCCCAGGGTCGCGATCTTGATCTCCGCATAGGGCAGATCCTTATAGAAGACGTACTCCGCAACCTTCTTGCGCAGCGGCTCCAGCAGGAAGTCGCCGGCCTTGGAAACGCCGCCGCCCAGCACGATGACCTCGGGGTCAAACGCATTGATGATGGCCACGATGCCGATGGCAAGGTAGTAGATGTACTTGTCATAGACCTGGCAGGCAATGGGATCGCCTTCACGGGCCGCATCGATGATGGTGCGCGCCTCGATCTTGGAAGCGTCGCCGTTCACCTTCTTGAGGATCAGGCTCTCGGGATGGCCTTCCACCGCCTCGCGTCCCTGACGGATCAGCGCAGTCGCAGAGGAGTACTGCTCCCAGCAGCCGACAGAGCCGCAGGTGCACTTACGGCCTTCGCACTGCACGGTCATGTGTCCCAGCTCAGAACCCACACCGTGGGCGCCGGAATAGATCTTATGGTTGATGACGATGCCGCCGCCGACGCCGGTGCCCAGGGTCAGGAACACGGAGTTTGCAATCCCGGCGGAAACGCCCGCAACGGATTCCGCAAGGCCCGCAACGGTCGCATCGTTGTCGATAAAGATGGGCTTATCGATGATCTTCTGCATGATCTCGCGCAGGGGCACCATGTGCCAGCGCAGGTTGGTGCAGAAAATGACCACGCCGGTCTTGGGGTCGGCCAGACCGGGAACGCCCACGCCGATGGCCTTGACGTCGTCCACGGTGTAGCCTGCATCCTTGACAACCTTCAGGGAGAGATTCGCCATATCCTTGATGACGGGTTCAGGTCCGCGCTCCAGCAGCGTGGGAACGGAATCCTTGTGCAGGATCTTGCCCGCTTCGTCTACCAGGCCAACCGCAATGTTGGTGCCGCCCAGATCAATGCCTACATAAACCATACTGAGTTACCTCCCATGATATAATTCATTATTTTCATGCTTAAAAAGCAAAGAAAAAGCATCGTCAGTCTTCCTGATGGATTTTGGCCGCCAGTCTGTCCTGAAGCTCCTGCGCGCCGTTATAGCCCATTTTCTTGAGCCGATGGTTGCTTGCGGCGACTTCGATGACGATGGCCAGATTGCGCCCCGGCCGCACGGGCAGGGTGATCTTGGGAAGCTTCACGCCGAGCACGGCGGTGAAATCCTCGTCCAGCCCCAACCGGTCGTAGTTCTTGTTGTTGTCCCATAATTCCAGATGGATCACCATATCGATGCTCTTGGAATTAATGACTGCACCGACGCCGTACATATTCTTGACGTTGATGATGCCCACACCGCGGATCTCCATGAAATGGCGCACCATCTCCGGCGATTCCCCCACGAGGCGCACATCGGAAACCTTGCAGATTTCCACCACGTCGTCCGCGACCAGGCGGTGTCCGCGCTTGACGAGTTCCAGCGCCGCTTCGCTCTTGCCCACACCGGATTCGCCCGTAATCATCACGCCGATGCCAAAAACGTCCATCAGCACGCCGTGGCGCGTGATGCGCGGGGCGAGCTTGGCGCCGATGAACATCGAGGCCTGAAGCATAAAGCGGGTTGTGACCAATCGGGAACGGAGCAGCGGCACGTTGTTGTGCTGCGCGGCCTCCACCATCTCCGGCGGGCAGGGCATATTGCGGCACACCACCACGACAGGGGGATTGAAGGACATATATTGATCGAGACGTTCTTTGCGCACTTCCGGTTCAAGTGCCAGGAGATACTGCATCTCCGCCTTGCCCACGACCTGCAAACGGTCGGAGGCGAAATAATCGAAAAACCCGCTCAGCTGAAGGCCGGGACGGTTGACGTCGCTGGTCTCCAGCTCCAGTTCATCTCGATCGCCCATGACGACGGATTCCAGCTCCAGCGTATCGATGAATTCCTTAAGAGAGATCATGCCTTATCCCCTTCCAGGACGTATTTTTCAATGATCTGCGCCACGCCTTCGTCCTGATTGGACGGCGCGATGAGATCGGCATGCGCCTTGATTTCGTCGCGGGCATTGTCCATCACCACGCCCACGCCGGCTGCTTCGATCATGCTGATGTCGTTGCCGCTGTCGCCGAAGCTCATGGTCTCCGACGGCATCACGCCGAATTTTTCGGCCAGCGCCAGCAGCGCCGCGCCCTTGGTCGCCTTGGGATCGGTGATTTCCAGATAAAAGGGCTTGGAGACAAACAGGCACATCTCCTTGCCGAAGAGCGGAATCGCCGTGTCCTTCAAGCGCTGCATCTTTTCGGGATCGGTCTGCACAAACAGGAGCTTAAACGGCGGCTCCGTCATATACTTTTCCAAATCGCCCACCGCCTGACCCATGTGGTTGGCCAGACGTGCATAAAGCCGTGTTTCGTCGGTTTCATGATCGAAGAAATAATCGTTCTCCGAATATCCCTGCAAATACCACCCGTTCTCCTTCGCAAAGCGCGCCACGCGCAGTGCGGTCTCCAGCGGCACGGGGTGCTCCATAACGGGCCTGCCCGCCGCGTCGTAGACCTGCGCGCCGTTGGTACAGATTGCCGCGTCCGCAACGCCCATCTGCTGAACGAAGTTCCACATCGAATGTTTGCCGCGTCCGGTTGCCGGGATGATCTTGACGCCCTGCTCATGCGCCGCGCGCAGAGCGCGCAGCGTGCGCTCTCCGATGGTGCGGTCGTCGCGCAGCAGCGTATCATCCATATCAAAAGCGATGAGCCTGATTGCCATCCGTTCATCCTCCGAAATTAATTCCAAACTCATTATAGTGTTTTTACTTAAATTACACAAGTCTGTTTTTTATCCGCGCTGCGAGCTGCCTTCTTCCGCGTGGAAAAAGGCGTAAACCGCTTCGGCCGCAGGCTGATTCATACCCGGAACATCCCGGAGTTCATCCAGCGTCGCCTGCTTCATTGCGTCCAGATTGGCATAGTGCGTCAGCAGCGCGCGGCGGCGGGTCGCGCCGATGCCGGGAATCTCTTCCAACCGGCTGGCCACCGAGCGGCGAGTGCGCAGCCCGCGGTGGTGCGTGATGGCGAAGCGATGCGCCTCGTCACGCACGCGCTGAATCAGGCGCAGCGCCTCGCTGTGCTCGTCCAGACGGATGGGATCGTCCCTGTCGGGCAGATAGATTTCTTCCAACCGCTTGGCCAGGCCGAACATCGCAGGATATTTCTCCATCGGCACTTCATGGATGGATTCCTGCGCAAAGCGCAGCTGTTCCGGGCCGCCGTCGATGAGCACAAGATCGGGCAGGTCGGCAAACCCATCCGGGACCACGCCGTTTTTCACCGCTTCCAGCCGTTCGCGTTCACCGCGGGTGAAGCGCCGGTGAATGACCTCCGCCATGGAGGCAAAGTCGTTCGCGCCGATGACGGTCTTAATGCGATAGTGTCGATACTGGCTTCTGGCGGGCTGACCGTCGATGGCCACCACCATGGACGCGACCGACAACGTGCCCTGCGTGTTGGAAATATCATAGCCTTCGATGCGGCGCGGCACAAAATCCAGCCCCAGCGCATCGGCCAGCTCCTTGCACGCCCCGATGGTGCGCGCCTTCTGCCGCACAAACTGCTCGCGGCGTTTCTGCGCCAGATCCTGTGCGTTTTTGCGCGCCATCTCGACCAGGCGCACCTTTTCTCCGCGCTGCGGCACGGTGATGCGTACCTTGGAGCCTTTTTTCTCACTGAGCAGCTGCTCCAGCACCTCCAGATCCTCGCAGGGCTCGCCCAGCAGGATCTCCTTGGGGATCATCGGCGCAGCGTCATAGTATTGCAGCAGGAACATGGCAAGGCTTTCGCTGTCCTGTGCCTCGGCGCGCTGCAAGATGAAGGAATCGTTGCCCAATATCTTGCCGCCGCGCAGGAAGATGACCTCCACCACGCCGTCCACTCCATCCGAAGCCATGGCGATCACATCCTGATCCCCGCCGCTGACGGCCAGAGCCTTCTGCTTTTGCAGCACCTGCTCCATGGCCACGATGCGGTCGCGATACATGGCTGCCTTTTCATATTCCATGTTCTTGGAGGCTTCCATCATGCGCCTGTGCAGGTTTTCCACCACGTCCTCGTGCTTGCCGTTCAAAAAGGCGATGATCTCGTCCAGCATCTGGCGATACTGTCCCGGCATCACGTTGCCGGTACAGGGCGCAAGGCACAGCCCCATCTGGTATCGGATGCAGGGACGGTGCTTGCCGCCCATGCCGTGGCCGAAGGAAAACTCGTGCTTGCAGGTGCGCAGCGGGAAGGAATTGTGCAGCACTTCCAGCACGTCGCGCACCACGGTTGCGCCGATGTAGGGTCCGAAGTACTTTGCGCCGTCCTTTTCCACGCGGCGCACCAGCTCCACGCGCGGGTAATCCTGCTTTAAGTCAATGCGAATATAGGGATACTGTTTATCGTCCTTTAAGAGAATGTTGTAATACGGGCGGTATTTTTTGATGAGGTTGCATTCCAGAATCAGCGCTTCCAGCTCGGTATCGCACAGGATGATGTCAAAATCCTCGATATTGCTCACCATCGCCTGCACCTTCGGCGTATGATCCTTGGAGGCATGAAAATACTGCCGCACGCGGTTTTTGAGGTTGACCGCCTTGCCGACGTAGATAATCTCCCCACCGTGCTTCATCTGATAGACGCCCGGGCTTTCGGGCAGCTGGGAGAGCTTGAATTCCAGTGTCTGGTTCATGATGCTTGTTCCTTTATGATTGCTTGAGATAGGCACGGAAGCGCTCCGCCTCCTGCTCCGTCACCGTTTCGTCCGAATAGCGCGCCCGGTCGTAAAGCGCGGCAAAGGCTTCGTCATGCTGCGTGCTGCCGCACAGCTCCTGCGGAGTCTGCGCAGCGGCGCCGGGACGGATCTTGACCTCACGGTTCAGGATGTGGCCGTAAACGGTGCGGACGCGCTGCCGCGGCGTCAAGGCGCTCCACCGCGGCGCGGGGCGCAGGCGTTTTTGCACCCGCGCGCGCCATTCGTCCATCAGCTGTTTGCCCATGGACTGCGCCGTCATCATCTGTTCGCTCTGATCGGCGTATTCCTCTGTTGAACCGCCGTTTCCGTTCCATTTTTGCCAAAGCTCCGCCAGCCAATTCCACAGCGTTTTGAGCCAGCGGACGACCTGCCGCACCATCAGCACGAGCAGCGCCAGCACTGCGGCAACCGCCACAACCGTCAGCACAATCGTGCTCAGGGTTTGCAGCCACTCGGGCATCACGCGCTCTTCTCCGCCAAGAGCGGATAAATCCATCTGCCCGGCCTGTTCTCCGCCGGAGACTATGCCGTCCGAAGCATTGCCGCCCGCAAAGAGGTTGAAAAACGAGGCGATCAACCAGCGCAGGCCGTTTGCCAACGCGTGCTGTAAAGGCGCGATGAACACCACAATCGTCATCACCACAGCAAACACCAGCGTCAGCCCTTGGTTGCCGCGCATCATTCGCCTCGCCTGTCCGCCCGCAGCCTGCCGGACGGCACCGCGGTTGAGCAGCAACAGCGACAGCATGAGATAGACATAGGCTCCGTAACCGATCACGGGCTTGACCCAGTCAATCAGATTCAGCATGGCGATGAAATAGCTCAATCCTGCACAAAACAGGCCCGCAATCATCAGCCGCACGTCGATCAGCGCGTTTTCCTCCCGGTCGCGGCACACGCCCACCGGCACGATCACGCCGCAGCCGATGGCGCAGACGTAATTCCACCCATCGTAGGGCAGCAGCAAAACGGAACCGGCGCAGACTGCCGCAATCACTGCAATCGTCCAAAGCGCACGGCGCTCCTTCACAAAGACCGAAAGAACACTGCCGCCGACCGCCGCCAGCGCAAAGGCAAGCATAGCTGGGAGGACGCTTCCTTCCGCCAGCCCCGCAAGGAGCACCGCAACGGGGAATACCGTCGCCGTCAGATAAAAAGCACACAGCAGGCACCTGAAAATTTTTCTTTTCACGACGCGGCCTCCTCCCTTGCCAGCGGCAGAACGGTGATGCTGTTGCCGCGCGCCCGCAGCGCATCCAGTTCCTTGTGCATCAGCTCGTTTTCATAACCAGTAATCACGACGATATCGCAATCCTGCGGCAAGGGCAGGCGGCTCAAGTACACATGGAAGGGCAGCACGCGCTTGACCACCAGCCGGGCGCAGACCTCCAGCGCCAGCTCGCTCTGCTGCGGGCCGGACGCGGGTGCGAGATAGACCGTCTCTTCCAGATCAGGCTTGGCGCAGCCGTTGGTGCCGAAGCCCACTTCCAGCCCATCCTCCAGCGCATAACACATCAGCGACGCAGCCAGACGGATGCCCTGCTCGACCTGCTCCTGTGCGCGCTCGTCTGCACCGTCCCACTGGTTTTCATTGGGGACAACGTTGAGCAGCACCAGCAGACGGCTGGACGCCGTGAAATCGTGCTGTTTGACCTGCAATTGCCCCGTCCGGGCATAGGCGCGCCAGTGAATATCGCGGATGGGATCGCCCGGCTGGTACTCGCGGATGCCGTTATAGAGAAACAGATCCGGCCCGATGAACCGACGGACAAGCGCCTCGCCCTGCCAGCGCGATGAGGGTAGCGCCGCCTCTTCCCGGCTGAGCAGCTGCGGATAGACCACAAGATAGCGGTCCATCTGCTTTTCCACGGTGGTTTTGTTCATGCCCAGCAGATCACCCACCGTCAGCGCGTAGGAATGGAAGGTATAATACCCCCTGTGTATCACGCGCACCTGATGCACACGCCGCACGCGCTGCCACGGCCCCAGATAAAACACCGACCGATGGTAGCGCTGCCCGCCGATTTCCAGGTTTTCCTGCTTGCCAAAGAGCAGCTCGGAGGGCATTCTCGTTTCAATGCGCAAAAACGGCACCGGCAGGATGCGCCGGTTTTCGATGGTTTCAATCATTTCGATGCGGTCGCCTTCAAAGAGCCTTGTGCGGGAAAAATGTCGATCTACCCGCACACCCCGAAGCCCTGCGCACTTGAAGAGCAGCATCTGCCCCAGCGTCAGCGCACCCGCGACCAGCAGCACCCAGAAAACATTCATGGCGCACCGCCTTTATTCGATGGTCTCAGTGGGAACGGGCACGGAGGCGAGCACCTCGCCTACCGCCTCGGCGGCGCGGCCGCGTCTGCCGTAAGCCGTGCGCAAAATCAGTCGATGCGCCAGCACGGGCTCGGCCATGGTTTTGATGTCCTCCGGCGTGACGTAATCCCGCCCGCGAATTGCCGCCAGACTCTGACTGACGCGCATCAGCGCCAACGCAGCGCGGGGACTTGCGCCGAGCAGCGCATCATCCAGCGCGCGAGTCTTTTCGCACAGCGCACCGATATAATCGAGCAGTTCCGGCGCGACGCGGACGCTGCGCACTGCTTTCTGCGCCTGCGCGATCTGTTCGGCATTTGCCACCGGCCGCAAGCTCTCCTGCGGGCTTTCCTGCATGAAGCGCTGCAAAATCGCCGTCTGCTCCTCACGGGTGGGGTAGCCCATGCTCAGCTGCACCATGAAGCGGTCGAGCTGCGCCTCCGGCAGCGGAAAGGTGCCCTGCGTTTCAACCGGGTTCTGCGTGGCGATGACGAAAAACGGCACGGGCAGCGGATAGGTCGTGCCGTCGCTGCTCACCTGCTTTTCCTCCATGCATTCCAGCATCGCGGACTGCGCGCGGGGCGTGGCGCGGTTGATCTCGTCCGCCAGCACAATGTTGGCGAAAATCGGGCCGGGCTTAAAGGTAAAGTTCTCGCTCTTCGGGCTGAACACCGCCATGCCCGTCACGTCCGCGGGCAGCAGGTCAGGCGTAAACTGAATGCGCGAAAAGCGGCCGTCCATGGATGCGGCCAGCGCGCGGGAGAGCAGCGTTTTGCCCGTGCCGGGCACATCCTCCAGCAGCACATGGCCGCCGGCCAGCAGCGCCGCCAGCACCTTATCCACCACATTCTCCTTGCCTACGACCACCTTTGCAATGTTGGCGCGCAGCGCATCCGCCAGCGCCTTGATCTCCGTTGCCTTCATGTTGCCATCCTCCGATCTGTTTATTTTACTTTAGAGTTCCTTTCTCATATATCCGCAGATAAACGGGAAAAAGTCGAATTTCTTTGTCACCGTGTGCACAAAGCCGTGCGCTTCGCCGGCTCTTCTTTTGAAATCGGATGGTCCTATCTCTTCCCTCATTTCACAATCTCAATAGCCTTTTGCAGCACCTTTCCTGCCAGTTCCGCCGCAGCCTTGCCGCCGGAGCCGCCGTTTTCCACAACCACAGCGACGGCGTAGGGATGCTCCTCCTCCGCGCAGTACCCGACAAACCAGGAATGCGGGTCGTATTTGCCGCCGGAGGAATTGACCTGCGCCGTGCCGGTCTTGCCCGCGATGGAGTGTCCCTCCACCGCTGCGCGGGACGCGGTGCCGTCCATTACCGTTCCCAGCATATAGCTCTGAATCACCTGCGCCGTTTCCGGCTGCATGGTTTGCAAATAATTCTTTGTGTTCAGCGAATTGCGCACGCCGCCCGCGCTGTCTTTGACGGACAGCTTGAGCTGCGGCTCCGCCATCCGGCCGCCGTTGGCAACCGAGCCGGCAATCATGCAAAGATGCAGCGGCACGGCGGTCAGTCTCCCCTGCCCGACACCTGTCCAGGCCAGTTCGCCCTTATCCTCGATGCTCTTGGGGAACAGCGATTCATACACGATCAGGTCCTCAAACAGAAAATTGCCGTTGAATCCCATCTTTTCCGCCGTTTCCCGCAGCTTTTCCTGCCCCAGTTCCAGTGCCAGTTGACCGAAAGCGATGTTGCAGGACTGTGCAAAGGCCTCCTGAAGCGTCACGGTTCCGTGCCCTTCGCCGCCGCTATCGGTCAGTTTCATCTCGTCGGTCACGTCTACGCTGCCCGTGCAGTTGAAGGTGCGGTTTTGCACATCGGGAATGTTTTCCAGGGCGCAGGCCAGCGTCACAATCTTGAACACCGATCCCGGCGCATAGCGCCCCTGCGTCGCGCGGTTGATGAGCACGCCGTTGTTCGCATCCTTGAATTGCTCCGGGTGCGCCGCATCGTATTCCGGGTTGGAATACAGCAACAACACCTCGCCGGTTTTGTAGTTGATGACAGTCACCGCGCCGTATTTTCCCTCCGGAAACTGCTGCGCGGCAAAGGTTTGCAGCGCAGCGTCGATGGTCAGCTGCACATCCGACCCGCGCCGTTTTTCCACAAAGAGCTGCGCAATGCGGTCGGTCAGGCTCGCATTGAAGCCGAGCAAATCCGCCGCCAGAAAGGTTTCCGCGCCGGTGGGCACGTCCCCCTGCGTATCGCCGATCACATGGGAAACCGCCCGGCGCGTCTCGTCGCCGACGGGGTATTCCCGCTGCCCGTCCGCGCCGGTTGTGACAAGCACCGTGCCGTTTCGATCGGTGATATTGCCGGGAATCACGCTGTTTTTCGCATTCCGCAGGCGGGTGTTATAGGGCGTTGTGAACCAGCGCCCGCCGTAGGAATACGTTGCGTAGAGCAGATAGCCGCCCAACACGGCAAACAGCGCCAGCGTTGCGCACAGCACCACGCGGATATTGTGTTTCATGCGCTTCACGCCTCTTCCACCTCCCGCGCCAGCCGCCACTCGGCCTCCTCCTGTTCCCCAACGGCAACCGATACGCCCTGCAGAATCCCCAGCATCAGCATACAGGAGAGCATGGACGAGCCGCCGTAACTGATATAGGGCATGGTCACGCCCGTGAGCGGGATGAGCTTGATCACGCCGCCGACGATCATGAAGGTCTGCAGGCTCATGCAAGTCACCGCGCCCACAGCCAACAGCGCATGGAAGGACGACCGCGCCCGCATGGCCAGCGTCAATCCCCGCCAAAACAGAATGACATACAGTGCCAGTGCGAACAGCCCGACGGCGATGCCGAACTCCTCGCACAGCGCAGCAAAGATGAAATCGCTCTCCACCACCGGCACCACCGTGGGCGTGCCCTTGCCAAGACCCAGCCCCGTCATGCCGCCGGAAGCAATGGCGATCAGCGACTGGATGATCTGGTACCCGCCGTCCTGCGGGGAAGCCCATGGATTTTTCCAGATCGCCACGCGCGTCTGCACATGGGGAAAGAGCCGGTAGAGCACCACCGACCCCGCCGCCGCGCACGCGATGCCGGAAAGCGCCAGCAGCGCGTTGCTGGTGGCGACATAATAGACCGTCAGGCACGTCAGAAAGCAGATCAGCACCGCGCCCAAATCCTTTTGCAGCACAATCAGCCCAACGCACAGCGCGGCGAACACGCCCACCGGCGCCAGCTCCCGCAGCGTGCGCTTGCGGCTCAAATCCAGCGCCAGGCACACAATCAGCGCGATTTTGACAAACTCGGAGGGCTGCAAGGAGAAAAACTTTAAGTCAATCCAGTTCTTCGCGCCGTAGGTTTCCTTGCCGATCACCAGCGTCAGTGCCAGCAGCCCCACGGACAGGAGCATCGCCGGCAGGCGCAGCCACCGCCACCGGCGCATCCGGGCCACCATCACCGTCATGCACACCATCGCCATCACGCCCAGCCCGTAAAACAGCAGCTGCTTGAGCGCCTTTTCCGGGTCAAGCCGGTAGAGCATGATGATCCCCAGCCCGCATAAGAAATTGGCGCAGGACAACATAATCCGGTCCATGTGCGGAAAAGCCCGCCCAAGCAGCGCAATCTGCGCGATGAGCAGCAGCGGCATCGACACCGCCAGGATCAGCGGCACAAAGTCAAACCCGTTATAAAAGGCCAGCATCGAAAACGCCGTCGCTTCAAACAGCGTCATCGCCAGCAGAATCCAATCCATCTCGTTTCGCTTCATTGATTTTTCCTTAGTATGCGTCGCTCTCCCCCAGGCGCAGCTCAAAGTGCAGCCCGCCCAGCTGAATTTCATCCCCGTCGCGCGCCACCGCGCCCTCTGCCGCCTCGCGGCCGTTGATTGCCAGATAGGCCCGCCCCACCGCCGTGAGCATCAGCCCCTCCGGCACAGGGGTGAGGATGCCGTGCACCCGCTCAAGCGAGGGCGTGCGCAGCGCCAAATCGCATTTTCGCGAACGCCCCACCGTCGTCTCCTCTTCGATAAGAAACGGCTTTTTGCGGCGGATGCGCCCCTCTTCATCCCCCAGGAGCCAAAGCTCTGCCGCCGGGCGCACACCTGCGCGGTCGATCTGCCGGGCCACCTTTTTTTCCATCCGGGCCTCGCGGCGCAGCGCGCAGATCAGCTGAAAGAGAATCAGCGCGGCCAGCGCGATGAACCAATACCGCGCCGCGGCGGCGATCAGGTCGTAGGCAGCATTCATGTTCCGGCTTATCCTCCTGTTTTTCTGTATTATAAACCAATTCGCCGCTTCTGACAAACAGAAATCCCTCTGCCTTCTTCACAGGATTTTTTCCTATTGTTATCAGATTTACGCTTTTCCGTCTGCAGGCTTCGTGGCAAAATATCGCCGATGGATACAGTCAAGGAGGAAATGCTCTATGAAGCGCTATTATATGCAGATTGCGGCGGTGATCGCTATTGTGATGGTCGCCTGCACGGTGCTGCCCATGGTGATCGATTCCATGAGCGCCCATACGGTCGCACGCTACTATGAGACCACGACGGTGGATACCGCCCGCTCAAATTCCTGATCTCTTATTCAGAGACGACAAGGCAGCCGCAGCAAGCAAAAAGCTCTGCGGCTGCCTTGTTTTATTCACAGGTTGCAACTTTTTCCGCCCGAAATCCGTCTCATAGGCACAAACACAACGGGAGGTTGGATAAAATGAGAAAAATAAAATCTCTGGGCAGAACGCTTCTGGCCCTTTTGCTCACAGCTATGCTGCTGACGGGCTGCGGAGCCGGGTCTGGCAAGGCTGTCAGCGCAATCTATGTTCCATTGGACGACGGTGATTATGTGCTGATCGATCGGTCTACCGGAGCGACCTTCACCATTCCCTCGTTGGACGGCATCGAGGACAAGAGCGGCAATCCGGTTGCAGCGTCTGACCTGACGGCAGGCAACGTACTCAAAATTTACGGCGACGGTGTGATGGCCGCCTCGGAACCCGGCTATTATGCCGGCGTGACGCGCGTGGTACTGGATAAACAGGGGAAGCCGGAAGACATTGAAGCCTACCGTGACCGGATTGACGAGCTGACGGCGCATCCCTTCACTTTGGATGATCCCGATGATGATCCACAGCCTGAAGACAATACGCCCATCCGCGCAATGTACGTCCCCCTTGGAGAAAGCGGCTATATTTTCGTCGACCAGGACGTCGGCACAGTATTCACGGTGACTATGCCGGAAGATATGGTCGGGCTGGATGGCGAAAAGATCACGCGGGATGCACTTGTTGCCGGCAACATCGTGAACATTTACGGTGACGGCATCATGGCGGAGTCCTATCCCGGCCAGTATTTCGGCGTGACGCGCATCGAGATCATCAGCGCCGGCAAACCGGAGGACATCAACGCCTATCAGGATTTGATTGACGAGCTTTACGTCGAGCCCGATTCCTCCCAGCCGCCGCAGCTTCAGGCTGAGTATTCAACCCAATTGGGTGACATAATGGCTACGGCTTCGCAAGGGAGCTATCAGTGGGGCGGCACGATCGCCTGCGGAATGCACGTTGTTCAGTTCAAGGGCATCGAATCCTATGCACTCGACGGCGCAACGGAACTGACGCTGCATTTCAGCGATGTAGGCAATCCCGACAAGCTCACCGTCAAGCGTTGGCCAGCCAATCTGCTGGGCACGCAGGACGCCGATGCGATCGGTGAAGGCGAAGAGGTGGAAACCGCTCTCACGAACGGACATTATACGCTGACCGCCGAGCCCGGCTGGATTTACGGACTCAATGCCGTCTGGAACGATAGAGGAAACGCAGAATACGGCTTTCTTTGCCCGAATCGATGACTCAATTGATTGCAAAAGGCTTCCGAATTGACGGAAGCCTTTTGGTTTGCCCGGATAGACCCAATGTGCTATAATCGCATTAACTATGAACGTCAGCATTTTGCTAGAAAGTGTGATTTATGCAGCAGAAATGGAGCTTCCCCGACCAAGTCGAGCGCTGGGATGTGTTTGAAGTGCGCGTTAGCGGCCCCAAAGAGGGCAATCCCTTTGCGGAGCAGTGGATTCGCGGCGTCTTTACCGGCGCGCAGGAGAGCGTGCAGGCCGATGGTTTTTACGATGGCGACGGGCAGTACGCCGTGCGCTTCATGCCGTCTTTTACAGGCGAATACACCTTTTCCATCGAGGCAAGCTTTCTTGCCGAACCGCTGACGGGGCGCTTCGAAGCCACGCCCGCCATGCAGGGCAATCACGGCCCGGTGCATGTGGCCTCGACCTATCACTTTGCTTATGAGGACAGCACGCCCTATCTTTCCCTCGGCACGACCTGCTATGTCTGGGCGCTGCAAAGCGACGAGCTGATCGCGCAGACGCTGGAAACGCTGAAGCACAGTGCGTTCAACAAAATCCGCTTCTGCGTGTTCCCGAAGCACTACGATTACAACTTAAACGAGCCGCGCTCCTATCCCTATGCCGGCACGCCGATGGACTCTTCTGTGCTCACGCCGGAAAATTTTCAGCAGTACACGGATAAGACCGAGGGCAACCATTGGGACTTTACGCGCTTTAATCCGGAGCACTTCCGTCATCTGGAAAAGTGCATTCTCGCGCTGCGAGAGATGGGGATCGAGGCGGATCTCATCCTGTTCCACCCTTACGACCGCTGGGGCTTCTCCCGCATGACGCGGGAACAGGACGAGTTCTATCTGCGCTATGTGCTGGCGCGCTTTGCAGCCTTCCGCAACATCTGGTGGTCGCTGGCCAACGAATACGACATCTTCCCGCACAAGGAGCTGGCCGACTGGGAGCGCATCGCGGAGGTGGTCTGTGCCTGCGACCCGTATCACCATCTGCGCTCCATCCACAACTGCCTGACAATGTACGATTTTACGCGCCCGTGGATCACGCATTGCTCGATCCAGCGCGTAGACGTTTACAAGTGTGTCGAGCAGGTTGAGGAATTCCGCGTTCGCTACGGCAAGCCCGTCGTGCTGGACGAAATCGCCTACGAGGGCGACATTCAGCACGGCTGGGGCAATCTGACGGGCGAAGAGATGGTGCGCCGTTTCTGGGAATCCGCCGTTCGCGGCGGGTATCCGGGACACGGCGAGACCTTCCTGGGGCACGAGGGCGTGCTTTGGTGGTCGCACGGCGGCAAGCTCCACGGCGACAGCCCGGAGCGCTTCATGCTCCTGCGCGACGTGCTGGCACAGACGCCGGGGCTGGGACTCAAGCCCTATGCCTTCAGCTGGGACTGCGTCTGCGGCGTGCCGGAAAGTCCGGCGCATCAGGGTGAATATTACCTGCTGTATTTCAGCTTCATGCGTCCCGGGTTTCGCGATTTCCATCTGGACGATGAGCACAGCTACCGCGTGCGCGTGATCGACACCTGGAAGGGCACGATAGAAGACCGCGGCGCGTTCACCGGCGCGTTCCGTGTGCCGCTGCCCGCCAGACCCTATATGGCGATCCAGATCATTCGGGAAAAATAACCCCCTATTTTGACGAAACGGAGCTGTCATCCTTTATGTATACTTCCAAGATGATGATCGTGATGCGGCGGGATCTGAAAATGCGCAAGGGTAAAATCGCCGCACAGGCCGGTCATGCCTGCGTGACGGCGATTCTCAAGGCGTTGCAGCGCGACGGGCTGCTCTCCTGCATCCATATTGAAGAAAACGGCGCAATTACACTGCCGGAGGATCTTCCCGAAACGCCGCTGACGGCGTGGTTCACGCGCGGCGAGGCCAAAATCTGCGTCTATGTGGATTCCGAAGAAGAGCTGCTGGCGCTCGACCGTGAGGCGAAAGAGCGCGGCATACTCTCCGCGCTGATCTGCGACGCAGGCATGACGGAGTTCCACGGCGAGCCGACCTTCACCTGCCTTGCGCTGGAGCCGCTCCCCGCTGAGCGCGCCGACGAGCTGACCGGAAACCTGCCGTTATATTGATCCGATCCTTTCCCATCTTGCGCCGCCAACGCAAAACCACGCATCTTCCGGCTTTTCCGAAGAGTGCGTGGTTTCTTTTTTCTCTTTTATTTCTTCCGAAAGCGCCGCCAGACCGCGCCGCTTTCCACACACGGTTTGCTCGCTTTGCAAAAATACTCCTTCTAACAGGTACTGACTCTGTACGCACCCCGGAGCGCGCTCCAAGTCAAGAGATTTTACGTATTTTTGCAAAGATCAGCGCTTCATCTGAGATTCCAGGATGGTTTCGGGGTTGAAGGAAATCTCGGTCAGGCCCTTCTTGACGCAGGCGCGCAGGCCTTCGCCCAGAGGATTCTTGGTCAACACCACGTTGTACTGGCCGGAGATCAGCTGCTTGCAGAGCGTCATCGCGTCGGGCAGCACGCTTTCGTCCAGCGGCGCGCCGAGCGGGCGGTAGTCGTGGTGGCCGTTGTAGATGCCGTCATAGGAATCCTTCGCGGCGGCAAGGGCTTTCAGACCTTCCAGTGCGCGCTCCACCGAGGTGACGTGCTCCCAGTCGATGGGCTTGCCGGGCATGCCGCCATAGCCGAGGTTGCAGTTGAGCGCGTCTCCGCAGAACAGGCTGCGGCTGCTCTCGTCGAGGAAGGCGATCTGGCCGGGCGTGTGGCCGGGACAGGCGATGGTCTTGATGATGCGGCCGCCGAGGTCGAATTCCACGCCCGCTTCCAGCGGCAGACGGCGGGGTTGCTTTTCAAAAGGCGTGATGTCGCGGTCGGCCACCCAGGGATAGTAACCGCCCTGACGCTTGGCGATCATCGCAGAGTAACCGCGGCGCATCTCTATGCTCTCCTCCACCGGGTAGAACCAGTCCTTTTCGCTCAGGTAGTATTCGTCAAAATTGCCCATGCCGCCGGTATGGTCGCCGTGGCCGTGCGTCGCCACAATGACGAGGGGTTTGTCGGTAATGGTCATGCGGATCGCGCCGATCAGGTCGCCAATGCCGATGCCTGCGTCAATTACCATCGCTTTTTCCTTGCCCACCAGCACAAAGACGCTCGCGCACTCGAATTCGTCAATCTCCCAGGTATCCTTTTTGAACTGCACCATGGGGTAAAGCCGAGTTTTCATGTTCTGTTCTCCTCCCTTTTTCTTTCGGGGCTTGTGCCCGCTTCTATTCTGTATGAAGATAAACCATGAAGCCGCTTCATAGTCAAGCCTTTTTGAGGAAGGATTCCGCATGTTTTTCCGCACCAGTGAATTTGCCAGGATGCTGTCCGTTGAAAAGAGCGTGCTGATCTATTACGACCGCATCGGCCTGTTCTGCCCCGTCCATGTGGACGGCAACGGTTATCGCTGTTATTCCGCCGAACAAACGCGAGATTTCCATTTTATCCGCCTGCTGCGCGATTTGGGGCTTTCTTGGGACGAGATTGCCGCGGCGCTTTCGGCGCGGGACGCTGCCTCGCTGGAAGCGCTGTTCCGAGCCCGTGCATCGGCGTTGGATCGGGAAATTGCGCGCCTGACCGCGCTGCGCAGCCGCCTTTCCGCCAGCGTAGAGGATCTTGAACACATCCAACTCTCCCCGCCGGAAATTGTTTTTCTGCCGGAAAAGCGCTTCGCCGCGATCGACCTTTCCCCGGAGCAATTCCGCGACAAAAAGCTGCGACAGCGGCGAATACAGGAGCTGATGTCCGCTGTGGATCAAAGCGGCTTCCGCAACCTATTCAAGGGAACAATGGTGCCGCTGGCCAGCCTGCTGGACGGCAGCTTCCGCCGTGGCTGCTTCTGCATAGAGCTTACGGATGATTCGGCAAATCCGTTGCTGCGGATTCGTCCGGCCGGGAGCTACACACGCACCGTCTGCTCCTGCTCTTACGCCGCACTGGCCGATCGCTATGCCGAATTACTCCGTTTTCTTCGCTCACAGGGCTTTTCCCCTTGCGGAGACGGCATGGATCGTGAGCTTGCCGGGCCGTATGGCGAAGAGGGCAACTATCTTCTCGAAATCACAATTCCCGTTCACTCGCGCGCATAAGCTTCGGCCAGTTTTTCCACTGCATGCTTCTCGATGCGCGACACATAGGAACGCGAAATGCCCATCATCTGCGCAACCTCCCGCTGGGCGCGGGGCGCACGCCCGTCCAGCCCGTAGCGCATCTCGATCACCAGACGCTCCCGCGGCGTCAGTTCCGTCGTCACGAGCTGCCGCACGCGGAGCGCGTTCATCCGGCGGGATACCTCGTCCTCCACCTCCCCTGCCTCCGTGCCCAGGATCTCGATCAGCGTGATCTCGTTCCCCTCCTTGTCGGTTCCGACCGGCTCCTGAAGCGATACTTCATTGCGCCGCTTCTTCCCCGCCCGCAGCACCATCAGGATTTCATTCTCAATACATTTCGCCGCATAGGTTGCCAGCGCTGCGCCGGGGACAGGGGAAAAGGTCTGCACCGCCTTAATCAGGCCTATGGTGCCGATCGAGATGAGGTCGTCGCTTTCCAGGCCGGAAGAGCGGAATTTACCGGAGATGTGCGCGACAAGGCGCAGGTTGTGCTCGATGAGCAGGCGACGGGCTTCCTCGTCGCCCCGGCGCATCCGCAGAATCAGCGCGCGTTCCCGCTCCGGCGTGAGTTTTTCCGGGAAGGCGTTGCGCCCAGACATATAGGAAAGCAGAAAATAGCAGCGGGACAACGCAATCCAGAAGAGTTCCAACATATCTTGTCATCCTCCTTGACAACGAATTTAGTTTATGATATGCTGGCTCTCCATTTTTTCACGACAGGAGGGGAATACCATGAAACTCGAAACCGAACGACTGCTGCTGCGCGAGATGACCGAAAACGACCTGGACGATCTCAAGGAAATTCTGATGGACGGCCCCACGATGTATGCCTACGAAGGAGCGTTCACCGAAGAGGAAACGCGCGGATGGTTGGAAGGACAGTTCCGGCGCTACCGCGAGAACGGCTTCGGCCTATGGGCAGTCGTGCTCAAGGAGACCGGCGAGCTAATCGGGCAGTGCGGGCTGAGCTGGCAGGACGCCGATCTGGGCGAACCGGTGCTGGAGGTCGGCTATCTGTTCAAGCGAAAGCACTGGCGTCACGGCTATGCCGCAGAAGCCGCGCGCGCCTGCCGTGACTACGCCTTCAACGTGCTCCACGCCCCGCAGGTCTATTCGATCATCCGCGACACGAACACAGCGTCGCAGAACGTCGCCAAGCGCAACGGTATGACGCTGACCAGCCGCTTCACCAAGCACTACCGCGGCGTGGATATGCCCCATCTGGTCTATTCTGTGGAAAATCCCCATCCGACCGACAAAGCATAAGCGCTAACCGCTGCAAGTGAAAAAACCTCCCTTTTCGTCAAGCATGTTTCCAATGCCAGACCGAAAACGGAGGGCTTTTTCGTCCTTAGACGACCAAATTCCCTTTTATACGTTTTTGTCCATCTGATAGGCCCGCTCCATCACAGCGGTATTCTTCACCTTTCCCGGCTCATAAACGCCGCTGCCGATGATACCGCCCTTTTCCATCGCGCCTTCCACGCAGTCCGCATAGCCATGGAAGCAGGCCGGCGTGGTATCGGCGGACTGCTTCACTTCGTCTGCCCCCGTGACGATGCAGTAATGTATTTCTCTTCGAATCTTAATCAGGCCTATATTGCAATAGCTCCGAAGTATCTTTATCCATCCGTTTTCGCAAGAAATATCGCAAAAGCATGACATACTTTTCTTCTCGGAATCTCCTTTTTTCCATTTTCTTTAATTCAGCATCCCTTCATTTCTACACTTCTGGCCGGTTTCATTTTTGTGCCGCCATTTCTCAACTCATACTTGTGATTTGTGGGTTTATATGGTATTCTGTGTGTTGTTGAAACTTACGGAGGAAATCATCATGTTGGCAGAAGAACGCCGTATCCGCATCCTGCAAATGCTGGAAGAAAAAAACGCCGTGCAATTGGGCGAATTGGCCACGCTGTTCCGCGTTTCCACCGAGACCGTTCGCCGTGATCTGCTCGCGTTGAAAAAACAGGGACGCTTGCAGCGCACGCATGGCGGTGCAATTTCCATGTCGCGCATGGCGCCGGATCACATCTTGACCACGCGCATCGGCGAACATCAGGATCTCAAGATAGAACTGTCCCAGCGGGCCGCCCAATTGGTGCACGAGGGGGAAACCCTCGCCTTGGATTCCGGCAGCACCTCGGCAGAGTTTGCCAAAGTGCTGGCGCAGCGTTTTCACGAACTCACGGTTGTGACGCACTCGCTGGACGTTGTTCAGGCGCTGCGCCGTGCGCCGGGGATTCGGATCATACTCTGCGGCGGCGTCTATTTAGAGGAAGAAAACGCCCTATGGGGGCAGCTGGCCCTCGACGCCCTGGAACAGTTGCGCGTGGACAGGGCGTTCCTCTGCCCGGACGCGGTTTCCATCCGCAGCGGTGCGATGAATTACAGCTATCCGCTGACGCAGGTGCAGCGCAAAATGCTCGCCATCGCCAATCAAGTGCTTTTCCTGGCGGACAGCAGCAAGTTTGAACGCATTGCCCGGCTGAAGATCACGGATCTGAAGCCGGAATATACACTCATCACCGATTCCTCCCTGCCGGAGGAAATGCTTCGCTTTTATCAAAACAGCGGAATATCCATCATGAAAGGAGAATCTTGATGAACAAAGCGGTTTTGATCCTCGTGGACGGAATGCGTCCGGACGGCATGACGGCCTGCGGACATCCCGAAGTACAAAAGCTGATGGCAGAGGGCAAGTCCACCCTGCGCGGGCGCACCGTAATGCCCTCCGTCACGCTCCCCTGCCACATGTCGCTGATGCACTCGGTCGACCCGGAGCGCCACGGCGTGCTGACCAACACCTTCACACCCCAGGTGCGGCCCGTGACGGGACTGTTTGCGCAGCTGGCAAAGTACGACAAAAAGAACGCCTTCTTCTACGGCTGGTGCGAACTGAAGGACCTTTATCAGCCGGAAACGTTGGCCGACGCGGTTTTCATCTCCGGCCACAGCCATCCGTGGGACGAAAGCTGCGACCGGCTCACCGCGCAGGCGGCGGAATATCTCCGCTCGGACGACCCGGATTTTCTATTCCTATATTTGGGCGAAGTGGACGAAGTCGGCCACAAATACGGCTGGATGAGCGCAGAATATCTGCGCGCCATCCAGCACGCTTTTGACTGCATCGAAAAAATCCGCGCTGCGCTTCCGGAGGATTCCATTCTGCTGGTGACGGCGGATCACGGCGGCCACGACCGCACCCACCTCCA